>Ga0082335_1005261_pt1 | contig 18115 bp, 12 predicted proteins | sample Subgrocontami58m_FD_72375 | JGI IMG/M metagenome (GOLD analysis project Ga0082335, IMG submission 72375) | Subsurface groundwater microbial communities from S. Glens Falls, New York, USA - GMW37 contaminated, 5.8 m (SPADES assembly) (version 2) ... | reverse complement strand
ACGAGGTAACTGACACAGAGTTTGAAATCAGTGCTTTAAATGCTTCCTTGTTAAAGTGGGAGGTGGTGTATAACACCATCCGTCCTCATCAGGCCCTGAACTATCTAACTCCTCTGGAATTTCTTGAATGTTATCAATCTAATAAAAGAAAGGAGATGATGTGTCACTGATCTATTGAACGAGTACAAATCATTGACATTTTATACGGCCTAGTTATATAGTATGTGCCAATAGAATAAGTATAAAACCCGAAAAACATAACGTCAAAAAACTCACCTTTGCTATATGAAAAGAAAAGACCTGCACAAATAACTCTGGATGCAAAACAATTAAACCAAGGGAGATACAACCATAAAAAAGCTAACAGCAACAGATAGCCTTACATTGTCAATACCTGAAAGAATCCAACTGGTAGAAGAAATCTGGGATACGATAGCTACTGAAGCTGAAGCTGTTGAATTAACAGAAGATGAAAAAAGGATAATTGATGAACGGTTGGAGGTTTATCATAAAAACCCTGATTCAGGCTTTCCGTGGGAAGATGTTTATAAAAGAATAAGGGCCCCCTTCTGTCATTCTGAAGGAGCAAAGCGACTGAAGAATCTCTGGTTGCACTGTTCGTGGAATCGGAATTCAGGTGGGTGTAGGAACAGGAGATTCTTCACTCCGTTCAGAATGACAAATTGGCGGGAAAGATTTAAACTGTGCCACAAGATAGCCTTATTATCCGCCATGCCTGCGAACCTTAATAAGTAGTTATAAATAATATTCATCGTTACCGTTAATCCATTCTGGGAGGATAAACTATGAAAGCAATTCTTCTTGATGGTTCCAATGTAAATGACACTACCGGCGAGCGCATCCGTACCGAGCTGACGGCACAACTCAAAAACCGGGGCTGGGATGTCGAACATATCGTCCTGCGTGAGAAAAAGATTGGCAATTGCGCCGGTGATTTCTTTTGCTGGGTTCGTAACCCCGGCGTCTGTAACATAAACGACGACAACCGCACCATAGCCGCGGCTATCATCGCCAGCGATTTGATGGTTTATCTTACCCCGGTCACTTTTGGGGGGTACTCCTCGGCGCTCAAGCGCATGGCAGACCACCAGGTCCAGAACATTATGCCGTTTTTCACTACTGTTGCGGGTGAGACTCATCATAAGTGGCGTTACAAGAAATACCCCGATTTTCTGGCTGTGGGCTGGATGGACACCGCCGACCCACACGCTGAAGTTGTATTCCGGCATCTCGCTCAACGTAATGCGATTAATTTTTTTGCCGGAACATATATCAGCGGTATTGTCTTGAAAGGTCAATCCGACGGGGAGATACTGGAATCGGTGCAGAAGTGGCTCAATGAACTGCAGAACCGTCAATCGTCTCAGCCGGTGAGTCTGTCGGCAAGCTCCATGACAGTCAGCGGGATAACTAAGATCCAGCGTGCGCTATTGCTTGTTGGCAGTCCCCGGACAGATAAGAGCACCTCGAATTCCCTCGGCGGATACCTGTTCGAGCGATTAGGCGCGCAATCCATCCAGACTGAAACGATTTACCCGCATACCGTTACTCGCTCTCCCGCCAGGATGCAAGCATTGTTAGATGCAGTGGATGTGGCTGATCTGGTGACGCTGGCTTTCCCATTATATATTGATTCACTGCCCGCTCCGGTGATCGAAGTCCTCGAACAAATTGCAGCTCATCGAAAAGGTCGCGAAACGCACCGGCAGTTGTTCACTGCTATCGCCAACAGTGGTTTTCCTGAAGCGCACCATAACACGACTGCACTTGCGATATGCGAAACATTCGCCCGGCAGGCAGGGTTTGAGTGGGCAGGCTCGCTGGCGCTGGGTGGCGGTGAAATGGTCGGCGGCCTGCCGTTGTCTCAATGCGGGGGGAAGACCATCCGCATCCGCAAGTCACTGGAGATGGCCGCAGCAGCGCTTGTGCAGGGGCAGGCCATACCACAGGCTGCCCGGGAACTCATGGTAAAGCCGGTCATCCCTCACTGGGCGTACCGCCTGATAGGTGGGTTTGGCTGGAAAAAGAGGGCCAAAGGCTATGGCGTAGAAAAGTTACTGAAACACCGGCCGTATTTAGCTGAGTCTAAATGACTCAGGTCATAAATAACAGCGAGCCATGTACCCCATTTTAGTCACAAGAACAAAAAGCGATGCCGGATACGGGAATCCGGTTGGAGAAAACGATGTTTCTCGCCTGAGCATCACCTCTCAATTCTTGCCTCCTGCCTCTTACCTCTTGATTTTCCTGTTGCCCCTATGCTAAACAACTATCGTGCCATTTTCTCATTGATAAACCAGAACAATAATTCTATCATTACTTCTATAGGAGCGGTTCGTGAACCCACTCGTTCCAACATATTCTTAAATACTCCGAGAAACCGAGAGATTCTATGTCTACGGGCCACTTGCCTGGTGGTCGGAAACCCCCGACCCGATGCACCGAGGTGAATCGGGTCTGCCCCCTTTACGTAAAGGGGGTTAGGGGGTTTTCGTCATAGCACATCTTCGCAAGTAGTGAAGCGCCGATTTTGGGACCATATTAATTTTCCTGCTGGCCTAACCTAATGATCTTTACCACATTATATTGGAACAGGTGTTCGTGAACCGCCCAATGTCAATTTCATCTTGGAGGTTTCCTTTGATGGTTTCTAATATTTACAAATACAATTTAAATCTAACCCTCACAAAATTTTACCTATTTTGTATCTGTGATAAAATTATTCAGATATTCAATCAAACATACTGTTCAAAACCAATACGCAAAAATGCCCTCCCGATAAAACAATCAAACAACCGGGCCGTTGACGTTTGCCAAGCCCCATCTCTGTCACTATCCCTTTCTCCGCCCTCGCCTTGTGTTAGTCGAGTCCAGAATGTTACAATAAGTTGCTTAGAAAGAGTTTATGAATGCCACTAGATAGCATTATTGTCCGCGGCGCTCGCGAACATAACCTCAAGAATATAGATGTCGTTATACCCAGGGACAAGCTGGTAGTCATCACCGGCGCATCCGGCTCCGGCAAAAGCTCCTTAGCCTTCGATACTATCTATGCTGAGGGACAGCGCCGCTATGTGGAATCCCTGTCCGCTTATGCCCGCCAGTTCCTGGGCCAGATGGAGAAGCCCGACGTGGACTACATCGAGGGCTTAAGCCCGGCTATCGCCATTGACCAGAGAGGCCCGGCCCGCAACCCCAGGTCTATTGTGGGAACTGTTACCGAGATTTACGACTATCTGCGCCTCTTCTTTGCCAGAGTCGGACATCCCCATTGCCCCAAGTGCGGCCGCGAGATAGCCCAGCAGACGGTGCAGCAAATCGTTGATTCCATCCAGAAGCTGCCCCAGGGTAAAAGGGTTATGGTTCTGGCCCCCATAATCAAAGACCGGAAGGGTGAATCCCAGGCAGTCTTTGAAGACCTGCGCAAGTCGGGCTATGTCCGGGTCCGTGTAGACGGCAAAGTCGTTGACTTATCCGAGGAATTCCAGCTTGATAAAAACAAAAAACATACAATCGAAGCCATAGTTGACCGCCTTGTAGTGGGGGAAGGAGAATCAACCCGCCTGGCCGATTCCGTAGAGACCGCCTTGAAGCTGGGCAGCGGGGTAATAACCGTATCCATAGTTGACGGAGAGGAGCTTCTCTTTTCGGAGCATTTTGCCTGTGTCCACTGCGGCATCAGCATTGGAGAGATTGCCCCCCGCACCTTCAGCTTCAATAGCCCGCATGGCGCCTGCTCCGAGTGCACCGGCCTGGGTGTAAAGCTGGAAATAGACCCCGAAATGCTCATCCCCAATAAGAATCTCTCGATTACTGAGGGCGCTATCCAGTCGTGGGTATGGCACAACTCGTGGCATGTTGGCGAGATGGAAGACCTGGCCCGGCAACACCGATTCTCTATATCTGTGCCTGTGTCGGCCATGAAAAATGACCATCTGACTCTCTTACTCTACGGAGAGGGCGGTGAGACGGTTAAATACAGGGGACGCTATGGCCGCATTCGAGAATATAGTCCGGGTTTTCACGGCGTCATCCCTTATCTGGAACGACGCTACCGCGAAACGGATTCTAAACTGGTTCAGGCCGATATAGAAAGGCTGTTATCATCACGCCCCTGCCCTGTATGTCAGGGTAAACGGCTCAAACCCGAGGCCCTGGCAGTTACAATCGGAGATAAGAATATCATGAATATTACCGCTATGACTATTACTGCTTCTCTGGAGTGGGTTGGCCAGCTCAGCGGCGATAACCCCGGTTCATCGGGACAACCAATCCTCACCCAGAGGGATATGTTGATTGCCCGCCAGATTCTCAAGGAGATACGCTCCCGCATCAGCTTTTTGCAGGATGTAGGCCTGGGATATATTACCCTCGACCGCCCCTCGGCCTCCCTGAGCGGTGGCGAGGCGCAGCGCATCCGTCTGGCCACTCAAATCGGAAGTGGCCTTATGGGTGTCCTGTACATCTGCGATGAGCCGACAGTGGGCCTTCATCCTGCCGATAGTCACCGCCTTATTCAAACCCTGAAGAGGCTGCGGGACATGGGCAACACTATCATCGTGGTAGAGCATGATGAAACAGTGATGAAAGCTGCCGACCATATCATTGATATGGGGCCTGGGGCCGGAGAACATGGTGGCTGGATTGTGGCCGCCGGGACCATCCAGGATATTATGAAAACGCCAGGCTCCATGACGGGCCAGTATCTCAGCGGCGCCAAAGAGATTGCAGTGCCGTTCTCCCGTCGTGAAGGTAACGGACAGGAACTGGTCATGATTGGAGCCAGAGAGAACAATCTGAAGAACATAGAAGTACATATCCCGTTAGGTAAACTCGTCGGCATAACTGGCATCTCCGGCAGCGGTAAAAGCACCCTCATCTATGACATCCTGTATAAGAAACTGGCCCAGCTTTTATACCAGTCGAGAGAGAGGCCCGGTGAATGTGATAACGTCCTGGGCGCCGAATATATAGACAAGGTAGTGAATATAGACCAGTCGCCGATAGGCAGGACGCCCCGCAGCAACCCCGCAACCTACACCGGGACCTTTACACCCATACGAGAGCTATTTGCAACCGTCCCTGAGGCCCGCATGAGGGGCTATACTCCGGGCCGTTTCTCGTTTAATGTTAAAGGCGGGCGATGCGAGGCCTGTCGCGGTGAAGGCTTCATTCAAATCGAGATGCAGTTTCTTGCTGATGTTACTGTGCCCTGTGAAATATGCAAGGGACAAAGGTACAATCGGGAGGCCCTTGAGATAAAATTTAAGGGAAAGAGCATCGCCGAGGTGCTGGAAATGACGGTTGAGGAGGCATATACTTTCTTCGAGCACTTCCCCCGGTTAAAAACCAGGCTTGAGACTCTTAAAGATGTCGGTCTGGGGTATATTCACTTGGGCCAGCCGGCCACTACCCTCTCTGGCGGTGAGGCGCAGCGGGTCAAACTGGCCACCGAGCTTTCCCGCAGGGCTACAGGCAAAACATTATATATACTGGATGAGCCTACTACCGGCTTGGCCTTCGATGATGTAGCCGCTTTGCTCAAGGTGCTCCAGCGGCTCGTGGACGCCGGCAACACCGTAGTGGTCATCGAACACCACATGGACGTTATAAAGAACGCCGACTGGCTTATAGACCTCGGCCCGGGGGCCGGGGATGCGGGTGGCTACGTGGTGGCCACCGGTACCCCCGAAGAGGTAGCAGAAATGAAAGATTCTCACACCGGTCAGTATCTGAGGGGGAAGGTGGGGGGGAAAGTATCGGTGAAGGCTGCATGACGGTTTGGAAGCCGTAATGTGATTTTAAGTGAAGAATCCGGGATAGGAGGGGAAATTTGATTACCGGGTATATCACCGCTGCTTTGAGCAGGGCAAAATATGAGATGATTGATGATGAAGAGCCATATTACGGAGAAGTTCCTGAACTTGAAGGGGTATGGGCAAGTGGCGGGACTCTTGAGGAATGCCGCAGCAATTTGGCCGAAGTCATTGATGGCTGGATTGTATTAAGGCTCAAAAAGGGATTACCTATTCCTCCTCTGGGAAAGTACAGGATAAGGGAACTCAAAAGGTTGGAAGTCGGTGGCTGAACTCTCGCCAATCAGTTGGTCCGACTTAATGAGCAGGCTTCGGAGGTTAGGTTTTGATGGGCCCTATCAGGGCGGTAAACATCCCTACATGATAAAAGGAAATCTGACGTTAACAATACCTGATCCCCATCGCGGAGAAATCGGCATTTCGCTACTTTCCCGGATTTTAACGAGGGCTGGCATTACCAAAGATGAATGGTTAAAGAAATAGATTGGTGGTCGGGACCGATTTGGATAAAGTGACGGCTAACTGGGATCACGAACAGGCAGGGGAAAGGAAAAATTCCCCATATCGGGTGGTACTTGAAGTGAAAGGTGGGGGGAAAGGTGTCAGCAAAAGCAGCTTGAACGAAATCTATTCGCGGGAACGGATTAATCGGAGGTTAAACTATGTTGCGCTTTGAAGTGAAAAACTTTGGACCAATTGCCCAGGGGGCGGTTGACTTGAAGCCATTGACGATATTTACAGGCAAGAATAACAGCGGGAAGTCCTATATGGCTATGCTGATCTATGCGGTCTTAAGGACTCAGACAAGCAGGCATTTTAGCACCTGGCCACTACCTTTTTACGACGAGGAGGAAATGCAATATTTTCTACCATACGGGATTATAAAAAGTTGGCCTGGTTGGAGAGAATGGGTCAAGAAAGCAATGGTCGGCTCTACATCAGATAAAATTCGTAACATAGCCTTGCCACCTGATAGTGTTTTGGGACGCATAAAAGAATTGACTTTAGAAACTACAGCAAAACTGTCAGATTTGTTCGCGAAAGCTTTATCCCATGAATTGCAAAGATGTTATGCTACCAAAGTTTCTGAACTTAAATGCCAACGGGAACCGGAAGATGGGCTATTCCTTTCTCTTAAGTGTCAAGATTTATGCCTAAGGTTGTCATGTTCTAATGGAACGTTAAAAGCACTCAAACCAGAAGCTACTATAACAGACGAACTAGTGCAAAAAGCTTTGGAAGAAACAGTTAAAAAATTTGAACAATCGCCTATTCGTATCAGGGATACAAAACAGTTTTCAGATTCAGTTTTAACAAACACTATTTTCCATATATATATCGGTTTAGCACGTGAGTTATGGCTTAGGACTTACTATCTCCCGGCTGCAAGGTCTGGTATCCTTCAGAGTCATAAAGCTCTATCAAGTTATATCGTTAGCCGTTCTCCATTGGCAGGTATCGAAGATATGGAGATACCAAAATTCTCAGGAGTCATAGCAGATTTCCTAAGTTCCTTGCAAAGGTTAGAAAAACGAAAACTCGGAAAGCTAAATGAATTAGCCAAGTATTTAGAGTCAGAAGTTACAAAAGGTGATATTGAATTCAAAGTTGATGAACATCATTATCCAGAGATATTTTATGGGACACACGTTGGAAGATTCGCATTGCATAGAACTTCTTCTATGGTTTCAGAAGTTGCCCCTTTAGTTTTGTTTCTCAGATATATAGTGAATCCTGGGGATATCATAATAATCGAAGAGCCTGAAGCGCATCTGCATCCAGATAACCAACGCAAAATGGCAAAAGCCCTTGTAGGACTAGTAAGATCCAAAGTCAAAGTAATTATTACTACCCATAGTGATTATTTGGTGCAACAACTCAGTAATTTTGTAGCTCTTAGTAAACTAGGGAAAGATGATAGGGTCAAGTTTGGTTATCAAAGCGAGGAATATCTCGATGCTGACGACGTGGGAGCTTACCTTTTTAAATTCGATGAAAAAAGTGGCGGTAGTGTGATACAACCGATAGAGGTTAAGCCGGAAGTGGGTATTGACACAGAAGAATTTGGTAAAGTGGCGGAGGAACTATACGAACAGAGCGTTAATTTACAAGAGAAGGTCCTCAGGGATAAATGACTACTCTTCGCGAGCGTATAGAGAAACGATACAAAGACTCCCTCGCTACCAAGTGCGAGAAAGACAAATGCACTCTTAAAATTGACGCCAAAGCTAGGCATTCTTGTACGGTCATTGATTGCGACAAATGTACGGCTAGTGAATTCCCTGGGAAGAGATGCGACTATCTTTTATTCTATTGGGGCATCAAACCAAAAGTGTGTATATTAGAATTCGAGGGTACCAGCATAAATAAAGTGAGTGAGTGGATAGAACAATTGGAGGCCGGTCTATCTCTATTAGAGAGAATAACGACTCCCAACGAAGTTCCGTACTGTCGGCCAGTAGTGCTGCACAGGAAGGGCGTGAATGCGATTACCATAAAAGCTATTCAGAACAGGAGAGTGATTTTTAGAGGTGAACGCCTCTTGATACTGTTAAAAAAATGTGGGGCGACCTTAAGTGATATTATTCCCAAAAACACTTAGAAAGAATAAACATTGAAATCCGTTATCGCTTACACAGACGGCGCCTGCATCGGTAATCCTGGCCCTGGCGGGTACGGGGTAGTGGTGCTCTCTTCAAGCAGTCCTGTTGAGCTATCCGGCGGTTTCCGTAAAACCACCAATAACCGCATGGAGATAATCGCCGCCATAAAGGCACTGGAAGCTCTTGAAGAAAGATGCAAGGTTGAACTCGTTAGCGATTCTCAATATCTGGTTAATGCTATTTCTCTTGGTTGGGCTAAGAAATGGCAGGCTAAAGGCTGGATGAGAACTAAAACAGAGCGGGCCTTGAATCCTGATCTCTGGGAGATATTATTGCATCTCTGCGATTATCATCAGGTAGAGTTCATATGGGTCAGGGGTCACAGCGGCAATACATTAAATCAACAGTGCGACCGTATGGCCGTGGAAGCTGCCAAGCAGAGGAATCTCCCGGTAGATGAAGGTTACGAGAAGAAAAGCTTTATTAAACCCGGCAAAGCAGGTCTATGGTGAATCGGGCTAACCAGATTCCATCTACAAACCGCCTTTTCTACGGATGGATAATAGTAATTGCCTCTTTTGTTATTCTTTTCTCCTATGTATTCATGTCCAACAGTACAGGGGTTTTCTTCAAGCCGATGCTAAACGAGATGGGCTGGAGCCGGGGCATAACAGCCGGCGCCTTCTCTTTAGGTACTCTCGTTGCCGGATTGGCTGCTCCATTTGTTGGCGTACTGGCTGACAAATACGGTCCGAGAGTGATGATGATATCCTCCGCGGTTTTTCTGAGCGCCGGATATGTTTTAGCATCAAAAGCCGGCAATATCCTTCAATTATATCTTGGTGTAGGGCTTCTCATGGGTCTTGGCAGCGGATTAATGTGGACTCCGGTAGCAGCTATGGCCGCCCGCTGGTTTGTAGCTCGCCGTGGAATTGCTCTTTCCTTGATACAGGCTGGGGCTGGAGCCGGGACAATTGTCGGCCCCCCTATAGCGACATTTATTACATATCAGCTTGACTGGCGGAGTGCATTCCTCATCCTCGGCCTGACGATGGCTTTACTTACTATGGTGGCAGGACAGTTTCTACGCCGCAGTCCCCAGGAAATGGGCTTACTTCCGGACGGTGTAAAACTGAAACGCATATTGGAAACAAAAACAGAGAGTAAACCAGCGGCAAAGAGCACCACCGTAGCTGATGCCATGAAGCAGGGCGCCTTCTGGCAGGTTTTTGGGGCCCATACGCTGGCTAGTTTTGCCCAGCAGGTAATAGTTGTTCACCTGATAGCAGCAGCGACGGACAGGGAGATAACCCCGGCTTTAGCAGCCACTTTTTTATCGGTACAGGGCATAACGAATATCATAGGGAAAATATCTATGGGGTTTATCTCCGACCGCATTGGACGGCGGATTTCTTTAACTATTTCTTTGAGCATGGCCTCCCTGGCATTATTCTGGCTATCGGTTGCCACGGAACCCTGGATGTTCTACGCCTTTGCTATAGTCTGGGGATTTTCTTATGGAAGCTGGATACCTATGTTTCCGGCCATTACCGGCGACCTGTTTGGTGTAACTTCCTTAGGCGGTATATTTGGCTGGATAACACTGGGCAATGCAGTAGGCGGCGCAGCAGGAGCTCTACTGGCAGGTATTATGTTTGATAAACTCCAGAGCTACACGATAGTTTTTGTTCTCTCTGCCTCGTTGCTAATCGTTGGCGTGTCATTAATGTTAGCTATAAAAGACCCCAAAAGGGCAAGACAACAACCGGTATGATTTTATCCCCTGAGAAGTAACTGATATCTCACCAAATTCTATGTGGTATAAAACATCATTCCCTATTCTGTTTCTTCGTTGGGGACATTCGGGATATCATCTCTGCGTACCACGTGTTGTGATGTTTCTCGGCCCAATCGCCCTTCACCCAGCCCAAAATCATTCCTCTTAATGACTCTCTTGTGGCCGGGTGAAAAGCAGAGAAATATAAATGGCCAAGCCAGGCAACGAGTACTAACCATGTTAAGGCATCATGTAGAAAGATAGCGTTCTCCACAAACCATTGAGGGAAGCGTGGATTTTGCCACATAATAACTCCAGTAGCGAGAAATAACGTACCTGTTACCATCGTGAAAATACTATTGAGCTTTTGTCCTGCATTAAAACGTCCTATTCCCAGGACTGGATTTGATTTGCGTCCCATGCCGCGCAGCCATTTAAAATCTGCTTGTTCCCACAGATCTGTCTGCCTGATGTCCTCTTTTACAGAACCCCAGTTACCCAGGCGGGCCGCAAGAATTGGGCTGAAAATGAATATGACAGCTGCTTCTATATGAATCTGTCGGAGTAACAAACGGTTCCCTACTACCGAAGCTAAGGAAGGTAGATAAAGTGACAATCCGGTTCCAAGTAGTACGAGAAAACTCAACGAGTGCAGCCAATGAACAGTGCGTTGCGTACGATTAAACCGTGGTATATTTGTATACATAGCTTAAAATGGGGGAAGAAATGGTATTGGAGAACCCAGATAGGCATCAGTGGGGTAACCTGCTTTTTCCCAAAAGCCAATCGCTGGTTGTTCGGTAAATTCCATTCGAACCAGCCATTTTACGCTCTTATAGCCATACATCGGTGGTACCAGCAGACGAAGGGGCCATCCCTGTTCCGGTGATAGGGGTTGCCCATTCATTTCGTAAGCCAGCATTACTCCATTTTCTACCGCCTGTGAGACGGAAAGGCTATCAAAATAGGGCAATTCGGCAGAATGAAACGTAATGAACCTGGCCTGGGGTTTTGGTTTCACAAGGTCAATAACGGTTTTTAGATTTATCCCTTTCCAGCCTACATTTTTTACGGCCCAACCTGTAACGCAGACGAAGTTTTTCCTTTGGGATTGACCAGGGAGAGCCTTCAACTGCTCTAAATTAATCGTTATTGGCTTTTCAACCAACCCATCGACCGTCAGGTTCCAATCCGGCAATTTAATATCAGGAATGCCGTTTATATTGTAGAAACGGAAGAAACCTTCTTCCTCCGGATTTGTTTTACGAAAAAATCGCTGGCTAAGACTTGATGCTGCTTGCCTCCCGAAAAGAAGTGCAAGAGCCCCTGCCCCCATTAGCCCTATAAAGACTCTACGGCCAAACCTTATTTTTTCGGTGTGAGCCTTATCTGGTGAATTACTTCTCATATTAATCTCTCAGTTAACTAAACAAAGTCGCTACTCTACTACCCTGAAGGTTGAGCCTTCGCTGGTCTTGGTTACCTCTATACGTACCGGGAACAGGTCTTTCAGTTCCTCTATATGGGTGATAACCAGTATCTTTTCAAAGTCACCCTGTATGGAATTAATAGCCTCGACAAGCTTTTCCCTTCCATTGCTGTCCTGCGTGCCAAAACCTTCATCAATTACCAGAGTGGGTAGAGGTGCGCCCGACCGGCGTGCCAGAAGTTTAGACAAAGCGATACGAAGCGCAAGGTTTATGCGAAAAGCCTCGCCGCCACTGTACATCTCATAGTCCCGGGTACCAAGTTCATCCGATATTTTTATATCCAGCGTTTCTATAGGGTCCCCCTTTTTAACCTTAGAGTCGCGCTGAGTTTCCAGCTTGATATTAAGCCGGTTATCTGTCATGCGTGAAAGTAGCCGGTTTGCCTCTATTTCGATTTCAGGCAGAGCAGCTTCAATGAGAAGTGCCGGGACACCTTTTTTACCGAATGCTTCAGCCAGTTCCCTGTAGATGCCTTCTTGCCTGGCATCTTCATCTCGGAGGACTTCTTTTTCGGATTTTGCTTGTTCCAGGGCTTTACACCGGTTGATGCCTTCTTGGGATACGGCTATCTTCTCCCGGCAACCCCGCTCCTGTACAAGCAACGCCCGGCATAACTCCTCGGCTCCACGCAGCTTTGAAACAACCTCTGGTAGAACAGAAAGTTCAACGGACAGGTACCTTTCCCTGGCTTCCAGTCCTCGTATCTGGTTTTCCTGTTGCGCTAGAGTCTCTACGGTCCTGGATAGAGATAAACGTTCTGTCTCTATACGCACCTGGGCTTCGTCCAGTTGACGTTTCCTGGTCTCAAATGTTTCCAGGCTAAGGAGTCTTTTCTTTGTTTCTTGATGACTTGACTGGTCGTACCCCAGAGCCCTAATCTCCATCATCGTATCATCGAGGTCTCTTTGCTCGGATTGAGCATACTCGTGCTTAGCCATACAATTCTCTTTTTCCGTCAGTTTGTCTCGTTCTGCGGGCAAGGCCACCCGGGCCTCTTCAGCCTGTTTCATGTCCTTCTCCGTCATCGCCAGTTGTGTGGTTGTCCTGGACTTCTCCGAATTCCACCCCTTTTCAGCATCATCGACTGCTTGTGCCAGCGATAAATAATCCCGTTTTACCTCCGCCAACCGCTTTGACTTTGATCCCAGTTCTGCTTTTAACTCCCCTTGTCTTTTCTCAAAGGTCTGTTGCTGTCCCAGAAGCTCCTTTATAGAATCGAGTATCTGGGATAGAGACTGGCGTTCGGCCTGAATACGTATCTCCGTCTCATCCAACTGGCGTTTCCTGGTTTCATAAGATACCAGTTCCGACAATCCCTCCCTCACCGCTTGATGCTTTGACTTGTCATAGCCTACGGTTTCAATCTCGACTGTTAACTTGCCCATTAATTCTTGCTCAGGCCTGGCGTATTCATTGGCGGACAGGCGCATCTGCACCTGCGAAAGTTTGCCCTGCTCAATAGCCAGCATTTCTTCAGCCTGCCGTGCAGAATCCACATCGTTTTCCAGGGAAGCTAATTGGGCACGTGCTCTGGACATTTCCCGGCTGGTTTGATCCTCTTCCAGTTTTAGTTCATTTATCAGGGAAAGATACCTCGTTTGGGTATTTTTAAGGGACATTTGTGTGGCGGCCCGCGCCGCTGTTTTGGCTTCAATTTCTTGCCGGTACCTGGTTTCCAGCCGCTCTTTTCCCTCAATGCCGAGGTCGGTCTCACACAAAGGACAATGGGCGTCTCCGCTAGCCAGGAGCGCCAGTTTCTCTTTTGAAGAGGATGTGTCTTTTCCTAGCTGGTCGTATTCCGCCTGCAAGCTATTTATCATGTCTCGGAGTTCTTGGGTGTGCTCCCTCTTCTGTTTCGCGCCAAGTTCACGAGTCTCCAGTAGTTTCAACCCATTATGCGTCTTTGAAAGTGACTCGCGCAGCTCAGGCAATGCATCGGATTTGCTTCCCAACTCAGAGACCTTTTGTGTCACCAGAGCATGCTCGCGTTCCAGCACTGCCCTGGCGGCGGCAATAAGGCGTTCCAGTCGGTTGGTCTCCGTTTGCAAAGCATTGATTTTAGCCAGTTTATCACTCCAGAGATCAGCGTCTACTCTTGCTTGTTGAAGCCGCATGTAGCCCTCTTCGATTTCCGTGCGTTGAACAACCAGTACCTCATATTCTTTTATAAGACGCGTGTGGTCATCGCGCCTTGATTGGGCGGCCTGTAATCTTTTGCCAGTTTCGGTCATATGCTGCGATGCCTGCTGTAGCTCAGTTTCTATTTGACCGCATATCACCTGAAGCAGATTGGTCTCTTCCCGAAGCCGTTGCACACCTTGCCGTCTTTCCAGCAATGACGACTCTTCGGTCTGCAACTCAGTCAATCTGAACTGCAATGCAGCAAAGGCTTTCTGGAGACCAGGTAAGGCGGCTGACTTTTGTTCAAGAGCGTTTACCTCGTGCTTAATCAAGGCTATCTCCCGCTCCACAATTGCCCTGGCGTCTTTGATGAGATGTTCCAGACGATTTTGTTTCTGCTGGAGAGCGTTGAGCGCCTGAAGTTTGCTGCTCCAGACTTCGGCGTCTTTTCGAGACTGCTGTAGCTCGCCATACCCGGTCTCGATGGCCGCGCGCTCATTTAGCAGTCTCTCATATCCTTCGATACGAAGATTGTGCTCTTGTTGCCGCGCCTGCATCGCGCCGAGTTCCTTGCGTACCGGTTGAAGGCTCAGGCCGACTTGTTCTGCTTCGAGTTTCTTAGCCTGAAGTTCGCCCAGTTTTTCGCGCAGCCCGGCAACTGCAGCCTCTTGTAAGCGAATCTGGGGTTCCAATTTTGCCAGTTCCTCTTGCGCCCGGAGCATCTCTGCTTCATGGACAGATTTCAGCGTCAGTTCTCTGACCAGGTTTTCTATTTCGGAGTCCAGCACTATTATTTGGTTAGCTGCTTCTATACGCTTATCCCTGGCCTTTTTCTCTAATGTTTCGTAAAAGGATAGCCCCAGTATTTCAGCTAAAAGCTCTTTCCTTTTAGCCGGAGTCTTTATCGTAAACTCATCGGCCCTACCCTGCCGGATAAAGGCGCTGTTGATAAATGTATCGTAATCAAGCTTTAGTATATCTTCAATTTTATACTGTGTATCTCTAACACCGTTCCCCGAAATCGTTTTCCAATCATAAGGTGAAGTTGTTATACCGGCAATGTAAAGTTCGAGAATGCTCTGCGAAGGATGGCCAGGGGCGCCCCGCCTGTGTTTTCGTAATACACGATAACGGGCAGCGCCGTCTTTAGATATTCCCACCCCAACCCCAAACTCGAGCTCAACTTCCATCTCAATCTGTCCCAGGTGCACCAGATCATCTGATGTTTTAGCCCTTGACTGTCCCCATAAAGCCCAGGTCATGGCATCCAATAAAGATGATTTACCGGCGCCGTTATCTCCTGAAAGACAGGCTAAACGTATCCCTTCCAGGGAGAGTTCCTGTTCATTCCGGTAACCTAGAAAATTCTTCAGTCTTAAGCGGAGAGGAATCACGTAAAAGTTATCTCCTTATCCAATTCCGGAATAAGCACCCGTGTATTGGTTCCCTTTAATGCCTCTACAAAATATAGCGGATGTTCAGTATGTATCGGTATGAATATTTGAGGCTCTATTTTTCGGATTATCTCCACTAGATCAGGCCCTGAAGCATGGCCTGAGGCATGAAATCCCTTTTCATCATCCGGAACTTGCCAGTTTAATTCCTCCCGCGGCAGACCAACTCCCTTAATATCAAAATGCTTTAACCAGTTATTAAGGCGCCTCATATCTAATTGTTGTTCCTCATCGTAGGCCTCGGAGGAAGAATAAATATACGTGCCCCCCCTGGGTGCAATGTCAATAAGGTCATTGATATCCCAGAAACTAAAACAAAGGATAAATTCACCTGGTGAATTGCCTATCATGGATGGAGTTACTTTTCTATCTGTAAATCTGTCCCAAATCCCCTCTTCCCAGTTTGTCCTGCGGTAATGTCTATCCTCGTAGATAAGTATATCAGTCTGCTGTTCCAGAGACGTTACCTGATCTGACGCAAGGGACATCTTGTCCAGCATATAAGCATCTTTAGCCAGTACCACCAGTTGGCGCTTTGTTTCCTGTGCTATCCGGTAAAAGGTTTGAAGGCGTTCGATATTCCGGGGACCAAAATCGGCGAGGACCATTTTACCAGGGGTATTGCGTGTAGCCTGGAGGGCCTTTTCGTAGACATTCTCTTCTGTAGTTTGTGTGGTCTCCATAACCCTCGTGCCTTCACCCAGGTATATATATGGTTTTAATTTGCTGATTTCCTCCGCCGCTTTACTTGTTTTCCATCCGTTAATACCGTGCAGACGCAGGTCGCCTGAGTAAGCAACCCAACCTCTGGACGTGTTTATAGCATAAGCGGTGGCCCCAAATACCGAGTGGTCCACTGGAAAATAACGCACCGGTAATTTCCCTATACGGTCCCTTGAGATAGCGTTATGGTAACAGACCATCTTTTTAGTCTTGGCCGGAGACCAATCCCAGAATTCCTGTGCCATATTTCCCGATGGGAATCCATCCACGAATACAAAACACCTTTGCTGATACGGGCCTTCTGTCTTAAGGTAATTATTTTCTCGAACCCTCTGGCTCAAATAGCATATTTCCCGTTCAAAATCCGTTCCCCCGCAGTCCTGCATGGCCTTAACAATAAATCCTGTAAGAGCCGAGGTATAAATCGGGATTTCCTTCCTTAAAAAAGACACATAGCCACAGTGGTCTAAATGGGCATGAGAAACAAGGACTCCATCAACAGAAATTTTGGGAGCGGAGCCAAACCTTTGAATTATCTCGGGAATTACGAGGTCTGGACGGTAGATACCCTTTAAAGAGGGTAATAACCCCAATTCCAGAAGGTCAAGCAACCCGGCGCCAGGCCGGGGGTTAAGAAATTCCTCGAAATAATTACCCCTGATAGAGTAAGGTGTACCGAAATCCAGGAACAGGCCAGTGTCACTATCACGAAGGAGTATTTTGTTGCCGCCAATTTGATTGACTCCGCCATAAAAATTGAGTGATAGCATAGAATACCCCCGCGCGGTTTACTACAAAGATAACTAAATAATTGAAGCCTGTCAAAGAATTTGGCATCGAACCTATCCAGCACACCAGCGGGAAAGTTGGCTTTGTGCATCCCAGGTTTTTACATGGAGTGCAACTGGAATTATTTCAACCGAAGTCAGAATAATTCCAGACATCGAAGCATTACCTTATGCCCCAGGTTGAAACCTGGGGTACAGGAGGGAACCCCACTACCCCTTCAAGAAGGAAATAATATTTGCCTCAAAAACGGACGTATCACTCAGATTTTCAACACTGATCACCAGATAGCGCTTTGCTCTGACTCTTACTTCTTTCTTATTACCGCAGGCACGAGGACAGCCGCAAAGGATGATTACAACGTCAATATTATTCGTTGAAAGGGGCACTATCTCAAAATCGGATTGCCCGGCAATTATCTCTGTAATAGTGCGGCCCTTCTTACTCAAATTCATTTGCGGATTACAGGAGCCGCAATATTTCAATGCAACTTTAATTTCCATTTTGTGTATTATGCCCAGGGAAGATGGTCATTGATAACATAATTTTATACTAACTATGGCTATCACCCCCTTACCCCCTCTAAGGTGGAAGAGGGGGAAGAGATGAATCTAGGGGACACCCCTGGAACCCCGCCAGAGAGGACTGTGTCCCTCTGGACTCCTTCTTTTAAATTGTCATGACAATTAATCAATAACCATAAGCCCAGGGCAAGGTTATTTTATATCTATTCCCCCGACTTCTTCGAAACGGAGTTTACTCCGTTCTGAGAGTCTCGCAAAGCGGACAGTCCGGGGTACTTCCACAATAAAAGACTATTCCTTGATTTTGGCTAGCTTACGTGCCAGGCGCTTTTTATGCTCCAGGTTAGCCTGACGCCATATCATGATTCTCTGCGCCTGAGGTGATCCGGCGCCATGCATGGACTCGACCAGAGCTGTTCCGCAGGTCATTGCTTCTAAGAGACGTGTCAGCCTCATTCTAGTCTCTGTTGGAACAACGGAAGCGCCTTTCATGTACTTTTCTAAGTATTTACCGATTTTCGGATCTTTCCAATCTGATTCGGCGGGTAGAGTTGCCATAATGCCGCCGGCAATATCCTGGGTTAGCCTTGCGATCTCGTAGATATTGCGGGTGACATTCAACTTGGTAATATTGGCCAGCAGAGGATCTGCCATATATGAGCCGGAGGGTAAGGCGTAACCCTGGCAGGAACAGGCAATGGAACAGCAATAGAGTGTCTCTGCCAGATGCACCATATCTATGAGTTTTTCTCTGATATGAGCCGCTCCTTGCGCCCCCTGAGATTCAGCCATGAGATATG
>Ga0082335_1005259_pt1 | contig 18124 bp, 18 predicted proteins | sample Subgrocontami58m_FD_72375 | JGI IMG/M metagenome (GOLD analysis project Ga0082335, IMG submission 72375) | Subsurface groundwater microbial communities from S. Glens Falls, New York, USA - GMW37 contaminated, 5.8 m (SPADES assembly) (version 2) ... | reverse complement strand
GACGCGGCCCGGCCGCGGCGTGACAGTATCGCAGCCGAGTTCGGATCAACCGAGTCCGCGCGGCGGCGCCGTCAATCCGTCGTCGCGGGAGACCGAGCGGCGGTTGCCCCCAGGTTGAGCTCGCGAGCGTGAGCGCGGGCGCGTAATTACCGAAACATGCTGCGCTCGGAGTTTCGTTTTTCGACCGAACGGGGAGCGTCACGACTCCTCGCCTGGCTGCTCGGCGAGGCGTTTCTGGGGTTCCTGGCGATCATCGCGGTCGCGCTGACGCTGTTTCCGATGCTCTTTTCGGTGAAGCCGGTGCTCGCGGCGGGCATCGATACGCTGCAATGGGTGATCATCGGCTGGTTTGCGGTCGAGTATGCGATCGCACTTGCCTCGGCGCGCGCGAAGACGGCTTTTCTGCTGAGCCCGTGGCGGCTGATCGATCTGGCCACCGTCCTGATCCCGCTCGCCTCGCTGCTGCCGACGGTCTCGCACGCGTTGCGCTCTTCGCCGGTGCTGCGGCTGGTGCGGTTGACCCGGCTGATCACGCTGGGTGTTCGCGTCAGCGGGGTCGCCGTGCGGTCGCACGCCGGGCGTTCCGCCGCGGACGTGGCCACCGGCCCCGCGCAGGTGACGCTGATGGCGGACGCGCCCGAGTTTTCGCCGACGCCGGCGACGTGGGACGAGTTGCTGCGTTGGCTGCGCGCGCCGGGGCGGGAGTGGTACCACGTTTCGAGTCCGAGCCGCGAACAACTGCCGGAGATTGCGGCGGCGGCGGGCCTGCCTGCGGGCTTCCTCGAGAACCACTTGTTTGGCGCGAATTATCCGCACGTGGCGTCGGCGAAGAACTACGCGGCGCTTTTCCTGTGGCTGCCGGAGTTTGGCGCGACCGGCCAGGTCGAGCGGCACGGAATTCTCTTCGTGGCCACGGCGAACAGCCTGCTCTCGCTGGCGCGACGTCCGACCCGCGCGATCGAGCGGATGACCGCCACGTCGCCCCTCGCCGACGAGGAGGCGGAGAAGACGCCGTTCGCGCTGCGGATGCTCGGCGTGGTGCTGGAGCGTGTGCTGCAACAGAACGAGCGGCTCGTCGACGCGTTCGAGCAGGAGCTGCGCGGACTCGAGGACGTGCCGATCCGGGACAGCAGCCCGGCGTTCTTCGAGCGCACGTTTCGCGCGAAACGGGAATTATCCGCGGCACAGGCGGACCTCTGGCGGCTCAAGGGCGTGCTGGCTGACTTTGCCGACGGCCGGCTGCTGACCACCGGCGGCGGGGCGACGCCGGAGGTATTTCGCCGGATGTCGTCGAAAGCGGAGTACCTCTACGACACGATCGCCAATGTCCGCGACGAAATCCTCTCGGTGATGGAACTGCATCTCAACATCGTTTCGTTCGACATGAATCGCGTGATGCGCGTGCTCGCGGTCGTCAGTGTGCTCGGATTGATCCCCGCCGTGATTGGCGGCTTGTTTGGCATGAACCTGGTCGACAATCCGTGGCCGTTCACGCTGCCGCAGGTGGCGTTCGCCATCGCGTTCGGCATGGTGCTGTGCCTGTATTTCTTTTTCGTGAAGGGCTGGCTGCGGTGAGGGGGTCGCGGCGCTGCGCGCCGTCGAACGGCTAACAAAACAGTCCGTCGCGCGTCTGACGTCACTGGGATCCCGCTACGAGGTTACACGCGGTCGTACGGCCGCGACTGCGTTTGACTTGTCCGCAGCCTCCTCTTGGAGGATGAGCCCGTGTCGTCCTGTAGGGCGGCGTCTCCCGACCCCGCCGGCTGATGCATTTCATCCAGCAGACACGGCGGGGTCAGGAGACCCCGCCCTACAGGGTGCCGCGGCGCGCGATGGCCGCGATGCCAACGAGAACGAGCGCACCACCGCCGACCATGTACCCAACGTGTTTCGGCGTGCGCGCACCGCCGTCGATGCTGTTTGCAATGCTGGTGCCAGCGGAGGGGCTCGTCCCTCCACATCGTGGCTCGTTCTCTGGGGCCCGGCCTCTGGGCGGACTGCGGACGACACGGAGGTCGTCCCTCCAAATCGTGATTCGTTCCTGGAGGGCCGGCCTCCGTGCCGGCCTTGAAACGCAGAAGCGCCTGCCAGCGTAACCCTGCGCGTAAGCGCAGGGACCGCGTCCAGCAATGTTCCCCCGGGCCCGGCGTTTCGCGGCGGGCTACGTCCGGCGCGCTACTTCGCCGCGACGGCGTCGCTCGAGTCGACGAAGCGGTAGCTCCACTGCAGGAAAGTCTTCTTCGGCGATTCGAGCAGCGCGAAGTCCCTCGCTTCCTCGAGCACGGTGCGCATCGCCTCGACGGACGGGTACTTTTTCAAGTAACCCTGCGCGCCGAGCTCGCGTGCCGTGTCGACATCGTGCGGGTGATCGGACGAGGAGAACATCAGCACCGGCACGGCATCGAGCGCCCGTTGGGCGCGGACCCATTTCAGCACGTCGAAGCCGTTCATCGCGGCCATCTTGATGTCGAGGAAGCACACGAGCGGCAACACGAACGCATTCTGCTGCTCGATGATCGTCGTCAATCCGAGTACGGCCGCCTCACCGTTGGCAAACGGCTGGAAGCGATGCGGAATCTTGGTTTTGCCGATGATGTGGCGGAGGAAGAAAAGATCGTCGGCTTCGTCGTCGACGGCGACGATCAGCGGTTGAGGCGTGGATGTCATGATTCGTTCATGACAGGCGGCGAGGGCAGCACAAGGCGGGGACCTATCGGGAAACTTCTGGTTATTGATTGAGAAGTTCCGCGGCGTACGGGGACCAGTTCGTAGCAGCGAGGCGGCAAGGGTGGCCATGCCGTTTGTCATCTAATAGATGACAAAGGCCTTGGCGCCGTTCCCCGCATGGATTCGTGGCACAGACGGCAGCGCCGACGATCGGCTCCGGCGACGCGTTGGCGCGCCTTCCCTGTTCGCCGAATGAAATCTTTTCTTTGCCGGCGGATTCTGCGAGTTGGTTTCGTTCTGTCACCATGTCGCACGTTCGCGTTCGCTTTGCTCCCAGCCCAACCGGTTTCTTCCACATCGGCAGCGCGCGCACCGCGTTGTTCAACTGGCTCTATGCCCGCCACACTGGCGGCACGTTCATCCTGCGGATCGAGGACACCGACAAGGAGCGCAACAACGACGCGTACCTCGGCCTGATTTACGACAGCCTCACGTGGCTCGGGCTGAACTGGGATGAGGGACCGCAGGTGGGAAGGAACGGCGGCGGCGACTTCGGTCCGTACCGGCAGAGCGAGCGGACGCACCTCTACCGCGAGCACGTCGACCGGCTCCTCACGGCCGGCCGCGCCTACGAGAAGGACGGCGCGATTTGGTTCAAGCTGCTGGGCGAGCGCTACGAGGTGTTCGACGAGCATCGCAAGAAGAACGTCACGAAAGTGAAGCTGCCGCCGGTCGTGATCGCAGATCAGATTCGCGGCCGCGTGGAGCGGATGGAGGACGAGGATTTCGTGATCGTGCGCTCCGACGGCAACCCGGTGTTTCACCTCGTGAACGTGGTCGACGACATCGCGATGCGCGTGACGCACATCATCCGCGGCGAGGATCATCTTTCCAACACGAGCAAGCACGTGCACCTCTACGAGGGCTTCGGGATGAAGCCGCCGATGTTCGCGCACATTCCGCTCATCCTGAAGCAGAATGGGCCGGGCAAGATGTCGAAGCGCGACCAGGGCGCGCTGATCGAGGAGTATCAGCGCCGTGGTTACCTGCCGGAGGCGCTGGTGAATTTTCTCTGCCTGCTCGGCTGGAATCCCGGCGACGATCGCGAAAAGATGCCGATCGCGGACATCATCGGGCTGTTCGATCTGCCCGCGGTAAACCAGAGCAATGCGCGGTTCGACGACAAGAAACTCGCGCACATGAACATGGCGTACCTGCTGGAACTGCCGGCGGAGCGCTTCGTGGCGCTGGCGCGCGAGTATTTTCAGCGGCATGCCGCCGCGCAGACGACGAACGCGGCGCTGGCGGCCGACGACACCTACTTCCGCGCAGTGATGCTGCTCAGCCAGCCGAAGGTGAAGGGGATCGAGGAACTGCCGGCGTACACGGCGTATTTCTTCACGGAAGATTTTTCGATCGACGCGAAGGTGCGCGACAAGGTGATGGGAAAGGGCGATCCGCGCACGCGCCTGCGCGAGTTACGGGAGGCGCTGCCCGCGTTGGATTTTGCGAGCGACAGCGCCATCGAGGAAGGCATCAAGGCGCTGGCGGCGAAGAACAACCTCGGTTTCGGTGACTATCAGTCGATTGCCCGGCTCGCGCTTTCCGGCACGAATGTCGGCCCGAGCATCACCGGAATGATGCGGGTGATGGGACGCGAACGCGTGCGGCGGCGGTTCGAGCGAATGCTCGCGAGCTAGTTCTACATTCTTATGGATGAATGTGGGCGGGGTGCTCTCACCCCGCGACAGTGATTCAGAAATGCTTTCCCGCGGGGTGAGGGCACCCCGCCCACAAAATACCGAGGCATTTCACAGGGAGTCGTGTGCCGGCTTCGCGGCACACAACCCTCAGAGGGTGTCTAAGAAGGTGGGGCTGGCTCTCCGAGCCGGCCTGGGATTCAGCGGCGTTTCGAGGGCGGCTCGGAGAGCCGCCCGCACCTTTCAGCAGGCTTTTTCGACGCCCTCTCAGAGTTGTATCCAGGTGCGCGCTTGCCGCGCAACACGCCGAAGGCGGGCGAGCGTGGCGCGACGAGCGCCCGCCACCGCCAGGCCTGCCTCAGGCACGGTTTCCCTCAATACCCCGCCTGCTTGTCTACTTGGTGCCGCAGCGGCTCGCCGCGGGCGAAACGGATCAGGTTATCCTTGTAGATTTCGAAGTAGCGCGGGCCCTCGCCATCGGAACGGCCGGCGATGTGCGGCGTGATGATCACGCGATCCTGCTTCCAGAGCGGGTGGCCTTTCGGCAGCGGCTCCGGATCGGTGACGTCCAGGCCGGCCGCGGCGAGGTGCCCGCTCTTGAGCGCCTCGGACAACGCCATCGCGTCGTAGATTTTCCCCCGCGAGACGCAGATGAAGATCGCGCCTTTCTTCATTTTCGCGAACTGCGGCGCCTGGAGCATCTTGTTCGTCCGCCCGGTGTGCGGCGCGGAGATGAACACGACGTCCGCCTCCGGCAGCACGGTCTCCAGGCGGTCGGGCCACACCGTGCGATCGAGAAAAGGCGTGTAAGGCATGTCCTTCGGGTCGACGCCAATCACCGTCATGCCGAAGGCCTTCGCGCGAATCGCGATTTGCGTGCCGATGCCGCCGACGCCGACGACGACCGCGGTCTTGCCCTGCAGCTCGAGCGGCGGGCCATAGTTCGCCAGGCTGGGCCACGTCTCGGTCGCCTTGTTCGCCATCGTGATGTCGAGTCGGCGCGAAAGCGCGAGCAGCAGCGCCAGCGCATGATCCGCGATTTCGATGCCCTGCACGATTTTCATGTTCGTGAGGACAATCGGGCTGTTCTTCAGCTCGGGAATCGTCAGCACGTTCTCGGCGCCGGCGGAGTTGATCTGCACCCACTTGAGTTTCTTCCCCGCGAGAATCTGCTCGCGCGTGGGCGTGCCGATGAGCGCGTCGGCATCGGCGATCTCCTTCATCGCGTCATCGCGGCTGGCGAACACGACGTTCACATTCGGAGCGGCTTGGCGCAGTTCGCGAATTTCATTTTCCGACAGCCGGCCAATGCCGGTCACGACGACTTTCTTGGCGGGCAGCGCGGTTTGCGCGAGCGCGAGTGCGGGCAAAAGCAGGCCGGCGAGAAACGTGCAGCGGGAGATCAGTTTCATGGGAGGGGTGTCCAGAATGTGCCGCAGCCGCCACCCGCGGCGCGAGGCGAAAGTAGGAGCGAAATCGCCAAGGCAATTAACCACGGATTACCCAGCGCGGCGAAGCCGCAACCGAACGAAACACCCCGAACAAGTTAACCGCGGAACACGCGGAAGAGGCGGAAGCATAAGAACAGCGGAATCCCCGGGCCTCCGTTTTCCGCGTGATCGGCGTGATCCGCGGTCAAAAAAATCTGCGGTTTGAATATTGGGCAGCCACGCAGGGCGCTACGCTTACAACGCAGTCTTCTGGGCGAGGATCAGCCGCAGCAGATCGGGGTAACTGTCCACCGCCGGAAACTGCGGGAACTGCCGCACCACATTGTCCGGCGCGTGGAAGAGAATCCCGAAATCCGCCTGCGCGAGCATGGAGGTGTCGTTGAACGAATCGCCCGCGGCGATCACGCGATAGCTCAGCGACTGCAGCGCGGCGACCGAGCATTTCTTCTGGTCAGGCATGCGCAGCTGATAACCGGTGATGCGATCGTCTTCGACGACCAGCCGGTGGCAGAAGAGCGTCGGCCAGCCCATCTGCCGCAGCAGCGGCTGCGCGAACTGCTCGAAGGTATCCGAAAGGATGATCACCTGGCTGCGCCCCCGCAGATCATCGAGAAATTCCAGCGCCCCCGGCAGCAGCGACAACCCGCCGATCACCTCCTGGATTTTCGACAACGTGATGCCGTGCCGCTGCAGCAGGGCGATGCGGGAGCGCATCAGCTGGTCGTAGTCCGGCTCATCCCGCGTCGTGCGGCGCAGTTCGGGAATCCCCGTGCGCTCGGCGACGGCGATCCAGATTTCCGGCGTCAACACGCCTTCCATGTCGAGGGTGACGATGCTTTGCTTCACAGGAAAACGAGCAGTGAATCAGAGGTTTTCCCGCCGAGGCAAGTTCCGGAAGACGCGCCCGCGGCGGCTTACTCAAATTGCCTCCGAAACTCGGCGAACTGCTGCTTCAGTTCGCCTAATTCGCGCCGGAGTTCGGCGCATTCCTGCTCGAGCCTGGCGATCCGCTCGTTCTCGGCGCGGACCGCGGCGGTCGCGGGCTCCAGTGGCAGCGTCTTTTCGGTGGGCGCGGTTTCGACCGGGCCGGACAGCAGGTGCGTGTAACGCGACTCCTTTGTCCCCGGCTGCCGCGGCAATTTCGTCGCGAGCGGCGGCTCCCGCGTCGACAGGCCATGCAACGCTTCCTCGACCTCGGGCAGTGAATCGAACTTGAACAGCCGCTCGCTGCGCGTGCGCAGCTCCCCAATCGTCTGGGGACCGCGCAGCATCAGCACGCAGAGCAACGCGACTTCGCCCGGGGTGAGCAGCAGCGCGTCGGTCAGCGTGTGCTTGTACTTCGCGACCCGGCTCTCCTGGCCGGTGAACAGCGTGGCGAGCCGCTTTTCGCGCAGGCCATCGAGCGCGCGCACGACGGTGGGCTCATCGTACGCGACGACGGGCTCGCGGTTCGTGAGCTGATTGCACGCGTTGGTCAGCGCATTGAGCGTGAGCGGATAATAGTCGGGCGTGGTGATCTGCTTCTCGATCAGCGAACCGAGCACGCGAACTTCAGCAGGGGAAAGCGGTGGGAGAGGGTCGTCCATTGTAACGGGGAAAACGCTCAACGTTTAACTCTTAACGCTCAAGTACTCGGACTCACCTTCCGATCAGTTGAGCGTTCAGCGTTGAACGTTAAGCGTTGAGCATTGAGCGTGGCGCGCGGTTATTTCTTCGCCCACGTGTCCTTCAGCGCGATCGTGCGGTTGAACACGAGCCTCCCGGCGGTGCTGTCCTTCTCGTCGACGACGAAGTAGCCGATTCGCTCGAACTGGTAGCTTTCGCCGGGCCGGGCCGCGGCGAGCGACGATTCGAGCTTCGCCCGCACGGTGTCGCACGAATGGGGATTGAGGTGCTTCTTGAAATCGTCGGTCGCGGCCGGCTCGGCGACGGTGAACAACCGATCGTAGAGCCGAACTTCCGCGTCCACGCAGTCGCTCGCACTCACCCAGTGAATCGTGCCCTTCACCTTCTTGTCGGCGTTCGGCCCGCCGGCACGCGTGGACAGCTCCGCGGTGCAGCGAAGCTCGGTCACCTGGCCCGCGGCGTCCTTCACGACCTCGTCGCATTTGACGATGCAGGCGTATTTCAGCCGCACCTCGCCGCCGGGCTTGAGCCGGAAATATTTCGGCGGAGGCACCTCGGCAAAATCCTCGGCGTCGATGAAGACCTCGCGGGTCAGCGCCACCTGGCGGGTTGTCGGGTTTTCGTGCTGCGGGTTGTTCGTCGCATCGCAGGGAATGGTTTCACCCGCCGGAATATTCGTGAGCACGATCTTCACCGGCCGGAGCACGGCCAGCCGCCGCGCGGCGATCGCATTCAGTTCCTCGCGCACGGCGTGTTCGAACAGCGCGATGTCCGTCACGCTCTCGTACTTGGTCACGCCGACCATCGCACAGAGCCGGCGAATCGCGCTCGCCGGGATGCCGCGCCGCCGCGCGCCGGAGAGAGTCGGCATCCGCGGGTCTTCCCAGCCGTCGACGAAGCCTTCCTCAACGAGCTGGAGCAGCCGGCGCTTGCTGAACACCATGTAGCTGACGTTGAGTTTTGCGAACTCGTACTGGTGCGGCAGCGCGCGGGGCAATTCCAGGCTCTCGAGAATCCATTCGTACAGCGGGCGGTGCACCTCGAACTCCAGCGTGCACACGCTGTGCGTCACGCCCTCGAGGTAATCGCTCAAGCAGTGCGCGAAGTCGTACAGCGGATAGATGCACCACTTGTCGCCCGCATGGTGGTGCGCGGTGTGGCGAATCCGGTAGAGCAGGGGATCGCGCAGCCAGATGTTGGGCGAGGCCATGTCGATTTTCGCGCGCAGGCTCCGGGCGCCGTTGGGAAACTCCCCGGCGCGCATCCGGCCGAACAACTCGAGGTTTTCGGCGATGCTGCGGTTGCGCCACGGGCTGTCCTGGCCCGGCTTGTCGGGTGCGCCGCGATACGCCTCGGTCTCCTCGGGCGTGAGATCGTCGACGTAGGCCTTGCCCTTCTTGATCAACTCGACCGCGTAGCCGTAGATCGGCTCGAAGTAGTCGCTCGCGAAGAAAGGCTCGCTGGGCGCCGAACGCGGGGAGCCAGGGGCGGAGAGCCCGGAGCCAGCCGGCGCGGCCGGGGCGATGAAGTAGTCTTCGCGGCCATGGATCGTTTGTTTTTCCGGATGGGCGCCCTTGGGCTTGAAGGCCAGGCAATGGTCGGCCCAGCCGTCAATGAGCCAGTGGACATCGCGGGTGATCGATTCGACGTACTCGATGTCCTCCTTGACCGGATTCGTGTCGTCGAACCGCAGGTTGCACTGGCCGGCATTCTCGCGGGCGATGCCGAAATTCAGGCAAATCGACTTGGCGTGGCCGAGGTGAAGATAGCCGTTCGGCTCGGGCGGAAACCGCGTGACGATCTTCTGATAGCGCTTCTCCGCGACGTCCTTCGCGACGATGTCGCGGATGAAATCGCTCGGCGCCGGTGCCGCCGCCGGCGCGCCAGTCTCGGTGTTCTCGACGGACATAAGGCGTCACGTTGCAAACCGTCCGTCCGCGACGCAAACGAGTTTTGCGACGGGGATTGGCCGAGCGCCTGCAGGAAATTCTCGCCGCGGGCTTGACGCTCGCCGGACGCCGACGCTTCATTGGCGCCCTACGCTCGGGCGAATGTAGCACAATGGATAGTGTGATGGCCTCCGAAGCCATTGATCCGGGTTCGACTCCCGGCATTCGCACCAGGCTCCGTTCGTCCGAGAGCAGATGGGCTTGCGGCTGCCAGGCCAGCCTACCGCTGACGGTTACTTAGGCGGGGAGCGCGCGAATTACCCGTTCAACGATTTCGCCCGGCGCGTGAACCGGTGGACGAAGAAGTAATAGATCACGCCCAGCACCGCGAGGGCACCGACCAGCCAGAGCGCGACGCGGTGCAGCTCGCCTTTCATCAGCGCGGGGTCGTTGTGGGCCTTGAGGCCGACCCAACACAGCACCGCACACCAGACGGCGGAACCGAGCAGCGTGTAGATCGAAAACTTCAGGTAGTTCAGCCGCACGATGCCGGCCGGAATGCCAATCAGGTGGCGCACGACGGGCAGCAGCCGGGAGGCGAAGATCCCGAAGCTGCCAAACTGCGCCGCCCATGTTTCCGCCTGGATGACCTTGGCTTCAGTAATCAGCACGTAGCGCCCGTAACGCAATACGAGCGGCCGGCCCGCCCAGCGGGAAACCCAATACATGAGCGTCGCCCCGACCCACGAACCGATCGCCCCGGCGATCACGATGCCGACCAGCGTCATGTTACCCGTGCGCTCGGCGACGATCATCGCCGGCGGAATGATGAGTTCGCTGGGCAGCGGAAAGACCGTGCTTTCCATCGCCATCAGCAACGCAACCATCAGGTAGCCGCCAGACTCGAGCGAGCCGGTGTACCACTCAAACAATGGGCGGAAAAATTCGTGCATGCAAAAAAAAGCAGGCAGTGCTCACTGCCTGCGTCGACGGACGGAGCTCGCGGCGGTCGGAAAACCGGCGGCGAGCCTCCACCGGCTCAGACGTCGGGCTTGGTCTTGCGGAGACCTTGGACGCGGTCACCAGTCTTCCATTGGCCGCGTTTGCGGAGGATTTCCACCCGCTCGAACCGCTTGAGGACGTTGCGTTTGATGACGAGGCCGGACGAGCCTTGGAGACTTTTGTGCTGTGACATGATGTTAAAGGGAGAGAGGGATTGAGGGAACTGAGGAAAGCATCGAAACTGCAGGGAGCGCGCGCACTGGCACTCATTCCCCGAATCGCTCTATCCCTCATTTCCTGACTAAAGGGGCGGTGTGCTAGAGTTCGCCTCCGCCCATGACAAGTATTTTTCGCCCACGCGTTCGGCTCGGACCGCGATCCACTGCGGCGTGTCGTAGGGATGCGCGCCCAGCACGTATTCCTCGAGGGGCAGAAGGCTGCCCGGCAAGCACTTGAAGGTGAGTCGATACTCGTCCGACTTTTCGTCCTTGCCCTGCCAGCGGTAGTGCGAAGTCACCGGCCCGTCGATTTGCACGCAGACCGCGAGGTTGCGAGCGACCGCTCCCGTCGCAATGCGGTCAGCGTCGGCCCGTTCCGCAACCGTCGTCCACGCGACAAACATGCGGGAAACCTTTGGCGGCCCGCTGCGTCTCGCAAGCGGGAATTCACCCTTGACGGACCTCGGGCCCGTCGTTGCTCTTGGCGGTTTTCGCACAGTATCTCCCAGCCATCCATGAGAGACGATTACATCAAAGACGCACTCAAGGCGGTCAACGATCCGAACATCCTGATCAACGTGGTGTCGCGCCGCGTGAAACAGCTCAAGCGCGGCAATCGCCCGCTGGTCGAATCGCTGGAGAAGCTCTCGCCGGAAGATACGGCGTTGCGCGAGATTATCGAAGGCAAGATCAGCCACGAGCTGGCGACGCTCTGACGCCGGCGAAACCTCCGAGGCAGGCGGCGCCCGTTTTCGGCGCCGCTTTTTTTTGTCCGGGAGGAGGTGCGTGAGTCAGATTGCTCGTTGTCCGCGAATCACGCGAATGGGCGCGAACGAAACCAACGGCGGAGAGGTTTCTCCTCTGACCTTCGCGTGGATTCGCGTGATTCGCGGGCGGTCTTCCGTGATTGCGGCCCTTACGATTTGCGTGTGCGCTGGTGTCGACTGAACAATCCCGATGGCCGCGGCAAAAAAAGATTCCGAACGCTTTACCGAGATCCGAAACTCGAAGGCGCTGCGCGACTACACCATCGACGAGCGGTTCGAGGCGGGGATTCAGTTGCGCGGCACCGAGGTGAAATCGATTCGCGCCGGCAAGGCGCAGATCAACGATGCGTTTGCCCGGGTGGAGAAGGGCGAGGTGTGGCTCTACAACGCACACATCGAGCAATACGCGTTCGGCAACATCCACAATCACGATGCGAAGCGCATCCGGAAACTGCTGCTGCACCGCCGGCACATCGATAAAATCCGCGTGGCGCTCGAGACGGGTGGCGGCCGCGCGCTCGTGCCCCTGCGAATGTACTTCAAGGAAGCGTTGGTGAAGGTCGAGGTCGCGCTCGCCACCGGCAAGAAACTCTTCGACCGACGTGAAGACCTCAAAAAGAAGGCCCAGCTACGCGAGGTGGATCAGGCGATGAAGGGCCGGCGGCACTAAACCGACGCCATTAAATATTTCGCATTCCTGGAGGGACGACCTCCGTGTCGTCCGCGGCCCGCACGGAGGCGGGCCCTCCAAGCATGTGCAATCGTGAATGACGTAGTGTTTAGATCGACGTCGCGTCCGCGCCCAGGGTAGGCGGCGCGGCGGCCTGATTCGGCCAGACGCGCAGGATTTCGTCGGCGAGTTTGCGCCAGCCAAATGGTTTGGCCAGGAAACCTTTGAGCGCGGTGAGCTTGGCCAGCTGGTCTTCCTCCGCGGTGAGGTTGTGACCGGTGATCATCACGAACGCCGCCTGCGGCGCGATTGGCGTCGCCTGCCGGATGAACTCGATCCCGTTCAACTGCGGCATGAAATAATCCGTCACAATCACGCTCGGGTTCAGCTGCGGGATCGCCTGCAGCGCCTCGAGGGGACGCGTGAAGGCGTGCACGGGGCAGTCGAGGTGGTCCGCCAGCATTTGGGTGATGAGGTCGGTGTACGACTTCTCATCATCGACGAGCATGATCGACTTGGCGGGGGAGGGGTTCACCGGCTGGAGGGACGGGGGAACACGGACAGACTGGCCTGCCGGCGACGGAAAGGCAATACACGGAGTGACGGCCACGGTACGTTCGGATTTACATTGAAGCTTCCTTTTTTACGACATGCTGCACGTTGTCCTGTTTCAGCCGGAGATCGCACCGAACACCGGGAACATCGGCCGGATGTGCGCGCTCACGCGCTCGCGACTGCACCTGATTCATCCGCTTGGGTACGTGATCAACGATCGCAATTTGCGCCGCGCCGGCATGGATTACTGGAAGTCGCTCGACGTCCACGAGCACGCCGACTGGCCGGCGTTTCGCGCGAGCAGGTTTGCGCCGCGCCGGCTGTGGTTGTTCACGACGAAAACCAGCCGGAGTTATTGGGACGTCCCGTTCGCCGACGAGGACGGGCTGGTGTTTGGCAACGAGAGCTCCGGCGCGCCGGAGTGGTTGCACGAGGAGCTGCGCGACTGGCGCGTGACGATTCCGCACGCGAACGAGTCGCTGCGTTCGCTGAACCTCAGCACCGCGGCAGGCGTGGCGTGCTACGAGGCGATCCGGCAACTCACGCACGCGGGCGGGCGCTAGACGACGCGACGAGTGGAGTCGGACTGCCACCAGCGGCTGCAAACCGGCGAGCGCATCGGATGGATTGATGTGGGCGGCGTGCCCTCACCCCGCAACCGGGGCGTGCGACACGGCTTTCGCGGGGTGAGGGCACCCCGCCTACAAACAAACCGGGCAAGCTTACCGGCCGCGCCATTATGATTACAGCGCGCCCGCTGTTGCCGGCTTCGCCGAGGCCGGCCGAATTCTTCCGCTACTTCGACAGTTGCAGCTTCGGCGGCGCTTGCAGCGTCGCGTCGAACCGCAGCGATTCCGGACTGGGGAGCCGCTGCACCGGCTTCGGCGCAAAAGGTCGCGGGCGAGAGTCTGGTCCGCTCAGGCTGAGTGTGCCGGTGGTGCCGCGCCCGCTCGGCTGAAAATGCCACGCACCCACCGGGCTTCGCCAGGGGAGGGTCGGCTCGAACTTGATCGTCGCGCCCGAGGTCGGCGCACCGGGCGCCTTCGAGAGATAGCTCGGGCCGGGCAACAGCGTCATCCGCTCCACACTGCGATCGACGGTGCCGGGGCGGCTGGCGATGTTTTGCGCGAGAGCCGTCAGCGGGGTGCTGAGCAGCGCGAACACGACGAAGGAGGCAAGCGTGCCGACAACGATTCTCATGGCGGGGACAGGGTTTGTTCGTTCGGCCGGACAGCTGGATAATGCATCGGCCCCGCGGCATTACGCAACTCCCAAGCGGCCGCGGTGGGAACGCCGCACACGGCATCGGCGAGGCCCTGAAGATCATCGAGGAGCAGTTCCCGCCGCCGAAGCGAAGATCGAAGCCGAAACGAGAATCGAAGCGCAGGCGAAAGTCGTAGCGCGGGCAATCTGCCCGCGACTTTCGTTGAGAAACGCAGGGCGGGCCGACGTCCGCCCCTCCAGTTTTGCCGGCCGCGGGTGATCGGAGGGTGTAACGTAATACGTTACACTAGGCTAAAGCCGCCCTGCGGCACGACCGCTATCGCGACCGGGACCGGGAACGCGTACGCGAGCGCGCACGCGACGTCGTCTTGCGCCGGGCGCCGCCCTTGCTGCGACTCGACTTCTTGCCCTTCGCGCCACCGGTTCGTTTGTTCACCGTCGCCCACGCAATCCGTTCGGCGGTCTTCGTGCTGCGGCCGCGCCGCTTGGCGCTCTGCTCGATGTGCGACGCCATTCGTTTCTGTTTGTTGCTGTAGCTGTTTTTTGAACCTTGAGCCATGGAGGTCGGGGGTTGAATGATACTACGCGCTGGATCGGAACGACAATTGTGCGCAAAACCCGCGCAGGGTTCCCGCACGCGTTCATCTCGTCGGATGCGCCGAAACGCAGCGCGCGACCGGGTGCGGCGAATCGCCACCAGTCGACGCCAGCTCCCTTCACCGTCACGACGTTCGCCGGCTTTCGCACACGTGCGAAGTTGATGGGCCATCTGCGAGGTCGGCTGGCCCGGCGAGCTGGGCTATGCGGGATCATGCACTCGGATCAGGTGGAACGCGACCTCCGGGCGCGTTCTTAGCCGGAAAAATTCAGAAGAGTGCCCGCGAATCACGCGAATTGACGCAAATGTCAGAGGGGAAGAACGGGACATGGTTGGCGCGGTGTGCCGCCACCTTTCAGTGGAGCGAGTTCTCTCGATAATCTCATTCGCGTTTATTCGCGTCCATTCGCGGGCTACTGCATTGATCCGGCTTAGTGGAGATACGATCAGACGGCGCCCGGAGGTCGCCGTCCACCATTCGGTGTTCACCGCTGCAAATGGGAAATGCCTTCATTTGCATGACACCGGCGTGAGCTCCCGCCCGTGGATACTGCGCCATTCGCACTTCCAGTCAGGCCGGCTCGGAGGGCCGGTCCCACCTCACGGACGGCGTGGCGGAACTGGGTTCGACCTACAAGCCGACGGCGGGGTCGGGAGACCCCGCCCTACAAAACCCGCCGCTCAAATCTCGCCCAACCGCACGCAGCGCACTGTGCGCGTGGGATCGGCCGGAATGAGCGGCGGCTCGGCGGCCTTGCATTTCTCCTGCGCGTACGGACAGCGCGGATGGAAATTGCAGCCGGCGGGCGGATTGATCGGCGAAGGCGGATCGCCCGGCAGCACGATGCGCTGACGCGCGCGCTCGGCATCGGGATTCGGGGTCGGTATCGCGCTGATCAGTGCGCGAGTGTACGGGTGCAGCGGTCGCTCGATGATGTCAGCGGCGGGACCGAGTTCGACGATCTTGCCCAGGTACATCACCGCCACGCGATCCGAGATGTGCTTCACGACCGACAAGTCATGGGCGATGAAGATCAGCCCGAGGTTCATCTGGCGGCAAAGCTGCGCCAGCAGGTTGAGGATTTGCGCCTGGATCGACACATCGAGCGCCGACACCGGCTCGTCGGCGATGATGATTTTCGGCTCGAGCGCGAGCGCCCGCGCGATCGCGATCCGCTGCCGCTGGCCGCCGGAAAACTCGTGCGGATACTTGCGGAGAAAACGGGGGGCGAGCCCGACGAGCTCCATCAGTTTGCTGACGCGGGCGGGGATATCCTCTCGCGGACACACCCGATGCACGCGGAGCGGCTCGGCGAGCGTGTCGAACACCGTCATCCGCGGGTTCAGCGACGCATAGGGATCCTGAAACACCATCTGCAAATCACGGCGGACTTCGTGCACCTCGGCGGCCGAGCCTTGCGTGAGATTGCGGCCCTCGAGCACCACGGTGCCGGCGGTCGTCGGCACGAGCTGCATGATCGTCCGCGCGAGCGTCGACTTGCCGCAACCCGATTCGCCGACCAAACCGAGCACTTCGCCGCGTTGCAGCGCAAGCGAGACACCATCGACCGCGCGCACGGTGCCAATGTGCCGGCGGAAGATGAACCCGTGGCTGATCGGGAAGTGGGTTTTGACGTCGGTGAGTTGGAGAATCGGCTGCGGCATCGAAAGTCAGGCTAGAGAACAGGGTCCTGGAGGGACGAGCTCCGTCTCGTCCTCGATCGAACGTTATCTGAGTTCACCCGCCGGTGTGGACTCATCGGCGCTGAGCACATCGCGGCCGGCACGGAGGCCGGCCCTCCAGGGCGGGGTCTGACGCGAAACGTCCTCAGATCTCTCCCTGCTGCGCGCGCAGGCAGGCGTGGGCGTGGCCCGGCGTGGGCTCGAGGAGCCGGACGTCGCCCGTCACACATTTCTCGAGCGCAAAATCGCAGCGCGGGGCGAAGGGGCATCCGGGGAGCGGCCGCGAAAGGTCCGGCGGCATGCCGCGGATCGTGTAGAGTTCGGTGCCCTTCGGTTGCAGGGAAGGGATCGATCGCTGCAATGCGCGCGTATACGGATGCAGCGGCGAGTAGAAGACCGTCCTCACGTCGGCGGCCTCCACAATCCGCCCGGCGTACATCACCTGGACGCGGTCGCACAGGCCGGACACGACGCCGAGATCGTGCGTGATGAAGATCACCGCCATCCCCAGTTCGCGCTGCATCTTTTTGATCAATTCGAGTATCTGCGCCTGCACCGTCACATCGAGCGCGGTGGTGGGTTCGTCGGCGATCAGGAGCTCGGGCTTCGTAATCAGCGCCATCGCAATCATCACGCGCTGCCGCATCCCGCCGGAGAATTCGTGCGGGTACAGCATGATCCGCCGCGCCGCGTCATTGATGCCGACGGCCTCGAGCGCGGCGATGGCGCGTTGCAACGCATCGCGGCGCGAAATGGCTTCATGGATCAGGAGCGGCTCCATGAGCTGTTCGGAAATCCGCAGGTACGGATTGAGCGACGTCATGGGGTCCTGGAAAATCATCGCGACGCGGCGGCCGCGGATCGCCCGCGATTGCGCCGGCGTGCTGTGCAGCAGATCCACTCCGTCGAACATCGCGCGGCCGCTCTCGATCCGGCCGGGCGGCTGCGGGATGAGTCCCATGATCGAGTAGCACGTCACGGACTTGCCCGAGCCGGATTCGCCCACGATGCCGAGGGTTTCTCCGCGCTCGACGCTGAAGCTCACGCCGTCGACGGCGCGATAGATGCCGTTGCGGGTGTGAAAACTCGTGCGGAGATCGGTGACGGTCAGGAGGGCCACGGGCGAAAGACGGCGGTCAGAGCGGGAGGGGCGGGAGCGAAGCGGCCGCTTGAGCTCTGACCGCGGCGAGGTGATCGCGCAAGGCCGCGAGGACGGTTTCCGGATGCAGATCGGCCAGCGAGCCGCCGCCGGTTGGCGGGCAGCGCGGCGGCTGAAGTATGACGGCCGGCGTGGCGAATACCGGTCCGGTCCGGAGCGGATTGGTCGGCCCGAAGAGCGCGATCAGCGGCACGCCGAGTGCGTTGGCCAGGTGCATGCCGCCGCTGTCGTTTGTCACCAGGGCGCGGCTGCTGCGCAGCGCCCGCGCGAACGTCATGAGGTCCGTCTTGCCGGCGAAGTCGCGCACCCGTTCCGGATTGAAACCGGCGGCGACGGCTCCGGTGATGGACGCATCGTTGGCCGTCCCGTAAAGGGCGAAGCTCTCGTCGGGCAGTGCTTCGATCAGCGCGCGCCAGTGCGTGATGGGCCAGCGTTTCTCCGGCGTGTTTTCCGACCCGGGGATGAGCGCAATCGCCGACGGCGGATCCGCGAGGGGCAGCTCCAGCGCCGAGCGATCGATTGGTTGGGCCAGCCCGAAATGCCGCAGGAAGTTCTCCCACAACTCGAGCTGGGGATGTGTATGCTCGTCGAAGTCACGCGGAACCGGATACGCGTGCGTCAGCAACGGCCGCGGCCGTCCCGGCCGGACGAGCCCGAAGCGCTGGGGTGCGCCGGCGAGCCAGGCCTCGCCGTCGCCCCGCAGCGAATTGGTGAACAGCAGCCAGACATCGGGGTAGGCCGGGCGCAGCGCGCGAAAATGGCGGAAGTACCGCGCATCCTGCGGCGGGAGCGCGTGGAGCTTGTCCGCCACGGACCACAGCTCGAGCAGCGGCAGGAACGGCTGCTTGGCGACCAGGGTTATCTCCGCATCGGGCCGGCCGGCGCGGATGGCCCGGAGCAGCGGCAGGGCCATGA
>Ga0082335_1005258_pt1 | contig 18130 bp, 17 predicted proteins | sample Subgrocontami58m_FD_72375 | JGI IMG/M metagenome (GOLD analysis project Ga0082335, IMG submission 72375) | Subsurface groundwater microbial communities from S. Glens Falls, New York, USA - GMW37 contaminated, 5.8 m (SPADES assembly) (version 2) ... | reverse complement strand
ACGCACGCCACCAGAAACAGCAGATACCCCTTCCGTTCAAAACTGCTCTTTGTCGCCAGCGATACGGCAGGTTCAAGGCGGAGAAGCGTCCTGAGGGTGGCATACAACAAATATCCGCCCAAAAAAAGGGACAAAAAGGCGACGAACAGCATAATAATGGTATAGATATTTATGATCATTAAAACATTTTCCCGAAAATGATGTTTTAGTTATAGTTAACGGACACCTAGGTTATCAATTTTTTTATCGCTTCCGGAGAAGGGATACTTCCTGCTACTTTAACTTTGCCGTCAACGGCCAAAGCAGGCGTCATCATTACACCAAACTTCAGTATCTCGTTAATATTCGTTACCTTTTCGATTTCGTATTCAATCCCTAATTCTCTTGCTGCTTTTCCCGCGTTTTCGGTAAGCTTCCTACATTTTTCGCATCCGGTGCCGTGTATTTGTAGTTTTTTCATAATGAATCCTTCTGCTCATTCGTTGCGTTGGGTTAAGGTTTATTGTTTGTCTCCAATTGTGTGTAAGGGTCTGTGCGCAGAGACAAAGGTGTTTCTGCTTTCTGGTTTTGGGGTGCTTGCGGTATCACTTTTTCCTTGGAATAGTGTTCTTCCCCCCAAAACGTGCCAAATAACATCCCCGCAAACGTGGACATTACAACCACCAGTACAATAAAAACAAGCGTTTTCAGGTTTCCCATAACTTTTCTTATGACTAAAATGCTGGGCAACGACAGCGCTGGTCCCGCCAGCAACAGCGCCAACACAGGCCCCTTGTGCATGCCCAGGTTCATCAGTGCATTCGTTATAGGAATCTCGGTCAACGTTGCAAAATACCAGAATGCCCCGATAATACTGGCTGTGAAGTTAGCTCTGATACTGTTGTCGCCTACCCAAAGCGCCACCTGTTTTTCCGGCAGTAAGACACTCACAAAACCAACAACAAAAACTCCTCCATACAGCAGTGGTATCAGCATTTTTGCAAAGTCCCACGTGTTATGCATCCACTGGCGGATTTCGCCGCGTTCAGACCACCGCCATGTCATCAAAAGAACAACCGATCCCATCAAACCAGCCAGATACCAACGAATATGATAGAGGGCAATCACCCATGTTTGCTGCTCTTTCATGCCGGTTATTTCAGTTTTTGCAAGCGTTATCTTGTCGCCTGATTTAGCTGTTCCTACATCCTGTTCAAGCTGGAAGCGTATTGAGTCCATAGCTTCATGAATAACAACGGCATTAAACTCACGACCATCAGTAATTGTAACGGTAACATTACCGGGGTTATACCAGTCACTGAATATCAGAAACAAGATCATACACGCAATATGCAAAGCTGTCTTGAGAGCAGATTTTCCGGGTTTTTTCGGCTCCGGCATTTGCACTGCAGCAGCAACCTTTTCACGTTCGCCCGTGCGAAATATGAATGCCATAACTATACCTATCACAACGGCAAAAATGATAGCGCCCACAGCTCGTCCCAATCCAATGGGAAAGCCCAGCACCCTGGCGCTCAGGAAGATTGCAAGGATGTTGATGGCAGGACCCGAATACAAGAAGGCAGTGGCTGGCCCCAAACCGGCGCCAAGCTGATAGATACCCGCAAACATGGGCAGTACGCTGCACGAGCAAACGGCTAAAATACCGCCGGATACCGATGCTACGGCATAAGCAGGTACCTTTTTTGCTTTTGGGCCCAGATAACGCATCACCGAATTTTGTGAAAGAAAAGTTATAATAGCGCCTGCAATAAACAACGCAGGCACTACACAGGACAATGTATGGTTGCGCACAACCACTGGAGCAAACGAAACGACTCCTGGCTTGCCGCCTGAATCTTCAGGTTTTCCAACGGTAAAGTATAAGCGACAACAAAGATGACAACGAACGCCCCGAATATCTTCCATTCACGACTCATAGCATCTCCTTTTTGACATACACCCTTTTTCCCATATTCCTTCTTAAAAGGCAGGAGGAAAATATTATTTTCATATATTAATAACATTGATTGACTCTCTTGGAATCATAATATAAACAATACTCTTAGACTTAATACGCTCCACCAACTCATAATCCATGGTATAGAGAGTTATTGGTATTCCAATATCAATAACGATTGATACTATATTATTTCTTTTTGTAAGTTTAACAATTTTACCTCTAAAAACATTATCATATTCTTCTTTTAGTTCTTCCAATATTTTTATAACTTCTTGTCTGATAGTAATTAAAACATTGCCCGTGGTTTTATATATTGTTTTTAACCTTATATTTTCATTAATAAGAATTTCATTCCCGCTTATAGTGCCTTCAAAAATGTTTTTTGTCCTTGTAAATTGAGCTACAAATCTGTTTACAGGATGATACATAATATTTTCAACAGTATCAACTTGCTCAACCGCTCCCCCATTAATAACAGCTATTCTATCGGCCATTTCCGATACCTCTTCAAAACTATGTGAAACATGTATAAAAGTTGTCTTAAATCTGCTGTGTATTTCTTTTAATTCATTACACAATATTTCCCTGCTATTTTCATCCACCGAACTTAAAGGTTCATCAAGAAAAATTACTCCTGGTTCTGTAGCCAATGCCCGGGCAAGAGCTACCCTTTGCTTTTCACCGCCACTGAGTCCTTGAGTATATCTCAATAATAAATGAGATATACTCAGTGACTCAGCAAGTCTGTTTATCACTGTCCGTATATATTTTTTCTCTCTTCTTCGTGCCTTCAGACCAAAGGCAATGTTTGCTTCTACTGTCATATTAGGAAAAAGTGCAAAATCCTGAGGAAGATAGCCAACATTCCGATCTTCCGGAAATTGATAAGTCACATTTTGGTTGTTTATCCATATTTCTCCGGAATCCGGTTTTCTGATGCCAACTAACGTTTCAATGAGCACTGTTTTCCCGCAACCTGTTGGACCAATCAGTATAAAATATTCACCGGTATTCACCTCTAAATTGATATCCTTCATTACAAAACTACCTAAGGTAATACTTAAATTTTTTACTCGAATCATATTTTGTTGGTTTGCAATCCTTTTCCGCTTATTTTATTCAGTGCATAGACGGACAATAAAGTAATGATCACAAGAACAAAGCCGATGGCAATGCCTTGTTCAATATTACCGCCTTCTATTTCCATCCACATTCCCACCGGAAGTATATCAGCGCGGTCTATCCCCAGAAACTTTGATATATGAGAAAACTGTGTCTCATGTCGGTTCCGGAAAGTGCTGGAAAAAAGTAATACTGCGCCAAATTCTGCCATTGCCCGTGTCCATGCAAGGACTATACCCGCAAGAATTCCTACTTTAGCCGAGGGCAGAGTGACTTTCCAGAAAGTACGCATGCGAGAACTTCCTAAAGAGCGTGCTACATGTTCATATCTTGGATTTACATCATCAAAAGCAGCCCGCCATGCCTTAATTCCGAAGGCAAGTGCAAGCACTAACTGCGCAATAATAATACTGGGCATGCTGTGAACTATACGAATTCCTAATGCTTGTTGAATTTTCAATATGGGTTCATACTGAAATGCTACCATTAAACATAAGCCAATTGTTGATGCGGGTAATACAATAACCGATGCGAAAAGGACATCTATAATTGTTTTTCCGGGAATGTTAAACCTGGAAAGGGCATAACTAGCCGGGATACCCACTACTATAGCTATTATGGTAGTAACACATGATGTTAATAGACTCAGTTTAACTGATTTCCAGAACCATGGTCTGCTGAACAGTTCTAAAACAGATTGTGTATCTGTATATCCGATATTACTCAAAAACAGCCAACAGACACTTACTATGAATAAAATAGTTATAGCATATAATACATACACAAACCACCTGCTACCGGACATGCGTTTTGCCTCCGATTCGATGTACGGCATACATACTTACTATGGCAATTAACACACAGAACATACTTGTTGTAAGCGCCCACCCCAACTTACCTCCAACAAAATCAAGATACACGGCAAAAGGCATTACATCTGTCCTTCCTTGAATTCCGCCGACAAAAAGCATCAATGATTCCCATTCTGCACATGCCCGGGCCCATACGATAATTAAAGCAACGATAAGACTGTTTTTAGCCAGTGGTAAACTTATTTTGAAAAATGTATATGGTAAAGAAGCGCCTAAGCTTCGGCCTACGTATTCATACCTGGGACTGATTGTTTCAAAAGATGCCATTGTCAAACGAATACAAAAAGACACCGTCACGGTAAATTGAGCAACAATTACTCCGGATAAAGCATGATCTACTTTTATTCCCAAAATACTTGTCACGCTGTTTACGGGGAAGGTTTTAAATAATCCGAGTAAAAATATTCCCACTGCTGCTGGCGGCACCATCACCGGTAAATCTATTAAAGTATCCATAAATTTTTGACAGGGAAACTTGTATCGGGCAAGCATATACCCTACCGGTATGCCAGTAGACATAGACAATATCGTGGCGATTGAGGCCGTCCATATCGTAGTAGCAATATTTATCCAGGTGCGTGGCTTTTGTAAATAATACATGAAGTCACTGAATCCCAGAAATAAAACATTTGTGATTATAAGAAAACCTATTCCTGCCAGAATAATAACTACAAATGCAGAAAAGAATATAACCCATGATATCTGTTTAACATGACTATATTTTATCACGATATATTACCTTTTTGTTTCACGACTACGTTTCACTTCTTTTACCAGGTGTCCGACTGTTTGTTCAGAAACAGGAATAGATGCATCTTTACTCACCCTGCACGCTTCCACCAACCATTTCATATCTTCTTCAATTTTAGCCGGGTCAATACAATAAGCATGATTGTGAAATATATCTTTTCCTTCATCAAAAAGAATAAACTCCTTTAGTTTTTTAGCTTCTTCCGGATATTGAGAAAACTTTAATACCGCTACAGGTAAACCGACTAACTCGCGGTATTCAGGCTCTATAGGTATTATTTCAATATCTTTTAGATAAAGCACAGCGGTAGTTGCCCAGACAATAGTAGCGTCAATGGCTTTCAACTGACAAGCATTACCCAGTTCAGGAATACATTTAGCCTCCATAGTAGTATTCTTTTTTACCTTTTCCAGGACACTCGCTTTTTGGAATATTTTTTCATGCCAGATACCGATAGCGCATGCCTTGGGATCACCCAAACCTACGCGGATACCCGGTTTTGCAAAATCAGAAACCGACCGAACGTTTTGAGGATTACCTTCAGGAGTAATAATTACAGGAAGAAAATATGCTGCAATATCTGTTTCCGGGTTATAATCAGCGATAAACTCCCTGCCTGCTGCCTGTAAAAGGTAGTACTCCTCACCAGGCATATACAGGTCGCCTTCCTGTGAAAGTGTTACATCTGCCAAAAAATATCCCGAACCTTTGTAAGAAAAGTCTACTTTAACATCAGGATAACGCTGCTGGAATACTTGAGCAATTTCATCAAGGGACGAGCGCTGTCCGGCGCCTGCATGAAAAAGCAACCGTTTTTCTTTTCTGCCACAGCCGGTAAGTGTTAAAGATAAGAATACAACAGCAAAAAACAATATTATCAACCAACTGAAATGTTTTATTTGTGGCATGGTTTTTATTGGATTTCCACCATTTCTACAAAAGTTTATCCTGGCACTGCAGGCCATGCCATCTCTCATTTCGGAAATACAATATCCCATACCTTCATACTTCTTTGTGAAAGACATACCCTTTGTTTTTGATGCTATTTACACAATCCTGCCGTTTTTCATTTTATAGACCACGTCAGCAATCTTTTCAAACGAAGTATCATGGGTAGCAACAAGAATGGTTGTACCGCTGTACCTTAGCGCTTTTAAAAATTCCAGCACGCGTTCACGGGTCTCATCATCAATATTGGAAGTTGGTTCGTCCGCGATAATAATTTCAGGGTTGTTCACCAATGCCCGCGCAATGGCCACCCGTTGCTGCTGCCCTCCGCTGAGTTCTTCCGGGGTATGGTCTAGCCGGTCGCCAAGTTCCACCTTTTCCAGGAGCGCCTTCGCTCTTTCTTCCCGATCTTTCCGGCTGACGCCCAGGGGGATCAGGGGATACGAGACGTTTTCCCAACTGGTAAGTCTTGGGATAAGATGAAAGTCCTGAAAGATAAAACCGAACTTTTCACGCCGCAACATCGAAAGCGCAATGTCAGAAAATGAGGTAATGTCATTACCCTGGATGAATACCTTCCCTTCCGTTGGCCTGTCCAGGGTACCGATGATATTAAGGAGCGTGGTCTTCCCCGACCCGGACGGTCCATTAAATACCACAAAACTATTTTTTGAAATTTCCAAGGTAACGTTGTGGATGGCGTGTACCTCATGGCGTGAGCGGCCGTTGTACGTTTTATAGAGGGCGCTGGTTTTTATCATTACTTCATCGAAACAACCGGAGACTCGGTTGAAGCCCTCCATGAAGAATAAATGCTGCCGGCCATGGTTAAGATAAAAGAAAAGAAAAAACTGAGCATGCACGGCAAAGGCAGAAATCTCGCAGGCAGGGTGAATTTCGGCAACAGGGTTATCTCTGCAACAAAGAATTGGGCAATGAATGCGCCGTTAAAACCCTTGACCCACAGAATTGAGAGCAGTATAGCGACGGTCGCGCCCAATAGGCTGATTAATAACTGTTCAAGTGAAATGAGTTCCAATACTTCCAGGGTATGCCATCCCGTGGCCTTCATAATACCGATTTCCTTTTTTCGCTCAGATAACCCAAAGCCTGAGGCTACCATGATTGCAGGCACTCCCAGTGACAAGGCTACGAGATATAAGGCGCTAAAAATGCCTTCCTTGAGCATAAACCCCTTTTTAAAGTACAACTCTACCGTATGTTTGTCCTGCAACCTGTATGGCTCGTTCTGAAAAATATCATACAGGTCGGTCGCAATCTCAGAATTGTGTCCCGGCAGGGTGTGTATTTGTATGTCTGTAGCAACGTCCTGTTTCCCAAAAAGCTCACCTGCGTCCTTGAAGGACATGAGTATCATGGAAGACCCCCAGATGCTGGAGTCGGAGGAAAAGAAACCTACGACCGTAAATGTTTTTCTCTGCTGTCCGCGCATACTAAACTGGTCATTAATTCTTAAGCGGAAATGCTCTGCCAGTTCACAACCCACCACGACTTCATTAGGATTTTCAAATGTTCTGCCTGAAATACAGGAGATAGACTCCGGCAGGTCTTCTTTATTGACGCCAACGATCACTGCAAGTTTATTTTGCACAAATGCACGCCCGATAATGCGCGGTATCGCCTTTGTTACCCCGAATATTTTTTTGACCTCATCCAGATACTTTAGGGGAATGGCCGCATTCCTGCCGAATTCATCGAATGTCAGGTAGAGGTCTGCGCCTGCATTGACGGAGGCGAGGGATTGAGCCCGTATACCTTCCGAAATGGCAATGGCAGTGATAAAAGGCGACAGGATGGCGATAATACAAAGGCCGACGACAATCGTCTTTGTCCTGTGGCGTAACAAATTTTCAGTTGCCAGAAAAAGTAGGTTTAGATGTTTATTCAAATTTTAACCTTTGATATTGATAAAACTCACCGCAGATAACGTCAGAAGCGCAGAGAAAAACAATCGTAGGGGCGAACGGCCGTTCGCCCATTTCCATTAACCCTAAGCATTTCTTAGTGCCTTTGTGACTTTGTGGTAAAATTTTAGTCCCATTATATCGAAAACATCTTCACGTATTCAAGTAATTATGCCGATTTGGGCTTGACATGCGCTCTGCCGCAGGTATAGTATGCTAAAAATAATGTCTAACGCGGAATAACATCAGGAGGAATTGGAATGGGTATTGTAAATGCAAAGGTATCCTTAATAAATCCGAGAAACCCGACGCTACGACCTATCGAAACCGATGCGCTGGCCGATTCAGGCGCGGTGCATCTTTGTATTCCTGATCACATTAAAATCCAGCTTGAGTTGGATGAAATTGATAAGAAAGAAGTAACTTTGGCAGACGGCAGCCGAAAACTTGTTTCTTACGTCGGCCCTATTGAGATTCGTTTCAAAAACAGGGTTGGTTTTGCAGGGGCATTGGTAATGGGCGACCAAGTTTTGCTTGGCGCAATACCGATGGAAGATATGGATCTGGTTATCATCCCAAAGACCAGAACGATTGACGTCAATCCCAACAGCCCCAATATTGCAACGTCAATTGCCAAGTAAACAAGTAGGGTGGATTAAGGCGTCGTCTTTTACGCCGAATCCACCTTCTCTTTCAAACAATCGGATTGGTGGATTCGCTTCGCTTAATCCACCCTACGCCATTGCATGATGAATAGTCAAGTAGGATGGGTTAAGAAAAGCGAACCCATCATTTTCATAAGAGGAGGGAAAATGGAAATCCGGTATTTCTCTGGTACAGATACGGCGTTGATTGAGTTTTCCAGTATCCCTGTAGTTGAGACAAAAGAAATATCAGAATACCTTTCCATTGACCTGGATGAAAAGGGCAATCTTGTAGGCATGACCATTGAGCATGCGAAAGAAAAAGCAGGAATTTCAGAAGTATCTTTTTTGCAAATGGAAAAAACAAGTGCCTAACGGGAATTTGGAATTTTGCGGGGTCAGGTCTTTATTCTTGGCACAAGGTTGTGTTATTTCTACATGGAATTGACGTGTTTAAGTATGCGAGTTATTTTGAAAAAGATGTTCTAACCAAACGACCATACCTAAAAAAAGAGTGGTGCGAACGAGCCGTTTCGCTCAGAAGGTATGTAGAAGAGCAACCTGACGGTCGGTTTCGTTTTTGGGGTCAAGTCCCCGAATACGGAAACAGATACCTTCGCGTTATAACACTTCCAGACCAGAAAACTATACTCAACGCTTTTTTTGACAGAAACTTTAAGGAGGTAACTCAAAATGAGGCTTAGTTATCATGCTGACACCGATTCGCTTTACATTCATCTTGTCGAGCGCCCTGGAACCGAAGCCCGTGAAGTTGCACCAGGGATTGTGGTAGATTTTGATGCTGAAGGAAAACCTGTTGGAATAGATATTGATCATGCGCAGGGTATTCTTGACCTTACAAGTCTTGATGCTGAATCTCTACCAATAAAAGTTAAGACAGCATGATGAATAGTGATTCGTTGGGTGCGTTCCACTTCACCCAACCTACAAAAAAGGTAATCCATCGAGGATTTTCAACCTTGATTCCTCCCAATGCCAGCGGTTTCACGGGTGGAGACTTCATTTGTTGTAACAGTTTAGTTTTTTGAAAACACACGGAGAAGAAAATGCCTTAGTGACCGTATGTAGGGGTAATTCATGAACTACCCCTACAGATTCGATAATCCACCGATGCAGGAATTTTTCAAGAAACTAAACTGTTACCATTTGTTTTGATCAGAAAAAACACAATACCCATTACGTCCTCTTTCCTTCGTACGGTACATGGCCTGATCTGCACATGAAATCAACGCATCTGCTGTATCACCGTGCCGGGGAAAGAACGCCATGCCAATACTGGCTGTAACGCCCGTGCTATGACCCTGGGTGTACATGCCCCGCTGATGAACGGTTTCAACAATTTTCTTTGCTATATTCGCGGCATGGCTTTCATCAACGGGAGATAAAATGGCGACAAATTCATCTCCTCCAAGTCGCGCTAAAACATCTGACTGCCGCAGCCTTTTCTTCAGTTCACTGCTGATATTTATCAGGAGTTCATCTCCAATCTGATGCCCGAAGGTATCGTTCACGTACTTAAACTTATCCAAATCTATAAACAGCAATGCGCCACACGTGCCGTATCTCCGGGAATATGTCAGACATTTTTCCAGTTCTTCATGGAAGCGTCTCCGGTTAAAAAGTCCCGTAAGGGTATCGTGGGTAGCCATGAGTTCAAGCTGTTTTTCCGAATGCTTACGCATGAAATATTGACCGATATGACTGCCAAGGATGTTCATAATATTAAGGATGTTGTTGTCGGTTTGCTGTATGCCGTGGCTGTATAATTCAAACACCCCCAATAGTTCTTCATCGCCGGAAACGGGAAAGGCAAACACCCCGCGCAAGTTGTACTTTTTTGCAAGGGCAGTATGATTGGAATGCTGACCAGATAATACATCGGGAATCCAAACGGGTTTTTTGGTTGAACAAACAGCGCCGGGTATTCCCTCGGTAAGAGAAAGCGTTTGCTGGTGAGGCAATAACTTATCGGATATCTGCTGTCCGGGCATACTGCTCCAAATATCCGCACATGATAAATGGTTATTTTTATTATCCAGTTTCCAAAATAATCCCAAATGCCATCCAAGGGTTTCACAGAGAGATTGAAGAATCCTTTTAGTCGTTTCCTCAATTGTTTTTGAGGTAGCCAGGACTTTTGTAATTTCATACTGGAGTTTTAAGCGCTGCTCAACATTCTTTTTCTCCGTTACGTCACGCATGGTCATGAGATAGACGGGCTTTTCTTCCTGGTAGAATTTGTTGAGGCTGAATTCAATGGGAAAAGTTGCACCGTCGCTGCGCTTACCTTCCGCCTCAAGGGCAATCAGGCAAGAACTTGCATTACCATCATCCATATCCGACACCCTCGTGATATACTCGTTTAGCTTGCTATAATGCGATTTGGTCAGAAGGGTATTGACGTGTTTCGAAATAATGTCAGCAAGCGGATATCCGAACATGCTGAGGGTCGCCGGATTAACGGAAAGGGTTGTCCCTTCCTGTGAAAAGGTAACAATGCCTTCAGTTGCATTATCAATAATCAGGCGTGTACGCGCCTCGCTTTTTAATAACTTACTGCTCTCCTGTTTAATCTTGTTGACCATCGGGCGAAAGAGGTAAAAGGCAATAATCAGCAGGGTAAACAGCGTTACACCCAACACCGCGGCTTCCAGCAGTTGCAACTTCTTATTGCTTTCTTCGCTTTCTTTTTGTAATTGATTTACTACGGAACTGAAGGCATCAACCAAATCTGACGCAAAGTCGCTCAGGATGTATTGCAAGTGGGCATTCAGTGCGTTGAGTTCCGTTGTCGTTTCGTGGGCAAGGGTTTTTGCCTCCGCGGTGTAATTACATACCTGCGCATCTAAATTCATTGGCGGGGCAAAATAAAATGCATGCACCTGCGGCGATTGTTTACCGGATAAGTTCAGCGATGGATCGCCATAGAGCAGTCCTTTATGCGCCTGTTCTATGGAATCTACCGTGGCCAGAATTTCCTGACGCAGCGCGTCTACTTGCGCAGGATCTTTTGTGTTGACGAGGCAGAGGGAATACACCGCAACATTTTGGCACAAAAACCGCTGCTTGTTAGTAACGTTGATTACTGCGGCGCTGGTTTCTTGTGATGATATAACCTTTTTGATGGTGAAATATGACGCTATGCTCAGCAGTGCGATAAGCCCCAGGGCAACTGCATATTTAAGCGTCATTTTGTTGGTAAAGTCGTTTTTCATTTTCCGATAATTTCAATTGCAACGCCCATCTCCCTGTTTCCCGCTATGTAGGATACCGTGCCGGTATGGTCAGGACAGTAGCAGTAACCGCCGGGGATAGGCCATTCAATGCAGGGACATCGCGGGTCAATTCGGGGATCAAAGTTGATGTAGCACCACGTCGGTTTTGTCGTAGCGCCTAAACCGACGCCGTGTACTACCTGCTGGAAGTTGTTTACAACGCCGGTTTGCGTTTTCCCTCCGCACAAGGATTCCGTGGATACATAGGCAACCACGGCAATTACAAGAGACAGAAGAACGCTTAAAAATGTGAGTGATTTATTGTCCATGCTTATACGATAATCCCTGCTTCCGCAATACCACAGTCTTTCCTGATTGCCTTCAATAATTTTTTGGTTCGCGCCTCAACACAGCCTATCGAATTGCTTTTGCCTCTTCGTGTGAGCCAAGCATGGTGGAGATGCTGATGTTTTTTATGTCCACGTGTTGCGATGCATCAAGGACCTCTATGCCTACGATATTGCCTCCGTTATCGTAATCAATAATAATATCCTCTGTTAATTCGTCTGTATCTGCAACATCAGCCTCTCTTAAGGTAATGTACAGTGCATCGTCTTCCTTTGAATATTCTATTTTCACGCGATCATTCTCCCTTTATGTATTTTTTGATTTTACTCGTATGGTATGCAGTAATAACCGTACTGCCTTTTGTCACTACCCGAAGCAGTTTACCCTCGATAATTTTATGATAGACAATACGGCCTTTGTGGCCTGGAACGGTTTCGTCTGGATTGTTGAGCGCCATTTCTACGAATGCTTCTGGTATCTTTCTTTTTACCAGTTGGTTTCTGAAGTGGGGTGTTCGTATCCAGTCCATAGACAACTCAGATTTTTGGCAATTTTATACAATCCAGCATTGCCTTGTCAACGCAATACCTGCACACAAACTATACCGTAACCCCCGTTTCCACAATACCAGGGTCTTTCCTGATTGCCTTCATGAATTTGCGCTCCTTGTGCCAGGCGTTCAGGCAGGGGATGATGAAGACGCTGACCAGCGCCATGGCCATGCCGCCGATAGATGGAATTGCCATCGGTTTTGCCACCTCGGCGCCCGCGCCCGTTGACCATAGGATGGGAACTAAACCGATAAACGTGGTGGCGGCCGTCATCATGCACGGGCGTATCCTCCGGGTGCCTGCCATCAGGATTGTATCACGAATATCATGAACGCTTCTCATCTTTTTTTTCCGAAATAAATCATTTATGTAGGTGGTAATCAGAACGGAGTCGTCATCTACAATGCCAAAGATGGAGATAAAACCAACCCAGACGGCGACGCTGAAGTTGTATCCGAACAGATATTGGAGCCAGACGCCGCCTGCAATGGCCGTGGGTATCCCTGCAAAGAGGATAAACATGGTTTGCGGAAAAGATTTGAACGCCATGAAAATCAGGATGAAACCGACAAACATGGATAAGGGCACAAGGATTTGCAACTTCTTTCTAGCCCTGACCTGGTTTTCGAACTGACCGCTCCACTGGACAAAGTATCCGTGAGGTAACATAACTTTTTGTGATACAACTTTGGAGGCTTCTTCCACAAAGCTCATGGGGTCCCTGCCGCGCACGTTCATGAGAACGTACGCCCGTAGAAGGGCGTTTTCACTGCTAATCATAGCTGGTCCCATCACGTACCGGACATCGGCCACCTGCGTGAGTGGAATGAGAGCGCCGGAAGAACCGGAGACATAAATCCTCTTCAAAGCGTCGAAGTTGTCCCTGAGTTCCCGAATGTATCTGACCCGTACGGGGTAACGGTGACGGCCTTCCACCGTTGTCGTAACGTTTTCTCCCCCGATAGCAGTCTCAATGACGTCCTGCACGTCTTTAATATTAACGCCGTAGCGGGCGATCTCCTCGCGCTTGATTTTGAATTCCATATAGGGTTTGCCGGTAACACGCTCTGCATAAAGGTCGGTCACCCCGGGTACGTCGCGCAGCGCCTTTTCTACGTCAAGCGCCAGTTGCTGTATGACGTTCAGGTCTGGCCCAAAGACCTTGACGCCGACCGACGTGCGGATACCCGTCGCCAGCATGTCAATCCGGTTTACAATCGGTTGCGTCCAGATATTTGCCACGCCTGGTATCCTAATCGCTTCGTCCATTTCCTGAATGAGTTCCTGTTTGGTAATCGTCCGTTCGTCGGGTAAAAAGAGGTGAAAGAGCGGGTGGATGAACGAGGGCACATAGCGTAAAAATTTGTACTCGATCTTCTTTTTGCGCCATTCTTCCTGTGGTTTTAGGGCAACAACGGTTTCGAACATCTCGACCGGCGCAGGGTCTGTCGGGGTTTCCGCCCTGCCTAGTTTTCCCACAACCATGTCCACCTCAGGAAAGGATTTTGCAATCATGTCCTGTTTCTGCATTATCTTGAGCGCGTCCGTTAAAGCCACGCTGGGCAACATTACCGGCATGAAGAGGATGGAACCCTCATCGAGGGGCGGCATGAATTCCCTTCCTAGTTTTTTAGCGGCAAAGACGGATGAAACAACGATGGCAAGCGGAATTGCGAGAAACGTCTTCTTGTGAGCCAGCGCCCACTTCAGGACGGGTTGGTATCCTCTCAGGAGCATCCTGGAGGAATAATTGTCTTCCATAGGTCTCAGTTTGCCCTTTATCAGAAAGACACAGAGGATGGGTACAAGGGTAATGGCCATAATGACCGACGACCCGATCGCAATGGTCTTTGTCCAGGCAAGCGGCGTAAAGAGTTTTCCTTCCTGCCCCGTAAGCCCAAATACGGGAAAGAACATACAAATGGTGGTTAAGGCGGCAAAGAAAATAGAGCCGCCAACCTCCTTTGACGCATCAAGGATGATCTGCGGCCTGCTTTTTATGCCCTTTTGCTCTATGAGATTTCTAAAGATATTTTCTGTCATGACAATGGACATATCGCTTACCTCGCCAATGGCAATGGCAATGCCCGTGAGGGACATAATGTTTGAATCAATACCCATGAAATACATGCACAGGAATGAAATCAGGATAGATAGGGGGAATCCCAGACAGCAGATCAATATGCTGCGGACGTGCAGCAGAAAGATAGCCACAACGATTGAGGTGATGATGATTTCCTCTATCAGGGCTTCTCTGAGGGTATCAATGACGCGATAGATAAGCCCTTCCCTGTCGTAAAAGGGCACTATCTTCACTCCAGGCGGCAACCCCGGTTCGATTTCCCTGATTTTCTCTTTTACCCTCTTAATAACTTCCAGGGGATTCTGACCCTGGCGCATGATAACAATACCGCCTGCAACCTCCGCGCCTTCCTTATCAAGCGCCCCGCGTCTGAAATCGCCGCCTATCTGGACGACTCCGATGTTTTTGACAAATATGGGCACGCCGTTGAAACTGCCTATGGTAATATTTTCAATATCGGCCACGTTCTTTATGAATCCCAGACCGCGGATGATGAACTCCATATTGTTGCTTTCGACTACCTTGGCGCCCACGTCTATATTACTCTTCCGAACGGCGTCATAGACCATTCCAACGGTCATGTTGTATGCCAGGAGTTTGTTGGGATCAACGTCTACCTGGTACTGTTTGACAAAGCCGCCAACGCCCGCCACCTCCGATACGCCTTCAACCGCATTAAGCTGATAGCGGATGTACCAGTCCTGAACGGAACGGAGTTGACCGAGGTCGTACCCTTCGCCTTCCACGGTATACCAGAATATCTGGCCAAGTCCCGTAGCGTCGGGGCCGAGTCTTGGTGTGACGTCTTTGGGCAGCAACTGCTGGATAAAGTTCAACCGCTCCAGCACCCTCGAACGCGCCCAGTAGAAATCAACGTTATCCTTGAAGATGATGAATATCATGGAAAAGCCAAATCCCGATTGGGATCGGATGACCTTTACGCCGGGCACGCCAAGGAGATTAACCGTAAGGGGGTAGGTGACCTGATCTTCAACGTCCTGTGGGCTGCGTCCCGGCCAGTCTGTGAAAACGATGCACTGGTTTTCCCCGACGTCCGGGATGACGTCCATATTGATGTTTTTTAAGCCGAAGACGCCGCCAAAGATCACCAGCAGGTAAAAGCAGATGACCAGGAATCGGTTCTTCAGGCAGAGTTCAATAAGTTTGTTGATCATTAGGAATGGGAAACCACAGATTTCACAGATTACACAGATTATTTTGCTTTGTCTTCAAACCTCTGTAATCCATTTGATAAAATTCAATTTATGAATCTTCTATAGCGAAGAGATTCCTCACCAAAATTCAAAAGTAATCCCGTGCTATGGCGACTAATAACAAGGCTGTTTATTAACTGTGCTTCGTCAACCTTCGATAAAGATTGCTCTGCTTTTATTTCGACAACAACCTCATTGTAAACAATAAAATCAGGTACATAATATTTTTTTAATTTTTGTTCTTTATAAAATATTTCCAATCGAGGTTGTGAAATAAATGGAATATTTCTTAATTTTAACTCAATTTCAAGACATTCCTGATAGACAGCCTCCAGATGTCCAGGCCCTACGGTTCTATGCACCTCCATTGCCGCTCCAATAATTTCATGTGTTCTTATATCTCTATCCATGTATTTATTAACAGACTTATGTTTTTTTTTATCTGTGAAATCTGTGTAATCTGTGGTTTCAGAGATTACTTTTCTTCTTTAAACTCCATTGCCCCGCCGTATAGGGCGCTGGCGCCGCCGGTGAGCTGGCTCTGGGAATCTATGAGAAAGTTGGCAGAGGTGACAACCATGTCTCCTTCCTCAAGACCTTCCAGGACGGGGTAATAGTCGCCCGCCTTTGGACCGAGGGTTACTTCCTTCCCTGCGTACCGGCCATTGCCTTTGTCCAGGTAAACAATTTTACGAATACCCGTGTCTAATACTGCTGTCGCATGGATGGCAAGCACCTGTGTAGTTTTTTCAAGGGGCATGCCGCATTTTGAGCAATCGGCCGGTGTGCCAGAGGTCACTTCCGGATGCATGGGACAGGCATAGACGCTTCGCATCTTTGGCGCTATTTTTTTAAGCTTTATCCCTGCCTCGTCCTTCACTTCCCACCGTCCCATCTGTCTCTTGCAATCGGGACATTCTCCGGGTTTATCGGAAGATACGCATGCCATGGGGCACAGGTACACAAATTTCTGTTGCCTTTCGCCGGTGGGCAGGGTTACGGTGACACTCTTTTGTAACATCATGCCGCACATAGGACACGACTTTGGCGCTGTAGTTGTATCCCATTCCTGTGGGCAAATGCACGTTAGCTTATCACCGGAGACCTCCGCAGGCAGCTCCTTTTTCTCAAGTTGCATGCCGCATACCGGGCAGTCGCCATCTGTTTTTGATGCATAGCACTTCATAGGACACTCGTACAGTGTCTCCGTTTTTACCGGTGGCGCTTGTCTTACAATTTCCTTTCCTGTAGAAATGGGAACTTTTTTCAGTTTCATACCGCACACGGGGCAATCCCCCGGCTTCTTTGCAGTAAAGCATTTCATGGAACATACGTACTCATACTCCAGTTTTTCCTGCTGCATAGATAGCTTTCTGTCTGCAACCAACCCCGTTTGCGCAGGGAGGCTCTTTTCAAAGGGAATGTTATCTTCCGGGCATATACCCGGCCTGCTGGATTTTATCTCAGGGTGGTTGGGACAGGCGTAGTCCAGCCCGCTGACGTAGACGCCATCCTCCTTTCCAATCTCTTCCACCGGTATTCTGATGCGGGCATTCACATACATGGAAGGCTTTAGTTTCATTTGGTGGTTGGGGATATCACAGCGTATCTTTACCGAACGTGTCTTATCGTCCAGGAAGGGTTCTATAAAGGAAACTCTCCCAATAAACGCCTCTCCCGGATACGTCGGGGTTGTAACTTCCACTTCCTGCCCGATCCTGACCCAGGCCATTTCATACTCATAGACGTTGGCCTTCATCCACACGTTCGAAAGGTCGGCTACGGTGTATATCATTTCACCCTGCATTACATACTGACCTTCCAGCGCCTTTTTTTCTATGACAATTCCGCTCAGGGGGGCGTAGATAATTGCATGCTGTTTTGTCTTTTTATTTTTTGTAAGATATTCAATCTGCTTTTCCGTAACACCCCACCAGAGCAATCTCCTTTTCGAAGCGTCTACGAGCGACTGAGCGCCTGATGTTACCTCTTCCAGGGCGCTTTCACTGAATTTGTCCAGCGTTTCAAGCGCAAGCAGATACTCTTCCTGCGTGGATACCAGTTCGGGACTGTATAACCAGACCATTGATTCCCCCTTTACAACCTGCGTACCGGTAAAATCAACAAAGAGTTTGTCAATCCTGCCGGGAATCCAGGCTGAAACAATGGACTTGAGTCTTTCGTCGTACTCGATTACTCCTACCGTGTAGATGTCTTTGGTTAAAGAGCGAAAGCCAACGGTGTCGGTTTTGACCTGCGCCAGCTTGCGCGCACGTTCACTCAGTTCTATGGTGGACAGTGCGTCTGCCGCCTCAACGCCGGCGCCTTTTTCATACACGGGAACCAGATCCATGGCGCAAATAGGACATTTGCCGGGTTTGTCCATCTTAACGGAGGGGTGCATCCCGCACGTCCAGTAGCGTATTTTTTTCTCTTTCGCCTCTTCGGCATATAGAGAAGGCGGGAAATTTAGTGCTGAAATTGAGAAACTCAG
>Ga0082335_1005257_pt1 | contig 18139 bp, 16 predicted proteins | sample Subgrocontami58m_FD_72375 | JGI IMG/M metagenome (GOLD analysis project Ga0082335, IMG submission 72375) | Subsurface groundwater microbial communities from S. Glens Falls, New York, USA - GMW37 contaminated, 5.8 m (SPADES assembly) (version 2) ... | reverse complement strand
GCCGCCCCCGCCGGGGGGGGGGGGGGGGGCGCCCCCCCCCCCCCCCACAAAGAGAATGGGGGGTGGGGACACCCCACGCCCCGGCATGGGCTTCGCCCCTGCACCCCGCCGGTGCCGGGCACCTGCGGAGGAAGGCTCTAGATGCTTTCTGCCATCATCTTCCTGCCGCTGGTGGGCGCGGTAGTGGTCGCCAGCCTGTTCCGGGACTACCGGCAGGTCCGGCTTGCGGCCCTGGCCTTCGTCGTGGCCGACTTCGTCCTCTCCCTGGTCCTCTTCGGGTTGTTCGACCGGGCCAGCGCCGATGTCCAGTTCGTAGAGCGTATCCGCTGGATCCCCAGCGTCAACGTCCAGTACTTCCTGGGCGTGGACGGCCTGAACCTCCCCATGATCATGCTGACCACCCTCCTGGGGGTGGTGGCCGTGTTGGTGTCCTGGCGCATCGAGGTCCGCCCCCGGGAGTATTACGCCTGGCTGCTGGTGCTCCAGACCTCGGTGCTGGGGGTGTTCTGCTCCCTGGACCTGCTGATGTTCTTCCTGTTCTGGGAGCTGGAGCTGATCCCCATGTTCCTCCTCATCGCCATTTGGGGTAGCCCGCCACCCCTGGGGCGGCGGGAGTACTCGGCGATGAAGTTCCTCACCTTCACCCTCCTGGGCTCGGCCTTCATGCTGGTGGGCATCCTGGCCCTCTACTTCTCCACGGGCACCTTCGACATGCTCGTGCTCTCCCAGACGACCGTCCGCCCGGTGCTGTTCACCCTCCCGGCGATCTTCTGGCTGATTTTCGCCGGCTTCGCTGTAAAGCTGCCCACGATCCCCCTCCACACCTGGCTGCCCGACGCCCACACCGACGCTCCCACGGCGGTCAGCGTCATCCTGGCTGGCGTCCTGCTGAAGATGGGGGGCTACGGCATGATCCGGGTGGGGGCAGGGATCTTCCCCGGGGTGGTCCGGGACTTCGCCTGGCTGTTGGCCCTGCTGGCGGTGGTGGCCGTGCTCTACGGGGCTGTCGTGACCCTGCGCCAGCGGGACTTGAAGCGGCTCATCGCCTACTCCAGCGTCAGCCACATGGGGTATGTGCTCCTGGGCATCGCGGCCCTGAACCAGGTGGGACTGTCGGGAGCCAGCCTCCAGATGTTCACCCACGGGACCATCACGGGCCTCCTCTTCGCCCTGGTGGGCCTGCTCTACGACAAGGCCCACACCCGCCAGCTCCCCGAGCTGGGGGGGCTGGTCTCCCGCATGCCCTTCATCGCCGTGGCCATGGCCATCGCCGGGCTGGCTTCCCTGGGGTTGCCGGGCCTGAGCGGCTTCGCCGCCGAGTTCCTGGTGTTCACAGGCGCCTTCTCCAGCCCGCTGCTCACCGGCGCCCAGCTCTACGCTATCCTGGGGGTCGTCGGCATCGTCATCACCGCTGGCTACATCCTGTGGATGATACAGCGCGCCTTCTTCGGGCCGGCCAGGGAGGAGTTCGGCCGGGTGCCCGATGCGACTTTCCTCGAGGGCATTCCCGTGGCCGCCCTCGTCATCGCCACCGTGGTGATCGGGGTCTATCCGGCACTGCTGACAGACGTCATCAACATGGGCGTAGCCCCCATCGTTGCGCGGCTGCTGGGGTAGCCCCCAGAGAGTCAGTGGCCCCATCGCGAGTGAGGAGTTGGAGTTTTGGACCCATACCTGCTGGCGCCGGAACTGAGCCTGACGGGGCTGGCCCTCGCCCTGATCCTCCTTGACCTGGTAGTCAAGCGGAAAGGGGTGTTGGCGGCCTTCGCCGTGCTGGGACTGGGCGCGCCGCTGGTTTTCAGCATCCTGCTGTGGGGCGAGCGCGGCACTTCCTTCGCCAACATCCTCATCGTCGATGAGTTCAGCCTGTTCTTCAAGTTCCTGCTGCTGGGGGTAGCAGGCGCCGTCATCCTCTCCTCGGTGGATTATGTGGCGAAGTTCCGGGCCTTCCAGGGCGAGTTCTATGCCCTGATCCTCCTGTCTACCGCCGGCATGATGCTGGTGGCGGCGACGCAGGAGCTCATCACCATCTTCGTTGCCCTGGAGCTGGTCTCCGTCTGCCTCTACGTTCTGGCGGGTTTCCTGCGGGACCCCCAGTCCTCCGAGGCGAGCCTGAAGTACCTCCTGTTGGGCGCTGTCGCCGCCGCGGTGATGGTCTACGGCATGGCGCTGGTCTTCGGCCTCACCGGCACGACTTATCTGGACCAGATCGCGGTCAGCCTGCGGGGGACGGACTTGGCCCGCAGCCCGGCCCTCATCGTGGGCATCATCTTCATTGCGGTGGGCTTCGGCTTCAAGATCGCCGCCGTGCCCTTTCAGGCCTGGGTGCCCGATGTCTACCAGGGCGCCCCCACGCCGGTGACGGCGTACCTGTCGGTGGCCAGCAAGGCCGCCGGCTTCGCGGTGATCCTGCGCGTTTTCTACCTGGCCTTCGGCGACTTCACCACCGACTGGTCCCTGGTCTTCGCCGTCCTCAGCGCCGTCAGCATGGCCCTGGGCAACCTGGTCGCCATACAGCAGACCGATATCAAACGGTTCCTGGGCTACAGCTCCATCGCCCAGGCCGGCTTCATCATGATCGGCCTGGCCACCATCGGCGAGGAAGGCCCCAGCCGAGTCTTGTTCTATCTGGGCGCCTACGCTTTCACTAACCTGGCCGCTTTCATCGCCATCATCGCCATCTCCCACAAGATCAACAGCGACCGCATAGACGACTATGCCGGGATGGCGCGGCGCGCCCCTATCCTGGCCATCTGTTTGGCGCTGGCGATGATCTCCCTCACCGGGATACCGCCCACGGCGGGGTTCTGGGCCAAGGTGCTGCTTTTCCAGTCCGCCGTGGGGGCCGGCCTGGGGTGGCTGGTGATCCTGGGGGTGATAAACAGCGTGGTCAGCGCCTACTACTACCTGCGGGTGGTGAAGGTCATGTTCCTCCAGGCGCCTCCCACGGCGGAGCGGATAGGCGCATCGCCTCCGGTCTGGGCCTCGGTGGCCGTCTCCACCTTGGGCATCGTGACCTTTGGCGTAGTGCCAGGCCTGCTTCTGCGCCTGGCGGAGAGCGCCGCCCGCAGCTTCCGGGGCTAGCCCGCAGCCCTGTGCTAGAATAGCCTCACTTCCGAAGGGAGGTTATTCATGCCCATCTTCATCGCCCTGGGGAAAGCCACGCCCGAGGGAGCACGTTATCTTGGGGCCCTGGCCCAGCGCCATGAGCAGGCTGTGCGCCGCGCTGAGGAGGAGGGGGGCAAGGTCCTGGCCAGCTACGCCTGTCTGGGTCGTTACGACTACGTGGCCATCCTGGACTGCCCGGACGAGAAGATCGCCCTCAAAATCCTGTCCAAGGAAGCCAGCCACGGCAACGTCCACTACGAGACCATGACCGCCATCCCTCTCGACGAGTTCGCGGGCCTGGTTGACACGTTATAGCCCTGCTTGGCCTTCGCGGGTCTGGGCGCTCCTTTCCCGATGTCCTGAGGTGCGCTGCCACGCTGCTCCTCCTTGTATTCAGCGCAGTGGATGTAGTGAGGATGACCCAGCGCAATGCGCGCCCGTGTAGACCATCCCCTGGTGGGGGGTTATACTGGAATAGCCTTCTTGGTATCCTTCTCATGAGGTAGCCGTGCTCAGGATCGATGGCCGCGCGTTCGATGCCCTGCGCCCCGTGCGCATCACGCTGGGCTACATGCCCTATGCCGAGGGCTCGGCTTATATTGAGATCGGCGGCACCAAGGTGATCACCGCTGCCAGCGTAGAGGAGCGGGTGCCCGCCTTCCTGCGCGGGCAGGGCTCGGGATGGATCACCGCGGAATACGCCATGCTGCCGCGGGCGACCGCTACCCGCTCCCCGCGAGAGGTGACATTAGGCCGTGTCCAGGGGCGGAGCCAGGAGATACAGCGGCTCATCGGCCGCTCGTTGCGCGCCGCCGTGGACCTGCGGGCCATGGGGGAGCGGACCGTGACCGTTGACTGCGATGTCTTCCAGGCCGACGGCGGCACGCGCACCGCGGCCATCACCGCTGGCTACCTCGCCGTAGTCCAGGCCCTGCGCACCCTGGCCAACCGGAAGCTCATCCACGACGTGCCGGTGAAATACGCGGTAGGCGCCATATCGGTGGGGATCGTGGGTGGCAAGCCCCTGCTGGACCTCTGCTACGAAGAGGACTGTCGGGCGGAGGTGGATTTCAACGTCGTCATGACGGAGCGGGGCGAGTTTGTTGAACTGCAGGGCACCGCCGAGACCCGCCCCTTCCCGCGGGCGGCCATGGAGACGATGCTGGAACTGTCGGAAAAAGGGATTCGGGACCTGTTCGAAGCTCAGCGTGCTGCCCTGCGCACGGCGCGCTCCTGACGCCTGCGCGCGGTGCGCTTCTGAGGAACGATGGGGGGCGCAACCTCTTCCGATGCTGAGGGCGAAACGGCTAGCTAGGTGAGGGTCATGCTCTTCGTCAGGTTCGTGGCCCTGGTGCGCATGACCACCCAGCAGTTCCTGCGCAATAACTGCGCTCACATGGCCGCCTCCATCGCCTATTATTCCCTCTTCTCCCTCTTCCCCCTGGCCCTGGCCATAGTATCCATTCTGGGCTTCTTCTCCCTGGATTCTCCGGAAGAGCGGGCCCGCTTCGCCGAACGCGTAGCGGGGGTGCTCCCCGTGGCCCAGGGGCTCATCGCCAGCACCCTGGAGGGCGTGGTAAGGGCGCGCGGGGCGACAGGCGCCCTGGCGATTGTGGGGCTGCTATGGGCTGGGAGCACTGTGTTCTCAGCCATCCGCAAGGCGGTGAACTACTCCTTCGGGGTCACTGTGCCCCGGTCCTTCTTCAAGGAGCGCCTCATGGACTTCGGTCTGATGGCTGCGGCCGGCCTGGCGCTCCTTGCTTCGGTGGCCTTCACCGCCTCTTTCGAGGGGCTGCGCCGGGCGGGCACAGAGGCGGCGCTCCCCGTGCTCTCCAGCGACCATTTCTGGCGCTGGGGTATCCAGGTCCTATTCCCCTGGGCCCTCAGCTCCCTGACCTTTCTGGCCCTTTACCGCTACCTGCCCAACTCCAACGTGGGCTGGCCCTACCTTGCCTTCGGGGCCCTGGTGGGCTCCCTAGGCTTCGAGGGCACCAAGCACGTCTTCGTCTGGTACCTCGAGAGCTCGTCCACCTATGCCCAGGTCTACGGCTCCCTGGGGACCGTGATGGCTTTCCTGACCTGGGGCTACGCCTCGGCCTTCACGCTCCTGGTAGGCGGGGAGGTGGCGTCCGTGCTCCCCAAGGTGGTGGGCCCCCAGGCTCTTCCCTCTCCCGAGGAGAGGGCCATGCGCGCCTTCCAAGCGCTCTATAGGGATAGGAGCTCAAAGAAAGGCACCCGCGCCCGGGGCGACGCTGCCTCGCCGACCCCCGCTCAGTCTGAAGGGGGGAGTTTGGCTGCAGGAAAGCTCTTGGTGGCGCTGGCGCCCGCTCCGCCGACGACGGTAAGGGAGATCATCGCTCGCCTCTTTCGGGAGTGGGTGACAGATGCCGCGGAGCGCGCGCCCAAGAGCACCTGACTGCGGCGCCCGCGGCACGTTGTAAAACACGAGCGGACAAACTTGGAGGAGGCTATCCTTGAACAGCCGCAGGACGTGGCAGTCGATGTTAGGGGTCCTGGTAGTAGCCAGCCTGGCGGCCAGCGCCTGCCGGGGCGGCGTAAGCGGTGGGATCTTCCGGACGCTGCCGACGGCGCCTCCGGCGACTCTAACCCCAGCGCCGCTGCCCACCTCGACGCCCAGCCCCACCCCGACCCCCACGCCGACAGCGGTGCCCGCCTTGCCGCGGGCGGTCGCCCTGCCCTCCTTGAGCGAGGCTGTGGATAGGGCCCGCCCCGCGGTGGTGGCGATCCTGGTGGAGAGCACCGCGCTAGACTTCTTTCTGCAACCGGTCCCTCAGCAAGGAGCAGGTTCGGGCGGCATTTTGAGCTCTGACGGCTTGATCTTCACCAACAACCACGTGGTGGAGGGGGCCCAGAAGATCACAGTAGTCCTACCGCCACCCGATAGCCGGACCTTCGCGGCGCGACTGGTAGGCAGGGACCCCGTGACCGACCTGGCCATGATCAAGATAGACGCCACTAACCTGCCGACATTGAAGCTGGGCCGGTCCACGGACATAAAGGTGGGTGAGTGGGTTGTCGCCATCGGCAATGCCCTGGGGTTGGAAGGGGGGCCCACGGTAACGGCTGGCGTGGTCAGCGCCGTAGGCCGGTCTATCGATAGCGGCCAAGGGCGGGAACTCCACGACCTTATCCAGACCGACGCTGCCATCAACCCCGGAAACAGCGGTGGCCCCTTGATCAACCTGCAGGGCGAGGCCATCGGCATCAACACCGCCATCATCGCCAATGCCCAGGGGCTGGGCTTTGCCATTAGCGTCGACAGCGCGCAGCCGATCCTCACGCAGCTTATCGACCGGGGCCGGGTGCTGCGGGCCTGGTTGGGCGTCAGCATCGCCACGGTGACAGCGGCCCTCGCGGTGGAGAATGGCCTGGCGACCAAACAGGGGGTCTTCGTGGCAAGCATCGTGCGTGGCAGCCCCGCTGAGCGGGGTGGCCTGCGTGCCGGCGATGTTATCGTGGCGCTAGAGGGCCAGGAGGTGCGCGCGGCCAGGGGCCTGACGGACTTCCTGCTGCGCAGGAGCCCTGGCGACACCGTCAGGCTCGACGTGTTCCGGGGCCCGACCAGGACCAACCTCAACATCACCCTTGGAGAGGCGCCTGCCCCCAGAGGCCCTTAGAGGGGCCTAGAGCCGCTGCAGGCCCAGGGTGATCTGGTGTCCGTCTAGGGCTAGGGTGCTCTCCAGCCCGCTGCCAGGCCCCTGTGCCGGCGGAGGCGGGCCCTCCCGCAGCACTTGTGTCAGGGTCTCCTGGCAGATGTAGTCGCGGTGACGGGCCATGACGCTGGCGATGGCGGCATCGCCCTGCCAGAAGGTGATTATCCGGTCGGCGATCTCGAAGCCAGCATCCCGGCGCAGGTTCTGGATGCTGTGCACCAACTCTCGCGCCAGGCCCTCTTCCCGCAGCTCCGGGCTGATGACGGTGCTGACGGCCACCAGGTAAGGCCCCTCCTCAGCCAGGGCGAAACCGGGGGCGGCGGTCCTCTCCACCAGCAGCTCCTGAGGCTCAAGGGTGAACTCCCCTACCAGCACGGGACGGCCCGCCTCTACTTGGGCCACCACGGTGGCGGCGTCCAGGAGCGCCAGCGCGCCGGCGATCTTGCCGGCCTCGCGCCCGTACCTGGGGCCGAGGAGAGGGAGGTTGGGCTTCACCTTGAAGCTAGCCACCTGGGCCGCATCTTTGAGCAGGACCAGTTCCTTGACGTTCAGTTCCTCCTTAACCTGGTCGGTCAGCTGCCGCAGGGCCTGCTCCTCCTCCAGGGACTGGACCAGGATCAATGCCTGGGCCAGGGGCTGGCGGACCCTGAGCTGGGCCTTCTGCCGCGCCGCACGCCCCAGGCTGACCACCTTCATGGCCAGGCCCGCCTGGGCGCTCAAGGCGTGGTCGATGAGGCCCTCCTCAACCCGGGGCCAATCGCATAGATGCACGCTTTCGGGCGAGAGGGCGTCTACCTCCCTGACCAAGTTCTGGTAGAGCGACTCGGCCAGGAACGGCGCCAGGGGCGCCATGAGCTTGGCCAGGGTCACCAGACAGGTGTGAAGCGTCAGGTAGGCGGCCTGCTTGTCAGCGTCGTCCTCGCTCTTCCAGAAACGGCGGCGGCTGCGCCGCACGTACCAGTTGGAGAGCCCGTCCACGAACTCTTCGATGCGCCTGCCGGCGGTGGTGGGGTCGTAGGCCTCCAGGGCTGCGGTCACCTGCTGGACCAGGAGATTGAGCTCCGACAGCGCCCAGCGGTCCAGCTCCGCCAGCTGGGGCTGCTCCTGGTGGGCCTGGTGCCCCGGGGTCCAGCGGTCCAGGTTCGCGTAGGTTACGAAAAAGGCGTAGGTATTCCACAGCGTCAGGAAAAAGCGCCGCACCACCTCGCCCACCAGCTCGGAGGAGAAGCGGCGGGAGTTGCCCGGCGGCGAGGCGGTGAAGAGATACCAGCGTAGGGCGTCGGCGCCGTGGGCCTGGATAACGGCGGCGGGCTCCACAATGTTGCCCTTGGACTTGCTCATCTTTTCGCCCTTGGCGTCCAGGACGAGGCCCAGGCAGATCACATTGCGATAGGAGGGCTTGTCGAAGAGGAGCACAGAGAGGGCGTGGAGGGTGTAGAACCAGCCCCTGGTCTGGTCCACGGCCTCGCAGATGTAGTCCGCGGGCAGCCATTGTCCCGAATCTATGCGCTCGCGGTTTTCGAAGGGATAGTGCCACTGGGCCAGGGGCATCGCCCCCGAGTCGAACCAGACGTCTACCAGGTCCGGCACGCGCCGCATCGTCCCCTGGCAGCGCGGGCAGGCGTAGGTGACCTCATCGACAAAGGGGCGGTGCAGGTCAAGGTCGTCGCGCCACCCGACCAGGCCCGGCTTGCCCCTGAGCTCCGCCCTGCTGCCTACGCACTCCTGGTGGCCGCAGGCGGCGCATTCCCAGATCGGGAGAGGGGTGCCCCAGTACCGCTCGCGGCTCAGGGCCCAGTCCACGTTGTTGCGCAGCCACTCCCCGAAGCGGCCGCTCTTGATGTGGTCTGGGTACCAGTTGATCTCCTCGTTGGCCGAGAGCAGGCGCTCCTTCCTGGCGGTGGTCTTGATATACCAGGAGGTCTTAGCGTAGTAGAGCAAGGGGGAATCGCAGCGCCAGCAGAAGGGATAGGTGTGGCGCACTCGCCCCTCCTTGAACAGCAGGCCGCGTTCCTTCAGGTCGCGGGTGATCAAGGGGTCGGCTTTCTTCACGAAGCGGCCCGCGAACTGGGGCAGCGCCGCAGTCACCTCGCCCTTCAGGTCCACGGTGTGGACCAGCGGCAGGTCCTCCTGGCGCGCCAGGGACAGGTCGTCCTCGCCGTAGGCGGGGGCGATGTGGACGATGCCGGTGCCCTCTTCCATAGAGACGAAGCCGGCGTTGACGACGCGGTGCGCCGGGCGGTCCAATTTCTCGGGTGCGTACAGGGGCTCGTAGCGCAGCCCTGCCAGGTCTGAGCCCTTCACTGTGGCCCAGGCCTGGTAGCCCTCTCCCAGCACCGCCTCGGCCCGCGCCCGGGCCAGCAGCAGCAGCTCCACACCACCATCCTGGGCCACCTCGGCGAGGACGTAGTCGGCGTCGGGCGCCACAGCGAGGGCGGTGTTGGCGGGGAGCGTCCAGGGGGTCGTCGTCCAGGCCAGCAGGTACAGGGGACGCGCGGCGGGCCCCAGGAGCTGGCGCAGGGCGGGCGAGAGCCCCTCCGCCTGGGGCGTGGTCCGGAACTTCACGTAGACGCTGGGGTCTTCGGCGTCGTCCTTGTATCCCAGGGCCACCTCGTGAGAGCTGAGGGAGGTGCCACAGCGGGGGCAGTGGGGCGTCACCTTGTAGTCGCGGTAGAGCAGCCCTTTGTCCCAGAGCGCCTTGACGATCCACCAGCCGCTCTCGATGTAGTCGTTCTTGAGGGTGACGTAGGCGGCGTCCATATCGAGCCACGAGCCGAGGCGCTCCGTGAACCGCTCCCACTCGTCCACGTAGGTGAACACGGAGGCGCGGCACTCCTCGTTGAACCGGGCCACGCCGTAGGCCTCGATGTTAGCCTTGCTGGTGAAGCGGTGGCTGCGCTCCACCTCCAGCTCAACCGGCAGCCCGTGGGTGTCCCAGCCGCCGCGCCGTGGGACATGGTAGCCCCGCATCGCCTTATAGCGTGGGATGACGTCCTTGAAGACGCGCATCAGGGCGTGGTGGACGCCGGGGCGTCCGTTGGCGGTGGGTGGCCCCTCGTAAAAGACGAAGAGCGGGCCTTCGCGCCGCGCCTCCACGCTGCGTTTGAAGATGTCCCGCTCCTTCCAGAGGCGCAGGACATCCTCCTCCTGCTGAGGGAAGGTGACTCTAGAAGAGACCGGTCTGAACATCTGCCACCTCGACGGGGCCTCTCTCTGCCGCTTGCCACCAAATAAAATCGCCCGCCCCTTGCGGGACGGGCGCACAAGGCCCGCGATACCACCCGCGTTTCCCCCTGCGCCCGAATACGCCAGGGCGACAGGGAGGACGCTCCTCACGGGGACAACATCCCCGCGCCGTTGCTAACGGGCGGCGAGCCCGGGTGCGCCTACTCTCAGGCTGCTCTCACCCTGGTTTCGGGCACCAGCTCGGGAGGGATATTCGGGGGACGCCGGGCGCCCGCTTTCACCAGGCCGGGCTCGCTGGAGGCTGCGACTATTCCCCTACTCGTCTCCGTCGTCGCTGTTAGAGGCAGGATAACACGGCGGCGGGGCAGCGGTCAAACCAACCCTTGGGGTTAGCTGGCCTTGCACAAAATGCCAGTTTTCCCCGCTCCTGGCCTCCCCGTGAGGATGCCCACGACCATTCTCCTACCCCTTTCCTGGCCAGGAAGGGGGTAATATGAAAGAGAGAGAAAGGGGGACACCCCCTTTGGCCCCCGGCAGAGGGGTACTCCCCTCTGCACTCCCTCGATTACCCGTAGGACGCCCCTTTTCGTGCAAAGCCGGGTTAGCGCAACGGCGCTGCATCACCGGCGCGGCGCGGGATTATGGATACCGCGCGCGCCTCGCCCTCCCCCACGCTCTCCGTCGTGACGCCTTTATAGTCGGACAGGGCCAGGTGTACGATGCGGCGCTCCCGCGCTGGCAAGGGGCGCATCTCCACGGGCCTGCCGGTAGCCAGGGCGCGCTCCGCCATGCGCAGGGCCAGGGCGCGCAAAGACTCGTAGCGGCGCTCCAGGTAGCCGCCTGCGTCTACCATCACGGGGGTATGTGAGTGTCCCAAGCGGCCGAGCATCAGGTTGACTATGTACTGGAGGGAGGAGAGGGTCTCACCATGGCGGCCGATGAGGACGCCCAGGTCATCGCCGGCGATGTTCAGGACGACACTCTCCGTGGGGCCCTCCTTCATCAGCCGACGCTCCACCGCCGCCTCCGTGAGCCCCATGGCCTCTAGCAGCCCTTCCAAGATGGTCTGGGCGTCGCTGACCGCGTCCCCAGGCGCCCCGGGAGCGGCCGTGGGGGGCTGCCGTGGCGTCACCCGCACTCGCGCGGGCGCGCTCCGCAAGCCGAAGAGGCCGCGGCTACCCTCGGACAGGACCAGGACCTCCACCTGGGCCCTGGTCAGGTCGAGCTGCGCCAGGGCCTGGCTAACGGCGTCGTCGACGGTTTTTGCGCTTACTTCCAGGCTGTCCATCGTCTGCCCCTTTCAGCTCGGCGGGTACGGCGGCGGCTACCCCGGAGGGGGCGCCCTCGACGGGGGCCGGCTTGGGTTTGAACATCGTCGCCAGCCCGCCCCAACCGGAGACAAAGTATTGAATGACGATGCCGATGCCGTTGGAGACAACCCAGTAAAGGGCGAGCCCGCTGGGGAAGCTCAGAGTGAAGAAGGCGAACATCATCGGCATCATCCACAGCATCAGCTGGTTCATCTGGCTCTGGCGGGGGTCCGTGTTGGCGACGGTGGTCATCTTTTGCTGCACCCACATGCTCGCTCCTACCAGTACCGGCATGACGAAGACCCGGTCTGGCAGAGAGAGATCGAGCCACAGGAAGCCCGCGTTCAGGGGCAGGAGCTGGTTGATGGCCGGGGCCCAGGAGTAGAGCCGTCCCGAAAGCCTCAGGAGGTCCTCCGGGGAGACCGCCAGGGCCTGCAGGATGGCCCAGTAAAGGCCAATCCAGATCGGCATCTGGATCACCATGGGGCCCAGGCACCCCAAGGGGTTGACCCCGACCTCCTTCATCAGCTTCATCTGCTCCTGCTGGACCCGGGGTTTGTCCTTGGGGTATTTCTTCTGTAGCTCCTGGATTCGTGGCTGCAGCTCCTGCAGCTTTTTCATGGAACGCGTCTGCCGCAAGGTGAGCGGCATGGTGGCCAGCCGCACCAGCACGGTGAAGACGATGATTGCGATCCCGAAGTTCTGGAGCATCAGGGCGTACAGGCCGATGAGCCCATTGACCATGGGCTCCAGGAGGAGCAGGTTCCACAGATAGGTGCGAATCCCCTCTTCCATAAGCCTATCTTCCGATCTGGTCGGTGCGGATGCTCCAGCGCTCCGCCCTGGTGCGGGCGTCGAAGGCCCGCAAGGTCTGTTTGGTGGTGGCGACGAAGAGCAATTGGCCGTCCGTGGCCAGGCCGGCCAGCACTGGAGCGCCCGCCGCCTGAGTGTCTATCTGGCGGCCGCTGGCGACGTCGAGGAAATGGAGCGAGCCATCCTGCCCCGCTACGGCCAAGGTGGAGCCCAGCAGCACGGGGTCGCTGCGGACGCCGGCGTTCAGCTGGGCTGGCTCTGGCCACGGAGTGGAATAGCGCGTGCCCTCGTCCCGCAGGGCGTAGACCCTGCCGTCCAGGTTCGCTGCATATATGCGGTCGCCGTCGATTAGGGGGCGGGACCAGTACCAGCCCTGCGCCCCGTCGAAGGTCCACTTGACGCTGCCGTCGGCGGCGTTCAAGGCGTAGAGCTTGTGGTCGAAGGAGCCGACGTAAACGGTCGCCCCAGCGACGACGGGGGCGCTGGCCACGGCCCCGATGCGCTGCTGGGAGCCCCGCGCGGGGAAGCGCCACTTCTCCTGCCCGGTGACGGCATCGATGGCGTAGAGATGGCGGTCGAGGGAGCCCACATACACCGTTCCCTGGTGGACGGCCGCCGCCGACCAGATCTTGCCACCCGTGGGGAAGCTCCAACGGGGCTTGGCCCTCTCCAGGGTGGCTTCCAGGGCGTGCAGCTTGCCGTCGGAGGAGCCCACCAGGATTAGCCCCTCGCCTACTACCACGTCACCCACCAGGGTGTCGGTGGTCTTGGTCCCGGCCTGAAAGGCCCAGCGGCGCTGGCCGGTGGCGGCGTCCAGGGCGTAGAGCTTGCCATCGTAGGAAGCCGCGAAGACCCCGCTCTCGGCCACCGCCACGGTGGCGTAGAAGCGCTTGTTGAGCTTGGCCTCGATGTCGAAGACCCAGGGGCTGCCGCCAGGACTGCTCACGACCCGTCCCGTGGCCGCCTCGAAGGCCACCACCTTGCCGGCGATGGTGCCCAGGTGGACACGGCCTTCGCTGGCGACCGGGCCCGACCATCCAATAGATACGGAAGTGCCGGTGCAGCCGCTGGCTACCAAGGCCAGCAGCGCGCCTAGCGCTACCAAAGCGGTCCTGGGGTGCAGATGCCTCACCCGAGCCTCCAGCCTGGTGTTAGGGGACGGGATCGTAGCCGCCCCCGACAGTGAAGGGATGACAGCGCCCCAGGCGCCGGGCAGTCAGCCAGGCGCCCTTGAGGAGCCCGTGGCGCTCTATCGCCTCGGCGGCGTAGTGGGAGCACGTGGGCAGATAGCGGCAGGACATGGGTAGACAAGGTGAGAGCGTTATCTGATACAAACGGATCAGGGCCGTCGCCGGGCCTTTCATGGCGTGACCCTTGCTGAGGGGACGTCGGCAGCGGAGGGGCCCAGGAGACGCGCCTGGGAGAGCAACTGGACGAAGGCTTTGCGCACCTCAGAAAAGCTGGCGGCGGCGGCGTCCGGCCGCGCCACGACCAGCAGGTCCCACCCACTCCGGAGAGGTGCTTGTCTCATGAGCTCCCGCAAGCGGCGGCGGAGGCGATTCCTTACCACCGCCGTGCCCACCTGTTTACTGATGGCAAAGCCAAAGCGGCTTGATGGGGTGCCATTGGGTAAAGCCCGGAGCACCAGATAGGAGTGTGACCAGCGTCTTCCCTGGGCCTGGATCTTCTCGAAGTCGCGGCGGCGCGTCAACCGGTCGCGCACCGACAACGGGCGGAAGCTCTCGGTCACACGGCCAGTATCCAGCGCCCCGCTAGCCGGCGCCGGCTCAGCACCCGCCTGCCTCCGGGAGTGCTCATCCGTGCGCGGAACCCGTGGACTCGTTGACGATGGCGTTTTTTCGGTTGATAGGTTCGTTTTGGCACCGGCGCATCCCTTCAAATCCGTGGCATTATATCCTGCTATCTGTTTACCGTCAAGAAAGGGGCGCTCCTATTCCCAGGGTGCCCCGACGGGTGTATACTGCGCCCGATGTCGCCTTTGGATATAGCTCACATCGAACGCATCGTGCGCGCCCATGTGCCCAAGCCGGTGGTGGATGACAGCCTGGCCCGGGCTGCGGTGTTGCTGGCCCTGGGCGCCGACGGCGCTGACCACCGGGTTCTCTTCACCGTGCGGACCAGCCACGTGGAGCACCACAAGGGCGAGATCTCCTTCCCCGGCGGCGCTCATGACCCCGAGGACCGCGACCTGGCCTATACCGCCCTGCGCGAGTCCTTCGAGGAGGTCGGCCTGCGGCAGCAGGATGTGCGGTTGCTGGGGCCCCTGGACGACTTCGTGACCATGTCGAAGTTCGCCGTGACTCCCTTCGTGGGGGTGTTCACCTACCCCTACACCTTCAAGCCCTTCGAGGTCGAGGTGGCCGAGATCCTGGAGGTGCCCCTGACCCACTTGATCGACCCGCGCAACCACGTGCCCGACCCCCGGGGCAGCCGTGGCCCTGCGAGACCAGGCTACACTTGCTTCCAGTTCGGCCCCCACGTCATCTATGGCGCCACCGCCATCATGATGAAGCGCTTTCTGGACCTGGTGGCGCCGGCCTAGACTGCTGGCGCAGCCCCTCAGCACACCCTCGGAACTTCACGAATCGCAGCGCTGTGCCCACGTGTTGGCCGCCGTGGCCGCCGGTGGGATGAACCTCGCGGCATCCAAGTCGTTCAAGCCGCGCGATTCCACGCCGAGTGTTCCGTTCGCCCTGAGCTTGTCGAAGGGGCGACCTGGCGTCCCCCTAGGGCCTCACGTCGCGCCCTAGGGCCTCACGTCGCGATTGAACTGGGGCGCCCGCTTCTCGCGCCAGGCCGCCACGCCCTCTCGGGCGTCGGGATGGTGGTCGCTGACGGCGGTGCGCGCGGCGATGTCGTCCAGGGCCATCTCCAGGGGCAAGGACGCCGCCAGGTATACGGAGCGCTTCAGCAGACGCATCGCTGTCTGGGGGCCCGCGGCCAGCTCGACCGCCAGGGCGCGGGCACGGCCCTCCAGCTCGGCCAGGGGGCATATCTCGTTGACCAGCCCCAGCTCCAGAGCTTCCTTAGCTGTGACGATGCGCTTGCGCATCAGGAAGTCCATCGTCCTGGCGACCCCCAGGTGTTGGACCAGCAGCCAGTGGCCTCCCTCGTCGGGCTGGAAGCCGAAGCGCAGGGTGGCGCTGCCCAGGCGCGCCGCCTCCGCCGCGATCCGGAAGTCGCAGGCCAGGGCCATGGAGAGGCCGGTCTGGATCGCGAAGCCATTGATGGCAGCGATGGAGAGCTTGTCCAGCTTGCGTAGGGCGACGGTGACCTCCTGGGAGGCGTGGCGCAGGGAGCTGTAGGTGTTGACGGGCTCCCGGCGCTTGCTGGGCGGGGGCTTGCGCACCCCGGCGCGCGGATGGCCGCTGATGTCGTCGCCGGCGCAGAAAGCCCGGCCCTCGCCGATGAGGATGAGCACCCGCACGTCGTCGTCGTACTGGATCGAGGTCAGGGTATCGCGCAAGTCCCGCTGCATCCAGGGGTCGGTGCCGTTCATGCGCTCTGGTTGGTTGAACCGGACCGTGGCGATATAGTCGTCGCCCTTCTCATAGCGGTAGCCGTCGTGTTCCTCGACCTGCATGGAGAGCCTCCTCTAACGGATGGGCCTATTCTACGCTGCGGGGGCAAAGGCATTATGTCTGCCAGGAGCGCCGGCGCAGGCGGGCGCTGGCACTGGCACTGGCAGGCGCTGCTCTCCTGGTCAAGGGCAAGGGGAGGCGCGCGCCCCTGTCGCCCATCAGCGTGGAGTCCGGCGCTGGCGCTCCTCGGCGGCCCACGTATCGAAGGCCAACAGCAACTCGGGCGTAGCGGAGCGGAGGAGGGAGATGAGGCGGTTAACCGCTGCCCTCACCTCCTTGCTGTTGCTGTCCGAGCCCTGGTCGCGCAGCAGGTATACCTTGCGTTGTGCAGCCTGGAGTTGCTCCAGGGGCGACGCCTCGGCCTCAGGGGGCGTGATGGGGGACCTCCCGGTCGCTCATCCAGCTTCCTGCCAAACTTTATGCCGGATGGCCGTGGCAATTATAGTCCCCCGCCGGCTGCCGGCGTCGCTGAGCGCTCCCGTGTTACTATGGGAAGCGTCGTGCCTGGTGTTAGGCCTGGGAGAAGGGAACACGGGGATGACTGAGGATAGTCTCGAGCAACTGGGGCGCCGTTTCCCCCGCGTCAGGCAGGCCTATCAGGCCATGGTGCGGGCCGTTGAAGGCGACGCCCCTCTGAACGATAAGACCCGGCAGCTAGTGCTGGTGGCCGTGGCCGCCGCCCTGGGCCAGCGCGGGGCCCTGGCCCATCACCGGGACGCTGCCCGCAAGGCCGGCGCCTCCGATGCTGAGGTGGAGCATGCCATCGCCCTGGCGCTGCCTCTGGCGGGGCTGGCGCCCATCGTCGCCGCAGCCGTAGGGCCAGGGAGCGCGGACGCGGCGCCTCAGCCGGAGCCAACCCAGGCGCCCGCGCCGGCGCCCAGGAAGACCAAGATCGAGGAGGGCGATTGGGTCACTATCAGGGAGGGCCAGGGCGGCCTGTTCATCAAGGCCGGCCAGCGCGGTCAGGTCACCAAGATAGTGAAGGGCAAGGCCAGCGGGCTTACGATTTATTATGTGAAGTGCGTCGATGTGCCCCAGGAGGAGAAGTTCGTCCTGGACGACCTGGCCATGGCCTACCCGGACAGTCAGGCGGCCGCCGCCCCGGTCAAAGACAAGCTAGAGGCCGGCGACTGGGTGGTTGTCACCCACGGTGGCTTGCTGCTCAAACTGGGTGAGCGGGGGCAGATCGCGCGGGTGGAGCAGGGGCCCATGAACATCACGTTCTATTACCTGCGCAAGCCCGGCACGGACGCCGAGGAGAAGTACATGCGGACCGACCTTGAGCCGGCGCCCGGCCCCTGAGCTGGCCAGTGCAGATTCTGAACCAGTTTTCCTTCTTTATTTTCGGGCTGCCCCTGGTCCTCGTCCTGATCGCAGTCCTGCTGCGCCAGCCCAGCCTGCCGCGCCTCGGCGCCGCGGTCATCCTGCTCGCCGTGGTGGCGGCAGTGCCCGTCGTGCTCCGGCAGCGGCCCGCGCCCCCGGATAGCCTGGCAGACCTGCAGGCCCGCTTGAGAGGCGGCCAGCCCACCCTGGTCCTCTTCTATTCCAACTACTGACTGGCCTGCCTGGCGGCCAAGCCCACGGTCGCTGGGCTGGAACGCAAGCTAGCGGGCAGCGCCCCTCTCTTGCGGCTGGATATCCTCAGCCCCATGGGGAGAGAGGCGAGCCGGCTGATAGGGGTCACCACGGTGCCCACCCTGCTGGTGTTCACGGGGGGCCGCGAGGTATATCGCAGCGCGGTGACTCTGGACCCGGAAGCGGCCCTCGTCTCCCTAAGAGGCCCCGCCGACGGCCCCTAGGCGTCAGGGGCCCTGGCCACCGGCGTCTGCCGCAGCGCCTCCACGTCGGCTTGAGCCCCTGACGCCTCCGCGAGCGATGGCTCCCACGCTCCGTAGCGGACGAGGTTGAAGATCTCAGTCAGGCGCTGGCCTGCGGCCGTGGGAAAGAGGCTGCGGGCCTGGAGCAGGAACTCCAGGGGGGTGACCGTTGGCTGGCGCTCTAACCCCTGCTCCGCCGCCAGCTCCAGGAAGTCAGCATAGCTCCGGAGCACCCGTTCGCGGGGCGAGTTGCCCCAGGGAGTGGCGGGGATAGCCCGCTGGCGGCGGAAGCGGTCCTTCAGGCTTGCCAGGGCCGCCAGCAGGTCGGCGCGCACCTGGCCTCGCTCCGCCAGAGACTCCCGGAAGGCTGGCCCCTGCTCGGGTTCGCCCCGCTGGCGACGGAGCAAAGCGAAAAACAAGAACAGGACCACGACCAGGACTAGCAAGCCCACGAGGCCCCATTTCAGACCGTTCAGCACGCTGTCGGGTATAAGCTGGACCACCTCGTCCGGGCGCTGGGGTGTAGGCGGCGGGACCAGCTCCTGCGGCGGCTGCGGCTGGGCGCCTAGCAGGCTGCGCAGCCAGCCGAGGATGATTTGCACCGCCTCGAACAGCCAGCCTACGATCCA
>Ga0082335_1005256_pt1 | contig 18139 bp, 10 predicted proteins | sample Subgrocontami58m_FD_72375 | JGI IMG/M metagenome (GOLD analysis project Ga0082335, IMG submission 72375) | Subsurface groundwater microbial communities from S. Glens Falls, New York, USA - GMW37 contaminated, 5.8 m (SPADES assembly) (version 2) ... | reverse complement strand
GTACCGGTGTGGTGATCGACGACAGGGGGACCATATTGACCTCCCTGCACGTTGTGGATAATGCCGTGGAGTTGCGCGTCACGTTCTGGGACGGTACGGAGTCCGAAGCCGATATCATTCTGCGACAACGGGAGAAGGACATTGCAGTGCTGCGCCCGCGCGAAGTGCCGGACGACCTCCTTCCGGCGACCCTTGCAAGCTCAACATTGTTGCGCTCCGGCGATGAAGTGGTGGTGGTGGGGCACCCCTTCGGTATCACCAATTCCGTCTCGGCAGGGGTTGTGTCCGGCCTCGGACGCAACTACACCTCGCCGGAAACCGGACAAACCCTGACGGACCTGATTCAGTTCGATGCTGCGGTAAACCCCGGTAACTCCGGAGGGCCTTTGCTGAACCGTGACGGCGAGGTGGTAGGTATTGTCACGGCGCTGTATAACCCGACCAGCCAGAATTTCTTTGTAGGAATCGGCTTTGCCGTCCCAATCGAAACGGCTGCCGGTGCGGCAGGCGCTCCACCGCTCTGAAAGGGCACCGCGGTTCTTTGCGGCCTGTCCGGTGACTGCCTGACAGCCGCTTACGGGGAGAGGACGAATGACTGAAGAGGTAATGGTCAAACCCGGGGTATCCCGCTTGATGGAACAATTGCTTTACGAGATCAAAAAAGTCATCGTGGGGCAGGACCATTTGCTGGAACGTGTCCTCGTGGCAATCCTGGCGCGCGGTCACCTGCTTGTGGAAGGAGTACCGGGCCTGGCGAAAACGTTGACCGTCAAGACGCTGGCAGAAACAATCCATGGCACCTTCAGGCGCATCCAGTTCACACCCGACCTCGTCCCCGCCGACCTGGTGGGTACGCGCATCTACAACCAGAAGACTGGCGAATTCGGCACCTCTCTGGGGCCTGTTTTCACCAACCTCCTGCTTGCCGACGAAATAAACCGCGCCCCCGCCAAGGTGCAGAGTGCCTTGCTCGAAGTGATGCAGGAACGCCAGGTGACCATCGCCGGCGAGACGTACCGGGTGCCAGAACCATTTCTGGTAATGGCTACACAGAACCCTATCGAGACGGAAGGCGTGTACCCGCTTCCCGAGGCCCAGGTGGACCGGTTCATGATGAAAGTCGTAGTGGACTACCCGTCCGAGAGCGAAGAGTTCGTCATCGTAGAGAGGGTAACGGGCACCCCGGCGCCGGTGAAGTCAGTGGTGACCACAGAACAGTTGATCGGCCTGCAGCATGAGGTGGAAGCGGTCTACGTTGACCCTTCGCTCATACAGTACGCCGTACGCCTGGCCACAACTACGCGTGAGCCGGCGAGATTCGGCATGGATAACATCGCCAAATATATCACGTACGGCGCGAGCCCGCGCGCTTCCATCAATCTGATAGTCACCGGGCGCGCGCTGGCATATGTGCGCGGCCGCAACTACACGGTACCCCAGGACATCATCGACATGGCCCCGGATGTCATGCGGCACAGGCTTGTCCTTTCCTATGAAGCCCTGTCGGACGGCGTGACCAGCGACACGCTGCTGAGGCAAATACTGGAGCATATCCCAGTCCCGGCACAACCAATGCAGGCACATTCCGATGGCAACGCAAAACCCTGAAAAGATACTGCAACGGCTTGACTGGACGGTAGTCCGCAGCCTTGACGGGCTGCTTCAAGGTGATTACCGGACGCTGTTCCGCGGCTTCGGGCTGGACCTGGCGGACTTGCGCGAGTACCAGTACACCGACGATGTGCGCTACATTGATTGGAACGTCACGGCGCGCATGAATACGCCGTACATCCGGCAGTATGAGGAGGACCGCGAAATCACTTGCTGGTTCCTGCTCGACATGAGCCCTTCGGTTGATTTCGGGACGGTGCAGACACTGAAACGGAACCTGCTGATTGACTTTGTGACCGTGCTGGCGCGGCTGCTCACGCGGCACGGCAACCGCGTGGGCGCTTTCTTCTACGATGGCAGCGCTGGAACTGTGCTCCCGGCGCAGAGCGGGAAGACCCATGTCCTGCGCCTTGTCAACGACATGCTGAACAGTCCGCATCTGAAACGTGCCCCTGCGACGGATATCGGGCCGTTGCTGGAAGCGGCGATTCGCAGCATCCGGCGCCGTTCACTGGTCTTCGTCGTCTCGGACTTCATCAGCGTTCCGGGCTGGGAAAAGCCGCTCTCCATGCTGGCGCGGCGGCATGAAGTCCTCGCAGTCCGCCTGTCCGACCCGCGGGAGATGCAGTTGCCCGATATTGGCACGGTGATCATGGAGGACGCCGAGACTGGCGAACAGCTTGTCGTGGACACGCATGACAGGAGGTTCCGCATGAGGTTCATGGAAGCGGCGGCGCGGCGCGGACACGAACAGAATATCGCCCTGGGCCGTGCCGGAGTGGATGTACTGGAGCTTTCCACCGAGGGCGATTTGACTAAGGATATCCTGCGGTTTGCGACGTTGCGCAGGCAGCGAAAGAAGGCGCCTGCGGCTTTCGCAAGGCCGAATGCCCGTGGTCTACCGCCTCGGCAGAAGACTCTGGTGGGATAGGCAATTGGAGACAAGACATGTCGTTTCTCTGGGTTGATCTGCTGTGGCTGCTGGCTCTTGTGCCGGTGCTTGTCGCCGTCTACATCTTCATGCAGCGGCGGCGCAAGAAGTATGCATTGCGCTATTCGAGTCTTTCACTGGTCAAAGAGGCGCTGGGACGCGGACCGGGCATACGCCGGCACATTCCACCGGCCCTCTTCCTCATCGGCATTGCGAGCATGTTAATTGCGCTGGCACGTCCGGTGGTAACCGTGAACATGGCCTCGAAGCAGGGCACTGTGATACTGACGGTGGACGTCTCGGGGAGCATGCGCGGGGCAGACCTCAAACCGAGCCGCATCGAGGCGGCGAAGTCCGCGGCAAAGGTGTTCGTGGAAAAGCAACCGCAAAACGTTCGCATTGGAGTGGTCTCCTTCAGCGAGAGCGCGGCCATCGTGCAGGCGCCGACCACAGACAGGCAGGCGGTGCTGGCGGCCATCAATCGCCTGGCACCGCAGCGCCGCACCGCGATAGGGAGCGGCATACTGACATCGATAGAGGCGATATTCGAGAAGAGCGGCGCAACACCAACGCCAACACCACGGCCGGGCGACCCGTTGCCGTCGTCCGGGATGACGACGGAGCTTCCTGCCGTGGCGCCCGGCAGCTACACCTCTGCCGTGGTAGTCCTGCTGAGCGATGGCGTCAGCAATACGGGACCACGTCCACTCGACGCGGTGGAAGAGGCGGCGAACCGCGGAGTGCGCGTGCACACAGTGGGCATGGGCACCCCGGCGGGAACAGTGCTGGGAGTGGAAGGGTATTCAATCCGCGTGCGACTGGACGAGGACACCTTGAAGAGTATCGCCGCCAAGACAGGTGGCAGCTATTTCAGGGCAGAGAGCGAGGTTGACCTGAGTGACATCTACCGAAGCCTCAGCACCCGCATTGTCTTCAAGCCGGAGCAGACGGAGATTACCGTCGGGTTTACCGCGCTGGCAGTCGTGATGTCTCTCGTCGCAGGGGTCCTGTCCATGCTGTGGTTCAACCGGCTGCCTTAGGAAGGCCGAGGGGGACTGTCCTGCCAGCAGGGCCAGGCTCGAAGAGAGCTGAATCTGCCTCTGTCTCCATTCAAGCAGAGAGCCAGCTTCCGGGAGAGTACAATGCTGCGCACAACACCAGTCGGAGTGTGAGGCGACCCATCTAGGAGGAGTATTATGGACTTCGAACTCAACGAACAGCAGAAGATGTATCAGGAAGCGATACGCGGTTTCTCGGTTGCAGAGATGCTCCCCCTGGTCGAGCAGGCCGAGAGGAGTGAAGTGTTTCCGGTCCAGCTCTTCAACAAGCTCGGTGACCTCGGGTATCTTTGCGTTTCCTATCCTGCTGAATACGGCGCGGCAGGCCTGGGCTTGACTGAGCATTGCATCACCTGCGAGGAACTCGGCGCGGTCTCACACGGCATCGGGGGAAGCATCGCGGTGCAGTCCGGCGTGGCCACTTCCGCCATCAAAGACCATGGGAGCGAGGCCTTGAGGAGAGACTACCTCAGGCCGGCTATCCGCGGCAGCAATATTGCTGCATTCGGGCTTACCGAGCCAAATGCCGGGTCGGACGTCGCGGGGATGCAGACCTCGGCTACGAAGAACGGTGGCTCATACGTCATAAACGGAAGCAAGACCTTCATAACTAATGGCGGTATCTGTGATTTCCTCACGCTTGCCGCCTACACCGACAAGAGCAAGGGTCATCGCGGGATAAGCCTCTTTGCCGTAGATAAGAACGCGAAGGGGCTCACCCGCTCGAAGCTGCACAAGTTCTGTTTGCGGTCGGGGGACATGGCGGAATTCGCGTTCAACGACTGTGAGGTACCCCGGGAGAACCTGATCGGGGAGGAGGGCAGAGGCTTCTACTATCTTATGGAATCGCTTGATTCTGGTCGTGTTGGACACGCGGCGATCCGTGTCGGCACCTGCCGCGCGGTGTTTGAGGCGACCCTGGAATACGCCAAACAAAGAGTGCAGTTTGCCCGCCCCATAGCCACGTTCCAGGCGAACTCGATGAAGCTTGCGCGGATGGCGCTGGACATTGACGCCGCCAGGCTGATGACCTATCGTGCGGCGTGGCTCAGCGACCTGGGGCGGCCCTACACCAAAGAGGCTTCCATGGCCAAGTTGCTGGCCAGCGAGGTATATCAGAGGGTTGCCACTGAGGCCATGCAATTGCACGGAGGAGCGGCGGTCCTCGAAGAGTCAGCCATCAACAGGCATTACCGGGACTCCTACGCAGGCAGGGTCACGGAAGGAACGTCTGAGATACAAGCGCTAATCATCGCCCGGCAACTCGGGATTGACGCGAGATAGAAGCCACCGCTTTCGCACGTCCCTCTTCATCCAATATCTCTCTGAGCGGTCGGCCCTGCTCGTTCTTCCTTTGCTCCGCAATCGCCGCGTCCATGATTTCCCCCAGTTGACCTGACGTCAGAGTCTGGTCCGCCAACAACGAACCGAACACTTTCTGGTGTTCCCCCCTGGTCAAAGCTTTGAAGGCGGGCGCCCCTGACGAAGAGCGGAGCGTTAATGACAGTGAACCCTATTGACATTAAGACATTCTACTGTCATAATAGAGCCATGGAGACACCGAGGTACACGATCGATGAGCTGGCTGAGAAGACCGGATATTCCAGACGCACTATCCGGTATTACGTGCAGGAGGGTATTCTCGAACCCCCGGCCGGCAGAGGCCGCGGCGGTTTTTATAACGACAGTCACCTGGCTACATTGCGGAGGGTCAGGGCACAACAGGAACAGGGATTGACCCTGAGCACTATGGTGAGGTTCAACAAAAGCGAAGCAGAGCCGCAGTCGGCCACAACCAGGGAGGTGTGGGCAAGGTACGAGGTCATCCCGGGCCTGGAGCTGCATGTTAGCCGGGACCTGGAGGGCCGCGAACTGCGGAAACTGCTCGAAATAGTAAGAATGGCCAGGGCAATAATGAAGGAGGACATGGATGCAGAAGACTGAGTTGGCAGGGCTGGTTACCAGAAACGCCGCGCCCATCCCGCTGGTTGGCGTCACAGCCACCGGGACCATAATCGGGCGCGCGGCGAGGGTGAAGATACGGCAGCGGTTCGAAAACCGTGAGGACAATGCTATCGAGGCGGTGTACAAGTTCCCGCTGCCAGAGAGCGCCTCTGTGTGCGGTTTCACAGTGGCGACAGGAAACAAGGTGCTCAGGGGGCAGGTAGAAGAGCGCGAAAAGGCGTTCAGAATATATGACGAAGCCCTGTCCGGAGGCGACGGTGCGTACCTGTTGGACGAGGAACGGCCCAATATCTTTACTATTTCCGTAGGTAACGTCAACGCCCGGAACGCAGTGGACGTGGAGATAGAATACGTCTCCCTGCTGGAGACCAACGACGGCGAGGTCCGCTTCTTCCTTCCCACGACAATATCCCCGCGCTATGTCCCGCCCGGCATGCCTGACCAGGACGGAATACCGGTAACTGAGTTGGTCAACCCGAAATTCCAGATGAACGTCCCCTACGGGCTGGACCTGCGGCTTGATGTCCTGGGCCGGGAGGACATAGATAGCCTGGAGTGTCCTTCTCACACTGTACAGACCAGGTTCGCCGACCATGCAGTTGCCGTGGAGTTCTCAAGCGACACAGTGGCAATGGACCGGGACTTCGTCCTGGTTGTCAGGTACCGCCGTGGCTTCGAAAACAAGGGGTTCGCGTTCAGCGATAATGTTCACGCATTTGTTCAGATTGACTTCGCACCCCAGTTCGGCAAAGTCGGCGCTAATCAGCGGCCCGTCCCGAGTCAAGCCACCGAGGTGGTCATTCTGCTGGACTGTTCCGGCTCAATGAGCGGCAGTTCGATACAGCAGGCAAAGAAGGCCCTTGAACTGTTCCTCAGAGGCATGCAAGCAGGCATGCAGTTCAACGTGTACCGGTTCGGATCGACCTACGAGAAGCTGTTCCCCGTTAGTATCCCGTATGATTCCTCCAACCTGAGTACCGCGTTGAGGCTCCTGGGCAACGTCGAGGCAGACCTGGGCGGGACCGAGTTGCTTTCTCCGTTGCGCGACATCTATAGCAAAGGACCGCCTGAGGGCTGCGCCAGAAGAAGCATCATCCTGCTAACCGATGGACAGGTGGGGAACGAGGATGAAATCCTGAAGCTGGCACAAAGCGATCGCCGGACCAGGCTGTTCACGGTTGGCATCGGGCATGGCCCGAACGAGTATTTGATGAAGAAGGCGGCTTCCCTGTCCGGCGGCGCTTCGGAGTTGGTGGCGCCGGGTGAGCGTATCGAACCCAGGGTGCTCCGGCTGTTCAACAAGGTTGCAGCCGGCGGAGTCGATGACTTGAAAGTAGCCTGGACTGCGTCAGCCGAACAGGCCCCGCTGAAGCCGGTCCCACACCGGGGGGAATGCGTTTCTATTCTGGCCAGGCTGGCTCGCGGGACAGATGCACCGAAGCAGATGGAACTGTCTGGACGGGTGAACGGGGTTGACATGACATGGCAGGTGGGCATCAGAAGCATGGACGACTCTGGCGGCGCGCTGCCTTTGCTTTGGGCCAGGCAAAGGATAAGTGACCTGGAGAACGGAATCGCCGGTATGACGGGGTCTCATCAAACTGAACGCAGGGACCGCAACATCCGGGAAAGGATAGTGGAGATATCGAGACAATATGGCCTTCTGTCCAGGGAGACGAGTTTCATCGCCACGGAGTCCAGGGTGGATGGGGACAAGACCACCGGGGAGACGGTGCTGAGAAAAGTCCCGGTCATGTTGACGAAGGGCTGGGGCGGGCATGGAGCGGAGGCGGGAATCGCTTACGCCCTCGTGGCCAAGCGCATAAGGGCTCCGGCAAGGGCCGATGCGAAACTCAGAATGGAATACTGCATGCCCACGCAAATGACAGGCCCGGCAGATTTTTGTCAGAAGTGCGCGCCGGAGGGTGCTGACCGCCTGTCTGGCATCCTGGCATTGCAGACTGCGGATGGTGGCTTCCTGATTGCCAGCCAGGAGCAGGCGACCGATATCGGGATGAACATGGCTGAATTGCATGAGGCGGCGGCCAAACTGAAGGCGTCCGGCAGGGTGGACAGTGTCAAGCTAGTGTGCACGGCTGTTGTGCTGGCACTGCTTGAGGCGGAGTTTAGTAACCGGCGGGACGAGTGGTACGCCGTAGTGGGAAAGAGCCGAAGGTGGTTCAGTGAGCAGGTGAAACGCTTCAAACCGACTATAGACGGCGTGGCGCTCAAGGACTGGACAACGAAGTGAGTTTGGCGCGGGCATGGCTCGACGTGACGTATGGGCAATCACGGGCGGATTGTGCTTGAAGCAGGGGCCCTTGTCTATGCAGGTGGCAGTAATGAAACAGGGATCTGATGCCTTACGAGAGGTGTTCAATCTGCTGTTCCACCGCCGCGTAGTCTTGGACAGGCCAATAATAAGCCTCTTTGTGAGCATTCTGCAAGGGTGTGCCGTTTCACTGGCGGTCCTTCGACAAGGCTGGGCTGCACTACGATGGGATTGACAAATGCACACCACCCAGCCTACGATGGCCGCCAAGGTATACGCACGAAGGGACGCCGCGCCAACTGGTCAGATACTGCCGTCCTGCAAATGACCCAGCAAAGGGAAGGACGGGAGAAAAGGGCAAGGGGCTCTCCAAGGATTGACTGAGGAGTTTCCTTCATAATCCTGGAAACCAAAGGCCCGGGCCAAATAATCATAAAGAAGGTACCGGATGACAGCACAAATAGCCATCCTTAACAGGAACGCGATAGCTCTCGCGTCGGACAGCGCGGTAACGACTGACATCGGCGAGCAAAGGAAGATATTCACTTCCGCGAATAAGCTGTTCCGATTGTCAAAGACCCAACCGGTCGCCATCATGTTCTACGGGAATGCCCAACTGCTCGACGTGCCCTGGGAAGCGCTGATCAAGGTGTACCGGGAAAAGCTGGGCCAGAAGGCGTTTGGCACCCTCAAAGAATATGCCGACGATTTCCTGGGTTTCCTGGACAACGGCAAATCCACGTTGTTTCCGCAATCCGCCCAAGACCGATTTGTTAAGTCTGCGGCAGAAGGGGTTTCCGGCTACTTGTCCGATCAGGTCCAGAACGTAATCCGTAACTTGGTGGACCAGAAAGGGTCTGTTACCGACGCTCAATGCGCCAAAATCGTGTCTTCGGTTGTGGCAAGACACGAAAGGCTATGGGGACGGGAAGATATCATCGCTGCGTTCCAGCCGGACCTTGCCGCAAACATCCTGGCCAAGTACCGTTCAGTAGTAGATAAGGCCATAGGTAAGGCGTTCAAATGGTCTTCACTGAACAGCCGGCAGCGAAATGGCCTGAGATCCATCGTCGGGCAGCAGCTTGTCAAGAAACTGCCGCAGGGCATCAATCGCGATAGAACATCCGGCATTGTGATCGCGGGTTTTGGTGACAGCGAGGTGTTTCCCAGCCTCCAGGGGTTCATCATCGACGGGATCGTGGAGAACAGGCTCAGGTATTGGGAAAGCGTGGGCACGACGATCGGAATTGACGCCAGTGCCACAGTTGTGCCATTTGCTCAGGATGACATGGTGATCACGTTTCTGGCGGGTGTCAACCCGGGGTACCAGCAGAGACTTGACGCGCTTCTGCACGAAGTGTTCCGGCACCATACCGACCAGGCCGTCAAACTGGCCCAGTCTTGTGGTTGCGGGCAGCCTGACGACGTGAGACGTCTCCGAAGCGAATTGGCGAAGCTGACGAGGAAAGACCTTCAAAAGATAGACGATGAGCTCACAAGGTTCAAACGTTCGGAGTTTTCTGACCCGATAGTTTCAGTAGTGCAAGTGCTGCCAATAGACGAACTTGCGGCCATGGCCGAGTCACTGGTGAACCTTACGTCATTCCAGCGCAGGGTCTCGCTGCAATCGGAAACGGTGGGCGGAGCCGTCGATGTTGCTGTCATATCCAAGGGTGACGGGTTCGTATGGATTAAGCGGAAGTTCTACTTCGACCCGCAGTTGAACCCGAATTTTGTGGCGAACTATTATAAGGGCGTTAGTGGTGACGAATAGGTTGGACGTTCCAACACCAATGTCTCAACAGGTATTTCATGGCCAATATGATACCCGCCGTTCCGGCGGATGACACACAAAGCGAAGCGGAACGAAGCCTCTTCCGCGTACTCCGGGAAGGGCTGAATGACAGCTATACGGTCTTCCACTCGTTCTATACGTTGTCGCGGAGCAGCGATGACAAGTTCATCGATGGTGAGATCGACTTCCTGATAGTGTCTCCCAATCTCGACCTGCTGGTCCTTGAGGTGAAAGGCGGAACCGTCACTTTCGATGGGCCAGCAGGAAGCTGGCACCAGAATGGCCGGCCTTTGAAAGAGAGCCCCTTCAAACAGGCAGAGAAGGCCAAGTTCAAGCTCCGCGATTTCCTTAAGACCAGGCTCGGCGACATATCCGACATGCGCTTCAGCCACGGCGTTTGCTTCCCCGACGTGTTCACCGCTTTGAAGCACCTGCCAGCGGACGCCGACCCCGAGGTGTGCATTACCGGGCCGGACCTCGTACATATGGAGCGAGCAGTTGTCCGGGTGATAGAGTCGTTCGGGTCGACGAGAGCCATAGTGCCGGGTTCGAACCAGGGCGCCCGCCTGAGACAGGCACTGATGCCGCACTGCGAGTTCGGCGTTTCCCTGGTCGACCGCATCGGGCAGGAAGAGCGGAAGATATTCGAACTCACAGAAAACCAGTGCCGCATCCTGGACGTCCTCAGGAACCAGAAGCGCGCGCTCATCGCAGGCTGCGCCGGGTCCGGCAAGACGATCATGGCGGTCAAGAAGGCCCGGGAACTCGCAGCCGATGGGAAAATGGTACTGCTCCTGGCATACAACAGGCTGATCAGCGAGAAGCTGGCGGGCGCGGTAGCGGACCTGCCCCGTGTTACGGCAAGCAACTACCACGATTTCTGCACTGACGCGCTGCGCCGCGCCGGCGAGATGCCAGCCGAAACTGGTGACGCTGACTTCTATGACCGGGCGGTACCTCAGGCGTTCGCGGACCTGACCAAAGAGAAGCGCCCGCAGTTTGACGCCGTGATCGTCGATGAGGGACAGGACTTCCGGATAGAGTACTGGCTTTCCATCGACGGCATGGTCGGGCCGGACGGCTTCTTCTATGTGTTCTACGATCCGGACCAGAACGTGTTCAACCAGGAGATGCAACTGCCGAATCTGGGTGACCCTTATGTCATGACAGACAACTGCCGCAACACGAGGCGTATCTGCCTGGCGCTGAAACCCCTTGCGACCATGGAGATGCGTCCGATGGACGGAGCCCCTGAAGGCTGCGAGGTTTTCGAATTCTCATACCCGACGCCGAAGGCCAGGCGCCGCCAGTTGGGCAAGGTCCTGCATGAATTGGTCAATGACCAGAAATTACACGCTCGCGACATTGTAGTGCTCGGCGGGCACAGTATCGCCAGAACCTGCGTCCCAGGTGACCGCGTCGTGGGCAACCTGCTTATCACCGAGGGCGATGAGGAGGGGCCGAACGTCATTCACTACTACACGTACATGAAGTTCAAGGGGTGCGAGGCGAAGGCAGTCATAGCGCTTGACGTTGATGAAGGAGATGGGCGCTGGTCGAGGCAGGCCTTATATACCACCATGAGCCGGGCGAGCCACGTCCTGTACGTGATACGGTGCACGGGAACAAACAAGGGTGCATCCCTGGACAGCCTGATGATAGGAGACTGCATGCGAGAAGGAAAACATGGAACTGATTGAACGGTACCGGGGCAGCCTTCTCGGTCTGGCGGTCGGCGATGCGCTTGGCGCGCAGGTTGAGTTCTTGCGTCCGGGTTCCTTCACGCCGGTATCGGAGATGTCAGGCGGTGGGCCTCACAGGCTTAAACCCGGTCAGTGGACGGATGATACTTCTATGGCGCTGTGCCTTGCCGAAAGCCTCGTCGAGAGAAAGACCTTCGACGCGAAAGACCAGATGCAGCGTTACGTTCGGTGGTACAGGAGTGGCCACCTCAGCAGCACCGGACGATGTTTCGATATTGGCAACACCACGAAAAAAGCCCTGGGGTTGTTTGAAAGCGCGGGCAACCAGTTTGCCGGGTCCGTTGACCTCTGGTCGGCTGGCAACGGATCCATCATGCGGCTTGCTCCAGTGCCGCTGTGTTATGCTGCGAACCCTGTTGAGGCCATCGAGAAGTCAGGCGAAAGTTCCCGCACGACCCACGGGGCAATCGCTTGCGTCGACGCTTGTCGCTACTTCGGCGCACTGATTGCCGGGGCAGTCAATGGCGTAACCAAGAGCGAACTGCTGTCGACCAGGCATAGTCCCGTCTCCGGCTACTGGACCGTAAACCCACTGACATCAGAGATAGACGATGTGGCGTCGGGTTCGTTCAAACGCAAGAGTCCGCCCGATATCGTCGGATCCGGCCACGTGGTGAAGAGCCTGGAGGCGGCGTTGTGGGCCTTCCAGTGCAGCGATACATTCGAACAAGGCTGCCTGCTGACGGTGAACCTGGGAGACGATGCCGATACCACGGCCGCCGTATACGGCCAACTGGCCGGAGCTTTCTATGGCGAACAGGGAATACCGGAGCGCTGGAAATACAGGCTGGCCATGCGTGACACGATAGCCGGGTTTGCTGAGAAGCTCTACGGTGTGATGGAAGGAGGGAAACAGTCAGCAGCATGAGCGGCATACAGAGAACCGACATCAAACCCGGTTCACGGGTCTCAATAGTATTAAAGACAGACCAGAGGACAGGGAAACTGACGGAAGGGATAGTCAAAGATATTCTGACCAGATCTGCGGCTCATCCCCATGGCGTTAAAGTCCGGCTGGAAAGTGGCCAGGTCGGTCGGGTCAAAGAGATTAAGTAAGCTTGGGGAAGTGAAGAGTAGGATTATGTCTTCTTTGTTGCGCGCGCTTCACGGGGCAAACCCGGCCTTGCCAGACACGCCAATCGCGAACCGGCCAAGAGGTTCCCCAAGTCCACGGCGCGGGTTCATCACGATCTGGCCCGTCATCCTGCCGGGGCAAAACCCATGGTGCGAAAACAGCCATAGCCTTTCCTGGAAGACTGTCACAGTTCGAGCCACGACAAGTCGAGGGCGAACGGACCCGTCCTCCAGGTGCATCAGCCGGGGTGCTGCCGCGTTCAGGTTGGAAGCTACGTCAACGTGCTACACAAGCTTTACCTTCACGGTATGGGTAGTCCCATCATCCAGGGAAACAGTGATTACCAGGTCACCCAGCGGAAGTTCTCTAGTCTGAAGATTGAACACGTATTGATTGCCAGACAAACTGTAACGCGCGATCCCCAAGGTGGGCCCACCGTTCACCGATACCTCCGCAACCGCTACACTGACGTAAGCCCCATTGAAATCGGTCAAGGTGAATTTGACCGGTATGGTGGAGCCGCCGTTGAACTCAGCGTTTGGTGTTGGCTCCCAGAAGCCAGCAAATTTATAGATGACCTTCTGGGCCACGGCGCCTGTGCTGCCCTCGAAGACGCTATCCCCTCCGTAGGTTGCATTGATTTCGTTGGCACCAACCGGCAGCGCATCCGTGATGAAAGTGGCTGTCGTCACGCCTCCGACCGTGGTCAGCGTCCCCGCGCCCAGGACAGTGGTTCCCCGGGAGAAAGTGACCGTTCCGGTGGGTGAAGCGGTCGCCGTTTTGCCCGGCGGCACCATGGCCACCGTGGCCGTAAAGGTCACCGGCTGGCCCATGATCGATGGGTTTGCGGAGGAAGTCACTTTCGTCGAGGTCCCGGTCTTAGTGATAGTAACCTGAGTTGTACCGCGACCCACTCCGCCATCATCATCGATGACCGTTAATGTAGCGGCATAGGTCCCCGGCAAGGGATACTGGGGTAGCCATGCCAGCCAGTTGACGGTCAGGTTAAGATTGCCCCAAACGGTGAACATGGGCTGCCCGGCCGGGTCTGTGAGATCCCATCGGTACGTGTGAGTGTCCCACACGCCTGGATCCGTGAAGCTTCCGGCTAACGTCAGCGGGTCGGTGTACGGCACGCTGACTGCGTTGGCGACTGTGACCAGCGGCGGAACGTTCAGGACCGTTACCTTCAGGGTGTCCCAACCGGAACCGCCTTTGTCATCAGTGACCTTGAAGACCGCAGTATACTCGCCATTGTCGCCGTACGAATGGTTTGCGCCAAGGCCACCCGCTGCCGTGCCCCCGTCGCCGAAGTCCCACAGAGTTTCTGGAGACGCAATCGGCTGTCCGATGCTCCCTTGGAATACCGTGGTTGTGCCCTCATTTGCGTTCTTGTCGGGCCCGGCGTTCACCGGTATCGGAGTGTAGAACCAGCCCTTGTTGGCGCTCATCCCCACGTTGCCGGCGGCATCGACCGCCTGAACAAGAACATCGATGTCCGACGCCGTAAGCCCCGTGAGATCGCCAAGCCATGACGATGAAGCAGCATCGTAACGAAGGTTCGCGCTCTTCCAACTTGTATCTCCGATTGTATACGTCCAGGCGACTGCTACACGCTTGACCAGTCCGTCATCCGGGACTGCCGGCGAATCGGGGTCACTCGCCTTCACGCTTATACGCGCGGTGTAGTTGCCCGGACCTCCCGTCACGGTCACGTCGGCGCGTCCGATTACAGGCGCCGCGTAGTCGCTCGATGTAGAGTAGAAGACGTCATACCTTAGAGACGTGTATAGCCTCTCAATACCGATTGTGTGCGGAGCGGAAGACGTGGTCACGAACTGGCCGGGCACGATCACCAGCCGTTGCTCTTGACCTGCTCCCGCCTGCAGAGAAACGAGTGTGTGCAGCTTTGAAGGGTGCCAGGCGTTGTTGATGAACTGTGGTTCCGGCAGAGTGTAATCATCATTCGCCGGGCGGGCGATTAGCGGGTCGAAACCGGGAACGTCCTCATATGTCCCGCCCGTGAACGCAGCCCCGTGAGCCGCCTGGCCCGGGTAATCTACGGAGATGCTCGTCTGCGGCTGGACCGGACGATAAGGGGTGAACTGTGTCTCGCCGTCCGCTGAATAGTACTGCCCGTTTGCCAGAGTTTTCGACACCAGTTGGGCTCCGCCGTTAACTGAACCAGCGGGATTGAAGTCCACCATGCGATTGACAGTTATGGACAGAGAAACTCCTGGCTGTGGCACAGCCGTACCCGATGAGCCAACCGTAACCTGGTACATCGGCAGTCCATAGAGCGTGGCCTGTAACAGAACCTTGGCATCGAACGGTCCATATCCGCCCATGTTGAGGAAGTAGCCCCGTTTGGCATTGACGAGGGACTGCCCCACGGAAGGCGATTCCGCCGTCCCTAGAGCCTGGGCAAACCGGTTCATCAACTCTTCTGACAGGGCGACAATGTCGCTATCGCCGTACCCGTATCCGGTATTCCCCACGAACCAGGTGGCCTTGCGGGCGAAAGCCTGCGGGAAATCGAGGGACCAGTTTCCAGGCAGAGACACTGAATCATCGACGTTCAATCCCGCGTGGCAACCCATCGAAAAGACCAGTTCGCCGCCGAAGAACGAGGTCAGCAACTGATTGCTGAAGAAGGGACCCCCGGACGCGGGGCCAAACGCCCAGTGATTGGCGTGGGCATTGACAGAACTGAGGCCAGGCGCCGGGTCGCCCAGCAAGAGACGTGCAAGGTCGCTGGCGGTCCATCCCTGGTTGATCAACACCGCAGGGTCAAGGCCTTTGGCCTTCAAGGCGCCGTTAATGGCTTCGGCCCCGTCGGTCAGGAAGTCATAGCCAGTGACCAGCGCTGTTTGGACCGTCAGCGCGCCGCCGCTGGCCTCGAACTCATTAAGCACAGCCGCCATTTCTCCCGGGGTTTCCACCAGCCTGCCGACGGCGTACTTGGGGAGATAAAGCTCCTTACCTTTCCAGAGCACAGCCACCGCCCCTCCATAAAAGTCGTCGGTAAGGACGTAGCCCTGAAGCATGCTGTAAAACAGGGCGCTGGGCTTCAAATGTGCCTTGGCGGCATACGCTGACTCGTTGGACAGGTAGACATCGTCCGGCACTCGCCGGAATGGGAGTATCTCGTCACTGCCCGCAATGACTATGTACTGCACTTTGGGGTGGGTCTTCGCAGCGTTGGTTACTGCCAACCTGATAGCTACGGCCACCGCATTGGCCGCCTCGGGAGAGCCGGCATCGGCATCCCATGCAGCATAGGCGCTGCGTACGTTCGTGAGGTAATCGACTGGCAGTATCAGGCCTTTCACGTTTTCGAGGCTGGCGAATGCCTCAAGCTCGCCTCTCAGCCCATTGGCCCCGTAGATAGCGTCGCGCCCATAGTATTGTTCCAGGCGCTGCTGGTTTGTCACTATTATTGTCCTCGCATCGGCGCCGAACGGGTCGAAGAGGGTTCCTGTGGCGCCCGCTGCCGGGAGGCTGCGAGTCAGAGTGGGTACGGGCAGCGGTGACGTTACCTTGACGCGCAGGAAGTACGGCTCGTTGCTATGCGCCCCGTTGTAGCCGAAGACCTGCACATAGAAATAGCCTGTCTGGCTGACTACCCTGCTCCTGACAATCTCATCAACCGTCCCTCGACCCATGGCGATGTCCTGGAGCGGTATGTCCTGCAAGGGAATGTCCTGGAGGGGGATGTCCTGCAGAGGTATGTCCTGCAGAGGTATGTCCTGCAGAGGTATGTCCTGCAAGGGGATATCTTGTAGCGGAATGTCTTGCAGAGGTATGTCCTGCAACGGTATGTCCTGCAACGGTATGTCATTCGGCGACCTTTCGACATGTCCCAACAGGACCAGGTCATAATCGGCTGGCAGATGGCTGAGGTAAACGGTCACGACTGAACCTTTGGTGACCGGGACCGGAATCTTGTACCAGTCCCTATCTGTGCTCGTGCCGATATATGAGAGGTACCAAATGTCCGCAGAAATGCCCTGAGCCTGTTCCCAGGCGCCATTCTGTTCGAATGTGTCCGACACTGTGACCGGCGCAGTGTGCGAGGCTGGAGGAATGGTGATACTGCCCGTAGCCGACACGTCGGAATAGTAAGTACCCAGGGACGTTGGAGCGGCGGCATTGAAGTTCAGCGTCAGAGCCCTGTTTGCCGGGATGGTGAACGGGCCCCAGGTCAGGCCATGGCCCCGGACTGTCGGGTCGGCTGTGGTGGCCCCGGAGGATGACCCGGGCAGGTACCTGAACCGGACTGGCAATGTGTGTGTTATGACCACGTTTTCAGCATCCACGCTGCCATAGTTCCCAACGGTCAGCGTGTAGGTGACCGTATCTCCAGGTGCAAAGATGTCCTGAAGGGGGATGTCCTGCAAGGGTATGGATTCCCATGGGATATCCTGAAGCGGTATATCCTGGAGAGGAATGTCTTGAAGTGGTATGTCTTGCAGCGGAATATCCTGCAACGGGATGCCCGCCAGCGCCACGTCCTTCAGTGTGGTCGTCGCCAGATTGGCACCTTCGAGCAACGTGCCGGCGAGTTTCGCCGTCCAGTCGATGGAGATATCCTGAAGCGGAATATCCTGGAGAGGACTCGATAGGATATCTATGTCTTGCAGGGGGATATCCTGCAGGGGGATGTCTTGAAGCGGTATATCCTGCAGAGGAATATCCTGAAGAGGAATCGACCTGCCGTTCAAGGGTACCGGGAGCACATTTGGCGTCACGGACACGGATATGCCAACCGGAATGTAAACGGCCATGGTGTCTTGCCCCGCGCCGCCGTCATCATCGTTGACAGTTAACGTGACCGAGAATACGCCTTTGTTCGCGTAGGTGTGACCCGCCGTGATGGTGCTGCCTGCACCACCCTGAGTCACGATGGCCGGCGTCAGCGTGCCGTCACCCCAATCGATAGTAGCACTGTGGGTATCCAACCAGCCGGGATCCGTGAAGCTACCGGTAACAGTAATGCTTTCCCCTTCGCGTGCCACCACATTTGCCCCGGCATCAGCCGCCGGCGCCACGTTATTGACTGATACGCTGATAGTTCGTGTGGTCACCCCCCCATCATCGTCTTGCACCAGGAGCGTGACTGTGTAAGTGCCGTTGTCCCCGTAAGTATGCTTCACGGTGTTGGTCGCGGAGAAGGGGTATTTGCCCAATGGGCTAGGCATTGGGTCAGCGCCTGCCCCATTGTTGTGATACGTCGTTACCGTAGCCGGAGTGCCATCGCCCCAGTCCCAGGTAAACATAAGGTCATCGCTGCCAGTATCAGAAGCCGCGCCCGTGAAGCTTATCGCGTTGCCCTCGGTGCCCGAGTAGGGGCCTCCGGCGTCCGCCGTTGGGACTAAGTTGTTCACCGTCACGGTGACTGTTCTAGTGGTCGTCCCACCGTCGTCGTCCCTGACCGTGAGCGTCACCGTATACGTGCCGTTATCACCGTAGGTGTGCTTGACCGTGTCGGTCGCGGAGAAGGGATACGTTCCCAGCGGACTGGGTAAGGGGTCCGCGCTGGTACCGTTGTTCCGGTACGTTGATACCGCAGCCGCAGTGCCATCGCCCCAGTCCCAGGTGAAAGTGAGGTCGTCGCTGCCGGCGTCAGAAGCGGTGCCCGCAAAGGTTATGGCACTTGCTTCATTACC
>Ga0082335_1005254_pt1 | contig 18141 bp, 18 predicted proteins | sample Subgrocontami58m_FD_72375 | JGI IMG/M metagenome (GOLD analysis project Ga0082335, IMG submission 72375) | Subsurface groundwater microbial communities from S. Glens Falls, New York, USA - GMW37 contaminated, 5.8 m (SPADES assembly) (version 2) ... | reverse complement strand
GCCGCCATCGCCCATTTCGCTAGTCGCTGCATGGCTTCCTCCCTCGCTTTTTGTCTTGGTGTTCTTCCCTTGGAATTCTTGTCGTTAGATACGCAAACCCCTGATCACATATTTCTGCCCGAACAGCGCGATCAGGAAGGCCGGCGCGAGCGCCATCACCGCGGTCGCCGCCATCAGGTTCCAGCGCAATCCCATCTCGGTGACGAACTGCGCCATGACAACCGTGATCATCGGCACGCGGTTGCCGGTCAGGATCAGCGCGAACAGGAATTCGTTCCAGGTGAACAGCCAGCACAGCACGGCAAGCGCCGAGATCGCGGGCAGCGCCGATGGCACGGCAACGCGGATGAAGGCGCCCCATCGGGTGCAGCCGTCGATCATGGCGGCGTATTCCATCGACGGATCGATGCCGTCGAAAAACCCCTTCATCAGCCACGAGAAGAAGCAGATATGCACCGCGACATGTGGCAGCAGCAGTCCGAGATAGGTGTCGTAGATTCCCCAGCTTTGCGTCACGAAGTAGAGCGGCAACACCCAGGAGATGTAGGGCACGCAGCGGAACACATAGATCGTTCCGAACCAGATCCGCGATGCCGGCCCGGTGAACCGCGACAGCATGTAGCCGCTCGATACCGTGACCAGCAGCGAGAACACGGTCGCGAGCGTCGCGATCAGCGCGCTGTTGAGGAAGGCTTCCACGATCCGCTCTTCGCGCAGCACCTCGGCGAAGTTGCCGAGCGTGAACTCGGTGCCGCGATGGACATAATAGACGCCGGACTCCGGCCGCACCGACGTCAGCATCAGCCAAAGGACCGGAAAGGCGAACGCGAAGCAGATTCCGGACAGCGCCAACGCGAACAGTGTCTTGCGACTCCACGGCGGCAGTCCCGGCAGGAAATCGGGGCGGGTCACGATGGGCATCGGGTCATGCCTTTGCGATGCGGTCGACGAGGCGATAGAGCGCCACGCCGATCACGAGGATGATCAGCCCGCCCACGATCGCAGCCGCTGAACCGCGGCCGAGATCGAGGTTCAGGAAAGCGTGGACGTAAGCATAGAGGCTGAACAATTCGGTCGAGCGGCCCGGCCCGCCGCCGGTCAGGGTCCACACGATATCGAAGGTGCGGAAGGCGTCGATGGCGCGGATCACCACGCAGACCACGATCACCGGCTGCAGCATCGGCAGCGTGAGGTGACTGAACACGCGCCACGCCGAGGTGCCGTCGATGGCGGCGGCCTCGAACGGTTCCTTGGGCAGGCTCTGCAGGCCCGCCAGCAGCAGGAGCGTGAACCACGGCGTCCACAGCCAGACGTCGGTCAGCACGATGATGCCGAAGGCGCTCCAGCGCTCGACCAGCCACGGCTGGCCCTCCAGTCCCAGTCCTTCGAGGACCGCATTCACGATGCCGAACTGGTCGTTGAACATCCAGCGCATCATGATGGCCGCGATCACCGGCGCCACCATCAGCGGCACCATCAGCACGGTCTGTACGATCTTCTGACCGCGGAACGGCCGGTTGAGCAGCAGTGCGAGGCCGAGGCCCAGCGCTAGCGCGCCGGCCACGCTCATCACCATGAAGATGAAGGTGTTGGGGAGCACCACTTCGAGGAACGCCGGATCGGTGATCACGGCCTTGTAGTGGTCGAGCCCGACCCAGGTCTTCTTGGGGTTATAGAGCGCCCAGTCGCGGAAGCTCGCGTTGGCGCCGATCACGATCGGCACGACCTGGAACAGTCCCAGCAGCAGTGCGGCGGGCGCGATCAGGAACAGCATGAAACGCTGCTGCTCGCCGAACATGGGTCGTCGCGCTGGTGTCACGCCGGTCTTCCTCCCGATCCGTCATTTGCCGACGGCGCTTGCGACCGCACCGCGTTGCGAATGCAAATGATGGGCTTTTCCGCAGCCGGTTGGAAGCCCCGGATTCGGGAGCGGATGCTGGGGCGCTATGCGGCCTTCGGCATCTCGCGTGCGGCGTCGATCATCGCGCCGGCGAGCATCGTGTAGGCGGAGGACCAGGCTTCCTCGACCTCGGCCGTGAAGGCGTCGTCCAGACCCTTTTCCAGTGTCCACAACAGCGCCGCGCCGACCGGTGCGTACTGCTCTGCGCTGACGCCGTAGCCGGCGTGCCGCTTGCCGAGCGCACGGACGGCCGGCAGCAGCGTGTCGACATGGCTGAGGCCCACGACCACGGTGCCGAGCATTGCCATCAGCTTCTTTTTCTGACCCGACAGGTCGTCGGGGAACATGGCGCGCACCTCCGGGGCGATTTCGAACAGCCGGCCGTAAAAGAGATCGGCCGCGGTGGCCGCGATCGGGGCGACCTGGGCGAAGCTCGTTTGCACGAGCTTGATCTGATGCGGGGTCATGGGCGGGTCCTCGGTGGGCGGTTTCTCGTCGCCCCGGGGTTTAGACCCGGTTGGTCTCGTGCCCATGTCGCGCCGGGCGAAATCTGTATCGCTTGTATCGCGCGACATCCGGTAATGTTGGCGCCCGAATCATCCGGTGGAGGCCGCCTTGGCCTGCGATCTCGAGACGCTGCACGCCGAGGCCGCCGTCTTGAAGGCAGCGGCCGATGCGGCGATCCGGACCTACGATCGCAGGACCTGGATCAGACTTGCCCTGGTCTTCTTTCCGGTTCCGTTCATCGTCGTGCTCATCCGGCTCCACCTCGAGGCCTGGGGCTACTATGCCGCCGGTGGGTTGCTGGTCGCTTCGGCCGCGCTGCTCGTCGCCCTCGACGGGGCGGCCGTGGCGAAGCGCGATCGTGCCGTCCAGGCTGCGGAACGTGCCCGGAAGGCCTACGACCAGGCGCGGGCGGCACGGTGACGACCCTCCGCCCTTCGCGCTCTGCCCTCTGCCCTCCGATCGTCAGGCCTCGATTTTCAGGAGATCGGTGGCCAGCAGGACCTCGCCGTCGAAATGGGCCTTGGCTTCGGCGATCCACTGCGGTTCGGTGCCGGGCTGCGGCGCCGGTACCGGATGGTTGAGGACCAGTGTGCGTACGCCGGCGTCGCGGGCGGTCTGCGCCGCTTGCACGATGTCCGAGTGATAGTCCATCACGTCGCGAAAGCGCTGGATCGGCACCTTCTCGATCATCTGGCGGCGGATCACCGTCTGGACGTAGATGTGCGCGCCCTTGCACAGGCTGGTGAGGCCCGGACAGGGCACGGTGTCGCCGGCGATCACCACCACCTTGCCCTCGGCTTCGATGCGAAAGCCGATGGTCGGATGCACCGGGCTGTGATCGGTCGGCGCCGCCACGACGCGGATGCCCTCGGCCTCCCAGGCGAGGCCCTCGGAGACCTCGCGAACCGTCACTTCCGGCCGGTGCGGCAGGTCGGGGTGATGCGCCATGCGGTAGTGGATGTCGTTCTCGAGCATCGCCAACGTCGCGTCGGTGAACTTCTTGAACCCGATCGGTCCGATCGCGGTCAGCGGCCGCGGCTCGGTGTTGGTGATCCAGCGCGTCGTGATCACGTCGTTGTAGTCGGTGGTGTGATCACTGTGCATGTGGGTGACGAACACCGCCGCGAGTTCGCGCGCCGTCATGCCGACGGCGACCCCGCGCATCAGCACGGCGCGACCGCAATCGAACAGCAGGTCGGTCCTGCCGATGCGCACCAGCGTGGACGGGCCGGCACGGTCGGCGGCAACCATGGGAGAGCCGCTGCCGAGGATGGTGACTTGCATAAAAGACCTTTCGGGTGAGGAAGGATTAGCCGCTCGACAGCCGGCGCAGCTCGCCCGAAGGGCGCAACAGCGCGTCCCTTGCCTGATCGACTTTTCTCGCGAGATAGGTCGCACCCGCATGGTCGGGATGGACCAGCCTCGCGAGGCGCTCGTGTGCGGCGCGGATCGCCGCTTCGTCGGCGTTGGCGTCGAGGCCCAGCACGTCGAGCGCTTCCGCCCTCGTCATGACGGTGCCGTTGTTCCGGGAGGCCAGCCTGAGATCCTGAGGGGCTGTTCGATGCACATAGGCTTCGAGGATCTCGGCGGCGCGCCGCACGGTCTGCGGATCGCCGGCCATGTCGGCGGGCCATTCCTTCATGTCGAAGGGCCGCGCCTTTGGCCGCAACCGGCCGAGCGCGGCACGCAGCGGCGCCAGGACCGCCCGCCATCTCAGGAAGGTCGGAACGGCCAGCATGCCTGCCCCGACCAGCATCGCCGCCGACCATCGGCCGTCGGCGATCATCCAGACGACGAGCGGAATGGAGGCGACGACCAGAAGCAGCAGCATCCAGCGGCTGACCCTGATCATCGTCTGCGGATCGGTATGGATGAACCAGTCGAGGAATTTCGCAGCCGTCGCCAGGACGGAAAGACCGAGCACGATGGCGCTGATGATGACGGCGTAGTCCATCGCCAAAGACTACCCGTGCTGCGATCGAAAATCAGCCGTCAGTTCTTCAATTTTCGGAATGTCCTTCACGGAGGTCTGCGCCTAATATCCGCAAATTCGGTAGCAAGGGGGTACGGCGGATGAATGAACCGACCAGAGAGACGCCAACCGCGAAGGCTTCCCCTGAGTTGGGCGCCGCTCCGATCCTTGCCGCGGCCGCGGAGCCCAATCTTCCGGCGCGCAAGGCTTCGATTGACGATTTCCTCAAGCGCAACGCCGAAGTTCTGGAAAAGGACCGTGCCGAGTTCCAGACCTATCTGATCGCCAAGCAGGAAGCCGCCGTCGAGAAGGCCAAGGTCGCCGAGGCCGCAGCTCCGGCGCGCAAGACCAGGATGAGCCGACGCACGATGCTGAACGTCGCCGTCGGCACCGCGGGTGTCGCTGAAGCAGCCGTCCTCGGCTACAACGCGCTGGGTGGCGGCACCGATACCGGCATCTTCCAGGCGAGCGGCGCCGGTCCCCAGCAGGCACACATCACCCGCGAGATCGTCGATTCAAAGGCCGACATCAAGGGGCGCAGTCTCGGCCAGTGGATCGCGCTCCTGCCGACCAAGCTGGGCGGCGGGACCTACGCCCTCGATCTCAACTCCAACCGGGTGCTGGCGTCGATCTGGTACTGGAACTACGGCGACTACAATCCGATCAGCCACCATCTCTGCGCCTTCCCGAGCTCCGATCCGTATCACGGCTTCGAATTCGTCAATTCGACGCAAGGTGGCGCGAACTCTCTGATCTACGGCATGCCGACTTCCGTCACCAAGGAGACCGCGCCGCCGGGCACCAACATCTATCGCGTCCGCTTCGACGGCACGCAGATGCAGCTGATCGAGAACGTGTCGGAGACCACCGGCCTCGGGCTCGGCGTCCACGTCACGGTCAACCCCAAGGATGCCCAGTCCTATTTCGTCACCGACGGCCAGAAGGACATCGCCGCCTGCTTCGATCGCACGACATCGAAGGTGAAGGCGGCACTCAAGTTCGACTGGGTGCCCAATGTGCCCGACCTGCGCGATGCCTGGATCAAGGGCGGCACGCTCACGATCAAGAAGATCTACCCCGACAAGACGACCGGCCTCTACGACTACCGCGGCACCAAGGGCAACAAGATCGACTGGGAAATGATCCCCATGGGCGAGCTGTTCGTCGAGGAGGGCTCGCTGCCCGGCGACGCGCCGCTCACGCTCACCGGTGCCGACGGCACGATCTGGCATCCCGAGGGCCGCTGGGCCGCCACCGTCGTCCGTCTGTGCGGCGGCATCTGCATCCTGGACCCGGAGAAGAATTTCGATCCGGCCGCCTTCCTGCAGTTCAACAAGGACTCGCAGGCCCAGTATCCGGTCGAGCAGATCGACAAGGACACATGGAGGGTCGTCTTCGACAAGATCCATTCGCCCGGGCACGAGATCGGCTTCTCGCCCGATGGCAAGTTCCTGGTGATGATGAACAACCTCCGGGAAAACAATTGCTCGATCTTCAGTTGCGAAGATCCGGATCCGACCAAGTGGCGCAAGGTCGCCCATGTCGAGGACCCGCTGTGGCGCGGCAAGTATCCGAACCCGTTCCACATGGTCTTCTCGATGGACAGCTCCAAGCTCTATCTCTCCATCCTGCATCCTTCACCGGCCTACAGTGGTCTCATGGTGGTCGACACCAAGACCTGGACGATCCTGAAGGAGATCCAGGGCGTCGGCCCTGATCTGCAGACGCCGGCGATCACCTACGACGGCAAGTATGTGCTGACGCCGTTCAGCGGCTTCCAGCGCCAGTCGAGCGGCATTGCCATTGTCGACACCTCGACCGACACGCTGGTCGGCATCCTGCCGAGCAACGGCGGGCATCATGACTGCGTGATCATCCCGACCAAGCTGGAGCACATGAAGCACACGCGCTCCTGCACGCTTTGAGGCTGCTCGCCAGCCTCGCCCTGCAGAATCTCGGACGCCGCAGGGCGCGCAGTTTCCTGCTGATCGCCGCCGTGGCGATCGGCAGCGGCGTCGTCTTCACCGGCGCCACCCTGATGCGCAGCATCGACGACAGCATGGCGGTGGGCTTTACGCGCCTCGGTGCCGACATGATGGTGGTGCCCGAGGGCGCGCTCACCAATATCACTGCGGCCCTGCTCACGGTCGAGCCCACCGACCTGGTGCTCGACGCCGATGCGCTCGACAAGGCGCAGCTCGCCAGCGTCGGGCGGGCGGCGGCACAGAAGATCGTGCGCGCCGAGCATTCGGGTATCGGCAGCCATCACGACCTGGTCGACCTGATCGGCATCGATCCGGCGCGCGATTTCACGGTCCAGCCCTGGCTCAAGGAAAAGCTCAACCGCGATCTCCGCGCCGGCGACGTGATCCTGGGCGCCGGCCGCGACGCGCCGCTGGGCTCCCAGATGCTGATCTTCGGCAAACCGCATATCGTCTACGGCAAGCTCGGCCGCACCGGTGTCGGCACCCACGAGCGCGGCATCTTCATGTCGTTTGCAACGCTGGACGCATTGGCCCGCAGCATGCCGCAACGGCCGGCGGTGCTTGCGCCGGGCAAGGTCACCGGCTTCCTGGTCGAGCTGGCGCCGGGGGCCACGGTGCTGCAAGCCCGCTTCGCCGTTCTGTCCGCGGTCAAGGGCGCCAAGGTCGTGACCGGGGAATCCTCACTGTCGGGTATCCGCCAGGGATTGGCGGCGCTGCTGAAAGGCATTCTCGCCCTGATGGTGCTGATGTTCGCCAGCATGGCGGTCATGGTGAGCGTGCTCTTCTCGGCGATCGTTACCGAACGGCGCGGCGAACTCGGCATGCTGAAGGCGATCGGGGCGCGAGCGTCGCAGATCGTCGGCATGATGGTGGTCGAAGCGGTGATCGCCACCGGCGTCGGCGGTGTCCTGGGCGTCACCCTGGGCGTCCTGGTGATGCGCTTCTACGAGCGCTCGCTGGTCTATTACCTGGAGAATATCGGTGTGCCGTTCGTCTGGCTCGATCTGCCGCAGACGGTGGCGTTCGCTGCGGCGGCGATCGTGCTCGCCTCGGCGATCGGCGCGTTCGGGGCGCTCTATCCGGCGTGGCGGGCGAGCCGCCGCGACGCCTACGACCTCGTGCGTGGCGAGGGCTGAGCGATGCTCGCGTGTCGCCAGGTCAGCAAGAGCTATAAGACCGAGCGTGGTCTCGTGACCGCCGTCGCCGGTATCGATCTCGATGTGGCGGCGGGACGGTTCGCGGCGATCATCGGTCGTTCGGGCTCGGGCAAGTCGACCTTGATGGCGATGATCGGCGGGCTCAGCCGTCCCTCGGCCGGATCGGTCAGCGTCGACGGCACCGATGTGTGGGACCTGTCGGAGAACGCACTGGCGGCCTTCCGCAACGAAAAGGTGGGCTACGTCTTCCAGTTCGCGAGCCTGCTGCCGACCTTGCGCCTGATCGACAACGTCGCCCTCCCGGCGATGCTCGGCCGCCGGCACGTGGTTTCCGGGACATATGCCCGGGCCGCCGGCCTGCTCGAGCGGATGGGCCTGGGCGCCTATCTCGACGCCTATCCCTCCGAGATTTCCACCGGCGAGCAGCGCCGTGCCGCGATCGCGCGCGCGCTGATCAACGATCCCGCGCTCCTGCTGGCCGATGAGCCCACCTCCGATCTCGACGAGCAGACAGAGATCGAGATCATGGAGGTGTTGCTGGCGGTCAATCGCGAGGTCGGTACCACCCTGGTGCTGGTCACGCACAACCTTGCTCTGGCCGAGCAAGCCCAGCAGATCGTCCACATCGCCAACGGCGCGCTCGTGGCATGAGCGGCGAACCTCCCGATCCGGCCGCCCTGTCGTCGGAGCAGAAGGACGCGCTGATTCGCGATCTGCGCCGGCAGCTTTCCGCCATGCAACAGGCGGCGCCTGAACCGACGCGCGAGCTGCTCAACGAGTTGCGCGGGGCACCGGGCAAGACTGCAACGGCGCCGACGGCGACGTCCCTGACGTTCGGGCGGCATCTCCGCGTGTGGCGGTCGCCCGTGGTGCTGTGCGTCGTCGTGGCCGTGATGCTGGCTTTTGCCGTCGATGCCGGGGTCGGCCGCTATCAGGCCAATCTCATCAAGCAGCAGCGCCTGGCGCGGCTGCTGCTCGAGAATGCGGCGATGAGATCGCTCTATGTCGAATTGAAGCGCATCGTCCCTGAGCCCGACGGCAAGTCGTTCCGCATGACGTTGTCGCTGCAGAACACCAGCCCCGACGGCCCGCTCTACGTCATGCTCAATCCGGTGATGGTCTATGTGCAATCCGGCATGACCTGGCAGCAGGTGCCGTCAAAGCCGGTCGACGCAAGCGGCGCGGGCGTCGTCACCCTGGTCAAAGACTATTCTTATGACGTCGCCTTCACGCCCGACGTGGTGAGCTGGGCCGAGCTCATCCCGGGTTATATGCATGTTCGCATTCAGGACGACCTGCTGGTAAGCCAGAGGGCGCAGCCGGGCGACGATGTCGTCGAGCGGCGGACGCCGTTCTATGTCTATCTGAAACCGCACGGCGCGAACGACGACGACATCAAGGTGCGGTCGAGAATGTCCGGCACGCCGCCAGTCTTCATTCCGATGCCGCCGCACTAGGAGGCGAGTGCCGACTCGCTCGCCGGATTGCCGGCGATGCGGCTGTGCCACATCACGCGGGGCTGGGTCATGTCCCACGGTGTCGCCTGATGGAGCAGGCAGCGGTTGTCCCACACCACTGCGTCGCCCGGCGCCCAAGTATGATGGTAGGTGCGCGGCGGCCTACAAGCGAAGTCGGTCAGGCCTTCCAGAAATCGCTCCGACTCGGCCCGATCCATGCCGGGAATATTGTGGGCATGCCGCCCGATCAGCAGCGACTTGCGGCCCGTCTCCGGATGCACCTTCACCAGCTGGCGCAGCGGCACCGGCCCGTCGTGCAGGCCGTAGCCACTATATTCGCCGTCCTGCTTGACGGTCTGGTGCCCGAATTTCGACTGGCTGTAGTGGAGGGAATGATAGGCGGCGAGACGCTCGACTTTCGCGCGCCGGTCGTCGTCGAGTGCGTCGTAGGCGGCCCGCATATCGGCCCAGCCGGTCTGGCCACCTACGCTCGGCACCACCTCGGCGCTGAACACTGCGCCTTTGGCCTGAACCGGCATGTAGGTGCTGTCGGCGTGCCAGCCCATGTTGCCCTTCAGGATCTTCATCATGTCGTCGTTGTCTTTTTCGATCCGGAGCGTGCCGTCGGCTTTCACGTTGCTGATCGCCGCCATCTCGAATTCGAGCGCGCCAAAGCGCTTGGCAAAGGCGATCTGCGCTTCGCGCCCGAGATGCTGGCCGGGAAAGATGAGCAGCGCGTGTTTCAGCCAGGCATCGTGCAGATCGTGCCACTGGCTATCGTCGAGCGCGGACAGGTTCAGGTCGGTCACCACGGCACCGAAGGTGGTGTCGGCAAGCGGTTCGATGCTGAGCGTGCTTTCCATGTCGGGTTCCTCCGTCGGTCCCGGACGCTTGCGCGTCTCACGAGGCCAAGTCTAGCGGACTACCGCCGTCGGGTTAAGGCAGGCGCTTTTGAATTCGCATGGCCGACATGGGCAGGGCGTTGGCCCGGCTCAGGTCACGCGGCCGCGCTTCTCGGGAATGGCCGCGATCAGGGCCGCCCGGACTGCTTTGCCTTCCTCGGCGGGCAGCTGTTTGATCCGAATGGTGCGCTCGACGAAATTGTTCTCGTCGCCCTCGATCTCGAGATCGAGGAAGTGCGTCGTGCCGGGCGTCTGGGCCCGGCGGCTGTTGCCGGTGGCGCTGTCGGATTTCTTGCTGAGCAGCGCCTGGATGGTGCGCACGGTGCGGACGCCGACATTCTGTGGCGGTTCATTGTCGATCTGCACGCTGTAGGCGCCCTCGGGATCGACGCCCTCGATGCTCATCGGCTGCTTGCGGCAGACGCTGACTTTTAGGATGACCTCGCCCGTCTTCGGGTCGTGGCGGGCATCGATGATCACCAGCCCCTTGTTGCTGGGCTGGCGGACCAGCAGCGCTTCCACCACGTCGGGCTCGAAGCGGAGCGTTACCGACTTGCCGGGCGCGAGCGGCGGGACCGTCACGAAGGCGTTGTGCGCGATGTGGACCAGTTCCTTGTCGCCCTCCCAGACGCTTTCGAACGGCAGCCGCTGCTCGATCATCATGGCCGTGATGCGCCGGTCGGTCGGGTTCGACACCATCACCTCGCGACCGCCGTCGCGCACTTCGAAGGCAAGGCCGTCGTAGTCGGCCATGCGCTGGTAGAGCTCGGCCTGCGTCGCGATCCAGTAGTTGGAGCGCTCGGCTAGATTGATGCAATAGCGCACGTAGTCGAGCGTGCCCTTGCCGTGGTTCACCGAGGGATCGCGCGCCAGTTCGGGATGGTACTGGAAACTGTAGACGCCGTTTTCCAGCCGGTCGTCCCCACCGCGGTGCTTGGAATTGTGGCCGGCAAAGATGGTTTCGACCAACTCGTAGGCCGCATCGTATTCGTGCGTGCGGTCCCAGCCGCGCAGCTTGCGCCATTCCTTGTCGGTCGTGACGACGGGCTGGAAGCAGCTCCAGATGCCCGAGGTGGCGATCGTGCGTCGCACGTCGGTCACGTAGGTGAGCGGCTTGCCACCGATCGTGCCGCCCACCATGACGTTGGGGTCGCGCACGCCATACTCGATCATGTGGTAGTAGCAGAAGGTGCACATGCCGAGGATGTACTGGTCCTGCGCATAGAGGTAATCCATCGCGTCGATGGTCTCGGGATGCATGTGGCCGCCGGCGTGGCGGCCGCAGGTGCAGACGCGGATGCCGAGGTTCTTGCCGGCGTTGGATACATGCTCGAACAGCCCCTTGCCGAAGATCGCGGTCGGCGGATCGCCGATCGAGCTGTCGTTGTGCAGCGCTGGTTCGATGAAGCCGTGCTGGGTGGTGCGCTCGACCCAGTCCTTGGCCATCGCCTCGTCGATGTTGGTCGAGAACGCCGGGTCCTCGATGTCGTAGCTCGCCGGGATCAGGTTCTGGATCTGATAGTCGAGAAAGGTGAAGTCGCGCATGCCGTGGACATCGTGGCGGAAGGACAGCACGCCGTCGTAGGTGCCGAAGGCACGCAGGCGCGTATGCCACAGCGGGCCGAGGCCCGCGTCCAGCATCAGTCGCCGCAGGAAAAACAGCAGCGTGTCGCCCCAGTGGGTGGCGTTGGCCCAGTGGCGCACGGCTTCGACGTTGAGATGGGCCTGCAGCATGCCGCCGATCAGTTCGAGCACCTGGTTGGCGACATAGACCGTCTTGTCGGTGAGCACGATGCCGGGCCCGAGGTCGGCCACGGTGGCGGTCGTCGCATCGCTGAGATCGCCCGTCAGTTCGACCAGGTTGGCGAACACGCGGCTGCCGGGCGCCGGCTCGATCCTCTGCGCCGGATGGCCCTTGTAGCCGCTGACGTAGAGCTTTTCCCAGGCGTCTCCAGCGAAGGGCGATTCCGGCAGCCAGCGCCAGCCGGTGTAGCCATTCACCGGCAGGGGCGCGCAGGACTTCAGGCCGAGCAGGGCAGGCGGCAGGTTGGTTTTGCCGGTCACGATCAGGCGGCGGTCGGCGCCGCCCAGCCAGCGACCGATGCGGGCGATCGTCTCCGGCGCGAGATGGGCGGCGTTGGGGACGAGCAGGGCGCGGCATCCCGCTAGACGCGCCTCGCTGAGATCGGCTTCCTCGACCAGGTGATGCTTGATGTTGCAACGGCTGAGCAGCACGCCGGCGGCGTTGGGCGCCAGATAGGCATATTCGCCTTTGAGCCAGGTGCGCGGCATCCCCCAGGCGTCGGTGAAAGTGTAGGTCTCGCCCCGCGCCGCGGCCTCGGCGGCATAGGCATCGCGGCTGCAGCGGCTGAATAGCACGACGACGTCATGTCCCTGGCTACGATCTTGGCGGCTCTCACTCGACATGGACGATCCTTCTGCGAGGCGGCGAACCTTGCCCGCGCAGGTCCGGTTGAGGCAAGCAACGCCGCGCCCAATTCCGCGTTGCGCGGCAGGTGACCCTTGCCGCCGAGCAGGCCGTGCCCGTACCCTGTCGACAATAGGGGAGTTCCCGTCATGATCGCCACGCACAAGCGAAGCCTGGCCTGCAAGAAGTTGCTGGCCGACGTTCATGCCATCACCGCCAAGGAAGGCATCACGCCCTCGGCGCTGCATGCGTTGAAGCTGAAACTGGTGGCGCTGGCGGCGAAGAAGGAGCTGTTTCCGCTCGCCGACTTCGCCATGCCGGTGGCGGAGGGCCGCACCCATCCGCTGCTGGTCGAGGATAACGACGGCCTCGGTCTCTACCTGACGATCAGCCTGCCGGGCAAGGAAGCAGCCCCGCACGATCACGGTATCTGGTGCATCAATGCCGCCGTCTCCGGCCGCGAGCGCCACAAGTTCTTCCGCCGCACCGACAATCTCGCCAAGCCCGGCTACGCCACGGTGGAGCAGGTGGGCGAGGTGATGGTCGAACCGGGCAGCGGCATGGCGATGGCCGATCACGATATTCACAGCACCGTGGTGGTGGGGGACGAGCCGGCGATTGGCCTCGCGCTCTACGGCTACGCGCTGGTGCGCTTTCCGTCGGTGGCCTGGTACGTCCCACAATTCAACTCGGTCCGCGCGACGCCGTCGCGCCGCCACGCGGCGATGGCCGGAGGAGCGCTGTAGTGGCACGTGCCCCGAAGTCCCATCGCGTGACGATCGTCAACACGAAGCAGGTTATCGACTGCACCACCGGTCAGACGATCCTGGAAGCGGCGATCGCGGCCGGGATCGACTATCCCTATGCCTGCGCCACGGGGAATTGCGGCACCTGCACCAGCCGCCTCGTGATGGGCAAGGTTACGCTGCTGCCGCGCGGCGATGCCTCGCTCAGCGCGCAGCAGATCAAGGCGGGGCAGACGCTTGCCTGTCGAGCACGGCCGCGCAGCGACCTCACGATTACCTGGTTGAGTAGGGCGCCTGGTTGAGCCGCAGCGATCGATAGGACGGAACGATGCGTATTTGTGTCTTCGGAGCGGGCGCGATCGGCGGCAATTTCGCCACCCGACTGGCCGCGGCCGGCAACGAGGTCTCGGTCGTGGCGCGCGGCGCGCATCTCGACGCCATCCGCGCCCGCGGCCTCACCATGCTGGTCGGCGATCAACGCATCGTGGCACCGGTGCGGGCGAGCGACCGACCCGCCGACCTCGGGCAGCAGGATGCCGTCCTCGTGACCATGAAATCGTCGGGCCTCGCCGTGCTCGCGGAGAATGTCGGCCCCCTGCTGCGGGCCGACACGCCGGTGGCCTTCGTCCAGAACGGAATCCCCTGGTGGTACGGTCACGGTCTTGGTCCGGCGCGTCCGCCGGCGCCTGTTCTGTCGCGGCTCGATCCAGGCGGTGCGTTGGCCAAGGCGGTGGGCCTCGAGCGCGCCATCGGCGCCGTCGTCACCTCGTCCAACCATGTCATCGAGCCCGGCGTCGTGCGCAACATCTCGCCCGAGCGCAACGTTTTGTGGGTCGCTGAGACCGACGATCGCCCGAGCCCGCGCATCGATGCGCTCCGCGCGACGCTGGTGGCGGCCGGCATCGCTTCGCCCGCGACCCGCGATATCCGCTACGACATCTGGCACAAGCTGATGGCCAATCTCACCGGATCGACGGTCTGCCTCATCCTGGGACAGCCCAACACGATCCAGGCGACACAAGAGATCAATCGTCTCTGCCGCCGCGCCCATGCCGAGGCGCTGGCGGTGGCGGCCGCTCATGGCATCGTTCTCGACGACAGTCCGGAGCAGCGCTACGGCCCGACCCGCGTCTATCCCGATCACCGCCCGTCGATCCTGCAGGACTACGAACTCGGCCGGCCGATGGAAGTCGAGTCGATCGTGCGGGCGCCGCTGGCCTTCGCGCGCAGCGCCGGCCTCGATACGCCGACGCTCGATGCGATCGAATCGATCTGCGTCAGCCTGGCCACCTCGAAGGGTCTGTACGTGCCATGACGCATCGCCCATGACATTCCACTACGATCTCTACTGGTCTTTCCGCTCGCCTTATTCGTATCTGGTGACGCCGCGCCTGGTGGCGCTGGAAAAGGAATACGACGTCGCGGCCAACGTCCGAGTGGTCTATCCGATCGCGGTCCGTCAGCCCGGCTTCTTCTCCAACAGCGATCCGCTGTGGTTTACCTACTTCCTGCGCGACGTGTTCCGCAGCGCAGAGTACGTCGGCCTGCCAATCGCCTGGCCCTCGCCCGATCCGGTGCTGATGGATCCCAAGACGCGCACATATCCCAAGGAGCAGCCCTATATTCATCGCCTGACGCGGCTCGGCCAGGCGGCGACCGAGCGTGGCAAGGGGCTCGCCTTCCTGAATGAGGTGAGCCGCGTGATCTGGGGCGGCAATGTCAAGAACTGGCACGAGGGCGACCACCTCGCGCGCGCCGCCGAACGCGCCGGGCTCGATCTGGTGGAGATGGACGCCGCGGTCGCCGCTGAAGCCGAGCGGCTAGACACCGTCATCGGGGCCAGCCAGGAGGCCCAGCGCGAGGGCGGCCACTACGGCGTGCCGCTGATGGTCTTCAACGGTGAGCCTTTCTTCGGCCAGGACCGCTTTGACCAGCTCAAGTGGCGGATGCGGCAGAAGGGCCTCACGAAGCGGCCCTAGGGATTCTCATCTTAAGGCTTTTGCACGGCCGGCTCGCCGGCCTGTGCCTGGCGGCCGCCGAAGATCTGGGTGACGTCGCTGACGCTGCGTTGGCGGCCGGTGTCGATGCTCACCGTCGCGGTCATGCCGGCGCGCAACGGCGGCTCGCCGACATGCGGCAGCAGGCGCAGCTTGACCGGCAGGCGCTGCACGACCTTGACCCAGTTGCCGCTGGCATTCTGCGGCGGCAGGATCGCGAATTCCGCGCCGGTCGCGGGGCTCACGCTCTCGACGACGGCCTCCCAGGCCGAGTCGGGATAGGTGTCGAGCACGACGCGCGCCTTCTGCCCCACGCGCACATGCGTCAGTTCGGTCTCCTTGAAGTTCGCCTCGATCCATGGCCGGCTGAGCGCCACCAGGGCGAACAGCGGTGTCGCTGCCTTGACCTGCTCGCCGCGTTGTAGGCGGAGGTTCACGACCACGCCGTCGACCGGTGCGTGGATCGTCGTGCGCGCGAGGTCGAGCGCGGCGCGTTCGCGGGCGGCGCTTTTCTCGCGCACCAGCGGATGGTCGTCAGCCGGCAGTTCGGGGTCGCCGTTCAGCGCCGTCAGCACGCGGCGCAGCTTCTCGCGCACCGCCGCGACCCGATCGGCCGCGGTGCGCGCGTCGTTCTGCGATTCGTCGCGCTTGCTGGCGGAGAGAATGCCCTTGGTCGCCAGCTCCTCCTGCCGCTGCCACTGGCGCTGGGCGTAGGCGGCGCGCGATTCGGCGTCGGCCAGTTCGCTCACCACCTCGCGCCAGGTACCGCGCAGGGACTCGACATGGGCCCGCGCCGTGTCCAGCTCGGCCTCGGCGCTGTCCAGCGCCAGCCGGAATGGCCGGGTTTCCAGGGTCAGCAGGGTCTCGCCTGCCGTGACGGAGGCATGGTCGAGCACCGGCACGCGGCGGACGGTGCCGGCCACTTCCGGGGCAATCTGCACGATGTGCGCCTTCACATAGGCGTTCTCGGTCGCCACGTAGCGTCCGCCCGACAGCCACCAGTATCCTGCGCCGACAATGGCCAGCAGTGGCACGGCTACCAGCAGCACGAGGCGCGGCAGGGCTTGGCGGTCGCGGCTCATGATGCCACGGCCCGGCGCGCGCGGGACGGCGGCGATTCGGCCGTCTCGGCCGCGTCGCCGCCGGCCATCGACTGCAGCCGCTCCTTCACGCGTGCCGCCAGGCCGGTGAAGCGGGCGCGCTCCAGCGGTGACAGGGGTGACAAGGCATCATCGACGGTCGCTTCGGCGATCGCCCACATGCGGGCATGGATGCGTCGCGCTTCGGGCGTGAGGAAAAGGCGATTGATCCGCCGGTCGACGGTGTCGGCGCGGCGCTCGACCCAATGGCCCTTTTCCATGCGGTCTATCATGCGGCCGGCGCTGGCCCGGTCGATCTCGAGCATGTCGGCAAGTTCGGTCTGGCTGGCGCCGGGCCGCCTGTAGAGCCGGGTGAGCACCAGCCACTGGGCGCGCGTCAGGCCGATGCCACGCACGCGCCGGTCGAACACCATGCGGATCAGACGTGCCACGTCGGACAGCACGTAGCCGATATAGCCGTCGTCATCGGGACTCAATCGGGCCCTCCCGGGCGACCGCATCGAAGGCGGTTGGTTGAATATTGTTGTCTAGGCTACAATAGCCTTGGCCATGAGTTCAAGCACCAACGCCGCAACCGCCGCCCCGGCCTCCGTCTCTACGGTCAGGCCGTCGAGCCCGGGCGAATCCTATTCGCTCGGTCGGCGCGTGCTGATCCTGGTCACGGTGGTGCTGGGCTCGACGCTCTATGCAACGACGTTGCTGATCGCCTCGACGCTCCTGCCGCAGATGCAGGGCACCATGTCGGCGACCCAGGACGAGATCGCCTGGGCCATGACCTTCAACATCCTGGCTACCGCCGTGGCGACGCCCATGACGGGCTGGCTGGCGGCTCGATTCGGCCGGCGCGAGACCATGACCTGGTCGGTCTTCCTGTTCACCCTCACCACCCTCATGTGCGGCGCGTCCGATTCCTTGGAGGCGCTGGTGTTCTGGCGGATCCTGCAGGGGGCGCTCGGCGCCCCGGTGATCCCGCTGTCGCAGACGATCCTGCTCGACAGTTTTCCCAAGCGTCAGCAGGGGCTCGTCACCTCGATCTTCGGCATGGCGGTGGTGATCGGGCCGGTGATCGGCCCCACCCTGGGCGGCATGCTGTCGGAACTTTATAGCTGGCGCTGGGCCTTCTACATGATCGTCCCGGTGGGCTTGGCGTCGTTCGTGGGCCTCCGCTTCACCCTGCCGCACGACAAGCCGACGGGCCGCACGGCGCTCGACTGGACCGGCTTCCTGTCGCTCTCCGTCACCATCGCCTGCATCCAGCTCGTGCTGTCGCGCGGCCAGCGGCTCGACTGGTACGACTCGGGTGAGATTGTCGCCGAGACCTTCATCGCGGTGCTGGCGTTCTGGATCTTCCTGGCGCACAGCCTCACGGCCCGGCGGCCGTTCCTCAACCTGCGCCTGCTGCTCGATCGCAACTATGCGCTTGGGTTGGTGCTGGTGTTGATCTACGGCATGCTGAATTTTACCCCAATGGTGCTGCTGCCGCCGCTCCTGCAGCAGCATGCCGGCTTCCCCGACCTGCTGATCGGCGAAATCGTGGCCGCGCGCGGCGGCGGTGCCACGCTGGGCTTCTTCCTTGCCATCTTCGTCGGCCGCATGGATCCGCGCATCGGCCTGATCGGCGGCTTCTCGCTGCAGGCGATCTCCGGCTTCTGGCTGATGGGGCTCGACCTCAACGTGGGCACCGGCACGCTGATGGCCAACAGCTTCGTCCAAGGTATCGCCATCGGCGTCATCTGGGTGCCGCTCACCCTGGTCACCTTCTCGACCATCGGCGCCGCCAACCTGGCCGAGGGGACGGCGGTCTACCACTTGCTGCGCAACATCGGCTCGAGCTTCTTCATCTCGATCTGCGTGGCCGAGATCGTCCGCGCCACGGGTGCCAACTACGGCCGCATGGTCGAGCTGGTGAACCCCTACAACAAGGTGCTGGCGCTGCCGTGGGTGACCGGCGGCTGGGACTTCGACACGGTCCAGGGACTCGCCCGCCTGC
>Ga0082335_1005253_pt1 | contig 18142 bp, 15 predicted proteins | sample Subgrocontami58m_FD_72375 | JGI IMG/M metagenome (GOLD analysis project Ga0082335, IMG submission 72375) | Subsurface groundwater microbial communities from S. Glens Falls, New York, USA - GMW37 contaminated, 5.8 m (SPADES assembly) (version 2) ... | reverse complement strand
ATGCCTTGCTGGTACAGCTCCCAGGCCAGTGTGACCAATGTAAGGTTCGACATGTCCATGAGGGTACATGGACTGTCGGATTTCTACGGCAACATTGCGACCCATAGCCTAAGGTTGGGGTACGGCTAAGCCCCCCGGCCCGCCTCGTACTGGCGCGCTAGCGCCAGCACATCCTCGGGCCCGAAGAAACTGGTGCGGTAGTCCACCCAGCGCCCGCTCGCCTCGTCGTAGCGGCCATCGTAGGCGTCCTGGACGTGGTCGTAGACGTACTTGGCGACCTTGCTGGCGATAGTGTACTTGCCATCCTGGCCCGTCAGCTTCCTCACCTGGCGGTTCAAGACCGAGACGATGCCGTCCATGCCCGAAAGGGAGCCGATCCGGCTATGCTCTTCGCTCTCCCGGCCCAGGAGTTCGGGCCCGAAGGGCAGGTAGATGAGGCCGCCCTCGGCCTTGCCCTGGCGCTCCAGGCCGCTCTGGTGGATTCCGGCCTGGGTGCCGAAGACATCGCCGATGATGGGAGACTTGTCGGATATGGGGACAACCTCCCTTTCGATGAGCCCCTTAAGCTCCATGAGGAGTTCCAGCTTGAACCCGGGGTCGCCGTAGAGCCGGATGTAATGGGCTAGCATCTGCTCCAGCGAGGTGTTGCCCGTGCGCTCGCCCAGGCCGGCGAAGGCCGTGTTCACGCGCTTGGCGCCGTAGCGCCAGGCGGCGAGGCTGTTGGCCGTGGCCAGCCCGAAGTCGTTGTGGCCGTGGAACTCCAGCTCTGCCCCGGTCTCCTGGGCCAGGATGGCCATAAGGCGCGGTATACCGTAGGGCAGAGGCGCCCCCGGGTCGGGCAGCCCATGGCCCATGGTGTCGCAGACCCGAAAACGGGCGGCGCCGCCTGTCTCATCCAGGACGCGCTGCATAAATGGTATGACCCAACCGCCGATGTCGGCCTTGGTGGCATCTTCCAGATGCACCCGGGGCCGGATGCCGTGCTCCCAGGCCGTAAGGATGGGCGCCAGGTACTTGTCCGCCGCCTCTTCCTTGCTCCTGAACCCCAGCTTGTCGAAGATATGGTGGTCGGAGGCGGAGGCCAGCATCCCCGTCTCCTTCACCGCCCCACCCGAGACCTCTAGGAGGGTCTTGATGTCCTTGGGCGTCGCCCGGGTCCAGGTTGTGACCTGAGGGTACTGGTATCCACGCTCCAGGAGCTTCTCCAGGCACCAGACGTCCCGCTTCTGATATATGAACACCTCCAGGGACTCGATGATGCCCGTGCCGTTGTCCAGCTCGTGGAGCAGGTCGAAGTAGCGCAGCCGTGCCTCCACCGGGAACAGGGCGAAGCGGGGGTCCTGAGCGCCGTCCCGCAGGGTGGTATCGGTGATGCGCTTGGGCATGGTCCGGGGCGAGTCCGCCGGTGGGAGGACGGGCGTAAGGTCCAGGCTTACGGAGGGGAACTTGCCGTGAGTATCGAAGAAGACCTTCTGGGCGTTGATGCGATAGTTGACCATCTTACACTCCCGGCGTGGGTTGGCAGACGATTCTAGCACGAGCCGGCCGGCATATCTGCCACCTCGCCCCGCGAGGCCAGCGGGCGCTGCCCCTCAGACGCTTTCCGCAGCTACGGGGGCCGGGGCGCGGAGGGAGGTGGGAAGCAGGGAGGAGAGCTTGAACTCCGGGTAAGCCAGGTCCCCGAGCTGGCGGCTCACGTCCACCTTGGCGGTTATGAGGTTGGTCAGGGCGCTGCTCTCCCCCGCCAGGTTGATGAGGGTGGCCCCGATGATAGCCCCATCCTTGATCAACAGGCGCCCGTAGCGGCCGGCGGCGGCGCTCCCTCGGCTCACCACCTGGCTGGCGCGCGCCGTGTCCACCTCGCCCACGAAGGTGATGTTGTAGCTGAAGAAGTTGGTGGTGTAGGAGGTGACGTCCTGATAGACCAGCCCCTTGCCCACCAGGTTAGCCCCGGCCACGCGGCCCTGCTTGGCCGAGTTGGCCCAGTTGCCCATGCGGTGGTGGTAGCCGTATATGAGGTCGTAGAATTCGGCGCAGTCGCCGGCGGCAAAGACGCCTTTTCGGCTGGTCTCCAGACGGGCGTCGGTCACGATGCCGCTGCGGATCTCCAGTCCTGAACCCCGCAGGAAGCCGAAGTCTGGCGAGATGCCGATGCCCACGCCCACGATGTTGCAGGGGAGGTGTCGCCCGCCCCGCGTCACCAACTCCTCCACCTCGCCCTCCCCCAGCAGCTCCGAGGCCACGTCGCCGGTGATGGTCTCCACGCCGTTCTCCGCGAAGACCCGCTGCACCAGGAGGCCCGACTCGCGGTCCAGGAGGTGCCCGAAGAAATAGGGTTCCCGCACCACGGCCACGGTCTGGAGGCCGGCCCCGCGGAAAGCGTGGACCATGTCAACGGCGATGAGGCCGCCCCCCACCACCGCCCCCGCTTTGACGTGGGGCAGGCTGAGGCGGTGCTTGATCTTGCGGCTGTCGTCGAAGGTCTGCCAGGGGTACACCCCGTCCAGCTTGGCGCCCCGGACGCCCCAGAAGTTGGGGTAGCCGCCGATGGTCAGCAGCAGCCGCCGGTAGGCGATCGCCTGGCGGCCGTCCAGCTCCACTACCCTGGCATCCGTATCGAGGGCGCGGGCCAGCCGCCCCGCCAGCAGCTCGATCCGCTGCTCCTGGTACCAACGGCGGCTGCGCAGGTACATCTTCTCCTCGGGCCGCTTGCCCTGGACGTAGACCTTGATGGCCACCCGGGAGTAAAGGGGCTCATTTTCGTCGGAGACTATGGTGATGCTGCCCGCGGGGTCCAGGCTACGGACCGTCTCCGCGGCGGTGGTGCCGGCGATGCCGCCCCCGATGATCAGGTAGTCGGTCTGGCTGATCTCTGTAGGCATGGCTCCTGTCTTTGGTGAGGCGACGCTATTCGTCGTCCTCTCCATGGTAGCAGGCCAAGAGTGCCGTGGCCACAGGTTATGGTGTTATCAGCGCTCTCGATGAGGGCGCTCGCCACCGCCAAGGAATTGTCCAGACAGGCCACGCCTGTGGGGCGGCGCTGGGAGCCGCCGAAGGTCGATGTCGATGGAAGATGCCTTCGTTGCGAGCCCAACTCTGGCACTATTCTCACGAGTCCAGCCACAAAGTCTCGAATTACCGTAAAAACCGTCTTGACATGGCCATAAGCCGTCGGTATGTTGACGGCACGGTAACGTCTGCCGAGCCGGGCGCAGGCGTGGCGCAGTACCTACATTCGCGCCAGGGAGGCATTGTATGGCAGCCACGTGGCAAGTGTCTGGGAAAGTAATGCTTGAAGAGAACGAGACGGAGGGGCAGAAAAAGAGCCGTGCCCTTGCCGGCGTCGAAGTGAAGGTTTCGGCCTCGTTGACGGCCGGGGTGTATGACTCCTGGGGTACCACCAGGACCAAAGCGGACGGCAGTTTCACCCTCAAAGAAACCATCAGCGTCCTCTTTCCAGAGAAGCCTCGGAAATTCCGCGTGCGCGTCTGCCTTGACAGTGACAAACTGGCGGTGACCACGGGGCTCCTGGCTGACCCACTGGCCGGGGACTGGATCACCATCTACGAATCCGACGGGAAACTGGAAGGGCCCAGGGTCAACATCGGCACCCGCACCTTCAAGGCTGGCGCCAAGGACGATCTGGGCGACCTGGAACGCCGCCGACAGGCCATTGCCTGGTACGTTTGCCGGACTATCATGGAGGCGCTCACGGCCAAAGACAAGTGGCTTGGGTTCCAGAAGAAGGTCACCATCGTCTATCCGGCCAGGGTTGTCAGCGGCATTCCCTATGCCAACGGTGTCACCCGCATGGCCTACATCCACAGCACAAAGGGAAATGATTGGTGGAGCCTGTCGACGCTGGTTCACGAGTTCATGCACCTTTGGAACTACCAGCATAATCACGGGACGTCTAACTGGCTCCAGGCGATTTGCGATGGCAGCACTCACTCTTACCAGGAGAAGCCTGCCATCGCCTTTCACGAAGGCTTCGCCGAATATGCGATGGAGGACATGTTGCACCAGCTCTGGCAGCATGACAAGGTGCAGCCGTGGAACCGGAAAAACTTCAAGAACGGCGATGGCCAGCGCCTCGACAGTCTTGCTACGGTGGAAGGCAGTGACGACGGTGTGACCAACGCCCTGCACCTGCTGACCACGCCCGACATCTATACCCGGTTCTTTGGCACCCGCACCAGCGCCGAGCCAGCCGCCACCAACGGGAAAGAGGCGGGCTACAAGACGCCCAGCGGTGTAGTCTGTCCTAAGAGCCCCAACCTGACCCTCTGGGACGTGCTCAAAGTGTTCAAGCCGGCACCCACCTCGGGCTGGAAAAACGAATGGGAAGTTGGCAACTCGGCCTATGGTGTTGTCCGCTTCTTCGAGCGCGCATCGGACGTCCTTCCGCGCTTCGATACCGAGACCAAAGACCTCTACCTGAAGCTGGTCGATCCCAGCTCGACCGCGGAGCCGCAAGACCGGTGCCGCGCCAAATAGCGCGGCGAAGCTGGGCGCGGTGCTGCCGTGCCAACGGCAGCGGCGGTTGAAGGGAATCGCAATCGGGCGTCTGCACAAGGTCTCAGGCTACGGCATGGTGTGGCCCCTGGGGGCCGGGCTATGCAGCGCGGGCCTGATCGCCCGTAAACCGTCTCTTGGTGGCCCTCCATATGCTGGGCCGTGAGCATTTCTCCCTCGTGAACGCCCTTGTTGAGGTGTGCCTTGCCTGGCCCTAGTCCTCCTCCAGGGTGCTGGTGTCGCCCTCGGGCAGGCCCAGCTCGCGGGCCTTCAAGAGCCGGCGCATGATCTTGCCCGAGCGGGTCTTGGGCAGCGACTTGACGAACTCGATCTCCCGCGGCGCGATGGCTGCCGCCAGCTTGCGGCGGGCGAAGGCCATGATCTCCTGGCGCAGCTTGTCGCTGGGCTCGTAGCCGTCCCGCAGCCCCACGAAGGCCTTCACCACCTCCATGGCGAGGGGGTCGGGTTTGCCGATGACCCCCGCCTCCGCCACGGCGGGATGTTCGACCAGGGCGCTCTCCACCTCGAAGGGGCCCACCAGATGGCCGGCGGTGTTGATGACATCGTCGCTGCGCCCCACGAACCAGAAGTAGCCGTCGGCGTCGCGGCGGGCCTGGTCGCCGGTGATGTACCAGCCGTTCTGGAAGCGGGAGCGGTAGCGCTCCTCCGCCTTCCAGTAGGTGCGGAACATGGAGGGCCAGCCGGGGCGGATGGCCAGCTGGCCGTCCTGGCCTGGCGGCAGCTCCCGGTGCTGGTCGTCCAGGATCGCCGCCTCCACGCCCGGCAGGGGCCGGCCCATGGAGCCGGGGCGCACGTCCAGGCTGGGGTAGTTGGCGATGAGGATGCAGCCCGTCTCCGTCTGCCACCAGTTGTCGTGAAAGGGCTGCTTGAACACGGGCAGGCCCCACATGATGGCCTCCGGGTTCAGGGGCTCCCCCACGCTATTGATGTGGCGCAGGCTGGAGAGGTCGTAGCGGTGGGGCAGCTCGGCCCCCGCCTTCATCAGCATCCGGATGGCAGTGGGGGCGGTGTACCAGACGGTGACCTTGTACTTCTGGATGATCTCGTACCAGGCGCTGGCACGGAAGCCGCCCTCGTAGATGACCTGGGTGACGCCGTTGGTCCAGGGGGCGGAGATGCCGTAGGAGGTGCCCGTGACCCAGCCGGGGTCAGCGGTACACCAGTAGATATCGTCGGGGTGCAGGTCCAATACATACTTGCCGGTCAGGTATTGGCCGATGACGGCCTGGTGGGCATGGACGGCGCCCTTGGGCCTGCCCGTGGTGCCCGAGGGGTAGTGCATGATGGAGTAGTCGTCCCGCGCGGTCTGGATGGGGCCGACCTCCGGCGAAGCCCGCGCCACCAGCTCCTCGAAGGCCAGGTCGCCCCGCGCCCTGGGCTCTTTGGAGTCCCGACCGCGTCGGGGCGTGTTGACCACGACGATGTGCTTGAGCTCAGGGAGCTGGGGGATGATGGCGGCGATGCGCCGACGCAGCTCTGGCTGGGTGATGAGGACCTTGGCGCCGGCGTCGGCCAGGCGGTCGCGGACGGGGTCGGGACCGAAGGCCGAGAACAGGGGGCCCGCCACGGCGCCCAGCTTCAAAATCCCTAGCACCGCGAAGTACAGCTCGGGGATGCGCTCCATGAAGAGGAAGACCCGATCGCCTTTCTGGACGCCCAGGGAGCGCAAGGCGTTGGCGCAGCGGTTGCTCTCCTGCCGCAGCTGCTCGTAGGTGTAGCGCTCCTCCTCGCCGCTCTTGCCGGCCCAGATCAGGGCCAGCTTGTTCCCTAGGCCCTTGGCGCAGTGGCGGTCGACGGCCTCGTACGCCAGGTTCAGTCCCCCGCCGGGCAGGCCGTCCAGCTCGCGTTCGACGTCGGCCCAGCGAAAGCTGCGCCGCTCCGCCTCGTAGTCCATCAGGTGGGGCGGCACCCTGAGCCTGGTCACATCCTTCTTGATGACAGGATAGTCCATACGGCACCTCATGCCGCCGCGCTTAGCCGGTCACACCACTGTAGGGCAGGGCCTTCGGCGGCGTCAAGGGAACACCTGGACATGGCGCTCGCAGCTGTCTCCTCTCGCAGCTAGCAACGCCAGGCCAAGACGCAAGTTCGCGGCGAAATAGGCAGGTTCCCTCCTGAAACTAGTGAACCTTCATCATGGCATCCCTGATTCTGGTAGCTACCCTCGGGGAAGCTGCGAGGGGCTGCGAATGCTGTATTGGAGCTTCGAGCAAGCCAGAGGCGGGAGCCAGGGTAAGGAAGGTGAGCGAGACGATGGACGGTAGCGCGGCGATAGCCTGGGAGCCAGCACAGAGATGGCTGGAGGATTTCCGCACCGAGGACGGCCTCTTCGCCGTCGACGCTCACCAGCGTATCGTCCACTGGGGGGATTCGGCCCAAAAGATTCTGGGGCACTCGTCCCAGGCGATGCTGGGACGCCCTTGCTATGAAGTGCTGGGCGGCGTCGACGGCGGGAACTTTCGCTTCTGTCGCCGCAACTGCCCGGTAATGGCCAACGCCCTCCGTGGGCGGCCTACCACCAACTACGACGTGTGCACCCGCACCCAGGCCGGCGTGCCTATCTGGGTGAACGTCACCATCCTCGTCGCCCGGCCAGCGCCCAAGGCGGCCTACGCAGTCCACCTCTTCCGGGATGTCAGCGAGCGCCGGCGCCTGGAGCAGGCGGCGCAGCGGGCGGTGGCCGACCTCAGGGAGCTCATGACCGAGGCGCCATCCAGGGTGGAAGGCGGAGTCTCTCCCATGCCCACGCCCTGCCTGACCCGAAGAGAGCTCCAGGTCTTGAGGCTGCTTGCCTGTGGCGTGGGCACTCAGCAGATCGCCAGCACCCTGGGGGTCAGCCCCATCACCGCGCGCAACCACATCACCAATCTGGTGACCAGGCTGGGTGTGGGGAACCGGCTCCAGGCCGTGGTCTACGCCTCCCAGCACCACCTGATCTGACCTTGCGCAGAGGCCCACTTAGTGCGTTTACATCATGTCTTGGCGTGGGGCCTACCTATAGTGGGTCTGTGAATGTTGTCACGCCAGGCTGCCGGGCGTACCCGGGCGACTGACAACAGATCAGGAGGAGAAGCGCCCACCGTTTCTGAGGGCGCTAGCGACCAGGCCCAGGCGTCGGGGGGCTCACGATGAACAAGGACACGGTCAGGGTCTTTCTCCTCTGGCTCGCCCTGACGGCGTTGGGCGAGCTCTTGGTACTGCGGCTCAATCTCTTCCCTCTCGCTGCGGCTGACGAAGCGGTGATCGTGGACCGCGCCTTCCGCACCCTGCTGGTGCTCGCGGTGCCGGTGTTCGTCTTCGTCCTGGTTACCCTGGGCTACAGCGTCCTGCGCTTCCGCAGCCGGGGTCAGCCGGAGCAGGATGGTCCCCCCGTCCGCATCCACAAGCCCTGGGTAGTCTTCTGGTTAGTTTGGACGACGGCGCTGACGCTCCTGGTTATCGTGCATCCCGGCATCACGGGGATGCGAGAGCTACACATGAAAGCCGCCGAGCCGGTAGACCTGGTAGTCAAAGCTGAAGGCGGCCGCTGGTTCTGGCGCGTGACCTACCCGGAGCTGGGAGTGACGACGACCGATGAAATCGTGCTGCCGGTGGGGAAGCACGTGCGCTTCGACGTCTCGGCGATGGATGTGCTTCACTCTTTCTGGATCCCGGCTTTTCGCATCAAGATCGACGCCGTGCCGGGGATGGTCACCCGCATCGACGCGACGCCCACGCAGCTAGGCAGCTTCAACGAGGACGCCCAGATGCGGCTCCAGTGCGCCGAGCTGTGCGGACTGGCCCATGCCCAGATGACCGTGCCCCTTCGGGTAGTGTCCCAGGCCGAGTTCGAGGCCTGGATAGCTACCCAGTCCCGTCAGGCCCGCAACCCCTAGCAGCGAGGTAGCCAATGGCCACTTTGAGCGCCTTGAGATGGGTCGGCAGGGGGCTGCTGTTCGCCGCCGTCGGCCTGCTCCTGGGCAGCGCCGGCGCCGTCGGTATCACCAGGCTTACGGGCCACCCCAAGGTCGCCGAGACCGTGATTACCCTGGGCTACGTGGGCGCCCTGTTGGGTTGGTTGCTGGGGGTGGGCGTCTGGGACGTGTGGGCCCGCGAATGGTTTGGCCTCCCCACGCGGTCCCTCCAGGGCCCCGGTGGGAGCCGCTTCTTCCGGTTCAACACCGACCACAAGGTGATCGGTGTCCAGTACCTTGTCACCTTCGTGGTGCTGCTGTTGCTGGCCGGCGGGTTGGCCATGCTGATGCGCGCCGAGCTGATGTCGCCGGGCCGGGATGTGCTCAGCGCCCGGGACTTCAATACCACCATGAGCCTGCACGGGATCATCATGGTCGCGGTGGCGGTGGCCACCATCATCGGCGGCTTCGCCAACTTCGTAGTCCCGCTCCTGATCGGGGCGGAGGATGTGGCCTTCCCGCGGATCAACGCCCTGAGCTTCTGGATTATCCCGCCAGTCGCGGTCCTGCTCGTCCTTACGCCTTTCTTCGGCGGCTTCGACTCGGGCTGGACGGCCTATCCGCCTCTGAGCGTGCTCAACGCCCAGGGCCAACTGCTGTTCTTGCTCGCCTTCCTCACCTTTGGCCTATCCTCCATCCTGGGCGGCCTGAACTTCATCGTCACCATCGCCAAACTGCGGGCTCCAGGGATGACCTGGGGCCGCCTGCCCATCTTCGTCTGGTCCATCTTCGCGGCCGCCATCATCAGCCTGACGGCCACCCAGTTCGTGGCCCTCGGACTGCTGATGGTCATTCTGGACAGGGTAGTGGGGATGGCCTTCTTCGACGCCGCCCGCGGGGGCAACGCCCTCCTGTACGAGCACGTCTTTTGGTTCTACTCCCACCCCGCCGTCTACATCATGATCTTGCCCGCCTTCGGCATCTGGCTGGAGGTGCTCAGTCACTTCTCACGGAAGCCTCTCTTCGCCTACAAGCTCGTGGTGGGCGCGCTCCTCTCGGTGGTGGCGATCAGCTACCTCGTCTGGGCCCACCACCTGTACACCAGCGGCATGCAGGGCTTCCTGCACATCCCCTTCATGGTCACCACGGAGCTTATCTCCATACCCACGGGGATAGTCTTCCTGGCGGCGCTGGGCACCATCTGGCGCGGGCGTCTCTGGCTGACCACGCCGATGCTCTTCGCCCTGGCGGTCGTTTTCAACTTCCTCATCGGTGGGCTGACGGGCATCTTCCTGGCCGACGTGCCCACGGACATCCAGCTCCAGGACACTTACTTTGTGGTGGCCCACTTCCACTACACCATCATGGGGGGTGAGATTTTCGCCCTCATGGCCGGTGTATATTACTGGTTCCCCAAGATCACAGGCCGGATGTACAACGAGCGGCTGGGCAGACTCCATTTCTGGAGCATGTTCCTCCTGTACCAGGTGACCTTCATCCCCATGTTCTGGGTTGGTATCCACGGGATGAACCGCCGGGTCGCAGACTACGCTCCCAACCTGGCGGGCGCGAACCAGTTCATCAGCATCGCCGCCTTCCTGCTGGGGGTCAGCTTCCTGGTCTTGGTCTACAACCTGGTGGTATCCTGGCGGCGGGGCCCCGTGGCTGGGGCCAACCCCTGGCGCGCCCGCACCCTGGAGTGGCAGACATCGTCTCCGCCACCGGTTGAGAACTTCCCCTACCCGCCGCGCGTGGTGGGTTCCCCCTACGACTACGGCGTCCCCGGCTCCCAGCATGCCTTGCCCGGTGTTGCGGGTGGCGCGGGCAGCAGCGAGGAGAAGGAGGTTCGCAATGGCTAGGCCTAGCCTTCAGGCGAAGATGCGACTGGGACTCTGGGTCTTCGCGGCCCTCATGTTCCTCGAGATCATTGAGTATGTCGTGGGCCTGGGTCTGAAACGAGGAGCCTGGCTCATCCTGGCCCCGTTGGCCGTGGTAGCGGCCTGGCCCATCGTCTACTACTTCATGCATATCCGGCAGCTATGGCGTCGGGAGGAGGAGTAAATGGCCGCCGCATCTCCCTCCCACCCTGCCTCGGGCCACGGCTCGGCGGTGGCCCACGCGGCCGACCGCCTGGCTATCAATCGCTTGGGGCTCTGGCTCTTCCTCGCCTCCGAGAGCTTCTTGTTCGCGGCGCTGCTGTCCAGCCGCTACTTCCTCCAAGGCGTCCAGCGCCCGGCGGGCATGAACCAGCCCTTGGGGCTGGCCATCTCGATAGTCCTGCTGCTGAGCAGCCTCACGGCCTACCGCGCCGAGATGGCCGCGGCTTATGGGGATAGGGCTCGCTCCCAACGCCACCTGCTGGCCACGGTTGGTCTGGGGCTCTTGTTCCTGGTGGGCGTGGGGATCGAGTGGTTCGAGGCCTTCCGTCACTTCCCGCCCTCATCGGGCTTCGGGACCATCTTCTTCACCACCACGGGCGTCCACGCCTTTCACGTCGTGAGCGGCATGCTTCTGCTGCTGGTGGTGTACCGGCTGGGCCGCGATGGGCGCTTCACCAAAGGGAACTACTGGGGCGTGGAGGGCGCCGTCAAGTACTGGCACTTCGTGGACGTGGCTTGGGTGTTTATCTACCCGACGCTCTATCTGGTGAGCTAGCGGTACTATGCTGAACGTCACGCGCCTGCTCTGCGGCACGCCGAGCCCCGGCGATGACCTGCGCTACGGAGAACGGGCGCCCCTGCATCACGGCATCGCCGCGCCCGCCGTCCACCATCGCCCCGTCGTGGTGTGGAACGTGACCCGCCGTTGCAACCTGGCCTGTGCCCACTGCTACACCGCCTCTACCCAGAGGCCCGCGCTGGGCGAGCTGACCCACGAAGAAGCATGCGCCGTGGTGGCGGACCTGGCCCGGTTCGAGGTGCCCGTCATCCTCTTCTCCGGGGGTGAGCCCCTGCTCCGGGAAGATCTGATCGAACTGATGGCCCTGGCGCGCTCACTGGGCGCGCAGCCCGTCCTCTCCACCAACGGCACCCTGCTGACGTCTCCCACCGTCCGGCGTCTCGCCGAGGCCGGCATCCTGCGCGCGGGCATCAGCCTGGACGGTCTGGAGGCCACCAACGACCAGTTCCGGGGCGTGACGGGAGCCTTTCAGGATGCCCTGGCGGGCATCCGCGGCTGCTTAGAGGCGGGCTTCAGGGTGAGCCTGCGCTTTACCCTGACCCGTTACAACGTGGGCGAGCTGGACGCTATCTTTGACCTGGCGCTGCGGGAAGGCATCCAGCGTCTTTGCATCTACCACCTGGCGTACGCCGGGCGAGGCCGCACGCTGCTGCCGGTTGACCTGGGGCACGAGGAGCGGCGCGCCGCCATCGCCAGGGTCTTTCAGCGCACCCTGGAGCTCCACGAGAAGGGCCTCGACCTCGAAGTCCTCACCGTAGACAACCACGCCGACGGCGCCTACCTGCTGCTCTGGGCGCTGGAGCATGTGCCCGAGCGAGTCCTGGAGATCCACCGGCTGTTAAAGAGCAACGGTGGCAACAGCGCCGGGGCCGGCATCGGCTGCATCGACGAGCGGGGAAGGGTGCATCCAGACCAGTTCTGGCGCGCCCAAGTCTTGGGGGACGTGCGTCAGCGCCCCTTCAGCGCCATCTGGCAGGATGACTCCGTCCCGCTGCTCGGGCAGCTCCGCCAGCGAAGCTCTCACTTGCCGGAACGGTGCCGTAGCTGTCGGTTTCTTCCCCTGTGCAACGGCAACCTGCGGGCACGGGCGGAGGCCGCTACGGGAGACCCCTGGGGCGAAGACCCGGCCTGCTATCTGGACGCCCGGGAGCGGGCGCTGCCGGTGGCTGCCTTCACTCGATGAACGGACCTGGCGTCGTCTCGAGGCAACCTGGAGGCCTGCTGGCGCAGCCGACCAGCCCCGGCCCCAGGGTTGCAGTCGCCAGGCCCGATTACTCCCAAGCGCCCCAGGTAGTATTCTGGGAGGTCACACGGGCCTGCGCCCTCAAGTGCCTCCACTGCCGGGCACAGGCCCAGCCCCGCCGGCACCCCGACGAGCTTACCACCGAGGAGGGCTGCCGACTGCTGGAGGCGCTGGCCTCCTTCGACCCGGCGCCCATCGTGATTCTGACGGGCGGCGATCCCTTCCTGCGCCGCGACCTCTTCCAACTTTTGTCCTATGCTATGGGCCTCGGTCTGCGGGTTTCCCTGTCACCCAGCGCCACCAAGCTGGTCACCCGCGAGGCGCTGCACCAACTCCGGACCCTGGGCATCTCCCGCCTCTCCCTCAGCCTGGACGGCTCCACCGCGGCCATCCACGACGCCTTTCGGGGGGTCCCCGGGTCCTTCCAACGCACCCAGGAATGTATCGCCGACGCCCTGGACGTAGGGCTGGGGCTCCAGGTGAACACAACGGTCAGCCGCTACAATCGGGAGGACCTGCCCGCCATCGCCCAGCGGCTGGCCACCTTCCCCAAAATGGCCCTGTGGGACCTCTTCTTTCTCGTCCCCACGGGGCGCGCCCAGCGGGCTGACGTGATCTCCGCCGAGGCCCACGAAGAGGTGTACGGGTGGCTCTATTCCCTGCGGCCAGAGCTCCCCTTCCAGATCAAGACCACTCTGGGGCAGTCCTATCGAAGGGTAGTCCTTCAGCGAGACCTCAAGGCCGGCAACGATTTACAGGAGAGTAGGGCAGCGGTGGTCCGCACCGCCACCAACGATGGCAAGGGCGTCTGCTTCATCTCCCACCTGGGGACGGTCTATCCCAGCGGCTTCCTGCCGGTGCCGTGCGGCGACGTGCGACGGCAGTCCATAACCGATGTCTACCGGCACTCGCCGGTCTTCCAGGCCTTGCGAGACCCGGAGCGGCTCAAGGGCAAGTGCGGCCACTGTCCCTTCAGGGATGTGTGCGGAGGGTGCCGGGCTCGGGCCTACGCCTACACGGGAGACTACCTGGAAGCCGAGCCCTGCTGCATCTTCGAGCCCTCCCCCCCTAGTCTTGGGCTGTAGGGCCGACGCCAGCCAATCGGCGGTGTCCAAGAGATTGAGGCCAGAGAAATCTGTGTCTTATTCGGAATTTCCGCTTCTGATCCAGGGCGGCATGGGGGTCAGCGTTTCCAACTGGAAGCTGGCTAGGGCTGTAGCGGTAGGAGGAGCACGACTAGGCATCAAAGCCATGGGTGTGGTTTCCGGAACGGGAATAGGCACCGTGGTCGCAAGGCGTCTGCAAGGTGGAGACCCAGGAGGGCATATCCGCGCTGCGTTCGATGCTTTCCCGTATCCAGAGATGGCAGAACGCGTGTGGGACACCTGGTATGTCGAGGGCGGCAAGCCTGAAGACAAGCCGTACAAAGCCGTCCCGATGGCTAATTTCAAGTTGAGGCGTGACGTAGCCGAGCTGATAGTCTGCGCCAATTTCGCAGAAGTTTGGCTGGCAAAGCGAGGGCATGCTGGCCTAATTGGCATAAACTATCTGGAAAAAATACAGACCCCCCGTCTGCCGGAAATGCTGGGAGCGATGCTTGCTGATGTAGATGTCATACTGATGGGAGCGGGCATCCCATACCAGGTCCCAGGAGTGCTCGACAGATTTGTCGACTATGCGCCCGCCTCTTACTACTTGGATGTCGTGGGTGCTGGGTCTAGAGAGTTTGCCATGACTCTTGATCCGGCCAGCCTCGTGCCTGAACGCTTTGTCCCGCGGCTGAGGAAGCCAAGTTTCTTTGCCATAGCTGCCACCCATGTGCTTGCGCAGTACCTCTCCGATCCCCGAAGAACGACTGGGCGAGTTGACGGGTTCATCATGGAAGGCCCCACCTCCGGAGGTCATAATGCGCCTCCCAGAGACAGATCAGCGTTCAATCAGCGAGGTGAGCCAGCATACGGTGAAAAAGATACCGTGAACCTGAAGAAGATGCGGGAATTGGAGAGGCCTTTTTGGTTGGCCGGTTCATACGCCCATCCACACAAACTGACAGAAGCCCTGGCGGAGGGCGCCGCTGGATGTCAGGCTGGAACCATATTCGCTCTTTGCGAGGAATCCGGGTTAAGGGAAGATATCAAGCAGGAGTTAAGGAGGCTGGCCTTTAGGCGTCAGCTAGATGTGCTAGCTGACCCTCATTGCTCTTCCTCTGGGTTTCCCTTCAATGTGGCACAGCTTTCCGGAACGGTGTCGGACCCAGCCGTCTATAAGGCAAGGACACGGGTCTGTGATCTCGGTTTTCTAAGGCATGCCTACAAATCGGAAGCCGGAGCGGTTGCGTTCCGTTGTCCATCCGAGCCGACCGATACCTATGTCAAAAGAGGCGGCAAGGTTGAAGACACCATCGGGAAGAAATGCCTTTGCAACGGGCTTGGCTCCGCAGCTGGGGTAGGGCAACGGCATCGATGGGGGGAAGAGCCGCCGATTGTGACTCTCGGCCGCACTACAGACTTTATTCATGACTTAATTGACGATGAAGATGGGCGTTACTCAGCAGCAGACGCCCTCTTGTACTTGCTCGGAAGAAAGCCTCATTAGCCCAAGAAGCAGCCAGCTGCCCTCTGTCCTGGTTCACGGCGAGGGGCTGTCACCCTGCTTCCGAGCTCAGTCGAGCCGCCGCAGTCGTGGTACGAACAGGAGCACCACGATGGACAGGATCACCAGGACCATGGCGAGACCGCCCACCGACCACTGCACGCCCACGGCATCCGCTACCAGGGCGGCGAAGAAAACCGAGAAGCTGGTCAGCCCAAACTCCATCATGTAGATGCTCATCACCCGACCCCGGTACTGGTCTGGCACGTAGTACATGAGCAGGGTGTTGCTCAGGGTCATGCGCGCCGTCTGTCCCAGGCCCACGAAGACGATCAGGGCCAGGGAGAGGTACCAGGAGCTCGAGAAAGCGAAGCCTACCAGGGCCACCCCGAGGATGAGGCTGCCGACCATCAGCATGGCGCCCCGCCGCTTGTTGGGCAGGGAGGCGAGGATGATGGAGCCAATCAGGGCGCCTACCCCGGATACGCTAATCAGGATTCCTAGACCCGAGGCGCCCACGTCCAGGACCTTCTCGCTGAAGACGGGCAGCAGCGTCATGTAGGGCATGGAGAGCAGGACTGTTAGCAGGGTCACGATCAAGATCATCCCGATGAGGGCATCATGGCGGACGTACCGTATCCCATCCTTGATTTCGCCCAGGGCGCCCCGCCCTCGAATGGACATGGTGCCCGTGCGGGGCATCAGCACCACGAAGAATACGGCTATAGCGTACATGGCTGTCATGGTGTAATAGGTGGAGGCGAAGCCGAAGAACGCGATTAAGAATCCCGCCAGGGCCGGGGCCAGGAGACGGAACATGTTCTGGCCGAAGTTATTCAGGGCCACGGCGTTCATGAGCTGCTCTTCGCTCACGACCTCCCCGAGAAGCGCCTGGCGCGAGGGCATCATGAGGCCCTGCGCGGTCCCCTTGATCACGGAGGCGCCCAAGAGAACCCACAAAGCGCCGGCGTATCCCTCCCTCAAGAACCCCGTGGAGAGGGCGATGGCCACACCCAGGACGACTACCCCGGAGACCCCCTGGCCTACCATGAGCACGTGCTTCTTCTGGACCCGGTCGGCCAGGACACCGCCGAAGAGAGAGAAGAGCAGCATCGGCACGGATTGGGCGAGGGCGATGAGCCCCAGGGCGAAGGCGGAGCCCGTCAGCCGGTAGACCAGCAGGCCACGGGCCATCATCTCCATGTTCATGGCGCCCATCTGGCCCAGCATGGAGGCGTAGAAGAGGCGGTAGACGGGGTTCCGGAAGGAGCTGAAGGTCCTCAGGTTGCGCAGCGACATGGGGGCCGCTCCGCCGCCCCCGCCCATGCCGCCACCCATACCCATGCCAGCCCCCACAGCCCTGCCGCCAGCGCCATTTTGCCGCCGGTCAGCGGTATCCTCGCGGATGGCCGTGGGCACGGAAGACCGGGCTCTTAGCTGCGGGTCCCCTGCGGTCTCATCCATCTACCAGGTTCCTCCTCGAAAGCCCTCGCGCTGGTGGTGTTGGCGACGATCGGCTATCACTGGTGTACCAGCAGCCCTTCCTCAACCGACCTGGCGAGGGACTCAAGGGCCTTCGCCAGCTTCTCCGGGCGCTCCTGGGGCCAGGAGGCCAGGAGCCGCGCCAGATACCCCTCCGCCGACCGGCGGCACTCGAGCAGCAGCCGGCGGCCCTGGGGAGTGATGCGGAGCCAGACCTGCCGACGGTCGCGCTCATCGGCGTAGCGTTCCACCAGTCCCTTGCTGGTCAGGGTGTCCACGCTCTGGGTTACAGTGGGCATGGCCACCCGTAGGGTGCGGGCCAGCTCGCTCACTGAGAGGTCGCGCTGCGAAAGCAGGTGCAAGGTGGAGAACTGCGCCATATTCAGCTGCGCCGAGGCCCCGGCCAGTCGCACCTCCGCCGCCAGGGCCCGGGCGATGGTCAAGACCGCCGCCAGGATGCGGCCCTCTGTGACCGTGGTACTCTCTCTCATCTTCGTCCTACTAACCATTAGGAAGCTTAACTATATTAGTCGCCTTGCCTCTCAGAGTCAATAGCATACCTGCTCGGTCTGGTGACCCACGCCACCGACGGTTTCGGGACTTGACGGAAACGCAATTACTGCCATGATTAGTGTTGTCATTAATCCTGGGCCGGGAGAGGCGAAAGAAGTCGCTATGCCGGACATTACACGCCCCGACGGCGCCATCATCCACTACGAGACCTTCGGCCGGGGGCACCCTCTCCTGCTGCTAGCCCCGGGAGGGGTCAACAGCGAGATAGCCTTCTGGGAGCGGAGTCGCATCAACCCCATAAAGGAGTTCGCCGGCGAATTCATGGTCATAGGCATGGACCAGCGCCACGCGGGCAAGAGTTGGTCCGCGCCACCCACCTTCTCCTACGACCTTACGGCGGCCGATCAGGTGGCCGTCTTGGACGCCCTGGGCGTGGCGCGGGCCCACGTGTGGGGCGGGTGCATCGGCGTGGCCTACGTCCTGCGCCTGATCAAGGAGGCGCCGGGTCGCATCGGCGCCGCCGTGGGGCAAGACCCGGTGGGCCTGGACCACACCAACTCCCCCGCTACGTTCCAGGCGATGTTCGCGCCTACCCTAGACCTGGCGAAGCGAGAGGGAACAGCCGCCGTGGTGCGGTCCGTGCTGGGGGACCCGATGTTCGTCGTGAACAACGCCGGCGGCCCCTTTGCGCGGCGGATCAAGGAGGACGCGGCCTTCCGCGCCCAGATCGAGGCCCTCAGCGCCACCGATTACGTGGCGCTCGTCCAGTCCTTCGCCGCGGCCATCTGGCCCAACAGCCCGCCTTTCTTCACCGTGAGCGAGGAATGGCTCTCCGACTGCCCGGCGCCGCTTCTCATCATGCCGGGAAGCGATGCCTTCCATCCCACGGGCATTGCCCATATGATCTGCAAGACGGCGCCCCGGGCCCGTTGTCTGGATGTGGACTGCCGCTCCGATGCCAAGCTCGCTGCCAGCATCCAGGTGGTGCGGCAGTTCCTCAAGCAGTACGCGACGGCCTGACGCAAAGAGGGGCCTTGCACAAGAATGGCATCATGCCGGAATAGGGGAGTGCAGAGGGGTCCTCCCCGGAGTTTACCCTTGTATCTTGGTAGCTATGGTGGGGCAGGCCGTTTTACCCTGGGTCGAAAGACCGTAGCTCAGCGAGGTCGCCCCGCCAGTACCCCTCGGGAGCCCGAACAGTTGC
>Ga0082335_1005252_pt1 | contig 18149 bp, 15 predicted proteins | sample Subgrocontami58m_FD_72375 | JGI IMG/M metagenome (GOLD analysis project Ga0082335, IMG submission 72375) | Subsurface groundwater microbial communities from S. Glens Falls, New York, USA - GMW37 contaminated, 5.8 m (SPADES assembly) (version 2) ... | reverse complement strand
TCGCATGGTTCATGAATGTGCTCAGCCCCCGCTCACTGGCCAGCCACCTCAATGTCCCGCGAAAACGAATCCTGTCCAGACCGCTTATTGCACCCATGATCCTGTCTCGATATAATTCCATTAACTTCATAGTAGTGTCCTCTTAATTGTCTGATTACTATTTACGAGAAGACTACTATACCTTATAATAGACCAAAAATCACATTTTGGTTGCGGCCAAAGGCCGCGCTAGGATATTCGTGGTTAAAAAAAATATTTTATAAATTACATCGACTTGAGACCTTTTATCAAATCACGAATTATCTGAACTTTCTTGCCCTTTGTTTCTTCTAATAGTTCATCAAATAACCGTTTCTTTGATCCTTTTACTACAGCCAATCTGTGGAATAGTTTGCATGCAAGTTCGGGGTATAACGAGTAAAGCCTTGTATTTTGCAGAAATGCTGGTGATCTTTTGAAGGTACGCATGTCCGCAAGCACAAAATCGTTTTTCAGCAGGCGCTCATAATGCGAGAGGGTTTTCTTTGAAAAATCATTTTTTTCAATCGCAATTTTTATAGCCTCCGCAGCGGCCATTCCAGAAGCAATAGCCATGTCCATGCCTCTCAGCGTAATACCACTATTTACTAATAGGCCTGCGGCATCTCCAACGACAAGAAGGCCATCGGTGAAAAGCCCTGTGCGTGAGGCTTCGGGGATTACGTGTGCAGAATATTCCAATAGTTTGCCGCCTGCAATCAGTTTTGCTATTGCAGGATTCGAGTTGAACTCCCTCATTAGCTCATAGGCTTCAACTTTGCTTTCAATGAGCTGATTTATATAGACTACGATACCAAGAGAGAGACTTGTCCTGTTAGTATAGACAAAAGCCCCTCCGGGAATTTGCCTCGTGCACTGCCCTATAAAAAGCTGGGCAGCGCCTTCTCCGTTGGCAAGATTGAATCTGTCCTCAATAACTTTTTCTGGCAGTTTTATTATCTCCTTCATGCCGATCGCGAATTCTTTTGCCAGAAATTTCTTAAGGCCTGCCTTCTCTGCCATAAGGGAGACAGCTCCATCCGCAGCAATAACGACGTTCGCTTCGAGCTTATCCGTACCTGCAACAATGCCAACAACCCTTTTGTCTTTCCATAAAAGATCGTCAACCCTGATGTTTGATATCAGGGTAGTGCCTGCTTCAACTGCCTTGTTTGCAAACCACTGGTCAAACTTTGCCCTGAGTATGGTAAAGCTGTTCGGAGGCTCAAGAAGTTCCTCGTCCTGAAAATCAAGCGTAACGGAAGATTTTTCTGACAGGAGGGTCAGTTTTTCATGAGTAACACATCGCTCCACGGGGGCTTCTTTCCAGAAGTCGGGAATGAGTCTGTTTAGGGCATATGCATACATCCTGCCACCCATCACGTTTTTTGCCCCCGGATACTTACCCCGCTCAACCATCAGAACGTTAAACCCCATCTTTGCAAGCGAATACGCCGCCGCACTGCCAGCGGGTCCTGCCCCAACGATAATAGCATCAAACTTTTCAGCCATTTTTAATTTTATTGAATTCTTTAACCACAGATGGACACAGATAAACGCGGATAAATACAAATGTTGAAAATTCGTACTTGTAACTTTTGTAACTGATCAATATCAAGTTAGTCTCCCTTACCAAAGGGGGATTCAAGGGGGTTGTTAGGGATTGCTTCAGTCGTTCCTCCTTCGCAATGACACTGGAATAACCTTTTTAGACAACCCCTGAAGTAGATGTCTTTCCTAAAATACCGGTTAATTAAAACTATTCAAGAAAACCTGCACCAAAAAATCAGGCATTCGGCAACTTCTTTCTACCATGAAGCCACCAAGTCACTAAATTTTTTTCTTCGTGTCTTCGTGCCTTTGTGGCTATTTTGAAATTTCTTGATAATTCATTCAATCCGTGTTCATCGGCGTTCATCTGCGGTTCCTAATCTCTTCATCCTCATGCAGGTTGCAAACCCGAACCCGCACGAGGAAATACTATAAGTTCAGTCATGTCTCTGTCTAAAGACCTGAAAGGTCGTAAGAATATAGCAGGGGGTGAAGCCCCCTGAAATTGTAAATAACAGAAAACATAAGCCCCAAAGGGGCGAAAGGACATCCCATTATTTCCATATATAATTTTCATTGTATTCAATGCCATATTTGTTGAGGAAATCGATAAATTCCTCTTGAAAAGATTTTTTACGATGGTGATCTTGTTGGTTTTGAATATATTGAATTACCGCATTTTCCGATGATTTGCTTATCGAAAATGCCCCATATCCATCCTGCCATCCATAATAAAAATCCTTTTCTTTCGCCCCTTCAGGGCTTTATGTTTTTCTCTCTTTTTGTCAGAGGGCTTCACCCTCTGCTATATCCTTACGGCCTTTCAGGCCTATAAGGACACTTTTGTTTCGAGTAATTGTTCTCAGATAAACCCTGTGGCATTTTACAAATTACGATTTCGGATTTTAGATTTACGACATTTTCAATCTAAAATAACAAATATTTTTGCAAGGTAAAAAATTCTTGGAATAAACAATTAAGGGTTCTGGTTGCAAACCCGCACGAGGCCTGTGTTAGCCACCGTTGCAAGCATTCTTTAAATACAACCGTCCCATATCCTCTTCCGTTTCAGCCTGGCAGCATTTCCTTTAATTTATCTCTCCAGTTTCCATTTTTTGATGAATTTCCAAACATTTTCTTAGATTTTCGGTTATACGAACAAGATTCGGTAAAGAAGTACATGGAATCATTTCTTCTGGGATATTTTCAAGCCATGAATAAAGGTTTAACTCGCTTCTATCACCCCATGACTTACATTGTCTACATTCTTTTAGAAGAGTTTGAGCAATTGAAGATAACTCCAATCGTTTTTGCTTGATTTCAGGAGATAATGATGGAAGAAAATCTTTTTCAAATTGTTTCGAAGCCTTTTCATTTATCAATTTTTCTAAACTGTTTAATGCATCGTAATATTCCTCAGAATCCGGGTCAGTATCTCCCAATATATCATGTTTTCGCTGTGCTTGTTCTATGTCTTTATCAAACGGTCTGGATAATTTTTCATAGCCCTTTGCAAATTCCATCATGCTTTCTAAATCAATAAAGTATTGTGCGTTTGGTAAACCTTCTTGTATCAATGGATGTAAACAGAAAATTCTATTTCCTGTTTGCACCTTTGATTCCACTGCAAAATCTTTGTAATTTTCCGAACAAAAAAGAAATGCTATGTCCTTATCTATGCATTTTTCGAAATAAGAAACAAGCGAATCAACTAAGAAAGTGTCCTGACTTGACTGCTCGTTAGAAATTGGCATTCTACCTGCCATTAGCCTACGATGTCCTCTACAGATAATATCAGGCGTAAACAAAATAATATCCGTATAGTCGGATTCAAGAAATGTTTTTATCGTGGAATAACGATTTTCCCAATCCTTAATTTTTTCTTCCTTTTTTTGATGTATTATGGTTTTTAGATAAACTTTTACATCTTCAATTTCTGACCATGTTCCTGTTAAGGATATACTTTTTTTCAGTTCCCCGAATTCTGATTCAAAATGCTTCGTCAATAAACGTTGCTGTTTCTCAAGTTCAAGCAATACCACTTCGGGTACCAATAAGCGAACGATTTTACTTTCAACCAACGTTTTTAAATCTTCAAAATAACTTATTCCGCATCCAGGTTTCCCCTGTGACATAATGCGTATATAGATATTGGAATCGATAAATACATAAATCATAACAGTCCCCTCTTTGAGCAATGCAGTAATCTAATCTTTATTACTAATTTACAACACCTTGTACAAACGACATATCAATATTTACCTTTATTCTTAAAGGGATATGACTGGCTAACGTTAGAGGTTTTGCGAAATGATTGTATATGGCATAGAGTTTTGTTCTAACTTTTTCCTCATTTCAAATGCAAAACTAAAAATGGGACTGTTCTATTTCTATTCATTTGTTTCTTTTCCGTGCCTGAAATGAGCCGCTAACGTTTCTGCTGTTTGTGGAGACCGACGGGCTTGGCGAATGCAGTAAGCCACAAACAGCGTGTTAGCCGAAGGTTCAGTGATTCATTACTATTTGAAAAATCTACCTGAAAAAATCCAATTCCAGAATTTCAAGTTGTTTCTCCATATCTAAATCAATTTTTGACACAACTTCCTTTAAATGTTCTGGGCACAAAGTCGATCCGTAAGTTGCCAATTCTATACCAGTTTTCAAGAACTTTTTCCTGAACTCTGTATTTAGGAGATCAAAAAACTCGCTTAATGATGTCAGCTCCCATGGATAGTGATAGCGTCTCCCTTCTTTTCCTTTACACAAAGGACATTTATAACGTCCAGGCATGTGATGAAACCCATCATACTCACAACTCTTAATGGTTTCAAACATTGCTATTTTTCTTTTCTCCGGAGCAAGGCATTCAGACAAGAATGTGTCTTTATTTGTAATAAACACTTGAGCTTGGATCGAACATGTTTTTCGACTTAACTTGCATTTCCACAAATCTATTGGGAGCTCGATAAAGCCTTCTGGGCAGTTAACAATTTCAGCCGTTCCTTTCCAAGTGGAGAGATAATATTTTCCTTCAGATTGGAGAAATTGAGATAGTTGTTTTCTGAGGTCTTCAATGGCTCCATCACGCAAGGAATGGGGAGCAGATACTTTAGAAATTGCCGAACATTTGGCAATCCATAATTGTCGATTGCCTCTAGCAATGTGAATTAAGAATTTCACTTTCATATTATAGCGAACTTTGGATTAACCCGTTCATATCCAAACTTGAGTTCGTTTATCTTTTCATTCTAGTATTATATCCGAAATTAAGGTCATCTATACTTCTAATTGGACAATGGCAAAAATCATACACCTTTAAACTTAGGCTTTCTCTTCTCAAGAAATGCATTTATGCCTTCCAGACGGTCTTGTGTCGTAAAAGCACCTGACAAAGAAATCTAATTCTTTCTCAAGCCCTTTCTTTATTTCCTGATTTTCTTTAATCAGGGTCTTGGCTATCTTAACAGCAATCGGGTTTTTTTGTGCTATAACCATGGACATTTCCTCTGCCTTTGCCAGCACTTCTTCGTCTTTATCCACCCTGTTGACAAGCCCGATAGATTCTGCCTTGCTTAAAGAAGTGCGGAGCATTTAAATATAAATCTTTTAGACTGTGTTCGGCGAAATCGTACCTTGTTTTATAGACTAACTATCTCTACATTTATCCGTTCTTTTACATCGTGTTCCTTTTCGAGGAGGCGATCTATCTCTTCAAGAACCTTTGCGTGAAAATAACGCTCACCACATTCAGAACAGACTTCTGCATTCACATTCTCAACTATATATAACTTGCCATGAAGCCAGTGTTGCCTTTTAACCTTCTTTTTTACTGCTTGTCCTCCACAAAATTCACAAATCATATTTCCTCCTTTAAAACATATACTGTTATTATAATAAGGCTCCCATCTTCTTTGTATCTACAAATGACATGAATTTGTCTACCATCAGTAACAGTTCCTTCAATTTTGTATCTTGTTCCCCTTATATCTTCTGTCAGCTTCTTTTCAATCTTCCCTTTAAGAATGGCATTCTCTATATCAATTCTCTCCAAGCCATCATCCAGCATCTCATCTTCTGCATGTGATGATATGTAGTAGTCCTTGTCAATAATCTTCTTCCTAATCCTCTGTATCCCAGGCATTCCAGCCTCTCAAGGTGTCATTTCGCCCAAATTGTTCTTATTCGATTTGATATTACATCCGAAATTAAAATTGTATGTATCTCTATTTTGATTGACGGCATAAATCAAATACCTTTAAACCTTGGCTTTCTCTTCTCAAGAAAGGCGTTTATGCCTTCCACACAGTCTTGTGTGCTAAAGCACTGGGCGAATAACGTTATTTCCTTGTTAAGTCCTTCTTCTATTTCCTGATTTTCGTTAATCAGGGCCTTGGCCATCTTAACGGCAATCGGGCCCTTTTGTGCTATAACCTGGGACATTTCTTCTGCCTTTGTCATCAATTCTTCATCTTTCACTACCCTGTTGACTAGTCCAATAGATTCAGCCTCTTTTGCATCTATAATTTTACCAGTTAGAATCATTTCCTTTGCCTTTGCGACACCAATAAGTCTACTGAGCCTCTGCGTCCCTCCGAAACCGGGAATGAGACCGAGATTTACTTCTGGTTGACCGAATTTCGCGCCTTCGCCTGCTATTCTTATATCGCAGGCAAGGGCTAATTCGCATCCGCCGCCCAGGGCAAAGCCCGATACAGTGGCAATTACCGGTTTCCCCATGCTCTCCAATTGATCAAAAACTTTATGACCCCGCCTGCAAAAGGCTTCTATTTCCTCAGGTTTTATTGCATGCATTTCCTTTATATCGGCGCCCGCGCAAAAGTCTTCGTTGCCGGTTATAACAATAACCCTTATCTGTGAATCGTTTTCAAGCTCAGTAAGAGCATCCCCCAGTTCATGAATCATCTTCCTGTTCAGGGCGTTTCTGGCCTCCGGCCTGTTTAAGGTAATGATCCCGATTTCTTTTTTCCTCTCGACCTTTATATGCTCATTTCCGGTACTCATAAAATCCTTCTCCGCTTTTCCTCCCCAATTTTCCGCCTGCTACCATTTTTCGCAGCAGCGGGCAGGGTCTATATTTCTCGCCTAACTCCGCTTGAAGTATCTCAAGTATTTCCAAGCAGACATCCAGTCCAACAAAATCTGCAAGTTCAAGCGGCCCCATGGGATGGTTTGCACCCAACCTCATAACAGTGTCAATACTTTCTCTGGAAGCGACTCCTTCCTGCAAACAGTAGATTGCATCGTTTATCATAGGCATAAGTATGCGGTTTGAGACAAAGCCAGGGAAATCGTTAACAACAACGGGTATCTTTCCCATTATTCCAGCAACGGCAGTTATTATGTTTACTGTTTCATCGGACGTATGCATACCTTTGACTACTTCGACAAGTTTCATTATATAGGCAGGGTTCATGAAATGCATGCCTGCGAACCGCTCCGGCCTTTTCGTAACTTCTGCAAGCCTTGTTATGGAGATGGCAGAGGTGTTTGTTGTGAAAATAGTTTCGTCATTGCATATTGTATCCAGTTCTTTAAAAATCTGTTTTTTTATGTCTTCTTTTTCTATCACTGCCTCGATTATGAGATCGGCATTTCTACAGTCTTCCAGGCTTGTAGTGGTTTTTATATTTGAGAGGATTCTATCTTTCTCAAAAATTTCAAGTTTTCCTTCACCCACCCTTTTCCCCAATCGTTCTTTTATTTTCGCCAATCCAGCCCTTACATATTCTTCACTTATATCTTTCAGAACCACCTCATAGCCGCTCTGTGCCGCCACCTGAGCTATGCCGCCTCCCATAGTTCCTGCGCCTATTACTCCTATTTTTTGTATGTTCATGTTTTTCCTAAAAATGTTTATGGTTTATTGATTTAATGAATACTAAATTAGACATAGACAACCCCCCTTTAATCCCCATTAACAAAGGGGGACTGAGGGGGTTGTTTATTATTCAAATTTGTTTTAATGATAAATTGGCTATTAAAAGTCTTAAAATTTCAGAAGTTCCCTCAGCAATCGTGAGCAATCTCGCATCCCGCCAGTGTCTGTGAATATCATATTCATCTGTGTATCCATACCCTCCGTGAATCTGTATAGCATTATCGCATATTCTCAAAGCCATTTCTGTGGCAAAAAGCTTGGCCTGAGAAACTTCAGATACAAAGTCTTTTCCTTTGTCTCTTAAATGGGCTGAATAATAGGTAAGAAGCCTTGCTGCATTTATCTCAGTTACCATATCGGCTAATTTTTCTTGAATAAGCTGAAAATTTGAAATGCTTTGTCCAAAGGCCGTTCTTTCCTTGCTGTATAAAAGGGATTTTTCATACGCAGCCTGTGCTATCCCTATTGCTATCGCAGCAATTGTCGCCCTTCCAGCATTGAGAATCTGTTTTGCATAATCAAGCCCCCTCCCATCTTCGCCAAGAAGATTTTCTCTCGCCACCTTGCAGTTCTCAAGGCGTATCTCTGATAATTTATGGCCTCTGAATCCAAGTTTTTGAATGACCCTGGTCACTGTAAACCCTGGCGTTCCACCTGGTATAAGAAAAGAAGAAATGCCCCTATCTGTTCTGGCAAACACTAAAATAATATCTGCTTCTCCCGGAATTGTTATGAGCGTTTTGGTTCCATTTAAGACATAAACATTTCCTGAAAGAACTGCCTTTGTCTGGATTGATTTTGCATCCGAGCCGCAGCAGGGCTCTGTGAGCGCAAAAGACGCCAAACTTCTGCCTTCGACCAGCCCTTTCTCTTTGAGAAACTCATTTTTCTGCCGATCATTTCCAAATAGCCTTATACCTTCACAGATCATTCCCTGGATAGATACCTGCAATGCAGTATTTGCACAGGCTTTTGCCAGCATTTCTATAGCTGCAATATATACAGGATAAGGAAGCTCTAACCCATTGTAATCTTTAGGAAAAGGAATAGCCATAATTCCCTGATTCACTAATTTTTCTAAATTCTGTCTTGGAAATATCTCCTCCTGATCCACCCTTTTTGCAGCAGGCAGGATTTCTTTTTCAGCGAAATTTCCAATCGACTCTAAAATCAGATTATATTCATCTGCATCAGGAAAGAGCATTTCTATTATGTTTCTTTGCTCCTTTATATAAAACATGCTTCACCTCTCATGATAATTACTCAATATCAAGTGGAAGTATCCCTCATTTCCTCCTTGCAAAAGCAATGTATTGAATTGAGAAAAAGGAGATTATTAAAGATAATGCGGTAAATTCCAGAGTATATTTCCTTCTCTCCTCAGCCCTAACAGGGCTGGAAATAAGGCAGCCCAGGGCAACGCCCTGGGTAAAAAGAAAACAACAAAATAACCCTGAAAGGGTTACATAAAAGAAGAATTTTAATCCCATGTATATCGTTCATCATAATAAATTTGATACTTATTCAAAATTTTTTATTACGCTCTTTCAGAGCTTAAAACGTTGTTATACTCTATACTAGGGCGATGCCCTGGGCTTTCATATGTAAGCCCTTCGGGCTTTTACTTAAAATGAAAATCCTCTCGGTTAATTCAATGGCATTTCCTCGTAAAAGAAGGGAAAGAATGGTGACACAAAATTCCACGAGATTTCATCCGTTACCAAGCAACTATCTCTCAACAATCATTGCTACTGTATTTCAGGGCACGGAGCACCGTGCCCCTACAATTATTTACATCTTTCGATTATCATTGCTACTGCATTCCCTCCTCCCATGCAGAGGGTAGCAAGTCCTCTTTTCAGTCCTCTTTCCTTCAAGGCATGTAACAGTGTTACCAGTATCCTCGCTCCGCTGCACCCTATTGGGTGTCCCAGCGCTATAGCCCCGCCATTTACGTTGAGTTTTTGGGGATCGATCTCCAACTCCCTCGAGACCACAATAACGGCAGAGGCATAAGGTTCGTTATACTCAATGAGATCCATATCATTTATAGTAAAGCCCGTCTTCCCTAAAAGTTTTTTGACCGTAGGAATAGGGGCTTCCATAATATCCTCAGGCTTTGTTCCTCCGGTTGCATAATCTATTATTTTGGCAAGTGGTTTTATGCCGAGTTCTCTGGCTTTTCGCGCCGAAGCTACTACCAACGCCGCAGCGCCATCGCTGAGCTGGGAACTATTTCCTGCGGTGAGAATCCCGTCTTTTTGGAAAACAGGCGGAAGTTTTGCCAGCTTCTCTAAAGAAGTATCTTCTCTTATACCTTCGTCTTTCTCAACAGGAACGCCCTGTACTTCGACAGGTATTATCTCTTCTTTAAACTTTCCGCTTTTTGTTGCATACAAAGCCTTTTGATGGCTCATCAGACCGAACTCGTCTGCCTCCTCTCTGGTTATGCCGAATTTCTGCGCTACCCTTTCTCCGGTAATTCCCATGTGGTAGCAGTTATAGACATCCCATAAACCGTCATACACCATTGCATCGGTAATTGAGGTATCTCCAAACTTCACGCCCCACCGCAGACCTCTGATTAAATGGGGGGCATTGCTCATATTCTCCATTCCGCCTGCAACTATTATATCTGCGTCACCCGCCTTTATAGCCTGAGCAGCAAGCATAACAGCCTTGAGGCCGGAACCACATACTTTATTCACGGTAAACGAACCTATTTCAACGGGAAGTCCGGCATAGATTGCGGCCTGTCTGGCAGGGTTTTGGCCAAGACCCGCGGAGATCGCATTCCCCATGATGACCTCTTCTACGTGCTGCATCTGAATACCTGCCCTCTTTACAGCCTCCTTTATTACCATGGCGCCTAGCTGTTGAGCAGGCGCTTCCTTGAATGCACGTCCAAACTTACCAACAGCCGTCCTTACACCACTAATCAGAACAACTTCTTCAGGCATGAGTTATCACCTCTTATCTTGTATTAGTTTATTTTTTTTGAAAAATACCAATATAAATCAAGGCCACCAGTTCGTGTATGGATGAAGCATTTATCAGTGTCATACACACCCCTAAATCCCCTCTTGATAGAGGGGACTTTTACCCTCCCCTCTAATAAGAGGGGCCGGGGGTGTGTTTTAAATTGGCAAAGGCATCATTCCTACGGTAATACAAAAATGCATCGGATGCTTCTTTCAGAAAACTAAATTGTTGTCCTACCTTTTATTTTGCATATTTTCTATCTCTCCCTTAATTTCTTCTGCGTCGGGGGCATTAGGGTTGAGTTTTAAGTAAGTTAGGTAATCCTTCAGTGCATTTTCATTCCTTCCCAGCTTTTTAAAGGTATTCCCGCGATGAAGGTAGGCTAAAGGATTGTAAGGGAAGAGTTCGATGGAGGTGTTAAAGTCCGTAAGGGCTTCACCTGTCCTTTCTAACTGGTTTTTGATTTGACCTCGTTCGAAATACACGCCAGCAAGACGGGGACTCAATTCTATCACCTTGTTGTAATCCTCCATGGACTTTTGCATGTCTCCTTTCCCGCGGTACGCTTTGGCCCGGATATAATAGGCAAAGGCATTGTTTGGTGAGAATTCTATGAAGGTTGTTATGTCCTTAATAGCATCATCAAAGCGTTGTGCATCGGCATGAAGAATACCCCTTTTCATATAGATTTCGGTATTATCGGGATCAAGTTCCAGTGTTTTGTTGAAGTCTTCTAAGGCTTTTTCAGGTTCGCCAGATTCGGCATAAGCCAGACCGCGGTGGGCATAGGCAGCCGCAAATTTAGGGTCTAAAGAAATGGCCTTACTCAGGTCTTCAATGGTCAAGTCCGACCTGCCGATCATTTTAAAGGCAATACCCCGGTTATAATAAGATAAGGTCGAACTGGGGTCTAACGACAACGCCTTGCTGTAATCCATGATGGCCTTATCGATAACCTCAATGGTAGCGTAAAGAGAGCCGCGATTGTAATAGGCTGGCGCATAATCGGGATTCAATTCAATAGCCTTGTTGTAATCTTTTATAGCCCTATCAGTATCCTTCATCTTCTCATAAATCACACCCCGGTTACAAAAGGCCACGGCATCGTTCCCGTGCAACTCGATGGCGTGATTTATGTCTTTTAATGCGGCTTCTATACTACCTTTTTCTTTTTGTATTATTGAGCGGTTCAGGTAAATATCGGCAATAACTTCGTCAACAGTAAGATTTTTGAGGTAACATCCATTCTTGATGCTTGTTTGTGAAATGCGTTTCCCGTGCATATTGATATAGTAACTGTCAGGGGTAAACATACCTTCATAACCTGTTTCGATATTTCTCCGGAAGTCCCCGTCATCGTAACGTACAAATATATGCTCCGGTACACTGACTCCATATATAGGTAAATGCAGACCTTCTGCTATACTGAGATAGAGAATAGTCAGACCCACACAGTTACCGATTTTCGTATCCAAAACCTTATTTAGGGATATATGCTCAAGTTCCCCGGTTTGGACATACTTAAATTGGAGTTCGTTAAAAAGCACAATATTCACCGTCTTGATAATCTGCTCCGGCTCTGTTTCGCCACGAAGGCTCGTTTTGATGTTTTCAATGATATTTTCAAGCTTTTTGAGATATTGTTCTATATCAATTGTCGGATAGGATTCTTTTGCAATTTTAAGAGCAGTTCTTGCCAGACTTGTATCTGTTGTGTTAATTTCCCAGGCCGGGTTTGACCTTAAACTGTCTGCCAATAGATCGAACGAGGTAGGCATCAGACCAATGAAAAAACATTTGAAACCACAGATTGCACAGATAAAAAATGTGAATTTTTTACTTATCTGTGTAATCAGTGAAATCTGTGGTTGCCTTCTCATTTTGCTAGTATGCATGCTTGTTGATGAGTCCATTCCATACGGTTAGCCAGATTATCTTCAAATCAAAATTGAGTGACCAGTTTTCGATGTAATAGAGGTCGTATTCAATTCGTTTTTCCAATGACGTATTTCCACGCCAGCCGCTGACCTGCGCCCAGCCGGTAATTCCAGCCTTCATCTTGTGTCTTAACATATATTTTGGGATTGTGCTCCTGAAATTTTCAATAAAGACAGGCCGTTCGGGACGCGGCCCCACGATACTCATATCTCCCTTTAATACATTAAAAAACTGCGGAAGCTCATCCAGGCTTGTCCTTCTCAGTAATTTACCAATTTTAGTGCGTCTCGGATCGTCCTTCTTTGCCCAAACAGGCCCTGTTTCTTGTTCTGCATTTGTAAACATCGTTCGGAATTTAAGCATATTGAATGTCTTACCGTCCAATCCCATCCTTTCCTGCTTAAGCAATAGAGTACCTCTGGAAGTCAGTTTAATCAATATTGCAATAATCAGCATAACGGGAGACGTAAAAATTATTACAAGAGAAGAAAAAACGACGTCCAAAACTCTTTTTACAATAATATTCCATCCATAAAGAGGTGTATCTCGAAGGCTGATGAGCGGCATTCCTTCAAACTCACTCACACTACCACGCAGGGTAACAAACTCAAAAAGGTCGGGTAAGACCATAATACTAACCGTCTCATCCCCAATCCATTCCAGAACTTCCTTTAACTGATTATGAGCATGGAAAGGCAAGGCGACGAAAATAATATCAATACCTCTATTGGTAATCAATTCGCGAACATCCGAATACTTCCCCAAAACCTTTGTCCCTTGTATAGTATTTCCAATTTCATTCGAATCACTCGTTACGAAACCGGCTATCTGAATCCCGAGTTCCGGATGCTTTCGTAACTTGGTTACAAGGTCTTGACCCATCTTTTCAGCGCCTACGATTAAAGCATATCTTTGATTGTATCCCTTCTGCCTTAAGAAACGGAGAAATTCCCGAAACACTATTCGTGTAAAGCTGAGCAATACGATATTAATAAACCAGAAATAAAAGAACGTTAATCGGGAGAATTCATACTGACGGAAAAGAAAGGTTAGTGAAATAAAAATCAAGATAGCAAATGTAGATGCCTTACCAATATCTACAACCTCAGACATCCTCGATGAAACTCTCCGGGGGCGATACAGACCAAACACCCTAAAAACAATACTCCAGAGAGGAATCATGAAAATCAAGAGGGTGAGGTAAATCTTAAAAGGAGGAATCCCTTTATAGACAGGTATTATGCCGGAATAAAAGCGTAGATAGTAGGAAAGCACCCAGGAAACAGACAGGGAAGCCCAATCCATGAGGAGCAATAATGATTCGAAAAACTTGCTGTGTTTCTTCAGCATAGGAATTTTTCAATATAGTGTTTAAACTTTTCTTTAAATATCAGTCTATCAAAACCCTCAGCATGTTTTCTAATCGAAAGCGGATCAAATATATTTTTATTATGTTCGAAGAACCTTACAGCCTCAATTAAAGATTCCGTTGTTTGCTCTGTAAAAAACACCCCTGTTGGCGTCTCTGGCTGTTTTTGTTTCATTTCCGGTGTAGATTCGGAGTAAGGATAAATTCCACATACGGTTTCCAATACACCTCCCTTTGCAAAGGCAATCACAGGTTTTCCGCATGCCTGAGCCTCGAGAGGGACAATCCCAAAATCTTCCTCTCCCGGAAAGATCAGCGCCTTGCATCCCCTGTAATATCCCCGCAGGGTTTCACTGGATTGCCAACCTATACATTTTACATGCTTTTTTGCCATCTTCCTGATTTGCTCTTCTTCCTGCCCCCCTCCAATAATAACCAGTGGTAAACCCAACTTTTCAAATGCATTTACCGCAATATCAATCCTCTTGTACGGAGCAAAGGCTGATACAATCAGATAGTAATCTCCTTCACTGTGAGTATTCGTGGGCGTATAAAGAGAGCAATCCACCGGCGGATGAATGACCTCTGCTGTTCTCTTATAATACTTTTTTATCCGATTTGCAACATTGTAGGAGTTTGCCACAAAATAATCTACCCGGTTACTGGACGTAACATCCCACATTCTTAAGTAATGGGCAATGGGGGGCATCAAGAACCTGGAAACGAGTCCCTTTTTCCCGTTGCCAAAATAGGTGTTATAATGTTCCCATATATAACGCATTGGGGTATGGCAATAACATATATGGATCGTAGCAGGAGAGGTCAGCGCTCCTTTTGCAACACAATGGCTGCTGGACACGACAACGTCATAGTCCCTCAGGTCGAAGCCTTCGATTGCCAGTGGAAATAACGGCAGAAAAGAGCGGTATCGTTTCGTGGCAAGGGGTATTTTTTGAAGAAAGGAGGTTTGTATCTTTCTATCCTCGATTATCTTTGAAACAGAACCAGGAATGTGAATTAGCGTAAAAATATCTGCCTCCGGGAAGAGTTCACAGAAAATTTCTAAGACCTTCTCCCCTCCCCGCATTCCAGTAAGCCAATCGTGAATAATAGCAATTTTTTTCATCTGGATTATTCTATTTCTCGAGGCAAAAATTTAACTGTTTGGTGTGATTTTGTTTTGAAAATCTCATTGGCACTTCATTATATCATTGTGCTGGCTAACCTCAACAAAATTATCCCTCTCGCTATGGGTAGTTGAAGGAGTTTGCACGGCCAGCGTCGGGTGAGCATAGTTATTGGAGTTATTAATGAGAACATTCATTAAAAATATACAGTTTGTAATAATAAAGGCATGCGTGCATAGTAGCCACAATCTTCGTTCATACGAAATAGCATGGCGCACACTGCCGCAAACAATAGACCCCTCTCTTACCCCTCCATTGCAAGGAGGGGATGAAGGGGCGGTAAGATTAAAAGTTTCCAATGTTCCCCCTTCGCAAGGAGGGGAACTGAGGGGTAAAAAACTTTTCCAAAACTTGTCCTCGTGAAAATCTAGATGGTATAGGAATTTTCACTTTAATTAAGCGGTTTTCGCGGCTATAATCTAAATGGTAAATAGTCTATGGAAGACCTCCCCTTCATCGTTCGACTGAGCGCTCACGACGAAGTCCCCTCCTTGCAAAGGAGGGGAAAGAGAGGTGGTTATAAGTTCAGCTTTTTAAACAGAGGGTAATAATAAGATGAAATGGGGAAATAAAATCTTTCTATGTGGTATAGTTCTTTTCATGGTAGTGCCTTTTCTTTTATTTGTCCTGAGTAAGCAGGAGGATGTAAACAAACGGACAATGGAGGAATTTATTCAAAAAACGCAAAGACTCCAAATACCTTTCATAGCCAATGAACATCAGATGAATGAAAGAGTAGCGTTTTTTACCAATACCTTTGGGGGAAGTGTGTTTGTTACAAGCGATGGAGAACTCGTTTATTCATTGCCAGGGATGCATGAGAGAATTAATGCAGGGGAGACCAAGGTTGGGAATGGAGGGTTTGGAAGAGAAGGAATGAATCACGATATTTCCCCTCCCACGAGGCACGAGCAGGATATTTCAGGTGCAAAACAGGGGATGATTGCAGGCTTTTCAGATGAGAAATGGTCAAAAAAGCTGATTCTTAAAGAGTCGTTTATTGGTGGGAAAGTAGAAAAAATTCAAGGAGAAGGAAAGACCGTAACCAATGTGTCTTATTTTAAAGGGAAAGACTCATCCAAGTGGAAGAGTAACATCTCAACGTATGAGGTTGTTAACCTTGGAGAGGTATATAAGGGAATAGAACTAAAGCTGAGGGCGTACGGAAACAATATTGAGAAGTTCTTTTACGTTAAGCCAGATGTTGATCCGGAGCTGATAAAAGTCAAGCTAAGCGGGGCAAAGGCATTAAAGGTAAATAAAGAAGGGCAGCTTGAGGCAGAGACGGAATTAGGAACAGTTACATTTACAAAACCAGTAGCCTATCAGGAAATTCATGGGAAGAGGGTGGATGTGGACGTTTCTTACCTGATTTCTGATTGTAAATCGCGGAATTTGGATTGTGAAAAAAATCAAAATCAACGATCGACATTTTCCAATTCCATAAATCCGAAATCTGAAATCTACAATCCGCAATCCGTTTACGGTTTCAAGGTTGCCTCCTATGACAGGACAAAAGAACTCATTATCGACCCGCTTCTTGCCTCTACGTATCTGGGTGGGCTTGACTCAGATTATGGCTATTCGATGGCTATAGATACTGATAAAAATATTATTGTTGTTGGTTATACCCAATCGTCAGACTTTCCGACGACCACAGGCGTTTATGATGTCTCTTATAGTAACAGTGATATCTTTGTATCAAAACTAGATGGGGATTTAACACGTCTTATTGCGTCTACTTATTTAGGAGGGTCTTCCGAGGATTATGTACGTTCCATAGCCATAGATTCTCGTAAAAATATCTATGTAGCTGGTCAAACTGCATCATCAGACTTTCCAATAACCCCTGGTGTTTTTGATACTTCTAAAAATGGTTATAGTGATGCCTTTTTGGTAAAGCTCAGTGGAGATTTAACAAACCTTATTGCATCCACATTTTTGGGAGGATCTTCCGAGGATTATGCTCATTCTATAGTTTTGGACCCGAATGGAATTTCCCTGTATGTAACTGGCAGAACTTTATCATCAAACTTTCCGGTAACTCCTGGCGCTTATAATACTTCGTCTCATAATGGTGATGCCTTTATATCAAAGGTAAATTGGAATTTTACCCACATTCTTGCATCCACATATTTGGGAGGAACTAATAATGACTATGGCACTTCGATAGTTTTAGACTCCGATAAGAATATATATGTGAGTGGTGAGACCTGGTCGTCCGACTTTCCTACAAGTATTGATGCTTACGATACCTCTTTTAACGGTGGTTTTGGTGATGTTTTTGTATCAAAGTTTGATCGGGATTTAACACGTCTTCTTGCATCCACATATTTGGGGGGAACTTCGGATGATTCCGCTCATTCTATGACCTTAGACTCGCGTGGGAATATATATGTGACAGGTCAAACTGAGTCATCAAACTTTCCAACTACCCCTGGCGCTTATGATACTTCGTTTCATAATGGTGATGTCTTTGTGTCAAAGTTTAGTCGGAATTTAACCAGCCTTCTTGCATCCACATATTTAGGAGGAGCTGATGATGATGTAGGTACTTCTCTCGCCATAGGCTCAGACGGGAAAATATATGTGGCTGGTTACACTGGCTCGTCAGACTTCCCAACTACATCTGGTTCTTATAATACTTCAAAAGGTGTCTTTTTTGATGCCTTTATATCAAAGCTGAGTAGTGATTTAACAAGCCTCATTGCATCCACATATTTAGGTGGATACTATAGAGATATTGCTCGTTCTATAGTTATAGACTCAGGCGGAAATATTTATGTGGCTGGTGAAACCCGGTCGTCAAACTTCCCAACAACTCCGGGTTCTTACGATACTTCTTACAACGGTGACGTTAGTGTTTCTTATGCTTATGACGCTTTTGTGTCAAAGCTTGATAGTAATCTTTCTGCAGCACTCCTTACTAATAAGAAACAGTAATTTTATTGATGTGTCATGGAGGTTTCGACGGGAATCTATCGAAGCCGTGGACTAAAGACGAAAGGAATATAAGAAAATTGGGGTATTTACTTGACTGGCGTAAGCACAACATGCAGTGTTTAAGCTTATCTCTTTAGTCAAGTAGACATTCTATGTCGAGCTCTTTTTTTTCTTTTAGAAAAAAAGAGCTAAAAGGTCTTTAAAAATCAGGGATCACAAAGCCATAGCCCAAGGGATATTTCTTGCCTTGAGGTTTTGAATG
>Ga0082335_1005249_pt1 | contig 18160 bp, 15 predicted proteins | sample Subgrocontami58m_FD_72375 | JGI IMG/M metagenome (GOLD analysis project Ga0082335, IMG submission 72375) | Subsurface groundwater microbial communities from S. Glens Falls, New York, USA - GMW37 contaminated, 5.8 m (SPADES assembly) (version 2) ... | reverse complement strand
CCTTTAGCTGCTGGGGGGCAGGGCTCCCCCGCTAAAGAAGGTCCGCAAACGGAGCCCGAGCGTAGCGAGGGCGTCGAATTACCCAACGTCCCTTTCGGTTGCGGGCCGCGCCTGCTCTGAGGGTCCCGAGGACCCCTTGGTGGGGCCTCCCAGCCAGATGGCGGTGTTCACCCGGTGAAGAGACACTGCAGCAACGAAGTCGGGTACGGGTGGCGGCGCCCCGAAGGGGCGCGAGAATGTAGCCCAGGCCGAAGGCCTGGGAACCAGCGTCCAGGCGGATTCGGAGCCCCGAAGGGGCGCCAGAACGCGCCTTCTATCGCCCCTTCGGGGCTCCGACTGCCTCCCGTACCGGGTCCAGGGCCTGGCGGCCCTGGCTACATTCTTGCGGCCCCTTCGGGGCCTGGCAGATGATGGGCCCGAATTCGCTGCGAAGGCGTCAATGAAGATCGAGATCCCCGAGCTGTCGCTGGTCGTCCTCGTCGGTCCGTCCGGCGCGGGCAAGTCGACGTTCGCGCGGAGGCACTTCAAGCCGACCGAGGTGCTCTCCTCGGACGGCTGTCGCGGGATGGTCAGCGACGACGAGAGCGACCAGGCGGCGACGAACGACGCCTTCGACGTGCTCCACTTCATCGGAGGGAAGCGGCTCGCGGCGGGGCGCCTCACCGTGGTCGACGCGACGAATGTGCAGGAGGAGGCGCGAGGTCCCCTCGTCGCCCTCGCGCGGCAGCACCACTGCCTGCCGGTCGCGATCGTGTTCGACCTCCCCGAGCGGCTCTGCCAGGAGCGGAATCGCGGCAGGCAGGAGCGTGCCTTCGGTCCGCACGTGATCCGGATGCAGGCGCAGCAGCTCCGGAGGTCCCTTCGCAGCCTGAAGCGCGAGGGGTTCCGTCACGTCTTCGTGCTGCGCTCCGCGGAGGAGGTCGACGCCGCGGAGGTGGCGAGGGTCCCTCTCTGGAACAACCGCAAGGCGGAGCACGGGCCGTTCGACGTCATCGGCGACGTCCACGGCTGCTGCGACGAGCTGGAGGCGCTGCTCGCGGAGCTCGGGTACGTGCGGGAGGCGCACGAAGCGCCGTTCCGCCACCCGGTGGGCCGGCGCGCGATCTTCCTCGGCGACCTCGTCGACCGCGGGCCGCGCGTGCTCGACTCGCTGCGCATCGTGATGCGGATGGTCGCGGCGGGGACGGCGATGTGCGTGCCGGGGAACCACGAGGCGAAGCTGCTGCGCAAGCTGAAGGGGAAGGACGTGCAGATCACGCACGGCCTGGCGCGGACGCTCGAGGAGCTGGAGTCGCTCTCGGAGGCGGAGCGGAAGGAAGTCGCGCAATTCCTCGATGGTCTCATCAGCCATTACGTGCTCGACGACGGTCGCCTCGTCGTTGCGCACGCGGGCCTGAAGGAGGAGATGCACGGCCGCGGGTCGGGCCGCGTCCGCGAGTTCTGCCTCTACGGCGAGACGACCGGGGAGACCGACGAGTACGGGCTGCCGGTGCGACACCCGTGGGCGGAGGAGTACCGCGGTCGGGCGATGGTCGTCTACGGCCACACGCCGGTGCCCGAGGCGGATTGGCTGAACCGGACGATCTGCATCGACACCGGCTGCGTGTTCGGCGGGAAGCTGACGGCGCTGCGGTATCCGGAGCGGGAAGTGGTCTCGGTCACTGCGGCGAAGATCTACTCGGAGGCCGCGAAGCCGTTCCCCGCGTCGGCGGATGCGGCGCCGCTCACGGCGCAGCAAGCGAACGACGATCTCCTGCACCTCGAGGACGTGGGCGGAAACTGGCAGGGCCAGCTTGCTGGGCGGTTCGTGACGACGCGGCTCATGCACGCCGTGACGGTGCGGGAGGAGAACGGGATCGCGGCGCTGGAGGTGATGAGCCGGTTCGCGGCGAACCCGAAGTGGCTGATCTACCTGCCGCCGACGATGGCGCCTTGCGAGACCTCGAGGCGCGAGGGGCTGCTGGAGCACCCGGAGGAGGCCTTCGCGCACTTCCGCGCGCAGGGCGTCGCGCGGGTGGTCTGCGAGGAGAAGCACATGGGCTCGCGGGCGGTGGTCGTGCTGTGCCGCGACGAGGAGGCGGTGCGCCGCCGGTTCGGGGTGGTGGGGGAGGGGATCGGCGCCTGCGTCACGCGGACGGGCCGGCGGTTCTTCGAGGACGCGGCGGTCGAGCACGAATTCCTCGCGCGCGTCCACGCTGCGGTGGGCGCAGCGGGGATGTGGGAGGAGTTCGCTACGGAGTGGGTCTGCCTGGACTGCGAGCTGATGCCGTGGTCGGCGAAGGCGCAGGAGCTGCTCGAGCGGCAGTACGCGGCGGTCGGAGCGGCGGCGGGGATGGCGCTCGCGGAGGCGCGCATGGCGCTGGAGGCGGCGACGCCGACGGCGGAGGTGACCTCGCTCCTCGAGCGGACGCGCGAGCGGGAGGGGCTGGCGCGGCGGTATGTGGATGCCTATCGGCGGTACTGCTGGAAGGTGGAGTCGGTGGGGGACCTGAAGCTGGCGCCGTTCCATCTGCTGGCGACGGAGGGGGCGGTGCATGTCGGGAAGGACCACCTCTGGCACATGGAGCAGCTCGCGCGGCTGGCCTCGCACGACGGCGTGCTCGTGGCGACGCCGCACAAGGTGATCGACCTCACGGACCCTGCGAGCGAGGCGGACGGCGTGCGCTGGTGGGAGGAGCTGACGTCGCGCGGCGGGGAGGGGATGGTGGTGAAGCCGCTGGAGTTCGTCGCGCGCGGTCGGAAGGGGCTGGTGCAGCCTGCGCTGAAGGTGCGGGGTGCGGAGTACCTGCGGATCATCTACGGGCCGGAGTACACGGTGCCTGCGAACCTGGAGCGACTGCGCTCGCGTCACCTGGCTGCGAAGCGCTCTCTGGCGCTGCGCGAGTTCGCGCTGGGCGTGGAGGCGCTCGAGCGATTCGTGCGGAAGGAGCCTCTGCGCCGCGTGCACGAGTGCGTCTTCGGTGTCCTCGCGCTCGAGAGCGCGCCGGTCGACCCGAGGCTGTAGGGCGAAGACCCATCGGTGCCATTTCGCGCCATTTCAACGAGCGCCCGTGGTCACACATCCAATCCTGCCCCGTACTTCCGGAGCCATTCCTTTCGCTCACGGTAATCGGGCATCACCTTGTCGACCTCGTTCCAGAACGCGTCGCTGTGATCGCGGTGATGGAAGTGACAGAGTTCGTGGACCACGATGTAGTCGCCGATGGTCTGCGGGGCCATCATGCACTTCCAGTGGAAGGCGAGCCTGCCGCCAGGCGAACACGAGGCCCAGCGGTTGCCCAGCTCGCGGACATCGACCGCCTTGGCTGTCACGCCGACCTTGGGCGCGTAGTAGCCCACGCGCCGGCCGATCCGATCGAGCCCGCGTGCGATGTAGTAGTCCCGGAACGCTGCCTTCGCGGCCGCCATTTCTCCCTGCTCCGCGAGACTTCGACGAAGAGTGAACCGACCGTTGCGGAGCAGCAGGGGTTCGCTCTGCTCCCTGACGATGAGCAGTCGATAGGCGCGCCCCAGGTACAGGAAGCTCTCTCCGTTCTTGTACTCGCGCAGCACGCGCGTCGCGTTCAGGTCCCGCCACTCGGCAAGGCTGCGGAAGATCCAGTAGTCCTTGGACGCGACGAGGGCGTCGATCTCCCTGTCATTCGTCCCCTGGGGGGCGCGAACGAGCACCCGGCCGTCGCGCTCGATGATGATGTCCAGCGTCGAGCGCCGGCTTCGGACGACCTCGTAGGAGACCGTCTCGTTCTGAGCGCCCCTCATCGGATCAGCTCCTCATGGCGCCTCTCGGCCAGCTTCATGATCTCGACCGCGATCCGCTCATGGAGCGCATTCAGGGCAGGGATGTCGGCGAGCAGGATCTCGGTGTCGATGTTGCCCCGGAGCTTCTTGACCTCGATTGACTTCCTCCAGAAGTCGAGCACGCCGATCGTGCCCTGGAGAATCTCCACGATCCGCAGCGTCAGCTTCTTGAGCGGAGCCCGTGCCTCAGCCGGGGGCTCGCCTCCCCCGTAGGCCAATTGCCGGACGTAGTCGTAGAACGTCGTTGCCTCCTTCGTGAGACCCTCCGCGGCCTCGGTCCGTCCTTCGATCGCCTGCCTGCGGAGGAGCTCATACCCCTCCGCGAGCGCCTCCCAGTTGTCGTGGTGGTCCTGGATGAGCTTCTCGAGCTTTTCGCTCAGCCGCTTGTAGAAGGCTGGGTCCTCGTCGAAGTGGACCGTGCAGTGCTTGCGGATGGCATGTTCCATCTCGCTCGCCCTGGCCTCCGCACTTCCCTGACAGTGCTTCTGCACGTGGGCAATGAAGCCATCCGAGAGGAGCTCGACCGGCGGGATCTTCGGGTTGATGCCCAGGTCGATGAGATACTCGTTGATGAGCGCCTTCACCTTCTCGCCCGCGTCGGTGATGTCGAGCGAGTCGTCCTTGTAGCGCTCCTTCACCATCCGGAGGACGTAGCCGAATCGTCGGGCCGCGCCACGATAGGGGTGTCCCGCGGGGTTGGGCAGGATGAGGTTCAGGCTCTGCAGGAACTTCTTGAAGTACACCTCGAAGTCCGCCCGCGGCTTGATCTCCTTGAGCGCACCGATGGCCGCGTGGAGGACCGCCACCTCGGCCTCGGGGCCGGCCAGCGTGCCCTGGACGAAGTCCTCGATCCGCGGCACCCCGGCTGCGCGAAAGTGCTGCAGGAGCCGCTGGTAGCGTTCCTCGAGGATCGGCATCTCGCTCAGGATGCTCTTCAGGCCCTCCTGAAGGTCCTGCGCATCCGCCTGGGCGTAGATCGACAGGGCGAACGTCAGGTGGTTGGCGAGCCCGATGTAGTCGACGATGAAACCACGGTGCTTGTTGTGGGCGACGCGGTTCACCCGGGCGATGGCCTGCAGGAGGTTGTGCTCGTGCAGCTTCTTGTCGATGTACATGACCTGCTCCACCGGCGCGTCGAAGCCGGTCAGCAGCATGTCGCAGACGATGAGGAACGCGATGCCCGTGAGCGACTTGTCGGGGTCGACGAAGTCGAATGGCTTGCAGAAGTTCTCGACCGCGTTCCAGCGCCTGGCTTCCTTGCGCGCCTCCGTGATCGCTGCCGGTTCGTTCGTCGGGTCCGACGAAACGACGACGACGGCCTTCAGGAACCCGATGCGCCGGAGGAGCTCTGGGTCCGGCCTGGGCTTCACCTTCTCGCGGTCGAGGCGCTCCTGGAGCGCGCCGCGGATCGCCTTCTGGTAGCGGATCGCGGCCAGCTTCGAGTGGCACACGACCTGGGCCTTGAACCCGTCCGGGAGGATGTTGTCGACGTAGTGGTCGACGAGGTCCTTCGCGATGGCGGCGATGCGCCTCTCGGCCTCGAGGATGTCGCCGGTCGCGCCGTACTTCTTCTTGATGGCGAGGATCTCCTCCTCGCTTCGGTCCCGGAAGAGGTCCTCGAACCTGGCGTCGAAGCCCTCCTTGTCCTGGAGCGCCGTCTCCGCCGTGCGACCTTCGTAGACGATTTGCAGCGTGGTGCCGTCGTGCACCGAGTCCATGAGCTTGTAGGTGTCGATGTACTCGCCGAATTGTCTGACCGTGCGCCGGGTGCCGTGCTGCTCCGTGATGAGCGGGGTTCCGGTGAAGGCGATGCGGCTTGCGTTGGGGAAGGCCTCGATCAGGTTCTCGCCCAGATCGGAGCCCTGCGTCCGATGGGCCTCGTCGATCATCAGCAGGATGCGCTCGGAGGGGTTGACCACGCCGAAGGTCTTGCTGGACGGGAGGGCGTGATACGGGGTTCGTCCCTCGGCCACCATCGAAACACCGGAGGGGCTGCTCGGAGCCCGGTCGCGTGCAAGGGCCTGAAGGACGGACGCAGGCAAGGCGTCCGCCCGCTCGGCGAATTTGTGGACCATCACCATGTTGACGTCAGAGGCGGCCGTGCCGAGGTGCTCGCGGAGCTGCGCGGTGTTCTCGATGACGTTGACCTTCCCGCCGATGAGCCTGGCGGTTCTGGCGAGCTGCTCCTCGAGGTCGATGCGGTCGTTGACCAGGAGGATCTTGTAGTCCTCGAGGTCCGAGGAGGCGCGGATCATCCGGGCGACGAAGACCATCGTCAGGGACTTGCCGGAGCCCTGGGTGTGCCACACGACGCCTGACCGGGCCTCGGGCGTCTTCCCCCCGCGCAGGCGTTCGACGACCTTGCGCGCGGCCCGGTACTGCTGGTGCCGGCAGACCACCTTGAGCCGCCGTCCGGCATCGGTGTCCATGAACACCGTGCAGGTCCGCAGCACGTCCAGCAGCGTCGCCGGCGCGAGGAGCCCCTGAACGAGCCTCTCCTGCTCGCGTTCGACACCGAGGGGCGGGGTGTAGCTCCGGTTGCTCTCGGGCCAGATGTCCTTCCAGGCGTGGAAGTGCTCGTGGCCGCAGGTGAGGGTGCCGAACTCGGCCCTCTCGCCGCAGGTGCGGACCAGGAGGAGGTTCGTGTAGAAGAGCCGCGGTTCGCCCTCGCGAAGGCCCGCCTTCAGGGTCTCCGCGCGTCCGTTGCGGTAGCGGAGGAGCTGCTCGAAGGCCGCGTGCAGCGGGTTGGCCGTGTTGGGGTCGCCGATCTTCGCCTCGACCACCACGAGCGGGAGGCCGTTCACGAAGAGGACGATGTCGGGGATGATGCAGCTCTTCACGCAGCCGGGCGTGTCGATGCGGAACTGGTTGATCGCGTGGAACCGGTTGCGCTCGGGGTGGGCGAAGTCGATGAGCTTCACGACGGGGTCCGACTCGCCGGTGACTTCGTTCGCGTCGACCTGGGCCTTCAGGAACAGGCCCTGCGTCGCCTCGTTGGCCTCCAGCAGGGTGCGATTGGGCTGGCGCAGGATCTGGTCGCGCAGGTCGTCGAGCTGGCGGTCGGTGAGCCACGGCTTGCCGTCCGGGGTGAGGTTGATGGATCGGACCGCGTCGCGGAAGACCTCCGGCAGGATCCACTCGCGGAAGCCCGTGCGCAGGCTCGGCGCCGGGTCGGAGGGGATGAAGCCCTGGCCCTGGTCGATGACGGTCCAGCCGAGATTCCTGAGCTGATCGAGGAGGGGCTTCTCGACGTGGAGGTACTCACTCATTGCCGCCTCCACGCCCGCCTGGGCCTGGAGCGGTACGCCCCTTGGGGGTGAGCCGGTACTTCTGCAGGCGGCTGCGGGGCTTGTCCGGCAGGGTGTACTCGATGAGCCCCGCGGCGAGGAGATCACTCACCGCGCGCCGGAGCGAGCCGGTTCGGGCCCTCAAATCCAGCGTCACGGCGAGCTCTCTGATCGACTGCGGAGCCCCTTGCAGCGCGCCCAGGATCTGTTTCGACCGGGCCCCTGACTGGTCCCCCGACTGGCCCCCTGACTGCACCCCTGACGTTCGAGCCAGCTTCGCCGCCCGGGGATGCACCGGCAACCGGAGGAGGAAGCTCGTCCGGTCCTCGTCGCTCTCGATCTCGGGCGGGGGAGAGCCGTTCGCCTTCATCACCTTGAGGATCTTCGGGATCCCCGTTGAGCGTCCCTCGGTGAGGTCCAGCTCCTTGAGGAACTCGCCGATGCGCCGATTGCGGTAGCGTCTGCACACGGCCTTGCCGGCGCGCAGCGCCTGCATGGAGATCGACCGATCGGGGCCCGGAAAACTCAGCACCACCAGGTCCTCGGGCGTGATGCGCACCTCGACGGGCTCGCGCTCCTCGTAGGAGCGGTGATACACGGCGTTGACCACGGCCTCCTCGACGGCGGCGCGCGGGAAGTTCCAGAAGCGCTCCGCCTCGGGCCGGTCCGGGTGCTTGACGACGGTCTCCTTGATGTAGTTGCGGTTGATGTAGTCGATGGCGTCTCGGGTGATGCGCGCGAGGGGCCCCTGGAAGACCTTCTCGTCGAAGCGATCGCCGCCCGGGCCTTCCGGGAACCAGACGACGTCGATCTGCGTGGCGGGGAAGAAGCGCTGGGGCGCGTCGTTGAAGAAGAGTAGGCCGACATTCTTCGGGAAGGGCGCCTCCGACGGGCCTCCGATGATGTTCATCCGCGTCCCGAGGACCTGCGGGGAGAGCCCGGTGGCCTCCTTGGCGAGCTCGCTGCCCACCTCGTCCAGGAAGTCGCGGATCAACCTTGGCGACAGGTCGTCGAGGGATGCCGCCTGGTTGTATCGGTCGTCGAAGGGCACCGTGGCCGCCAGGCCGAGCAGCTCCCGCTCGTCGGCGCCCTTGGCTCGAACCGTGCTCGAGTTCCTCCGAATGAAGTAGCCCCACTCCTTGGAGTCCTTCGCCAGGCTCACCTTGGCCTTGTACGGCCGCATCTCGCCCCCTGGAGCCCAGAGCACCAGGATCGAGCGGTCGCGGATCGTGTAGGTCGCCGAGAGCGGGTGATACTGGGGCTGGAGGCCGTGGTAGCCGAGGCGGAGGACCTCCTTCTGGATCGTCTCGAAGCCCCGCGGATCGATCCCCTTCGGCGGCAGCACCGGGCCGCCGTAGCTCTCCTCGACGCCGATCACGATGTACCCGCCGCCGAGGTTGTGGAAGTCGTTGGCGAAGGCGCAGAGGGTGTGCAGCACCGCCTCGGGGTTCCAGCCCGCCTTGTACTCGACGCGCTCGCCCTCGATGGTGCGCTGGCGGAGGAGGTCGTCGATGTTGACGGGGAGCGCAGGGTTCATCATTGGGCGCCCCCCTGGGCACCGACCTTCTGCGCCTCTGCCACGGGTACCCGCACGCGGCCGGTGAGGAGGTCGTGCATGAGACCGTGCTTCACAGCCCCGAACTTGTTCGCCAGACTGCCCTCTTCTGCGAGTCTCCCGTTGACGGCACACAGGCGGGCAGCGATCTCGTCCTGCTCGGGAACACTCGGAACCGCGACAAAAAGGTCGCGGAGCTCACCCACGTTGAAGTGCTGCTGCGCCAGTCCTCCCTGCTTCCGAAGCACCTGCTCCTTGCCGAATGGTGAGTTGATCCACGCCGTCAGGTACGCAGATCGAAGACAGTCGGCCGGACGGGAGATCAAGAGGTCGATGCAGTTCGCGCCTGCGTACTCGGGCGGAACGACCGCGCTCGTGCCGGGGTACCCAGTGCGCACGCTGAGGACGTCCCCTCCGCGTACCTGACTCTTCGATAGCAGGGCATTGGACTGTGGCGAAATGAACACCATGTTGGACGGGTCAATACCATCCTCCCGGATGTTGGCTGAGCGAAACGCTGGCACTCCCTCAGCGACATAGTATTGCGCGGGGCGAATCACGATGCCCACTGTGATCAGATCAGTGATTTCAGATAACGGGCGTGCATCCCACTCCTTCGGAATCCACCCGAGCGGCGATTCCTTGTAGAGCTGCGGGGCCTCCTCGCGCGGGGGGCGGAGCTGGCCGTTCGCGGTGACCCCTCGAGTGAACAGGTCGTGCATCAGCCCCGCCTTGATCTGCTGCGTCTTCGCGATCAGTGCCTCAGTCTGCTCGATGGCCTTGTCGAGCGTGGTGATGACTCTCCCAATTCCCCGCTGTTCTTCCGGCTCGAAGGCAGGCAACTGAAGGCGGCGCACGTCCGACGAGTTGATCGCTGGGTAGTTTGACCCGACAACGTAGCGATCGATCTGCCGCGATAAATCATCGCTGAGGATGGCGCAGAGAATGAAGTGTGGGTCCGCGCCATTCATTGCGCGGAGTACGGCGAAGCCAGTCGAGGCTACGAAGTTGCCTTCAGGGAGGTCGCAGTAGGCGAAGGCTCTGAGGTTCGGTCGAACGGTTGCCATTAGTACATCGCCGTTTCGCAGGACGCGGCGAGCCCGGCTGGGTGCATCACGGTATTCGATGGCATCATTGGGCAACGTCAGCCGTCCGTTGGCGGCCGCAGAAATGTCGATGTAGCGGAAGGAGAGGCGCGGATCAGTCCCGGCAGGGAGCGACTCGGGATCCAGGGCAACGAGCGATTCCAGAGCTCGCGTGGGCGGACACTCACGCATACCCGAGCTCCCCGAAAGAGCCCTTGAGCTTGGCCGTTGCCGCATCCCTTCTACTTTCGATGTCCCCGGCGGTCACCGCGTACTTGGCGTGCAAGTTCTCCAGCGCCGCGAGGCACGCTCGCTGAGCCACCCGGACGTACGACGCGGAGGTCTGCATGGGGAACCCGACCCTCATTCTTCCGCCTCCGCGGCCCAATCGAGCAGCTTCTGCCTTAGCTCCTCTTTCGACGGCAGATAGAGTTGATATTCAGAGGCGTAGATCGATGCGTCCTTCGGCAGGGTGATCTCCACCAGCGCGTCGTTCTTCTTCTTGCAGAGAATGACGCCGATTGTCGGATGCTCGTCGGGTAGTTTCACGGAACGATCGAAGTGATTCACGTACATCTGCATCTGCCCCAGGTCCTGATGCGTGAGCCTGCCGATCTTGAGGTCGACAAGCACATAGCAGCGGAGCAGGCGGTTGTAGAAGACCAGATCTACGTGGAAGTGCTCTTCCCCGAGGGTGAATCGCTTCTGGCGAGCCTCGAAGAGAAAGCCCGTCCCCAGCTCCAGGAGAAAGCGCTCGATCTTGTCGATGATGGCGGTTTCCAGGTCGGACTCCGAGTAGGCGGCCTTCTCCTCCAGCCCCAGGAATTCGAGGACGAGAGGCGACTTCAGGAGATCTCTCGGTGCTTCGACCGTATGCCCCTCCGTGGCCATGCGCCGGACGGCATCCTTGTCCCGGCTCAAGGCCAGGCGCTCGTAGAGGCTGGAATCGAACTGGCGGCGCAGTTCACGGAGGGACCACCCCTGCTTCGCCGACTCGATGGCGTAGAACGATCGTTCCTTGTCGTCCTTGACGGATAGCAGGAACACGCAATGGGACCAGCTTAGCCGGAACACCGCTGGAAGGTCCTTCGGCAGCCTCAGCACCGACAGCGGGCCAGATCGGCCAGACAGCGTCTGACTTTTCTGCAACTCAGGGAATAGGCCCGACGGTGTCTGACCGATCTGCGACCGGTGCGTGAGGTAGAACTGCCGCATCCGCTTCAGATTCGTCAGGGAAAACCCCCGACCGAACTCCATGGTCAGCGAGGAGGCAACCTGCTTCAGCAGGGCCTTGCCGTAGTCGGCTCGTTCGGCGCCCCCTTGCTCGTGCTCCACGATCAGCCTGCCGATCTCGTAGCTGGTGACCACCTGGAGCGTGTTGACGGTGTGAGCAGCCAGCCGACGGGCAGAGACAACCAGCTCGCGAATCCGCGGCAGGAGGGCCTTCAGCGTCGGACCCGGGTCAGGCATACCCCAGCTCCCCCAGGAAGCCCTTCAGCTTCGTCGCGGCAGCATCGCGCCGCTGCTCGATAACCTCGGCCGTCACCGCGTACTTGGCATGCAAGTTCTCCAGCGCCGCGAGGCACGCTCGCTGGTCCGCGCGCAGGTACGACCCGTACGTCTCCACCAACATCCGGTGCAGCCGCTCGAGGATGACCTTGCGCGCCTCGTCCCGGTCGATCTTCTCGCGCGCCGCGGCGACGAGCTCCTCCTGCTTCTTCTCGGTGGCGCGCAGGTCGGCCTTGAGCTGCTTCGCCTCGTCTTCGAGCGCCTTGTGCCGGGCGAGCTTCCCCTCGACGGCGGTCGCCTCCTTCTCCAGCACGCGCCAGTCGCCCAGGCCGGGGTCACGCTTGGCGAGCTTCATCTCCCCCCTGGCCTGTTTGAGCTTCGCCTTCAACTCCCTGACCTGCTCGCCCGGGAGGATGCCCGTGTCGTCGTCGTCCTCGTACTCCTCCTCGTCGGCCGCGCTGAAGAGCGCGGAGAGCTCGGCAAGGCGGGCCCGCTTGGCCTCCATGTCGGCCAGGAGCTCGGGAAATTGGCTCTCCAGGATGTCGCCGTCGGGGATGAGCTCCGGGCCCCAGCCGCTGGCCGCGATCGACTTGAGGTCAGCCTTCAACTCGTCCACATAGCGCGCGAAGGCGCCGCGGACCTGATGACCGTCGAGGATCCCGTTGTTCGCAAGGGCCTGATCGAGCGAAGCCAGGAGGGCACGCCTCAGGGCATAGACGTTTCCCTTCTTGCCGCCGGTCGGGGCCAGTGCCTCGAGGTCTGGCAGGCGCTTCTTCCACCAGGCCTCGAGCGTCTTGAGGATGGCCGCATGGGCGGCCGCGACGCTCTTGTCGCCGGCGACGATCGCGGCGAGGGCGCGGCGGTCGGCCACCTCAGGCGTGAAGTCGAGATACGCGTTCGTGCCGGCGCGTGGGCGGAAGCACCGCTTGCGGAGCTCGGGGTAGTTGGTCCAGAAACGCCCGAGGGATTCCACCTCGGCCTTCGGGACCCCTCCGTGCAAGTGCGCCCGCACGTCGTGGGGCTCGGGCGGCGGGGCGTTGTCGACGTAGCGCCGGATGTTGCAGTTGAAGTCCTCGGCCTCGACCTCGCTGACCGGCACCCGCCGGCCGTAGCCGGGGACCTCCTCCGTGCCCCCGCTCGTCAGCGCGCGGTAGGCATGAACGATGCGCGAGATGTCCTCGGCGCGCAGGAAGTTCTGCGCCTTCCCCTCGCGGTAGTCGCGGTCCGCGTTGATGAACGCGACGTGCTTCCGGGTTTGCGCGTCCTTCTTGTTCATCAAGAGCAGGCATGCGGGGATCCCCGTGCCGTAGAAGAGGCCCGCCGGCAGGCCGATGACCGCCTCGAGCCATCCGCGCTCGAGGAAGTAGCGCCTGGCCTCGCGCTCCTCGCCGCCGCGGAAGAGCACGCCGTGGGGCATCACGGTCGCCATCTTCCCGCTCGCCGCCAGCACGGCCAGCATGTGCTGAACGAACATCAGGTCGGCCTTCTTGCCCTTCTCCGGCAGCCAGACCGCGAAGCGCCCCGGATACTCGGTGTCCTTCTTGATGTAGTTCTGGCTGAACGGGGGATTCGCGAGGACGCGGTCGTAGCGCCTGAGCTCCCCCTTGTCGTCCTTGTGCTGCGGCCGGCGGATCGTGTCCTCCTGGCGGATGTCGGCGTCCGCGATGTCGTGCAGGAGCATGTTCATCTTGCAGATGGACCAGGTCGAGCCGATGCTCTCCTGCCCGAACAGCGAGCGATTCTTGGGGTTCCCGCCGCACTCGCGGATGTAGTCCGCCGCCTGGATCAGCATTCCGCCCGAGCCGCAGGTCGGGTCGTAGATGCTCATCCCCTCCTGCGGATCGACGATCTCCACGAGGGTGCGCACGACGTCGGCGGGCGTGTAGAACTCGCCGGCCTTCTTGCCGGCGGAGTCGGCGAAGAACTTGATGAGGTACTCGTAGGCCGCCCCGAGCAGGTCGGGGAACTCGAAGTTCTCGTCGCGCAGCGGGATCTTCTCGAAGTTCTGGACGAAGTTCGCCAGGGTGTCGTCGTCCAGCGTGCGCTGACCGATCTTGCGGTTGAAGTTGATGTGCTTGAGGACGTCCTGAAGGGCGTCGACGTTGGCGTCCTCGAGCGCCTCGAGCGCCTTGTTGAGCGCCGTCCCGACGTTCGTCTTGAGGTGGCGAATCCGGGTCCAGCGCGCCTCCTCGGGAACGAAGAACGAGTACTTGTCCGGGTTCTCCTGCTGCTTGGCGAGGGCGCCGGCGGCCATCCCCTTCGCCTTCAGTTCCCTGGCGAGCTGCTCACGCTCCTGGTCGAAGAGGTCGGAGAGCCTCTTCAGGAAGAGCATCCCGAAGATGTACTCCTTGTACTCCGAGGCATCCATGTTGCCGCGCAGGTCATCGCAGGCACGGAACAAGAGGCCGGAGAGCTGGCTGAAGGTCAGCCTGGTCATCTGCCGCTTCTCCTCGCCCCGCGGCGCGGGGGAGGGGCAGGCAGCACGGCCTGCTTCTCCTCCCCGAAGTACGCCATGTAGCAGCGGCCCGCCGTGCGGAAGCCGAGCGAATCGTAGAGCGCGATTGCAGGCGCGTTGTCGTCGTCCACGATCAAGTGCACCGCCGGGCGCTCACGGAGCGACTCGCCGACGACGAACGCCGTCAGTCGCCGCGCAAGGCCCTGCCGCCGATACTCGGGCAGCGTGTAGGTCCCTCCGATGCACACGCACTTCGTCGTCATCCCCGTCCGTTTCAGGAACGCCGCGGGATGCCCGTCCACGTCCAGCACCGCGACCTGCTTCCGATCGACGAGGTCGTGCCAGTCCGGGTTGATCGCCGTGTCGCGCTCCTTGTTGTACGCCGCCTGGTACGCCTCCAGCGCGTGCCGGTCCGACTCCGTCGCCCACCGCCCGCTGCCGGACCCGAGCGACCTTCGACAGACCATCGCCAGCAGGTCGTGCTCTCGAGGCAGCTTCCACCGCTTGAGCAGCGCAGTGCGAATCGCAGCCTTCACCTTCCCGCTCGTCGTCAGCTTCACCGGGCGCCCCTGGAAGGCCTCGACCAGCGCCACCCCCTCCGAGGGCGGTCGGCACTCCAGGAACCACATCCCTCGCACCGTCAGCAGCGAGACGCACGTGATGGCCCCCTGCGTCCGCCCGTCCTTCCGGCGCACGAGCAGGCGATACGGCGTGTGCGGGTCGTTGAGCACCACCTCCACCGACAGGCAGTCGAGCGACCCACGCGAGAGCCACTCGCCCGCCGCCCCGGCGATACCGCTGGACATGGTTCCGGCGCGGTTCCGCTCGCGATTCTCCAATGCATGCTCCCCGATGCGTGCCAGTCCGCGGATCCTGCACCCTCGCGGCGCGCGAGTCAACGGACTCCGAACACGACCCCTTCGGTCCCGTCCCTGCGCGGCTCTGCTTGTCTCGCCGGCACCTGCGCGATACCATCGCCCTCCCGCCGCAACACGCACGCCACGAGGTCCCATGCCCGCACTCCAGCAGAAGCTCTCCGCCAAGGAACGCATGCAGCTCAAGCCCCTCCCCGTCCCCGAGCGCGAGACCTCGGAACGCGTGCGCGACTTCGGCGAGGTCGTCCTCGGCTACTCCCCGCAGGACGCCGCCCTCGAGGCGCTGCGCTGCATCCAGTGCGCGAAGCCGCCCTGCACGGAGGCCTGCCCGGTCCACACCGACATCCGCGGATACCTCCAGCTCATGGAGGAAGGGCGCCTCGTCGACGCCTACTACAAGAACCGCGAGGTGAACCCGCTCCCCGCCGTGTGCGGCCGCACGTGCGACCACGTCTGCGAGACGGTCTGCGTCGTCGGCAAGCGCGGGAAGCCGGTCGCGATCGCCTCGCTCAAGCGCGCCGCCGCGGACTTCTACATCGCGGAGAAACGCGCGGGGCGCGTGCCGAAGGCGGAGCGCCCGGCCGTCATCCGCCGCGGCAAGGCCGCCGTCGTCGGCGCGGGGCCCGCGGGGCTGACCTGCGCGCACGACCTCGCGGTGAAGGGATACGACGTCACGGTGTACGAGGCCGCGCCGGTGCCCGGCGGGATGCTGTGGCTGGGGATCCCCGAGTTCCGCCTCCCGCGCGACGTGATCGAGTTCGAGGTGGAGGAGCTGAAGGAGCTCGGCGTCCGCTTCCGGTTCGGCACGGCGCTGGGGCGCGAGGTCACGCTCGAGCAGCTCCGCAAGGAGCACGACGCGGTGTTCCTCGGCATCGGCGCGCACCGCGGGAAGAAGATGGACATCCCGGGCGAGAACGACTTCGAGGGGTTCCTCGACGCGATCGTGTTCCTGCGCCGCGTGGCGCTCGGCGACAAGACGCGGCCGGGCGACAAGGTGATGGTGATCGGCGGCGGGAACTCGGCGATCGACGCCGCGCGGACGGCGCTGCGGCTGGGGTGCTCGGAGGTGACGATCGTCTATCGGCGGTCGCGGAAGGAGATGCCCGCGCTGCCGTCGGAGGTGGACGAGGCGGAGCGCGAGGGGGTGCGGATGCACTTCCTGGCGCAGCCGGTGCGGATCGTCGGGAAGGACGGGAAGGTCACGGGGATGGAGTGCCTGCGCTGCGAGCTTGGGGAGCCCGACGCGAGCGGGCGCAGGAAGCCGGTGCCGGTGAAGGGGAGCGAGTTCACGATCAACGCGGACGTGATCGTCCCCGCGGTGAGCCAGGAGCCGGACGTGACCGGTCTCGGCCAGGACCACGGAGTCGGGATCAGCAAGTGGAACAGCGTGGTCGTGGACGAGACGACGCTGGCGACGCAGGTGAAAGGGATCTTCTCGGGCGGCGACGCGGTCACCGGGCCGTCTTCGGTGATCAAGGCGATCGCGGCGGGGCACAAGGCCGCGGCCTCGATGGCGAAGTACCTCGAGGAGACGTGCGGGTAGGGGGCGCAGGCGCACCTCCGCAGGCCCGGATGGCTCATGGACCCGGAGTAGGTCCAGAGTCATACTCCGGCCATGAAGACTGCCATCTCACTTCCGGACGAGTTGTTCCGGCGGGCCGACGCGCTCGCCGGACACCTTCGGATTTCGCGGAGCCGGCTCTACGCCCGCGCGCTGGACGCGTGTCAGAGGGCGCAAAGGCGCGACGACGTGACCGAGGCGCTCAATCGCATCTACGCGGAAGAGTCCTCCGAGGTGGACGCGCAGTTAACGCGGATGCAACGCAAGTCCCTTCCCAAAGGGGGATGGTGATGCTACGCGGGGAGATCTGGTGGGCAACTCTGCGCGCGCAACTCTGTTCCCCTGATTGAGGTTGACACCCTATCGAGCCGAAATACCCGGTAGGGAGTCCCAGGAAGGAGGAACCCATGTCCCTGAAGCCGAAGTCAGAGATCCCGGGTACCGCGACGACGCCTTCGGGCACCTTCGCGAGGCGCTCAATTTCGGCTACGCTGACCTCAAGCGCCTGGAGTCCGACGCCGACCTCTTCCCCCTCCACGACGACGAGCGGTGGAACGACCCGCTCAAGCGTCTGGGGAAGTAGCGTGTCGATGGACCCGACAGTCGAGCCGACGTAGCCTGGTGTCGGCTGAGCTGCTGCCGCCACCGCGAGCAAGGTGAGCGCGATGATCACTGGCACACCCAGCCCCATCAGAGCCCGAGCGTGTGTCGCAGCGCGCGGTCGACGGAGGCCATGTCCGTCCACTCGCCGATGACGCCCGCGATCTCCCCGTCGAACACCGTCGCGAGATTGTCGGTCATGGTGACGGGGTCAGTCCGGAGTCCGCTGGCCTTTCCCTCAGGGGTCGCGAGTGAGGCGAGGACGCGGCAGGGATGGCCCGCACGGGCGACGTTGCTGGAGACCATCGCCGCGATCGTCTGGGAGAGGCCGGTCGCCAGGCGATCGGCCTGCACCACCAGCGCGGGACGCCGCTTCGCCGTCCGCAGGTTCGAGTCCGGAAAGAGGACGAGGACGACCTCCCCCCGCCTACACGGCATCGTAGACGTCCATTTCCGGCCGTTCCCAGTCCTCGGCGAAGGTGCGGAGACGCCGCCGCAAGTCCGATGCCTGCGTCTCGCCGATGCCGCTCGACGGCAAATCGACCGAACCTGATGGCGAGAGGAAGATGACGATGACCTCCGCCTCCTTCACGGCCGGGACTGCCTCGAGGAACTCCACCTTCCCGTCTCGATAGATCCCGCGGATAGGCGTCAGCATCTTGTCCTCCATCAACCGCCCTGGCGCATTTCCATTCTATCCCCCTGATCTTGGGTGACAAGGGGCGACCTTGCAGGGCCCTGGGACGGGACCACCCCGGCAGCGGGGCGATTGGCGCCTCCGCGACCCGTACCTGCGACCGCTCGTCGGCGCGTGCGCGAGGCATCGCTGACGGTGATTCTACCGCTGACCGGGGCCGCCCGCAACCGCCGATCCGCGCGCGCAACCGTCCGGGGCTGCCTTCCCGACGAACCGAGGCAGATGGTTGTCTGCCCGCCCGTCGCCGTGTCGACGAGCCAAGTCAGCTCGGTGTTGGCCGGCACATCGCCGTCTCCGCGTGGGGTTGTCCCTCGAGATTGACCCTGATACGATTTCATGAGTCGAGTCCAGGGAAGCACCAGATGAGGTTCGAAGAGGTCAAACACGAATTGCGACGGGTGCCATTTCGCCCTTGCATCGTGCGGATGGTCAGTGGCACCGAGTATCGCGTCACCAACCCGGAGACGATCGTCAGCCCGCGCTTCGCGGCGTTCCTGCTGCCGAACGGGGTGATCGAGGTCGCCGCGCTAGAGTACATCGAAGCCATCCGCCCGTCGAATGGGAGTGGGAAACGCCGAGTCGGCGCCGCCCACAGGGCGAGACGTCGGCGGTAGGCCGCGCGGGCGCCTTCCGCCTACCGTGGCACGCTTACGCGTGCCGATCCACGGCGCCCTCACGGGCGCCTCTCCATGGCGCCCTGACGGGCGCCTCTCCATGGCGCCCTCACGGGCGCCTCTC
>Ga0082335_1005248_pt1 | contig 18162 bp, 17 predicted proteins | sample Subgrocontami58m_FD_72375 | JGI IMG/M metagenome (GOLD analysis project Ga0082335, IMG submission 72375) | Subsurface groundwater microbial communities from S. Glens Falls, New York, USA - GMW37 contaminated, 5.8 m (SPADES assembly) (version 2) ... | reverse complement strand
AGAGCTGCCTCGGCTGCGCGCGCACGATCGCGTTCGTCCTCGAGCCCGCCACGGGGCGCTACAGCGCGCGCGCGGGTTTCGGCACGCCGCAGTTCGGCGAACTCACCTCGCTCTCGTTCGAGGGCGGATTTGCGCCCGACGTGTTCCACCTCACGCTGTCGTCGAAGAGCCCGGTCCACATCGAGAACACGGCCGACGTCAAGATCCGGCCGCGCATCCCCGCGTGGCACCGCAATGCGCTCGACAACGCCCGCTCGCTGATGCTGCTTCCGGTCGTGGTGAAGGGCCGCGCCGTCGCGCTGCTGTACGCGGACTGGACCGCGGGCGAGACCACGCAGCTCACCGCGAAGGAATCGCAGTTGCTGAAGTCGCTCGTCGCCGAGATCGAGGCCGCCATCCAGCCGGCCCAGCCCTCCGGCAACGGGGGCAGCCGGTCCTGAGAGGCCGGAGGCAATCGATGAGAGGAAACCCGCCCGCGTTGCGCAGGACCACCGCCGAACGCGTGACCGTCGCGGCCGTCGCGTTGTTCGCCTGGATCTCTGCCGTCGCCGGCGGGCCGGACACGGCGGCGATGACGATGAGCGCCGATGCGCAGCTCGAGCGCGCGATCGCCGAAGTGCGCCGGGGCGCGCTTGGGAACGCGCTCGGCGACATCGACAGGCTGATCGAGCGCTATCCCAATTTCCGCCTCGCGTACCTCGTCAGGGGCGATCTGCTTCTCGCGCGCGTGCGGCCGATCGCCGGCCTGGGCGACGCCGCGCCCGCCGCGCGAGATCGGCTGGAGGAACTGCGCGCCGAAGCGCGGGCGAGGGCGCGGGCCGGCCGCGAGGTGCCGCAGGCGAACCGCATTCCACGCTACCTGCTCCAGCCCGACGCGAGGCAGACGAACGCAATCATTGTCGACGCCGAGCGCTCGCGCGTCTACGTGTACGATCTGCGGAGCGGCACGCCCCGGCTGGCGCGCGACTTCTACTCGACGATCGGCAAACTCGGTATCGGGAAGGAGCGCCAGAGCGACAAGAAGACGCCGATCGGCGTCTACCACGTCACTTCCTGGATCCCCGGAGCAAAGCTCCCCGACCTGTACGGCAAGGGGGCATACCCGATCGATTACCCCAACCCTCGCGACCGTCTGCTGGGGCGCACGGGCTACGGGATCTGGATCCACGGCGTTCCCGCGAGCACGTACGCGCGCGCGCCGCGGGCGAGCGACGGCTGCGTCGCGCTCGCCAATCCCGACCTGGAGGCGCTCGCCCCCTACGTCCATCCGGGCGCGACGCCGGTGGTCATCGCGCGACAGGTCGAGTGGGTGACGCCCGAAGCCTTGCGCGCCGAGCGCGACGCGTTTCTCGCGTCCCTCGAGGCGTGGCGGCGCGACTGGGAGAGCAATGACCTCGATCGTTACCTCGCCCACTACGCCAAGGACTTTCGCACCAGCGACAAGGATCTCGCGGGCTGGAAGGCGCACAAGCGACGGGTGGGCGCAGGCAAGTCGTGGATCAAGGTCGCGCTCGGGAACGTGAGCGTGTTCCGCGATCCCGACGCGAGCGATCTCGTCAGCGTGACTTTCGACCAGGACTACCGTTCGAGCAACCTGTCGCAGCGCACGCGCAAGCGCCAGTACTGGGCGCGCGAGGCCGGGCACTGGAAGATCGTCTACGAGGCGCCGGAGCGCGCTCCCGTGCTGGTGCTGCCGGAGTCCTATCCGGCGGGAGTGCGCGCCGCAGCGCCGGCTGCCAAGCACTCGTGAGAAGGACCCGAGAGCTGCCATAACATACCCTACCGGGGTACTTGACATATACCTTATGGGGGTATATATTGGCAGCGTTGGGCGCCGCTGAGCGGACCCGACGACGAGGGCGCGGGATTCGGAATGCAGCTCGGTCTGTTCAGCTATCTCAAGCAGGTGCTCAGCCGGCCTCATGCCGGACGCGGCGTGGTGGCCGCGACTGGCACCACCTCCACCGCTGCGATGATTTCCTGCTGCGCCCGGGCGTGAGCCGGTGCCGCGCGACAGAACCGATGCGAGGATGAACGGAGAGACGATGGCAACCGACCCTGTATGCGGTATGACCGTCGAACCCGAGCGCGCCGCCGGGACTGCGGTGCATGAAGGCAAAACCTACTATTTCTGCTCGACACATTGCAGGAGCGCGTTCGAGCGCGACCCCGCCAGGTACGTTGGTTCCAACAAGGCAGAACACGTCGGGCACGCGGGACACGGCATGGCGCTGCCGGCCGCGACCGAGGCGACCAGCACGATTCAGTACACCTGTCCGATGCATCCCGAGGTGGTGCGCACGCAACCCGGCAATTGCCCGATCTGCGGCATGACACTCGAGCCGCGCACCGCCGGCGGCGCGGAGGAAGAGAACGCCGAGCTGAACGACATGAGCCTTCGCTTCTGGGTAAGCACGGCGCTCGCACTGCCGCTGTTCGTGCTTGCCATGACCGTGGAATTCGCGCCGCAGTGGACCGAGGGCCTCATCCGGCCGCGCCCGCTGCAGTGGCTCGAATTCGCCCTCGCGACGCCGGTGGTGCTGTGGGGCGGGTGGCCGTTCTTCGTGCGCGGCTGGCAATCGCTCGTGAACCACCACCTCAACATGTTCACGCTGATCGCGCTCGGGGTCGGCGTGGCCTGGGTATTCAGCGTGGTGGCGACCGCGGTTCCGGAAATCTTCCCGGCGACGCTGAGGAGCATGGGCGGCCTGGTTCCGGTCTACTACGAGGCGGCGGCAGTGATCACGGCGCTGGTGCTGCTCGGCCAGGTGCTCGAACTGCGCGCGCGCAGCCGCACCAGCGCGGCCATCAAGATGCTGCTCGGGCTCGCACCGAAAACGGCGCGCATCCTGCGAGACGGCGGGCGCGAGGAGGACATCGCGCTCGACCAGGTGAAGCCGGGCGACCGGCTGCGGGTTCGCCCGGGCGAGAAGGTGCCCGTGGACGGCACCGTCGTCGAGGGTTCGAGCGCAGTCGACGAATCGATGGTGACGGGCGAATCGATCCCGGTCGAGAAGCACCAAGGCGACCGCGTGATCGGTGCCACCGTGAACGGAACCGGCAGCCTGCTGATGCGCGCCGAGCGCGTCGGCGCCGAGACGCTGCTCGCTCAGATCGTCCACATGGTTTCGGAGGCGCAGCGCAGCCGGGCGCCGATCCAGCGGCTCGCCGACGTGGTATCGGCGTACTTCGTCCCGGCGGTTGTTGCGATCGCGCTCGTCACGTTCGCCGTGTGGGGCCTGTGGGGGCCTGAGCCTCGCCTCGCGCACGCGCTGATCAACGCGGTGTCGGTGCTCATCATCGCCTGCCCCTGCGCGCTCGGCCTCGCGACCCCGATGTCGATCATGGTCGGCACCGGGCGCGGCGCCGCCGCAGGCGTATTGATCAAGAATGCCGAGGCGCTTGAGATCATGGAGAAGGTCGACACGCTGGTCACCGACAAGACCGGAACGTTGACGCTGGGCAAGCCGAAGCTCATCGAAGTCGTGCCTGCCGCGGGGGTCGATCCCGACCGGGTGCTCGCGCTCGGCGCGAGCCTGGAGCGCGCGAGCGAGCATCCGCTCGCCGCCGCGATCGTGGCCGGGGCCGAGGCGAGGGACGTGAAGCTGCTCGCAACGGCCGAATTCCAGTCGCTCACCGGGCGCGGCGTGACCGGCCGCGTCGACGGCCGCAGCGTATCGATCGGCAATCAGAAGCTGTTCGATGAATCGGGCGTTGCGATCGGCGACCTGGTGCAGCGCGCCGAAGCGATGCGCGCGGACGGCCAGACCGTGATGTTCGTCGCGATCGACGGAAGACCCGCCGGGCTCATCGGCGTCGCCGATCCGGTCAAGGACACCACGCCGGAGGCGATCCGCGAGCTGCACGCGGAGAAACTGCAGGTCGTCATGCTCACGGGCGACAACAGGACGACTGCCGAGGCGGTCGCGCGCAAGCTCGGTATCGACCGTATCGTGGCGGAGGTGCTGCCCGAGCAGAAGACAGAAGTCCTCAAGAAGCTGCAGGCGGAAGGTCGCGTCGTCGCGATGGCGGGCGATGGCATCAACGATGCGCCGGCGCTGGCGCAGGCACAGGTGGGCATCGCCATGGGGACGGGAACAGATGTCGCGATGGAAAGCGCGGGGATCACGCTGGTCAAGGGCGACCTGCGCGGCATCGTGCGCGCCAGGCGCCTTAGCCGCGCCACCATGCGCAACATCCGGCAGAACCTGTTCTTCGCGTTCGTCTACAACGTGCTCGGCGTGCCGATCGCCGCAGGCGTACTGTATCCGTTCTTCGGGGTGCTCTTGTCCCCGATCATCGCCGCCGCCGCGATGAGCTTCAGTTCGGTGTCGGTGGTGAGCAACGCGCTGCGGCTCAACCGCGTGCGGCTGTGAGAGTGCATTTCGGACGCACGATCAATCCTCGGACAGGAGGTTCGACATGTGGGGCGGAATGGGCGGCTACGGCTACGGATGGGACGGCGGCTGGCTGGGAATGGGCATCGGAATGATCGGCATGCTGCTGTTCTGGGTGCTGATCATCCTCGGCATCATTGTGCTGGTGAAATGGCTGGCGGGATCGCTGGCATCCCCCGAGGCGCCGCCGGCGAAGAGCGCGCTCGATATCTTGAAAGAGCGCTACGCGCGCGGAGAGATCGACAAGGAGGAGTTCGAGCAGAAGAAGCGCGATCTCTCCTCGTGATGCGATCGCGAGGCTGATCGCGTGCCCGGAGCTCGAATGCCGACGCCTGGCGTGTCCGCTGCGGTTGCGCCGTTGGCGGCTCGCGTGTGGGAGTGGGCAGCGTGGTCGTTTGCGCTGAACCTGGTATGGGAAATCGGACAATTGCCTCTGTACACGCTATACGGGACGGAATCCGCAGGGCGGATCACTTACGCCGTCATCCACTGCACCGCCGGGGACGTGGTGATCGCGGTATTCTCGCTCCTGCTTGCCACGCTGCTGACCTGGCGTGCCGATTGGCCGCTCACGCGCCCGTGGAGCGGCAGCGGTATCGCGATCCTGTCCGGGCTGTCCTACACGGCGTACAGCGAGTGGCACAACGTCTATCAAACCCACGCGTGGGCCTACTCGGAGAGCATGCCGCTCGTTTTCGGGATCGGGGTATCGCCGCTGCTGCAATGGCTCGTCGTGCCGGCGGCGCTCACGCTGATCGTCCGCCGAAGAGCGCGCGAACGCCGGCGTCCGGCCGTGAAACCATAAAGTGAGGAACGATCACATGAACGTTGTCCTGGCCCTGCTCGCGATGATGCCGCTGTACTCCACGGTCGCCGTTGGCGATTCGTCGGGGCATCATGCGCATGGACACGCGACCACCCCGTCCGGCCGCGTGGGTGAAAGGGAATTCGGCAGGACGGGAGATCCGGAGAAAGTGACGCGCGCGATCAGCATCGACATGAGCGACAAGATGCGCTTCAACCCGTCGAACCTGCGTGTCAAGCAGGGCGAGACGGTCAGATTCGTCGTCAGTAATTCCGGCAAGACCATGCACGAAATGGTGCTCGGAACGATGCAGGGGCTCAAGGAACACGCCGCGCTCATGCGAAAGCACGCCGGCATGGAGCATGACGAGTCTCACATGGTGCACGTCGAGCCCGGCGGCTCACAGGAGATCGTGTGGCAGTTTACCCGCGCCGGGACGTTCCACTACGGCTGCCTCATCCCCGGGCATTTCGAGGCGGGAATGGTGGGAAAGATCGTCGTGGCCAGGTGAACTGCACTCAAATGGGGCGGGCGCCGCTTCTGCCGCCAGTAACCGCATTGTTCGGGGTTGATCTACGTCAATTCCGAGCTGTGGTGACTGGATATTCTTGGCCGCGTTGAAGGCCGTCCACCGATGATCTCGCATATACAGGGCTCGCTACGACCGCAAACGCGCCGCGCAAGGCGGCGCGCGGCGATACTGCTCATCGCGGTGTGGGCCATGTTCTGGCTGTCCCAGGCCTATGCCGCCTGCTGCGATCCGCACGGCCGGCCGCATCAATCAATCGAATCCGGTGCGGCAATGCATTCGCACGCGCCGGCTGCACAGGTCGACTGCAACGGCGGTCATGAGCCGACCTGCCCGGTGATGCTCGACGAGGCGCTGCCGCTTGCCGGTGCGCAATTCGGCTATCTTGACGACGGCGGCTTCCCGCAGCATCTCGCTCCGTCGCCCGAGGCTACGCTGCCGATGCGCACGGCGCTCGAGCGCGTTGGAGATCGCCGCCTGCCCGATTCGCCCGGGCCGCCCGACCGCGCGTATCTGCGCTTTCGGCGCCTCCTGATTTAGCCTCCCCTCCTGCGTCGCTCACCGCGACGCCAGTCGTGCCCGCCGCGCGGGCCTGTCCTGCTTTCGTTCGTGGTCCGTGCGCTGTAAAGGGCGCAGTCGCCTATCCGCTGCAAAGGAGCAATTCGATGAAGATGCTGTTTAAGATCGCCGTTCCGCCCGTCGCGCCGATGGCGCCCGACGCATCCGCCGGGGACGCACATCCCCTGGACGGTGTGACGCGCAGATGGGCGCTGGTCGCGCTGAGCGTGGCACCGCTGCTGCTGGCCACCATGCGTGCCTTTGGTGCCGCGCCGTCGGTGTCGGTGTCCAAGCTGGTCGAATGCGGTTGCTGCGATCAGTGGGCGGAGCATCTGCGCAAGAACGGGTTTGCCGTGTCCGTGCGCGAAGTGCCCGACCTGGACCCTGTGAGGAAGAAGCATGGCATTCCCAGGGACTTCGGCACCTGCCACATCGCGACGGTCGAAGGCTACGTCGTCGAGGGGCACGTGCCCGCTGCGGACATTAAGCGCCTCTTGCGCGAGAAGCCCAAGGTCGCCGGCCTCGCCGTTCCGGGCATGCCGGCAGGTTCGCCCGGCATGGAGGGTCCGCGCAGCGAACCCTATGAAGTGCTCGCTTTCGAGCGCGGCGGCGCGGTGCGCGTGTATGCGCGCTACCGCTGAATCCGGAGCCGACATGGGGGATGTGATGCATTTGCGCGGTGTCCTGCCAATCCGATCGATAGCATCCAATGCGATCGCACTGCGCCTGTTGCGGTTTGCTCACGCAAACCGTTTTTCAACCACCTCTGGTAGGAGAAATTGAATGAAGCGCATTGGAATCGCAGCAATCGCGTTCGTTGCAGGCACCGCTCTCGGGACCGCTGCCTATGCGCAGGGCCGTCACGACGACAGGCCGCACGGTATGCCCAAGGACATGCCGATGGCAAAGGACTGCACCGGGGCGCCCGCGCCCGCCGGTCGCCACGACGAGAAACCGCACGGCGAGAAAAAGCCCGCGGCAAAGAAGTCCGACTGCAACGCGGCTGCGCCAAGGGGTCAAGACGCCAAGTAGCCTGGCCGGGTCCGCCCCTCACCGACATTGGTGCGGGGCGGGGACTCAGCGGCAGATTCGCCTGTTGTTTGCATGGGGAAGATTGTCATGTCGCAGCACGAACACGACGACCGCGGAGGCAGTTCGGCGGGAAGATGGGTACTGATCGGTTTTCTCGCGATCGGCGGTTTCTTCCTGATTACCGAGCACCGGGCGCACGTTTTCGGTGTGCTTCCGTACCTGCTCCTGCTCGCTTGCCCATTGATGCACTTCCTGCACGGGGGACACGGCGGTCACTCCCATCAGCATGACAGGCCGCAGGACACGAAGTCACAGGAATCGACGCCCGGGCGCGAACCCCATCAGGATGGGCAAGGGAAAGGAGGCAAGCCATGAGCCAGGAGTCCCCCGCCTACGGCCTTTGGTCGCTGGTGGTCATCAATTCACTGATCTTCATCATCTTCGCGTTCAGCTTCACCAGGCCGGCGACCGCCAGAGACTGGCGCTCGTTCGGCGCTTTCTCCGCCTTCCTGGTGGCGTTGTTCACCGAGATGTACGGGTTCCCGCTCACGGTCTATCTGCTCTCGGGATGGCTGTCTTCGCGATTCCCGGGTGTGGATTGGTTCGCGCACGATTCCGGGCATCTGCTCGAGATGATGTTCGGCTGGAAGGGCAACCCGCATTTCGGCCCGTTTCACCTGCTGAGCACCGTATTCATATTCGCCGGATTTGTGCTGCTCGCGTCGGCATGGAAGGTGCTCTATCGCGCCCAGCGCTCGCACCGGCTGGCGACCGATGGCCCCTACGCACGGGTCCGGCATCCGCAGTACGCGGCGTTCGTCGTGATCATGTTCGGTTTCCTGCTGCAGTGGCCGACGCTGCCGACGCTGGTCATGTTCCCGGTATTGGCGTTCATGTACGCGCGACTGGCGCTGCGCGAGGAGCAGGAGATGCGCGCCCAATTCGGCGAAGAGTATCGCCGCTACCTGGAGCGGACGCCCGCTTTCTTCCCGCGCTTCGACGGTAAGTCGAGACACGCCTGAAACATGCATTTCACTTACTCAAGGAGAATAGGATGCGCCAATATTCGAAGCCGCGTCGCATCGGCTCAGTCTCCTTTGAGAACAGACGATGGATTTGCGCCGGCACGACACGCCCGAGAGGCGCGCATTTGGAAACGAGTCTGGAGATCGATATGACGGAACATGACATGCGGTTCTCCGCGTGGGGCCGAACGACCTTGTTGTCCGCGCTTGCGGCCGCCGCGACAACCTCGGCGCCTGCATTCGCGGGCGATGCGACCCCATGGGCGCGCACCGTGCTTGCGCAGGCCGCCGCTTCCGCCGCGCCGCAGCCGTCTTCCTCGCTGCAGCAACTGGTCGGGGAGGCCCTGAGGAACAATCCGGAGATCGCTGCCGCCTCGCATGAGAAGGAGGCGGCGAATCAGCGGATCTCCCCTGCGGGCGCGCTCGACGACCCGATGATCGAGGCCGGCCTGATCAACGTCCCGATTCAGTCGCTGCGGCTGAACCGCGAAGATATGACGATGAAGATGCTCGGCGTCTCGCAGCGCTTTCCGTATCCCGGCAAGCGCGCGCTGCGCGAGGAGGTCGCGGCGAAGGACGCCGAGTCCGCCGGCTTCGGCTACCGCGAGACCGTCAACAGGGTGGTGCGGGACATCAAGGTGACGTTCTACGACCTGGCGCTCGTCGACCGCTCGATCGAAGCCGTGGAGCGCAACAGGACGCTGGTTGGGCAGTTGCTGCGCATCGCCGAAGGCCGCTACTCGGTCGGCCAGGGCGCGCAGGCCGACCTGCTGCGCGCCCAGACGCAGCTCGCCAAGATGAGCGAAGAGCTGCTGCGCATGCGCCGCGAGCGCCGCACGATGGAAGCCGACCTGGCCCGGGCGCTCGGGCGCGGCGCGGAGACCGCCCCGATCGCGTCGGCGATGCCTGGGCTCGAGCCGACGCTGCCCGCAGTCGACGAGCTGCGCGAGACGGCGCTCCGCAACCGGCCGCAACTGCTCGGGCTGAAGACGCTGATCGACAAGGGCCAGAAGGCGCTCGATCTCGCGCGCAAGGACTACTATCCGGATTTCGACGTCCGCTTCCAGTACGGCCAGCGGGAGAAGGACCTCGAAGGCATGCCGCGCGCGGATGTGTTCAGCCTGACCGTGGCGTTCAACCTGCCCGTCTGGGGAAAGCAGAAGCTCGACCCGAAGGTCGCCGAGGCCCAGGCGATGCGCGAGCAGGCGATCAGCCTGTACCAGGCGCAGGAGAACGAGTTGTTCGCCAAACTGCGCCAGCAGGTGGCGATCGCCGAGCAAAGCCGCGACTCCGCGAAGCTCTACGAAACCGGCATCCTGCCGCAGGCGCGGCTCGCGCTCGAGTCCGCGCTCGCCGCCTACCGCGTGAGCCGGGTGGATTTCCCGATGCTGCTCGACAGCCAGATGACCGTGCTCAACTACGAAGTCAATCACGCGGCCGCGGTAGTCGCGTACAACAAGGCCCTTGCCGAAATCGACCAGCTCACCGGCAAGTCCGTTGCCGTCGCGCGCTGAGCGGGCAACCGACTGGAGATCACACGTGAAACAACTTCTTTCCTTCCTCGCGGCGGTCGTCGTGATCGGAATCGCCGCGGGCGGCGGCTATTGGCTCGGCACCAGGAAGCCGGTGACGGAGACTGCAACGGCGCCGGCGGCCAAGGCCGAGCGCAAGATCCTCTATTACCGCAACCCCATGGGACTCCCCGACACCTCGCCCGTGCCGAAGAAGGACTCGATGGGGATGGACTACATCGCGGTGTACGAAGGCGAGGAGCCCGCCGGTCCTGAGCTGAAGATCAGCCTCGACCGCGTGCAGAAGCTCGGCGTGAGGACCGAGGCGGTCGCGCGGCGCGAGTTCTCGCGCGTGGTCCGCGCGGTCGGAACGGTCCAGGTGAACGAGCGCCTGGAGCGCACCGTGTCGCCGAAGTTCGAGGGCTGGATCCAGCGACTGCACGTCGCGACCACCGGCGAGGCCGTGCGCCGCGGCCAGCCGCTGATGGAGGTCTACAGTCCCGAGCTCGTCACGGCGCAGCAGGAATACCTCATTGCGCTGAAAGGCAGGGAAGGCGTCAAGGCGGCGGACGCGGAGATCCAGGCGAACATGGCGAGCCTCTCCGAAAACAGCCTGCAGAAGCTGCGCAACTGGGACATATCCGCCGAGGAGCTGCGTCGCCTGCAGCAGGAGGGCAAGCCGCGCAACACGATCACGCTGCGCTCGCCCGTCGACGGCGTCGTCCTCGGCAAGCCGCCGGTGCAGGGCATGCGCTTCATGCCAGGCGAGGCGCTGTACCGCATCGCCGACCTCTCGTCGCTGTGGTTGCTCGCCGAAGTGTTCGAGCAGGACCTCGCCTGGGTCCGCCCGGGCCAGGAGGCGAACGTCAAGGTGAACGCGTATCCCGACAAGGTGTTCCGCGGCAAGGTCGCCTTCGTCTATCCGACCGTAACGCAGGAAACGCGCACCGCGCGCGTGCGGATCGAGATGGCGAACCCCGGCCGCCTGCTCAAGCCGGAGATGTATGCGAGCGTCGAGCTCGCCGCCGCGCAGCGCGGCGAAAAGCGCCTTGCGGTCCCCGATTCGGCGGTGCTCGACAGCGGCACGCGGCAGCTCGTGCTGATCGAGCGCGGCGAAGGCAGGTTCGAGCCGCGCGAAGTGAAGCTGGGCCAGCGCGGCGAAGGCTACGTCGAGGTGCTCGAAGGCGTGAAGGAAGGCGAAACGGTGGTCGTCAGCGCGAATTTCCTGATCGATGCCGAGAGCAATCTCAAGGCTGCGGTCGGCGGGTTCGGACAGTCCGCGGCGGGGACCGGCGCGAAGCCCGCGGCGACCAAGGCAAACAAAGCCGAAGGCCGCGTGATCGACGCGGACCCGAAGAACGGTTCGGTCATCATCGCGCACGGGCCGGTGGAGAGCCTCAAGTGGGGCGGCATGACCATGGGCTTCAAGGTGGCCGATCCCGCGCTGTTCGCGGCGCTGAAGGAAGGCGCGCAAGTCCGCTTCGAGTTCATCGAGCAGCCGCCGGGCGAATGGACCGTGGTGCGCGCCACGCCGCTCGCCGAAGCACGCGGCAGCGCCTCCCCCGACCCGCACAAGGGGCATTGAGCATGCTCGGCCGGGTCATCGAATGGTCGGCGCGCAACGTCTTCCTGGTGTTGCTCGCGACCCTGATCGTGATCGGTGCGGGCGTCTACGCCATCCTGAAGACGCCGCTCGACGCGCTGCCCGACCTCTCCGACGTGCAGGTGATCATCTACACCGAGTACCCGGGGCAGGCACCGCAGGTGGTCGAGGACCAGGTCACCTATCCGCTGACCACCGCCATGCTCTCGGTACCCAAGTCGAAAGTGGTGCGCGGGTTCTCGTTCTTCGGCGCCTCCTTCGTCTACGTGATCTTCGAGGACGGCACCGACATCTACTGGGCGCGATCGCGGGTGCTGGAGTACCTGAGCTTCGCCTCCGGGCGCATGCCGCGGGGCGTGACCCCGGCGCTCGGGCCGGATGCGACCGGCGTCGGTTGGGTCTACCAGTACGCGGTGCTCGGCGCGCAGCGCACGCTCGCCGAGCTGCGCACCATCCAGGACTGGTATATCCGCTACCAGTTGACCAAGGCCCCGGGCGTCGCCGAGGTGGCGAGCATCGGCGGCTTCGTGCAGCAGTACCAGGTGATCGTCGATCCGCGCCGGCTGCAGGCCTACGGAATTCCGCTGGCAAAGGTCGCGCAGGTGATCCGCGACAGCAACCGCGACGTCGGCGGGCGCGTGGTCGAGATGGCCGAGACCGAATACATGGTGCGCGGCCGGGGCTACCTGCGCGGCAAGAGCGATATCGAACAGCTCGTCGTCAAGGCCGAGAAGGGCGTGCCGGTGCTGGTGCGCGACGTGGCGCGGGTCGAGTTGGGGCCCGACGAGCGGCGCGGCCTGACCGAGCTGAACGGCGAGGGCGAGGTCGTATCGGGCATCGCCATGGCGCGCTACGGCGAGAACGCGCTCAAGGTGATCGACAACCTCAAGGCGAAGATCGCCGAAATCTCGAGCGGGCTGCCCGAAGGCGTGCGCATCGAGACCGTCTACGACCGCTCCGAGCTGATCCACCGCGCCATCGACACGCTCAAGCGAACGCTCGTCGAGGAAAGCGCCATCGTCGCGCTGGTGTGCGTGCTGTTCCTGATGCACGTAAGGAGCGCGCTGGTGGCGATCGCGATGCTGCCCGTGGGCGTCCTGATGGCGTTCATCGCGATGCACGCGCTCGGCATGAACTCCAACATTATGAGCCTGGGCGGGATCGCGATCGCCATCGGCGCGATGGTGGACGCGGCGATCGTCATGATCGAGAACGCGCACAAGCACCTGGAGCGGCTGCGCCCGGGGGAATCGCGCGTCCAGGCGATGGTCGATGCGTGCAAGGAGGTGGGGCCGGCGCTGTTCTTCAGCCTGCTGATCATCACGGTCTCGTTCCTGCCGGTGTTCACGCTCGAGTCGCAGGAAGGGCGCTTGTTCTCGCCGCTCGCCTACACCAAGACCTTCTCGATGGCGGGCGCCGCGCTGCTGTCGGTGACCCTCGTTCCGGCGCTGATGCTGATTTTCGTGCGCGGCCGGATCCTGCCCGAGGCGAAGAACCCGCTCAACCGCGTCCTGATCTTCCTGTACCGCCCGGTCATCGCCTGGGTGATGCGCTGGAAGGCGTTCACCATCCTTCTCGCCATGGCCGCGCTGGCGGCGAGCGCCTGGCCGGCGATGCGGCTCGGGACCGAGTTCATGCCGACCCTGAACGAGGGCACGCTGCTCTACATGCCGTCCTCGCTGCCGGCGATGTCGGTGACCAAGGCGGCGGAAGTGCTGCAGATCCAGGACCGCATCATCAAGGGCTTTCCGGAAGTGGCCTCGGTGTACGGCAAGGCGGGCCGCGCCCAGACCGCGACCGACCCCGCGCCGCTGGAGATGTTCGAGACGGTGATCAACCTGAAGCCGGAGTCCGAATGGCGTCCCGGCATGAACATCGACAAGCTGATCGCCGAGCTGGATCGGGCGCTGCAATTCCCCGGCATCTCCAACGCCTGGACCATGCCGATCCGGGCGCGCATCGACATGCTCTCGACCGGGATTCGCACCCCGATCGGGATCAAGGTCTTCGGCACCGACCTCGCCGTGATGGAACGCATGGCGAGGCAGATCGAGGCCGCGGTCAAGACGGTGCCGGGGACGACGAGCGCGTTCGCCGAGCGCATAACCGGCGGTTACTACCTGGACATCGAGCCCGACCGTGCGCAGCTCGCCCGCTACGGGCTCGCCGTGGGCGAGCTGCAGGACGTGATCGGCACGGCGCTCGGCGGCGAAATGGTCACGACCACGGTCGAAGGCAGGGAACGCTTCGGCGTCATCGTGCGCTACCCGCGCGAGCTGCGCTCGGACCCGAGGCTGATCGCCTCGCAGGTGCTGGTGCCCGTCATGGGCGGCGCGATGGTGCCGCTCGGACAACTCGCCAAAGTCGGGATCACGAAAGGCGCGCCGGCGATCCGCACCGAGAACGCCCTGCTCTCGGCCTACGTCTACGTGGACATCCGCGACCGCGACATCGGCGGCTACGTGGCCGATGCGCAGATCGCGGTGAGCGAGCAGGTGAAGTTTCCGCCCGGATACTACGCCGTGTGGAGCGGGCAGTTCGAGTACATGCAGCGCGCCATCGAGAGGCTGAAGCTGGTGGTGCCGGTGACGTTCGCGTTGATTTTCTTCCTGCTCTACCTCAACTTCAGGCGGCTCACCGAGACGATCATCGTGATGCTCTCGGTGCCATTCGCGCTGGTCGGAGGCATCTGGCTCATGTACTGGCTCGGCTACAACATGAGCGTCGCCGTCGCCGTCGGCTTCATCGCGCTCGCGGGCGTGGCGGCCGAGACCGGCGTGGTGATGCTCATCTATCTCGACCAGTCGCTGGAGGCAATCCGGGCGAAGCGCGGCGCCGAGGGCAAGGCGGTCGGCCTGGCCGATCTCTACGAGGCCGTCATGGAGGGCGCGGTCGAGCGCGTTCGCCCGAAGATGATGACCGTGGTCGCGATCATGGCGGGGCTGCTGCCCATCATGTGGGGGACCGGCACGGGGTCCGAAGTGATGCGCCGCATCGCCGCGCCGATGGTCGGGGGAATGGTCTCCTCCACGCTCCTCACGCTGATCGTCATTCCGGCCATCTATGCGCTGGTGAAGGAGTACGCGATGCGCAGGGAGACGTCGCGGGCCGGGAAGCGCGCGTAACGGGGAGCCGCATCCGAAACCAAGCGGGAGACAGTCATGGAACTCAGACTCGTCGTTGGAATCATCCGGCCCGACGCGCTCGAGCCGGTGGAAAAGAGGCTCCAGGAGATCGGCGTGCGCGGGCTCACCGTCATCAGGGGCAAGGGCTATGGGGCGTATGCCAACTTCTTCTCGCGGGACTGGCTGGTCGACCAGGTGAAACTGGAGATCTACGTCGAGCAGGACAGGGCCGATGCCGTGGCGCAGTCCATACTGGATGCCGCTCACACCGGGTCCCCGGGCGACGGGATCGTGGCGATCCTTCCCGTCGAGAAGGTCTTCAGCGTCCGGACCCGTGCCGACGAAGTGCCCAACCGCCTGCGGAGCTGACCGGTGCGATCGCTCACGCCGATGTGCGGCAGGCAGTTGCGGCGCCCCGCTTTTCGCCGGTAGAGTTCGGGACTGCAAATGAATGCCGGCGACGGCTGAAAGGGAAAACGAAGTGTCACAGGTCATCGACGTACATACGCACATGCTCAGCAAGGAGTGGCTCGCGCTGCTCGAAAAGCACGGCAAGCCGCGCTACACGGTGAAGCCCGTGGCCGGCGGATTGCGCGCCATCCATCTCGAAGGCTCGCCCTTCATGACGCCGGTGCCGAACATGTTCGACTGGGAGGCGCGCATCGACAACATGGACAAGGCGAGCGTCGACGTCGCCGTGGTCTCGCTCACCTGCCCGAACGTCTATTGGGGCGGCGAGAAGGTCAGCGTGCAGGCCGCGCGCCACATGAACGACGAATTCGCCCGCGCGCAGAAGCAATGGCCCCACCGCATCCGCTGGTTCGCATCGCTGCCCTGGCAATATCCCAAGGCCGCGCTCGTGGAACTGAAGCGCGCGGTGAAGGCCGGCGCGGTGGGCGTCATGGTGATCGCCAACGTGAGCGGCCGGCATCTCACCGATCCGCTGTTCGACCCGATCTGGCGCGCGATCGACGACGCCGCGCTTCCGGTGCTGGTCCATCCGGGCGCGCCGCCGGGGTCGAGCGAGCTCGGCATGCACGAGTTCCAGTTGAGCGCACCGATCGGCTTCACCTTCGACACCTCGCTCGCGGTGAGCCGCATGATCCTCTCCGGGTTCTTCGACACCCACTCGAAGCTGAAGATCATCGCCGCGCACGGCGGCGGCGCGCTGCCGTATCTCGTCGGCCGCCTGGACATCTGCTGGGACAACATCCCGGCGGCGCGCTCGAAGACGACCGAGCGGCCCAGCAACTACATGCGCCAGGTCTACGCGGATTCGGTGGTGTTCCGCCAGGATGCGCTGAACATGGCGGTGTCGGTGTTCGGCACGAACAACGTGCTCTACGGCTCAGACTATCCGCACACGATCGGCGACATGAAGGGCTGCCTGTCGCGCGTGGACGCGCTGCCCGGCGATGTCCGGGAAAAAGTTCGCGGCGGCAACGCCGAACGGATCTTCCGGCTCTGATCCCCTGTCTTTCATCCACTGCACGAAGGAGTCTGCGATGAAGTTCCTGCTCAAACTGGTCCTGCTGCTGTCGTTCGTGGGCGCCGCGCTCGCGCAAGGCCATCAGGCCACCGGCGTGGTGAAGCGCGTCGACGCCGTCAAGGGCGTGGTCCTGCTCAAGCACGACCCGATCAAGAGCCTCGGCTGGCCGGGGATGACCATGGACTTCAGCGTCCGCGACAAGAAGCTGCTCCAGGGTCTGAAGCCCGAGCAGAAGGTGACCTTCGAGTTCGTCGAGGAGAAGTCGCGCTACGTCATCACCTCGATCAAGTAGTCCGGGGCCGATGGGGGTGAGCCTCGCGCGCCTGCTGCTGCGCAGCGCGCGCGCCTATCCCGAGCGTCCCGCGCTCGCGCTGGGCGAGGCCGTCAGCGCGAGCTATGCGCAACTCGCCGTGCGCACGGCGTCGCTGGCGGGCGGGCTCACGCAGCGGCTCGGGCTCGCGCGAGCCGATCGCGTCGCGCTCGTCATGGGGAACTGCCCGCAGTACGTCGAGCTGCTGTTCGCCTGCTGGCAGGCGGGGCTCGCGGCGGTGCCGGTCAACGCGAAACTGCACCCGAAGGAACTCGCCTACATCCTCGAGAACAGCGGCGCGCGCGCCTGCTTCGTGACCGCCGGTCACGCCGGGGCGCTGTCGTCGATCGCCCCCGGGCTGCCCGCGCTCGCGCGCGTCGTCGACGTCGGCTCGGCCGACTATGCACGCCTTGCCGGCGCGGCGGGCGCCGATCCGGCCGAGGTCGCGCCCGAGGACGTCGCGTGGCTGTTCTACACCAGCGGCACGACCGGCCGTCCCAAGGGCGTGATGATCACGCACCGCAACCTGATGGCGATGACGCTCGCCTATTTCGCGGACGTCGACCGCATCGAGCCGGGAGACAGTATCCTGCACGCCGCGCCGATGTCGCACGGCTCGGGCCTGTACATCCTGCCGCACGTCGCGCAGGCGGCCGTCAACGTCGCGCCCGAATCCGGCGGCTTCGATCCCGACGAGGTCTATTCGCTGCTGCGGCGCTGGCCGGGCGCGACGATGTTCGCCGCGCCGACCATGGTGAAGCGGCTGGTGGACCATCCGCGCGACGCCGACACGTCGAACCTCAAGACCATCGTCTACGGCGGCGGGCCGATGTACGTCGAGGAGTGCCGGCGCGCGATGGCGCGCTTCGGCTACAAGCTCGCCCAGATCTACGGCCAGGGCGAATCGCCGATGACCATCACGGCGATGGGCAAGCGCCTGCACGCCGACGTTGCGCATCCGCGCTACGCCGAGCGGCTCGCCTCGGTCGGCCTGCCGCAGACCGGGATGGAAGTGCGGGTGGCGGACGCGCGGGACGACGCGCTTCCCGCCGGCGAGATCGGCGAAGTGCTCGTGCGCGGCGACGCGGTGATGCGCGGCTACTGGCGGAACGAATCGGCCAGCGCCGAGACGCTGCGCGGCGGCTGGCTGCACACGGGCGACGTCGGCGTGCTCGACGAGGAGGGATTCCTCACGCTGCGCGACCGCAGCAAGGACGTCATCATCTCGGGCGGCTCCAACATCTATCCGCGCGAAGTCGAGGAGGTGCTGCTGCGCCACGCGGCGGTGGGCGAGGTGTCGGTGGTGGGGGAGCCCGACCCGGAATGGGGCGAGAACGTGGTCGCGTTCATCGTTCCCCGGCCGGGCGCGCGCGTCGACGCGGCCGAGCTCGACCGGCTCTGCCTCGAGCACATCGCCCGGTTCAAGCGGCCGAAGCGCTACGAGCTGATCGATGCGCTGCCCAAGAACTCGACCGGCAAGGTGCTCAAGACCGACCTGCGCCGGCGGTTTCAGTCCCAGCGGGAGGGTCCGGGCTGAGTGAGGCGCGGTGTGCGGCGCCCGGATACACTTGCAGGAACCGGCGCGACGCTCGGGGCGGCCCAAAGTTGACGTTTACGTTAACGTCACGTAGGCTGGCGCCATTGCACCACGCCCGACCGCGTTTCCCGCCCAGCCAGAGGCGCTCATGACCGATCTCAGCGTCAACCAGCAACTGACCGAGTACAAGGCGAAGCACAAGATCCGCTTCGTGACGGCGGCGTCGCTGTTCGACGGCCAC
>Ga0082335_1005247_pt1 | contig 18164 bp, 18 predicted proteins | sample Subgrocontami58m_FD_72375 | JGI IMG/M metagenome (GOLD analysis project Ga0082335, IMG submission 72375) | Subsurface groundwater microbial communities from S. Glens Falls, New York, USA - GMW37 contaminated, 5.8 m (SPADES assembly) (version 2) ... | reverse complement strand
CGGGGGGGGGCGGGAGCCAAGTCCAGCCAACTTCATCTAAATGCTTCTTTGTTTCTTCGAAATACTTCCTTTGGAAGATGAGGTAGTCTTCGAGGGTTAATATTTGATCCTGTTTCACATCTTGGCCTTGGATGTTTAGGGTTTCGGGGCGGTCTCTGAGGTTTTGGGTCTTGTGAACTAGGACGAGGCGGGGTTTGTCGGTCTTCTGGCTCTTGGCGAGGGCAAAGGAGCCTCCGGCTTTGAAGTTGTCGCCTTCGTAGGTGGGCTTGTATCCGACGGTCATTTTGGCGTTTAGCTCTGGGAGAGGGATGCCTCCGGGGAGGAGGAGCATATCATCAAAGCCGTTTTGTTCTATGGCTTGCTCTATTTTTTGGGTGTTATTCTCCCAGATATCTCGGATCTGGTCTGCGAAGTTGGGGGGGAGATTGATGTTATGCGACTGATAGAATCTTTGGAAATCTTGGAGTTTTTGTTCGAAGTAAAAAGGGGGCTCTTTCTTCATTTGCTTGGCGCGAAGCCTCTTCCATTCGTCCATAATATCGGGATTTTGACTCACCTCCGCGACCAGAGCTTGCTTGATTTTTATTTCTTCGCCAAGCTCGGATAGTCGTTTTTCTAATTTTTTAATTTCCTGCGATTTTTCCCGATGCTTGGCTTCGATATGAGAAAGTGTACTTTCCAGCATCCGTTCGGAGCGGGCGCCAGCTTCAGAGATTAGTTCCTTCGCCTTAGTCTCAGCACCCTCGGCACGCTTTTGAGCTTCTGTTTTAGAGGTTTCGAGAATAATTTCGGCTTTCTCCCGAATGGAGACCAAGTCGCGTTCCAGTTTGAGCTTTTGAGTTTCAAAGGCTACAACTTCAGCCGCCAGTCGTTCGTGTTCGCAAATCAGAGCAGTAGCTTCTTTTTTGTCTAAATTCAGCATCGTCCTTCCAACTCTAACAAACCAGCTACGCGCGCCATTCTTATTATGAAATTCGCGGCCCTCTCGGATGGAAGCCGAGATTAACTTATCATCAACAAGACGCAGACCATGAGTTAGGACATAGGCCTCAATAGCCATACGCAGAAGGAAGTTTTCTTCCGGATGTTTTTCGAGATACAGGTCCAACTCACTCGGGGTCAAAATACTGGCTTGATTCGCCTCAGTTGTAATGAGGCGGCGCAGGCCTTTGAAGATTAATTCATTGGAGATTGGCTGTTGGGTTTCGAACGCAGACAAGGATTCCGAAGACATGGCTACCCCCTTTTGTTTAGATGTCAAGGTGCAATGCAATTAACTGGAGTATAAGGTTTTATTAAGTTATTGTCAAATCAATCTACAAAATCAGCATCCCATCCCCAAATGAGAAAAATCTGAATTTTTTCCGGATGGCTAATCTGTAAAGCTCAAGCAATTTTTCGCGGCCAACAAGCGCCGAGACAAGCATCATCAAGCTCGAACGCGGCACATGGAAGTTAGTAACGATGGCATCAATGAACTTAAAACCGCCCCCACTCATCCCACCTTTATCATACCCCTCATTCGGCCGAATGAGGGGTATGATATCACCATAAATAAATAGGATGGTTTCTCCTTTTAATATTTTTAAAATACCCGCATCGTCAGAAGCGGTCTCCAGAGTTCGGGTAACTGTCGTGCCCATGGCGATGATTTCTTGACCGCGCGACTTGGCGGTGTTTAATTTTCTGGCCACCGATTTCCGTATTTCATAATACTCCCCATGCAATTTTCCGGTTTTTAAATTTTCTTCAGTGAGTGGGGCGAATGTCCCGAGATTAACATGAAGTGTGATAAAAACTATTTCATGACCGGCTCTTTTAATTTTATTAATTAAATTTTTCGTGAAATGCAAAGCCGCCGTCGGTGCCGCGACCGAGCCATTGTTTTTAGCGAAAACAGTTTGATACTCTTTCTTTAATTCTGATTTCGTGAGTGGCGAATTTTTGATATAAGGCGGGATCGGCATCTCGCCGTATTTTTCGAGAATTTTATAAATATCCTTGACCGGAAACGAAGGCTTTAAAAAGCAGAACTGGCCATCTCTTTTTTCAACAGTGAAATAAATATTTTTTAACAAATCGAGACGCTCTCCCTCCCGTAACTTTTTGGGCGCCAAAATTTTTATAAATTTTTTATCGAAGCCGACAAATAAAATATCCACTCGTCCGCCTGTGATTTTCCGCACCGCGAGCCGCGCCGGAATAACCTTAGTTTCATTAAATACCAATACTGACTTAACTGGCAAATATTTTGCGATATTCTTAAAAATATCCTCGCTTATTTTTCCAGTCATCCGGTCATAGACCATTAGTCGCGCCGCATCCCTTGGCTGCGCCGGTGTTTGCGCGATCAGCTCTTCCGGCAATTCATAATCGTACCGCGACAAAATTTCTTCGAACTCTTCATTATTCATAATCAAAGTAATCACACCCCTCATTCGGCCGAATGAGGGGTGTGATGTAAAAATTAATTCTATTAAACCAGCGTGATGATAGCTCTTGAAACCTCTTTTGGTTTTTCTGATAATTTATAAAATACAAAGATATTTCTCTGTTCCTTCTCCAATATATCCGCCACAAATAAAGTGGCGAGGTGCCTAGCCGTGGCCTTGAAAGATAGATTGATGGCGCGGGAAATCTCGCCAACCGAAGCCTCGCCTTCATTTTTGAGATATCTCACGATCGCCAGTCGACGACGATTCGCAAATGCTTTTAATATTTTTTCCATATTATTTTATTTTTTTATCATATCCCTCATTCGAGCGAATGAGGGATATGAAGACCGTGGTTATAATTTACCGGATTTAAGTTGAGAACGCAAATTTTCAACGAGGGTGTTGAAATAGAAAAGGTTGTGGAGAGTGAGGAGGCGGAGGGGGGTGACTTCGCGGGCACGCAAAAGATGAGAAATATAGCCGCGGGAATGGGTGGCGCAGACTTCGCAAGCGCAGTTCTTATCCAACGGATTTTTATCTTTTAAAAATTTTGTCTTACGGAGATCAAGTTTGCCCCGACTCGTAAAAGCTGTGCCGTGGCGGGCATAATGCGTGGGAATAGTGCAGTCAAAAGTATCTATGCCAGATTCGATAATTTTTTTCAAATCTTCCGGAGCGCCGACACCAAGTAGATGGCGCGGTTTTTCGGATGGCAAAAGATCCGTCACCCAGCCGAGCATTTTTTTCATCTGATTTTTATCGGCGCCAAATTCTCCGCCAATGCCAAAGCCGTCAAATGGCAGAGCGCCGATAAATTTAGCCGACTCTTCCCGCAGATCTCTAAATCGCCCGCCTTGCACAATACCGTAAATAGCTTGGCTTGATTTTTTGTATTCTAAGCATTCGCGCGCCCAGCGATGCGTCGTGGCCAAAGATTTTTCCATATATTCATAATCGGCATTGGGCGGAGGGCATTCGTCAAAAGCGAAAACTATATCGGCCCCCAAATCTTCCTGAATTTTAATCGATTCTTTTGGCCCCATAAAAATTTCCCGGCCATCTATGGGCGAACGGAACAAAACGCCGTTTGGCTTTATTTTGAGAAGTTTGGGTTGAACACCTTTTTTAATATCGTGAGATTGCTTCGGAGTACCTCGCAATGACGAATTGGAAGAAATTTTACCGATTTGAAGATCGCGGCCGAAACCTAAGCTAAAAACCTGATAACCGCCAGAGTCAGTCATAATGGGCAAATTGAGATTTGCGAACTTATGAATACCGCTGTGGCGTTTTACGATTTTTTCGCCGGGCTTTAGGTGAAGATGAAAGGTGTTGGAAATTAAAATACCGGTTTTGGTCTTAGCTAAATCATCAGAAGACAAGGTCTTTACCACCGCTTGAGTCGCGACCGGCACAAGGCTGGGTGTCATAACCTCGCCATGCGGCGTCCGCAAAATACCAAGCCGGGCCCGGGATTTCTTTGATTGTTTTAAAATCTTGAAGCTAATCATAAATTATACAAATCATACAATATTTATATGCTTTAAGCAACCACACCCCTCATTCGCCCGAATGAGGGGTGTGACAATGCATAAAATAAAGTGGGTGCGCGGCCGAAGGAGTATGAAAATAAAAGTATTGGGTTGATAATAAAAAGTAGAAAAATAAAAGCCGCTTCAAGTGAAGATTGAAGCGGCGATTGTTTTTAGTCGAGGAATTCGAGACCCTTTTCCACCGAAACGCGCACTGGCCGTATGGTGAGATATTCATCGACTGGCTTGAAATTCTTAAATTTGTCTTTTCTGACTTCGTCATCCTTACGCCACAACTCGAGCAATTTTTCCGCCTCTTCACGAGTTGCATAGATGCATAAACCCAAGCGATTGGAGGCAATGTCGTCACGCTCTTTGTCAAATAACGCGAAGGCTTCCTTGAGTGTCGGCGGACCAAGCTTCTCAATATGAAGCCAGAGAGTCCGAAGAGCCGGCACCACTCTATAAAGCGCCATCAGTTTATTGGCAGAATCTTGAAATTGGCCCCTGTGCTCTTGTGGGGTAAAAACTTCAATGTGACTCAGATGCGATAATCCGTTTCTGGCAATATGGAGGGCGATTTCAATTTCATTCTTTACAGTCCTCTTTTTATGTTTCTTGACAGTCCTCTTTTCATGTTTCTTGCCAAATCCGCTGGGCTTTTCGGGTACATAATGATCTTTGACAAGATGCCAGACCGCAGCCATCTTGTCCCATGGCGACAACGATACCCAATTCATCTTAACAATATCAATGTCTCCGATTTCAGCGAAGTTGGGCAAATGATCTTTGTCGTAATCGTGCTCAATATTAAGCTGAGCAATGCGAGCCAGTTTTGATGCCCCGACCCATCCCGATTCAATTCTAAAAACATCATTCAGTTCATCCTGAAGAGCGGACATATTACCGCAACAACCACCAACATAATAGTCACCCCCACCCATACAGAGCCGACACCATTCTTCGGGCGTAAATGGCAGATGAATACTATCAAAAAATGGCAACGGGCATTCTTCCCGATTAGGCGGTTCGCCCCGGAATTCGCTGGCCTCAGAAAACTCCGTCCCCAAGCCCTTGAGGATTTCGGATGCCTCTTCGAAAGTGCGGGACATAATAAAACCTCCTAAATAAAACGGTTGTGAAGGAACTTAATTATAATAAACAATGCTGTCTAATAAGTCAAATTTTGGAGGCCCTCATTCGGGCGAATAAGGGGTGTAAGAAAATGCTCCGAAGTATGAATTCGGAGCAATGTGAATTTTAGACGCATGAGATGAGACGATCGCGACCACCGGCATCGAGCCATAGCATTCCGAGATGCCAACGCGAATCTATCTCACTAAAATAAAGGCAAGAAACAAATCGACTAGCAAAGGGACCGTGGACCATACTACGAGAAGCGATTAGGATATAATTTTCGCGTCGGAAACTTTCCGGGATGTTATTTGGATTCACTAATAACCCTTCAAGTTGCGTTTGCCCAATCTCAGATCCAAAAGCCTGATTAACGATCGCTATTTCCTCACTTACCGAAACTCCAGAAAGAATTCCTAGCGAAACGCCGAGACCCCTGTCGCCTCGCGTTCCCCCTTCACCATCTTCTGCGTAAACCAATATCCGAATTCTGTTACGATTAACGATTTCCAAATTTCGATTGGGCCTAATCATATTGACCCCCTCTTTAAATCAAGGATCTAGCTCATACGGACAATCCGCAAAAGCTTTATGACATAATATCAATTACTATTAGATATGTCAAGTTTTCAATGACGAAACGGAAAGCCAATCTTAATTCTAAAGTAATGGATTCCCGCTTTTGCGGGAATGACAGAGATGGAGATTGCTTCGATAGACATCTGCCCGCCGGCAGGCAGGGGCGGGGCACGATGACAATTCTTAATAACTATTCACCCAGACGGAGAAGGCGGCGGAAGCGGGTGCGCTATCTTTAATGATGTGTTTAAGAATCGAAAGAAGGGGAAATTTCTCCAAATGGCCGGAAAGCAATTTTATAACCGAATCAAACGAGGAGAGGCCCTCGCTCATAGTTTTCGCTTGGCCGTCGCGGGCCAGCTCCAGACCGGCGGTATAATTTTTCGAGCACGGACTGAAACCGGTCGCGATGAAGTCGCCGAGTCCCGCGACCGTCAAAACCGTTTCCGGCTTACCGCCTAAAATCTTGAAAATCTCCTGCATCTCGGCGATGGCCTCCGTAACCAGTATCCCTTTTTCATTACTGCCCCAGCCGAGGCCCTCCGCCATGCCGAGCGCCAAGGCGTAAACATTTTTAAATATACCGCCGAGCGCCACGCCATGTACATCAGCCGAATGTTCAACTTTCAAATTGGTGCCAATAAAAAGTTCTTTGATTTTGTGATAAACCTCCACTTTTTCGGTACCCACGACCGCGGCTGCCAAATTACCCTTGCAAATTTCGTCCGCGAGCATGGGGCCGGAAAGAAGCGCAAAATCGACACCTGCCGGCAAAAGCTCCTTCAAAACTTCGTCTGTAGATTTATTAGTCGCTATCTCGATGCCTTTAGACGGCGAAATGACAATTGTGTCTTTTCTAATAAATGAAGCGACTTCTTTAACCGCCTCCCGGAGCACCCAACTCGGCACGCAGAAAAACAAAAAGTCGGCTGTTGGAACAAGTTCGGATAAATCTTTTATTTCTTTGACTTTAGACGGATCCTTGTCCCAGAAAGCCAAACAAAAATCCTTACCCTGAAGCGCGCCACCAATGGCTGTGCCAATTTTTCCAGCGCCAATAAAGACGATGTTTTTCATTATATTTATATAACTAACACCAAGGTAAGATTGCCACGCCAAGCCCTGCCTACCGGCACCTGCCTACCGGCACCTGCCTACCGGCACCTGCCTACCGGCAGGCAGGGCCACGCCCCGCTAAAGCGCGGGGCTCGCAATGACGTGGGGTTGGGTCGAGGTAAAAAGACTCTGTTTATTTAAACCATTCTTTAATATTTTTGGGCCAGCCTCGGAGTAAAAGAAGCGCTAGCGGCGCACCCCAGTTGGCCCATCTTTCCACAAAATCCCAAATTGGCTCGCCCACAAGCGGACGCACCAGCGCAGTCCAAAAACCCCAGAAAGCCGCCCAAAGCAAAACAATGTTTATGGGGCGCAAAAGAATTACAAGCGCCGCTAAGATGTCCGCATATCCAACTAATACAAGGAGCTGACTCGCGAGCGCATCGCTCGCGCCCGTAAGACTACTAATCCAGCCCAGCCATTGCGGTTTGCCCTGAATCGCGAAAACCCCATGACCAAAGAATTCACCTGCAACTGCGATACGAAGAACCCACTCGACTAATTTATTGTTCATAAATATTTTTATTATTTTATAATTTGATTCGCTTCAACCTAAGCGAATTCAGAACCACGGAAACTGAACTAAAGGCCATCGCCGCTCCGGCTAAAATCGGGTTGAGAAGTATGCCAAACATAGGATAAAGCGCCCCAGCCGCTATCGGAATTAAAACAATGTTATAAATATAGGCCCAAAAAAGATTTTGCTTGATGTTTCGCAAAGTCATCCTACTCAACTGTATGGCGTTCGCGACTCCAAGGGGATCCCCAGAAACTAGGGTGATGTCGCCTGACTCTATGGCGATATCCGTACCCGTGCCGATCGCGATGCCAATATCGGCTTGAGTCAAGGCTGGTGCGTCATTTATACCATCCCCCACCATCGCCACTCTTTTACCATTCGCCTGAAGCTCCTTTATCTTGCCGGCTTTATCACCGGGCAAAACTCGAGCCATTATATTTCTAATACCTACCTTTTCCGCGATAGACCGAGCGGTGCGTTCATTATCACCAGTAATCATCCAGACTTCGAGCCCCAAATTTTGAATCCGCTTTATCGCTTCCGGAGCGCTATCTTTCAGAGTATCCGCGACCGCGATAAGCCCCATGGGCACTCGGCCAAACAAGACAATGACAGTCTTACCCTCCTCCTCCAGATGTTCGATTTTTTCTTTAACAGATGCAAAATCAATTTTTCTTTCTTCAAGCAGGGCGACATTTCCAAGCGCCAATTCTTCAGATGTGCCATCTAAAACAATCGAACCAAAAACACCCTTGCCGGGAACAGCTCTGAAGTTCTTAACATCTAGAAAATTCACATTCCGTCTGCGACCCTCGGCAACCACGGCCTTCCCAATCGGGTGCTCCGAATTCTTATCAAGCGAGGCGGAATATTGCAAAACTCGCGACTCATCAAAGCCGTTTAGGCCCATCACGCCCGTGACCGATGGCTCGCCCTTGGTAATAGTACCGGTCTTATCAAGCACCACGACATTGACTTTGCCGGCAAGCTCTAGCGCTTCCGCATCTCGAATAATAATCCCCTTCTCCGCGCCCAGGCCCGTACCGACCATGATAGAGGTGGGTGTCGCGAGACCAAGCGCGCAGGGACACGCCACCACAAGCACGGCAACCGCATTCACAAGCGCAAAAACATAAGTCGGTGTCGGCCCCCAGATATACCAAACGACAAAAGACAAGAGGGCTGTCACCATAACTATAGGCACGAAAATGCCCGTAATCTGGTCAGCCAAGCGTTGAATGGGGGCCTTGGAGCCCTGGGCCTCCTCGACCATCTTTATGATTTGCGCGAGAAAAGTATCGCGCCCGACCTTTGAAGCCTTAAATTTAAAAACGCCGGTTTTGTTTATCGTAGAGCCAATCACCGAATCTCCTACCTTTTTGTCCACCGGAATAGACTCGCCCGTCACCATTGATTCGTCTATCGTCGAGTCGCCCTCCAAAATAACGCCATCGACCGGAATTTTTTCACCGGGTTTCACTAAAATAATATCTCCGACTTTGACAGCCTCGATCGGCACCTCCATCTCATGCTTACCCTCATGCAGTACATGAGCGGTTTTGGCTTGAAGCTTTAAAAGTTTTTTGATGGCATCCGACGCCGCGCCACGAGCTCGCGCTTCTAAAAATTTGCCGAGTAAAACCAGGGTCGTCACGATAGCAGCCACATCAAAATAAACATCAAGTTTCGCACCGCCTTGCTCCAAATCAAAACCGGCGATAGCAAGCACGGTCACAAGCGCACTATAAATAAAAGCGGCTCCGGTGCCAAGCGCGACAAGCGTGTCCATATTGGCGTTAAACCTTTTAGCGCCAATCCATGCTCCGCGCCAGAATTGGGCGCCAACCCAAAATTCGATCGGTGTCGTCAAGGCGAGCATCAGGAGAAATCTCAAGGGCGAAGAAATTATCTCACCAATAAACGGAAAATAGTCCGGAAAACTTAAAAGCATCACGCCGACAGATAAAACCGTGCCGATGATGAATTTTTTCTTAAGAAGCTTCACTTCAGCCTCCTTGAGCATCTTATGATGATCGTGCTCGCCGCCTTCAGACATCTCGCCACCCATAAAATGCCCCCCGTGTTCTGAAACTTTTGACGCGTCCGGCGTTTCTATAATCATTTTATATCCCGTCCGCTCAACGGCTTTTTCCAACTCCTCCACAGCAACCGAGTCTTCGTACTCAATAGTCGCTTTCTCCGTCGCAAAATTTACATTAACCGACTTAACGCCGGGAACTTTTTTAACCTCTTTCTCGATAGTGATCGCACAGCTTGCACAATGCATGCCGACAATAAAAAACTGTTCTTTTTTAGTCATAATCTTATTTTACAACATTAAACGCCGCACCGGGAGTAGTCATACCCATCGAACAACTAAATGAGATCTTACCGACCTTCTGGGGCGTAAAAGTTATTTTTTTAATTTTATTTTTCTGTAAGACTTCAGTTAAGCCGAGTTTTGGCACCACCAGAGTTCGAGCGCAACCGAGAGCGCCCGAGCCGTCGATCAGCCATTCGACCGGTTGACCGGCCCTAACCGTGAATTGGGATGGTTCATAATCGAGGCCCACCACCTTCATCCTCACCACTTGACGGCCATCCACCACCTCGGCTTTGCTACTCAAAAAATCGGGGTTGTCGCTTAATGACAAAACGGCTGAGGCGCCACCAAAGCTAAATCCGGCTAGATTCAGCCCGTTACCGATGTTTGTGAGACCAAAAATCACTATGGCAACTCCGGCCATTTTCAAAAAATATCTTTTAAAACCGCCGTCGCCAAAACTCGCGAACGCGCCAAGCGTCATAAGCGACGGCAAAGTGCCGAGCGCGAAGACAAACATGGTCATCGCCCCGGTCACGGCGCCCCCAACACTTAAAACATAAACTTGCAAGGCTTGTGTAAAACCGCACGGTAAAAAGAAGGTCAAGACACCAGCCACGAAACTGCCCGATTTTTTCTTGCCGAAATCATACAATGCTTCGACGGCGGAGGACGGAACGATTGATAAGCCGAGACTCGGCATAAGCTTTAACATTTTGAGCCCCAAAGCCACCATCACCAAACTCACGGAGACTACCAAGATTCCGTTCACAAACGGGGAGATGACAAAACTCGATCCCACCGCGCCTATAATGGCTCCAAAAAAACCGTAGGAAGCCAAGCGACCGAGATTGAAATAAATATGAGTAGAAAATTTGGCTAGGCCGGTTTCGAAGGGATATTTCTCTGCGTAGCGAGCCGAGACCGCGAGCAAGAGTCCGCCGGTAGTCGCGATACAAGTCGAAACGGCGGCCACAGCCCCCAGTCCCAAAACCATCCAATAACTCATAGACTCGCTCACACCAAAATTATTCGGCACCAAATCAAACGCCTTGAGGATGCCAAAAATCGCCGCGACGGCGACCGCCGCGAGTCCGATTTCCAAATAATCCCGCGAAGAATTACGGTGGGGCGCCGAGGTGGATTCGCCATCCCGTTGCAAAACCTCATAACCCTGCCCGGCTACTGCTTTTTCCAAATCATTAAGTCGAAGAGGCGAACTATGCCAGACTTCAGCAAGCCCATTCCTGTGATTAACGGAAACTCTTTCGATGCCGGGCAGTGACCTAAAGGCATCGGAAATGAAAAGTTCACAGCTCGGACACCGAGTCCCCACTATTTTAAGAGTTGTTTTCTGAAATTTGTGATTCATTTTTTTCTGTTGATTTAACTTCTAAACCACGCAGTGCCGAGACGGTTAGGGCGAAAATCATTGTCGAATTCGCGGCCGATATCATGCAATAGAAACAAATGGCCCGGATTATAAAGATCTGTAGATAAACTAGATATAGCGATGCCGAGAAGCCAGTAAGCGCCAAGATAGCCGCAACGCGCACGATCCATACTTTTTGGATATCGAAATAAAGAATAGAAAGGAAAAAAAATATCGCGTAGTAAATCGCTCCAAAAAGCGAGACGGGGATGCCAAAAATAACCGAATAAGAACTGTTCAGGACGGCTTCGCAGCCGGTAAAAATGATACAAGTCACTGGCTCGCCCAAAAAATGTTTGGCGGCCAGGTAGGAGGCGTCGAGAAATCCGATAAAGCTAAAAACCAGGAGGCCGAGGATGAACCAATTAGAGATTTTCGCTGAGTAATTTGTCGATAATGGATTTGAATTCTTCATAAGAGCGGGGGTTGCGGTTTAGTTTGATGTTATTAATGAAGAAGGTCGGGGTGCTATAGACTTGAAGAGCTGTGCCTAGCGCGTAGTCTCCAGAAACCTTGTTGGCAATGTCCTGAGAGTTAAGATCTAACTTAAATTTGACTGGATCGAGACCAATAGCCACGGCGTAGTTGCTAAATATTGAGGCGGGTCCTGAACTGTCGGACCAAATAGCTTGATTATCGAAGAGCATATCGTGCATTTCCCAAAACTTGCCTTGAGCTCCCGCCGCTTCGGAAGCCTTGGCCGCCAACACAGCATTTTTGTGAAGCTCCTTTAGCGGAAAATGCCTATACGAAAATCTCACCTGATCACCAAGTTCTTCCGCCACTTTTTTTACAATCGGATGATAGACACCGCAAGCCGGGCATTGGAAATCACTAAATTCGGTGATGATAATCTTCGCGTCGGCACCTCCCTTGCTCCATCGAGCCTCGCCCAATGCATCGACTGCGAGCGCCAGACCGAGACTATCAACCGGAGCAGAAGTATTAAGTTCTATCATCACCATAGCCGCTCCGCCAATAAGACTAACGGCAAAAATCCAAAGTAATGCTCTTTGCATAATATTAATTTACTTAATAATAAACGACTAAAAAGTCTAGCCAGTGGGACTCACAATATGGAAAACCAACCAGGAGCGGATTTTGTTGTCGCACGCTGCTGTTAAAAATAGTCGAGAAGTGAATTTAAAATCACCGCCTTCTATACAGTCGTTCACGAATACCCGCCGGAAAACGAGAATAACCAACGCAAGCACGATGCCAATAATAGCCAAAGAAAAACTTTTTAAAAATTGAATAAGATGTATCGCCGAAGCCATAATAGCCGACGGGCAGTCAACCACGGGACTAGCAATACAACCAATAAGGGTATGAGTGCCGTGGGTAAGCGCCAAAAAACCGAGGATTGAAAAAGAGAAAACCGCAATCAGCACTATAATTGACAATGCTTTATCCATATATTTATATATAATATACCATACTGCTATCAATCTTGCAAACTTAGAATTATCGCCGGATTGCTTTGAAAAATTTGCCGGATAAATAATAGGCGAGATTCGGCAAAACCAACATTTGAATTATCGGCGATAAACCGATTTTTGTAAATGGAATAATGGGCATCAGCGCGCTATAGCCCCACCTGCCTTCGCGGAGCGCGCGAAGCTCGATAAACACTGCGAGACTTAGTCCGATCACAATCGCCAGTCCCATATTAAAAAAATCCGGCGCTAGCAACCAAAATAGATTTTTCCTAACTAGTCCGATGATCAAGTAAATCCCAACAACTATCGCCGTGTCCCAAAAAACGGCGTAAAGTGACCGTGTCAGATGATCCGCGAGATAATTTCCGCCTTCGTAAAGAGGCATCTGCAGAAGCTCCCAGGCAAGATTAAAAATAAAACCAAAAGATAAAATTGAGGCGACCAGCAGTATGATTTTTTGCACAATTAGTCCAAAGAGTTAATGATTTTATGAGCCAACACGAAAACTATGGCGTAAAAGGCCATGGCCGAAATAGCAACAATATCTATAATGCTCGCGCCCAGCGGAATGTTGGGAAAAATGTAGTTTACCGGAACAATAAACGCATCAGTAATTCTATAAACTACCTCAACCACAAAAGCGGCTGGGTTCGCCTGCAAAACACGAAATGCGATTCTAATCAGAAGCAGAATCTCAAGAATACCAATAATATTATTAGAAAGGTGATTTAATGAATTGCGCATATTTATTGTAAGGAATCGCGATGACTAACTTCATCCGTAGCCCTAAAAATGCCTTTTTCTTCTTCGGCGATTAGGCGCTCGACATCTTCGAGGGAACGCGAATATTTCTGGCGCGATGACTCTACGATTCTGTCCCTATACGAAGGATGTTGCGGCGGAAGAACTTTCAAAGTTTCGGCGGAAAAAGGATCGTAGGATTGGCCGTCTATCATTAGCTTAATATAAAATTCCTGACGACCAAGGTTGATCATATCTTTGATCTTGAAGATTGGCGAAAGTTCGGCCTCGAGAGCTTCCGCATCGGCTCCGCCGACGCGGAAAACCACCAACGAGCCAACATTACCAAGAATGGCGGCACGGACATTGGGCAAAAGCTGAGCCATATATTGATGAGAAACCGTGATGGCGATGCCGTATTTATTCGCCTCGGAGAGTAAATTTTCAAAAGTTCCCGTGACTAGATTATGGAACTCATCGGCATATAAATAAAAGTTGTCATGCTCCGGCGCACGATGACCCACTCGCGCCATACCGGCTTGCTTAATTTTCGGAATAAACATTGAACCGAAAAAACTGGAGTTTTCCTCACCAATTTTGCCCCTAGCAAGATTAATGAAAATAATCTTTTTCTCATTCATTAGTTTCTCAAAATCAATCCGATTTTCACTTTGCGCGAAAATATTGCGCAGGGTCGGATCGGACAAAAATTGTCCCAGCTTGTTAACGAGCGGGATAATGGCGTCGGCGTCAAACTTGGCCGACCAATCGACAAACTCGATAGCAAAGAAGCGCTTTACCATATCATCTTTAATATGTTCAATCACGCGCTCCCTATACCCTCGATCCGTCAGCATGGAAACCATACCCCGCATCGTCGCGCGCGGATAATCAAGAAGCGCCAAAATTGTAAAACGAAAAACATGTTCGAGACGCGGAGTCCAGTTGGCTCCGAATTGTTTTTGCATCGCCTCAATCATACCCCGCGCCAACTGATGCCTAAATTCCGGATCAACGCGAGCGAGCGGATTAAAAGAAGACGGAAACTTGGTGTCAGACGGGTCGATGATCACCACATCATTGATCCGATTTTCCGGAATAAAATGCAATAATGTTTCAATAATATCCCCATGCGGATCGATAAAACATAACCCATGACCATAAGCGATATCTTGCCTCGCTAGAAGCTCCAGAAGCTTGGACTTGCCTACGCCGCTCTTGCCAATGATATAGAGATGCCGGCGGCGATCGGCGCGCTTAATGCCAAAAATATATTTCTTTTCTTCAAGCGCGGCAACATAGTTGGTGCGGCCGATAAACGATACTTCGACTGGATCCAGCCGCCCAAGCATCGGGAGATCAGCCGGTGGCGGGGCGTATTTTATTGTTTGAATTTTGTTTTCCATAGACTCCACTAATATACCAATCAAGCCTGCCTGCCGGCAGGCAGGCACTAATATACTAATTCGTATATATGTATATTGGCGCTACATTAGTATATTGGTGCAGTCTACAACGCGCCGAGATCGGTTAGAAATAATTCAAATGATTTCAAGGCATTGATAGCCTCTTCCTCCGAAACTGCAAACCCGGCGGTATGAACTATTTCGTTACGAAGACGGTGCGCCCTCCACAACATTTCCAAACTACCCACCTCCTCGGGAATAATTTGCGATAATCGATCGGCCATATGCTCGCCTTCATAGCCCATCTTTTTTAAATAACCGTCGACTAAAGCATCGCCTTCGATAATGGCTAAACGAAAATCGTCGGATTTCCGAGAGACCGCGCGGGCAAGTATCGTCTGCCATTTCTTCGCAACTTCAGGATCCTTGGCAATGTCGCTAGTATTCGCGGTGGGCAATTTGCCCAATAAACTAAACTTCATTCGAAGGGGTATGGAACGCACGAACGCATAAATAGCTCCCGAGAGAAGGAGGACATCAATGGTGATACCGATCGGCTTGAGGCGGTTCAGGATCGCAATTAATAGAAACCTCAAATCAAGTATCCTCGAATAAAGCAGAATCAGCAATCCAAATCCAAAAATTGCTATAAAAGCTATCAGTAGCAAAACTTCAAACCAGTAATCTTTTGGGGGGGGCGGAGCTTCTTTTTTAAATTTTTCAAATGGGGGAGGCATAGATAAAAATGTAAAATGTAAAAATCAAAGTGTAAAATTATGGAACCCCCTCGGCTTCGCCGAATCAAGTCCGGCTTCGCTCAGGGAATATTCTCTCAAATTTTTTAATTTTGATTTTTGATATTTAATATTTTATTTAAATTGCTGGATGTCTTCTTCGTGGCCATAAATAGGCAGCCCGGATGAAGGTCCAGTCTTTTTGCTTTCGGCGCGGCGAAGATGGGGGGCGGTCAAAACAATATTGGTTGGCGGATGCCAGATGGTCGCAAGAATCGAACTAGTCAAGGTGGTGAACTGCGTATGATCCCAATTCCAAATACTCGAACGCATCCATCGCCCGATCCGACTCGCAGGACCCATCACGCTCTCTGAAGGAATAACGCGTTCCCGATAATAACGCAAAATTCTTTTTTTGCGAATAGTGGCGCGAAGAACCGGAAAAATATAGGGGAAGAAAAGTATTTTAGTAAGAGTCATCATGTCAAAATTCTGCCTAAACGAATTGAGGTCGGTAGCCGCATATTGATTGAAGGCGCCGATTATACCACGGCGGGGAAACGAATCATAATAAACTCCTTTTGGTGAAAAATATATCAGACGAATAACGCACTCAAAACCGGGCTTGGAAAGATTGTTCTCAACCGCTTCCAAAACTTTGGTCTGACGGGGGGTGCGGATCCTATAAGTCATCGCGCCAGTTTCTTCGTCTTGACCCATTGTCTCGCGCAACTCCTCAACCATAGTTTTATACTCGGGCTTTTTTGTCCAGCTACCCCCGATACCGATGGCATTAATCTGGACGCCGATGAATTCATCTTTCTTTAGCTTGCCCATTACTTCAAGAATCGAACCTATAGAATCGACTCTCTGCTCTTCGTCCGGCACCTCAAAATCCAAATAGGTTCGCGTAGGAAAAATCGGCTCGCGAGCCAAAATCAACTCCGTGCCATAAACATCATAGTTTTTTGAATAAAGCTCTTCAAGCGTTCTGGGTAGCTTACCCATATAATCCTCAACTTCCTCAATCTCGATATTCGGATAATGAGCCAAAAACGCGCTCTGTACGAGTGCCTTAACTTTGTGGTAACAGCGGACATAAAAATGGGTCTCGCCTCCGAACGAGATCACTTCAAAAGTAAAGGGCCGTGGCACCTCACCGTCCAGATAACATTCTTCAAAATCACTGCAAGTGTTTTCGAGGGCGCAAATGGCTTGAAAAACTTGATCCATCGCCCGAGGACCCTTTTCTAGTTCGCGCGCGATGAAGATTTCAAGAATGGCATATTTAGAATCCCGACGAAAAAGTTCTTGCCGCCAAAAAAGCCAGATATGCCGAAATATCGGCGCTAAAATCAGGAAGGCCCAAATCCACCAAGTAAGTTCGAAAAAATAACGGCTATCATTCCAGGCCGCGCCTAAAGCTATAAAAAAATCATCCAGAATATTGCCGAAGTCCATATTCGATATTATAACACAAAACCCGCGTCACGCGCGGGTTTTGCTAGTAAAGAACTTCTCGATTCCTCTATATATATTTTAGGCTTCTTTGATAAAATACTTACCATCCTCCCCTCTCTTGAAGAAGCTCTTATTCTGTAAATTCAGAAGCAGGGTATTTTCTTTAAACATTCTTTTTTCGAGAACTAACTTGACAAGTTCTCGGCTCTTCAACGGGCCGTTCTGCTTTAAGATCTCGCGCATAACTTCTTTAGCAGTACCCGGCATGATGCCAAATTCCTTCAAACCATAGACGCCTCGGCCAACCAGCATAAACCTTTCATCCTTGATAAGTTCATTATGCACGGTCTGGAAGTTGGTCTTTTTGTGTCGGCGAACACCGTTAATCCTCTCGGCAATCGATGTAAAGTGAAGGGGTTGATTTTCTTTCTTTAAGACCAAATAAGCGTAGTCGCGCGAAGTTTTAGGGTTAATCTCCGACCAAGCAGAAAGACCCATGTCGCCATACGAGTTCGCCATAAATTTCTTAGAAACAGCCACAAGATTAGTCGCCACCGCTTCCTTAAGAGCGCCGGATTTCGCGGCGTCGGTGAAGAAAAAATCAAACTTTTTCTCCGCCAAGACTATCTCTTTTTTGGCCTCTAAAGATTCCTCCAAGACATCAATAAATTTATTGGCCCGAGAAATATCTCCTTCGTTTCCATACCAAAAAGAAAAGAACTCCTTGTCGGCCGGATGATATTCCACTTTATCGGAAGCTTCCAGAAGGAAACGAACGCGATTTCCAAAAGTATTTTTATCACCCCGGTCCTCGGTCAGATGACGGACATCTTCAATGATCATATCATCACGGCGAAGACCGCCAACGCTAGCCATGTGGGAGGAAATAAGATCGGCAAAAACAGCCAAACCATTTTCCTTCATCTTGGAACGGATGTCGTTTAAACTCAGATTCTGAATCTGGCGAATACGCTCGCGCGTAACATGATACCTCTCGCCGAGCGCGGCCAGAGTCATCTCTCGACCATTTTTGAGGCCGTAGCGGCCCTCGAGCACTTCTTGCTGGCGCTTTGGCAAGCCGGAAAGAAACGCGGAAACTAATTTATCGACTACAACTTTCATAGTTTTTAATAATTATTAATTAATATGGAATGAGTGTGTGGCGACTCCTTGTAGTTACTCTATTATTTTATTGACTAAAAGTCAATACCCTGTACTCGTCCATAACATATGAGACTGTTTCGGCGTTAGCTTGTTGCAAATATACCGCAATGGAGAACAAAGGCCAATCGACCAGTGTGGCCTTCGTGTG
>Ga0082335_1005245_pt1 | contig 18167 bp, 10 predicted proteins | sample Subgrocontami58m_FD_72375 | JGI IMG/M metagenome (GOLD analysis project Ga0082335, IMG submission 72375) | Subsurface groundwater microbial communities from S. Glens Falls, New York, USA - GMW37 contaminated, 5.8 m (SPADES assembly) (version 2) ... | reverse complement strand
GTACAGCACGGAACACAATCTTGATGCTTACGCGTTTTTTACGATGCTCCACGAAGTCACCGGAGAGGCCCGTTACGACGAAGCGCGCGTAAAGACGCTTGCCTGGATAAAGAAATACGCCTATTCCGCCAAGGACCACCGCATGCAGCGCGGCAAGGGCGACGCGACGATCGCGACGGATACGTTCAGCTGGGCGGTCGCTGCGGTCGGGCCCGTGAAGCTTGCTGAGGCCGGGCTCGATGCCGAGGAGATCATGGCGTTTGCCGAGAAAAACTGCGAAGTGACCGTCGATTACATCTTGCCCAGCGGCAAGTCAACGAAAGTGCGCGGTTTTGATTTTGCCAAGGCCGGAAATATCGGCCGCGGCGGCATTATTTCGACGGAATGGACCGCGCAGGTGATCGTGACGTACCATGTGCTGGCCGACCATTTCCGCGCGATCGGTCAACCCGACAAAGCGGCGGCGTACGAGGCGAAGGCCCTGCTCTACAAGAATGAACTGCAAAAGCTTGCGATCACAAGTCCCTCACGCTCCGGTCAGGGGCGCGGCTGCCTGCCGTACGCCTCGACCGATAACGTCGACACCGGCCACGGCTGGCGCACGCCGAAAGGCCGGCGTACCGGTTCCGTCGCCGGCACCGCGTACGGGATCTTCGCGTGGGTGGGTTACAATCCTTTCGATCTGCGCAATCACGACGCGCGGCGGGAGTCGTCCGCTTGATCCCACCACCTCTTTGGCTGCGTAGCAGCCGATTGCTTCCCCCACCACTTGTTTGTTATGGTCCGTTTCACGGACCGCTCGCCGTCGGCGACCAAACAGGTGGTGGGGTTCGCAATAGCTGCAAAGAGGTGGTGGGATGACGCTTCTGTCTGCGAAGGAGGGAGCGAAAGCCGGTGTGCCTGTCGGCGGCATCGGAGCGGGCAAACTTGAGATCCTCCCCAACGGCCTGTTGAGCAATTTTACGTTTCTCAACAACTGGCCTGACCCTCTGGCCGGCCCTGACGGCTATCCCGGCGTCCTGGGTTATCATTTCGGTCTCGCGACCGGCCCCGCTTCGGGAGAAGGAAAGCGCAAGGCGCGCCTCCTCCAGACGGTGCCCGTGTCCGGGCTGCCCGTGCTCAGCGACATCGCCTACAAGGGACTCTTTCCGAGAGCGACGCTGAAATATCCGGTGTCCGCGCTCGGCCTCGAGGCGACACTCGATGTTTTCGGTTCGTGGATGCCGCAGGACGTCAAACGCTCCTCATTGCCTGCCGCGTTTTTCACGCTGCGTGTCCGCAACCGATCGAAGAAGGCTTTGCGAACGGGGTTTCTTTTTATCGGGCGCAATGTGGCCGGTGAATGGTGCGTCGGCCGCCGGAACCGCGTTTCCGGATCGACAGGTGCGCTCCACCTGGATTTCTCCAATGAAGACCCTTCGCCGCATGACACGCGGCAGGGCGCGCTCCGGTTCAGTTTTGTCAAGAAAGGCTGGGAGCTGAGCTTCATGGAGGCGTGGAACGCCGTCACGCGCAATTTTTATTTCACGCCGGAAAATATTTCACTCTCAGCATGGGATTACTTTGTGCGTGAAGGGCGTCTGCCCGACACGCGTTCGTGGGAACCCGTGGTCTCGGGAGAAAATCGCGAGCTTTGCGGCGCCGTCGCGGCATTTCGCACGCTTGCGCCCGGAGAAGAAGCCGTTCTTGAATTCACCGCATCCTGGCATTTTCCAAAGCAGCCGGCCGGCCATCGGTACCAGACGTGGTTTTCCGGCACCGAGTCCGTCTCGCGCTTTGCGCTCGAAAACAGGCGGCCGCTCCAGCGCGGTCTCCAGGCCGTCGAACGCGCCGTCTTTTCGATGCCGTTCCCGCGTTGGTTCAACGAATCTCTGCTCGCAAACCTGGCGCCGTTCAGCGCCGGCAGCTGGCTCGTCAGGGACGGGCGTTTTGCGTTCTATGAGGCGCCGAGCGCGTGCCCTCTGATGGGCACGATCGATGTCGGGTTCTACGGCTCGATCCCTTTGAGCTACTTTTTTCCGGAGCTCGAAAAGTCGCTGATCCGCCAGTTTGCCGCCTGTCAGCGGACCGACGGCTATGTGCCGCACGATCTGGGCAAAAACCGCCTCGATCTTCCTTCCGACGGCACGACTTTCTTGCGCTGGAAGGATTTGAATCCAAAGTTCATTTTGATGGTCTACCGCGATGCGCTCTGGTCCGGTGACACGGCATTTTTGAGGGAACTTTATCCCAATGTGAAAAAGGCGCTGGCCTGGACCGTCGGCACCGACCACGACGGTAACGGGCTTCCGGATAACGAAGGCCAGGACCAGACGTTCGATCTCTGGGGTCTCTACGGCACGAACGCGTACACCTCCAGCATTTATCTTGCGGCGCTCCTGGCGTGCGAGCGTATGGCGGAGACGGTGCACGACCTTCGTTTCGCCGAAGAATGCCGCGACCGGTTCGCGCGCGGCACGCGAAGCTTCGAACGCGAGCTGTGGAACGGGGTTTCTTTCGGCGATCCCTGCACGCTGTCGCAGCTCAACGGCCAGTGGTACGCCGGGCTCCTGGGCCTGGGGCACATCGTCGACCGCGTGAAGGCCCGCTGCGCGATCGCCCGGATCCTTCGGTTGAATTCAGAGCATTCACGTTTTGGCCTCGTGAACTCCGTGCATGCCGACGGGCGTCTCGATGTTTCCAACGCGCACGCGCGCAACATTTGGGCCGGCATGAATCACGCGTTCCTCAGTCTTTGTCTGATGGAAGGTGTGCCGCTCAAACGCGTCATGAAGGAAGAAGAAAAACTCTGGAATAATTTTACCCGCGTGCAGAAGAGCCCTTGGAACCAGCCCGACATGATCGATGCCGAAAGCGGCCGCTATCTTTTCGGCGACTGGTATTACCGCAACATGGCGATCTGGTCGATCCCGATCGCGTACGCGCGTCGCGACCGCCGCACCGCCGTGGCACTCCAGGCGCTCCGTTCGGCCGGCGCTGCCGTAAAGGGGAAGCGATGAAACGCCGCATGGTTTTTGTCTGGGCGGCCGCGCTGACGGTGGCGCTCGCCGCTGCGCCGCCGCTCAGGGCGGCTGCGGATGAAGAGGCGGCTGAGTTTGATCCCGAACAGTCGCGTCTGGAGGCTCTCGCCAAAGAGACGGGCGCGCTGCCCGGCGGCCATCTCAAGATGAAGGGGAGTTACCGCATCGGTGCGGGGATGACGTCGGAGAGTTTTATTCTCAACGACTCAAACGCCGATCTTCAGGAGCGCAATTACCGTACTATTTACGGCGAGCGGCTCAACAACACCTACGACCCCGCGGTCTACAGCCAATACGTCCTCAACACGGACTTCGAACCGGCCGAAAAAATAAATTTTCACTCGAAGATCGTCGCGGACCCGTGGTCCTGGGTGGGCACGACGGGCGAGCAGGTCCAGCGCAGCGACATCGGCGGTGAGGTGGTGCGCTACAACCTCAAATATTTCGGAGCCAACAATTCCACGATCCCGGAGATCGTCCGCACCAACGTCGGGGATTCGCTCGCGTTTCCGGTCATCAAGATCCAGGACGGGCATACGACGCCTGCCGTGGTGCACGGTTTTTACGATTTCAACCCCGCGACCAACGGCATTCCCTTCACGATCCCCGAACTCGACGTGGATTATGAATTCCGGCCTTTCCGGGAAGCGTGGATGGATTACAGCGAAGATGACTGGCACGCGCGGCTTTTCATGCTGGCCAACGAATCCCAGGCGCTTTCGACGGACGACCCGCTCGGACTTTCCAATCACAAGGATTATTGGCAGCAAAGCCCATGGCTCTACCAGTACGTCCCCGTCCAGTATTTCTCCGACGGATCCATCAAACGCGGCTATTATTCGGACGAGCTGTCGTTTTTGGCGCGCGACAGCGCGGGCAACCGCCTCATTCTCTTACGCGGCGCTTCCGTGGAAGCGGATCTGGGAAATACGTATATCGCGGGCACCATCGCGGCGCCGTACACGCCCTGGGACGAAGAATATCTTTCTGCCAACAACATCCCCGGCGCACTCCGCGTGAAAAATAAAGCTTCCGACGCCATCATGGTCGGCGGTACGTACGCGTTCCGCACGGGTCTCATCAACAACAGCGTTTCCGACCACAGTCAGGTGTTTGGCGCCGACGCCAAATGGCTCATCGATCCCGAGACGACGCTGAAGGGCGAGTGGGCGATCTCCCACCGCGAGCGCGACCAGCTGGCGGACGCCAGCCTTCATTCGAGCAACGAGGCGTACGCATACAAAGGGGTCCTCGACCACGGTTTCGACCACGCGCTGGACGGCCGTGCCGATATCCAGTTGAGCTACACGCAGATGGACCATCATTTCGATCCCGTCCTATCGCGCTACAGCAACACGCGCGACGACGAATTCTGGGGCAAGCACCTCAAGTTCACCGAATATTCGCCTGACATCGAGGCGTTTCGTCTCGGCGACGGCGTGGACTCCAACCGTTACGTGTTTCGCGGCACCTGGCGCGAGAAGCTTTTTAAGGACCGTTTTTTCAATCTTTTCGACAACCGGAACGTCCGCCGTGAAAATACGGGCGAGTTCATCGAGAACGTGATGCGCGATGAGATGACGGTCAAGGTGACGCACGAGCTCACGGCCAAGGGCATGGTCCGCTGGCATAAGCTTCCCAAAACGACGGCCGCTGTGGAGCCGTTCCTCGGCGACTACTATTTTCTAGGCGCAGAGGACCCTTCGGCGCTTTCGTTCCAGAACACCGCCATCACCGGAGGGCTCAACGCCGACCGTTACACGTATGCCGGCGGCCTTCAGTACGTGTTTAACCCGAAGTGGACGGCCGAGGGGTTTGTCGAAGTCACCAATGATCTGCCCGATTTCCCGCGCGGCCTTCTCAACAGCACGTTCCGGGATTCCAACGACCGCGTGGATAGCCTCCTGATCGACCATCTCACAAATTTTCTATATAGTCAGAGGCCGTTCGGCGCTGTGCCTCCGTACGATTATTCCACGATCACGCGCCAGCGTCTTATCTACAAACCCGACGAGCGCACGACGGTGACCTACCACGCCGCCCAGAACGACTATAAGTTCGCGGCAGGCATCGACGACAACATCACGCACCAGGGTGTCAGCGTGGGGCTAAAAGTCACCGAGCGTTTATCGCTCTTCGGTGATTACACACACTCTTGGCAGATCGATGTGCCCAAACTCATTGCTACCGGCTTCGCGGATAGCGATTACGGCGGGCATGACAATTTTTATACGAGCCTTGATTACAGGCTCAAGTGGAACGCGATCTTCCGGGCCGAATACGGCGTCTTCGGGCTGGGCCAGGATTCTCCCATGGTGACGCCGTACAGCACGGTCTCGTTTTCGCTCCCCGCAATTGACACCGAGCATCTTCTTCGTGTATCGTTGACTGGAGATTTCTAGGAGGCTTCAACATGCCCCATTCTTCCCCGAAGTGGTTCACCGCAGTTGTCTTTCTCGCCGCCGCGCTTTTTATTCAAGCGGATGCCTATGCGCTGTTTGATTTTTCCGTGTCTCCGCGCCGGGGCGGGCAGGATCTCCGTATTCACATGGAAGGAGCGCTCCAGGAGCAGCAAGGCAAGGGCATTCTGCGCAACGAAGAAGTGCGGGTCACGATCAACACCACCGAAGGCGTGCCTTACCGCATTACGGAGACCGTGAACCAGGTCCCCACCGATATGCGCACGGGTAAGACCCTTCCGCTCAATTCATTTTTCCAATTTTCGCCGTCCACAACGGTCGGCCGTCTTGAGACGGTTCTCGAGTCGCCGGTGTCCCCCGGCGTGAAACAGATCTACACCAATTCCACCGGCGAGTCGGACGAATTCATTCTCGTGTTCAATGTGCGTTTGGGCGAGGACCAGCCGGGCGGCTTGTACCACACGCAGATCACGTTTACCGCCGAAGCGTTGAATCCGGGCAGCGCGTCATTCTCGCCGCGCCTGGTGACGATGAACGTCGATGTGGATATCCCTCAGACGTTCCGCGTGACGACGCGAGCCCTTCGCGGCGGCCGGGAGCTCGACCTGGGGCGTATCCGTAAAGACGGGGAGAGCGGATCGGCTGTCTATCGCGTCGACGTCGACAGCAGCATCGGCGCCGAATACCGCATTGTTCAACAGCTCATTGAGCCTCTTTCTTCGCCCGAGGGTGAAACGCTGGATACCGGCGCATTGTCCTGGTCTCTGGTGCAGGGAAGCGGCTCCGGTTCCCAGGCGCGGCCCGTTTCCACCTCGCCGGAAAACCTGTATCGATCCGATGCTCAAGGCAGCGGAGACGCTCTGCAGATCCAGTACGCTGTGACGCCCGCCGCAGGCCAGAAAGCGGGCATTTATCGCGGGGTGCTGGCGTATAAAGTCGAATCAAACTCACCGCTCGTCCGACAGGAAATGATCTCTGTCCCGATCGTGCTCGAAGTAGAACCTATTCTATACCTCGACATCGAGACGCGCGAAGGGGGAGGTATTAGTTTTGGCAGTTTCCGCTCTCAGGATGAAGCCAGGGAGATACAGGTCACTCTCAGCGTCCACACTAACCTTGGCAAGGAATACACGGTCTCTCAGATATTGCCTCACGCTTTGGCCGCCAGGGACGGCAGCAGCACCATTCCTTTAGGAGCCCTCCAATATTATGGCTCCGAGGCAAAATTCGGTCTTCTAACATCTCAGTCCCCGATCCCCGTGAAGGAGGGAGAGACGGTGGTTTACCGGTCCGATTCGAAGGGGATGGCCGAGAGCTTTTCTCTAAATTACCGCCTTGCCATCCCGAAAGATACCCCCGCTGGTGCTTATAACTCCGAATTAAAGTACTCAATTACTACTTTGTAAAATAGTTTTTTTAACAACTTTAATTAGATTTTAACAATTTATAAGTTACTGAAAATGAATAAGTTACATTAACTAAAAATATTTAAAGTTATTCCCTCCTAGTCTTGACACCATTTAATTCTCAACGTATACTCTCTCATACAAAAGCAAGTCGTAAGTTCGCAGGTGCTCTTTAGAAAAACATTTGATAAAGGCAAACCTCCGCCACTAGTTCTTCGGCGGACGCGCTCAGGAGTTTGGCGCGACCCGAAAGGGTGGGACGCAAAGTTACGGAGCCTGAACGTAGGCCTGCCGGACCGCCAAGGAAGTTCCTGACGCGGTCCGGTTTTTCTTTTTTGGACTGGGCCGGGGACGGTCAGACAACCTCAAGGAGAATAAAATGAAAAAAGTCACACTCGCTTTGACGCTCGCACTTGCGCTCGGCTATGCCGCGCCCGTGTTCGCAGGCTCGTCTATTTCGACGGCTGCCGTTCCTGTAACAGCCGCGATCAATCAGGTCCTCACGCTCGACATGACGATCAAACCGGAACTCGCAGGCGGTGGTCTCGGTACGGCGGTCACGTCCATGCCTTATTCGCTCGTGCGCAACGGCTCCAACGCGCTCGCCGGCGACAAGGCGTATCACGTGTTCCTCGGAACCAACACCTCGGCTCGCGCTTATACGGTCACATCAACCGTTGGTTCGCTCACTTCGGGAGTCAACGTGCTTCCTAATGCATGGGGCGTGTTCCCGGCTCCCGTGACAGACGGCGCCGTCGACATCGTCGGTGACGTTCCTCTTGCGGCCGCCACTTCGGCGATCGGCACCAGCAAGCTCGTCTACACCAGCAACGCGGCCGGTAAGGGCGCGGTGATCGAGCTGGTTTACGGTGTCAGTGGTGGTCTTGCTGGCGGCGCCTCGCCGTTCACCGGTTGGGCCGCGATTCCCCCGGACCAGGCCGCCGGCACGTACACGGCTTCGCCCGCTCTGACGTTCACGCTTACGACGAACGTTTAAGAAGGCAGCAAAATAGTTCCAAGGTTGGTTTAGATATTCGGTGCCGGGGTGTAAAAGCCCCGGCACCTGAAGTGTGCAGTAAAGGTGCGGGGGGTCAGTCATTAAGATGGCGATTCGAGTTACCAGGCGGCTGCAAAGCTCTCGCAACTCGCGTTTAATGGGGCAAAGGAGAACTCAATGAAAAATGCAGTTAAAGTGTTGATGGTTACATTATTGATGAGTTATACGGGGTTGGCGTTCGCCGCCTCGACCACTACGGCCGATGTGCCTGTTTCAGCAACGTTGGACCAGGTGTTGGTGCTCGATATGACGATCAGGCCAGAGACGGCCACACCGGGTGTTTTTGGCGCTCCCGTCACGTCGATGAATTACACGCTGACTCGCAACGGCAACAACGCGATCGGCGGCAACGTGGCCTATCACGTGTGGCTCGGGGCCAACACCTCCGGCCGTGCGTATCACATCGACTCGACCGTGGGTGACCTCGTGTCGGGCGCGAACACACTTCCTCACGCCTGGGGTCTTTTCCCGGTCTCCGCGACGGACAGTGTGAATGATATCCCCAATGACACGCTGACGACCGCCCAGTATGCGGCCGGTACCAACAAGCGTATCTACGACTCCAACGCGGCCGGCGCAGGCGCAGTTCTCGAGCTCGTTTATGGTATCAGCGGCGGCAACGCTGACGGCTCTGCTCCGTTCACGGGTTGGCAGCCGATCGGTCCGGGACAGACATCCGGTACTTACACGGCTTCACCCGCTCTGACGTTCACGCTCACGACGAACGTTTAAGCAGCACCAAACAAACCAAGGGTCCCAAAAGGGCCCTTGGTTTTTTTGTTGCCCATTGACGCGATTGGGATCCTTTGTTAACATAAATCCGTGGTCGTACGTCGTTTACGAATTTTTCACTCCACCGGAGGCGAGACCTTGAAGAAAATATTTATTTCGGGCTTTTTTGGAGTCGCTCTCCTTGGTGTTTCCATTCTTGGCCATGCCGCCACGCTCACGATCAACACTCCTAAGGTCGACATTGATACAGAGGCCGGAAGCACCGTTTCCGGCGAAATTACCGTTGAAAATCCCACAGACACCGTCGCCAGCTTAAAGGCTTATCTCGAAGATTGGATGTATGTCTCCGGCGAAGGGGACAAGAAGTTTGCGCCTCCCGGCACGATGCCCTTGTCTGCGTCGCCGTGGATCACGTTCGCGACGCCGGAGCCTACCATTCCGCCGTTTGGCCGCATCATCGTCCGTTATACGGTCCGCGTGCCCGAGGGGGCTGCGGGCGCCCATTATTCGGTCCTCTTTTTTGAAACGGTCATAGGCAATATGCCCAATGAAGAAGGCGTCAGCGTCGACGTCGCCGGGCGCATCGGGTCGCTTTTTATCGTGGAGGCCAAGGGCTCCGTGATACGGGACGGCCAAATTGTTTCGCTCGAGATCGCGCTCCCCGAGGGCAATAAGCCTATGGAGATCCACACGACGTTCAAAAACACCGGCAACGTCCACATTCCCCTTGAAGGCAGTTTCCTCATTCTCGATGAAGAGGGGCAGGTTCGCGCGCGCGGAGATCTTTCCAAGCTCTACGCGTTTCCGGACCAGACCGTCGACGGAAAGACCCAATGGGTCGGCCGTTTGCCTAAGGGCAATTACACCATGATCGCCACGTTCAATTTAGGCAAGGGTAAATCGCTTGTCGAGGAACGGGCATTCGCGATTGCGTAGAGCCACGGCTTTTTTAGCCGCTGCTTTTTTTATTGGCGCGCCGGGCGCCGCTTCCGCCGCTGAAAACTTTTACAAACTGAACGACCGCTGGGAAAAAGCCCAGTCCAGCGGCCTCACCAAGCAGGAAGCCGTCGATTCGGGTTTTGCGGCGGCCCTCGCGAACCCTCCTCAGAGGATCCAAGGTCCGGTGTCGCTGCCGATCCGGCGCAACCTTGTTCAATTGGCGCAGCAGCACATCGATCTCGAGATCAATCAGTCGCTCGTCGTCACGGCCAACGGGCTCGTGAAGTTTTTCTCGACCACCGATGGCGTCGTGGCAATGCAGACGCTGGACACGAACACGCTCCAGGTCGTCGGCACGCATTTCGGAAACACGTTCGTCCACGTCTATGATGCGGCCGGCCGCACGACGTTCGAAGTGCAGTGTATCCCTCCCACGTACACGCTCACCACGTCCCAGATCCGCAAGGTGGAAGAGGCCGAGAAGACGCGGTCATTCCACGTGGGTTATGCGGCCGGCCGCGGCGCGTTTTACACGGGGGACACGTTCAGCCAGCGCAACCGCACGAGCATGGATCTCGACCAGACGTTCAGTCTCGCCGGAGACACTCCTCACGGATATCTGACCTCGTACATGTCCACACAGAGGGGCGCTGCCAAGAACCTTATTATCGACGAACAGGTGGCGCTGAAGGACGGCAAGATCGGACCTTGGCGCGATTTCGATGCGTACGGAGGCGATTCGAGCGTGTTCAACGGTCTTATGGCGTTCCCCGAAGCAAGGATCCGCGGCGTCCAGATCGACCAGCGTTTGAACGAAAACAAGACCAATGCAAAGGTTTTTTACGGCCGCGAGAAGTTCGGTATCATCGGCTCGCTTACGCCGGGACTGACCACGAAGCGGAATATCACGTCCTTCCTCGGCGGCGGCACCGTCGAGCATCACTTTGACAAGGTGAGCAAGGTTAAAGTCGGTTATTTCAACGGTCATGGCCGGGCGCGCAGAGACGAACTCAATAAGCATGCCGAGGGCGTGAAAGCCGACATCGGGCTCGGGCCTCATGTGGTGTATTCGCCAGAGGCGGATTTTGACAATGAGCATTTTGCGGAAAAACAGGCGCTCAAATACCACTCTGAGAATCTGACCGTCCGCGGCGAATTTCGAGACATCTCGAAGAGTTTTGTGACGATGATCGGCACGCCCGCGCAGCAAGGGGAGCTCGGTTACCGGCTGGATGTCGAATCGGCGCTTACCGAAAATTTAAACGTCGGCGGAGCGCTCGATGTTTTTCGCGATCGCCTCATCCCGAATCCGGACGCCCCGCACCGTTACAACGCGCACCGCGATCTGACGCTCTCCTGGGCCATCGACAAACTCACGGCGATGCAACTCGGTTACCAGGACCTTGACGATACGGGCCGCCTCGGCCCAACCAAGCAAAAGACGGTCAGCGGACAGCTGAACCGAAGTTTTGACCCCTTCGACCACCGTATCGTGCTCTACGGCCGCTGGCAAAACCGCGGATACCGCAATCTACTCTCGTCCGATGCCAATTACGTGGTGGATCAGATCATCGTTGGCGCGCAGACGGCCCTTTTATTCGGAGTGAGTTTTACGATCGACCAGGAGTTCAATTTTTTGAGGGAACCGAACATCGACGAGCACAGCATGCCCCACGCGACGACGTATTCGCTCGACTGGTCACACCAGGTGGAAAAGACGCCGTTTTCCGTGAACGCGCGCTTCCGCTACCGCGATGAAGAAGAGACGGAAGCGGTCAACAGTTTCATGTCCGGCGAAGACAGGACGGACCTGTCGCTGGGGCTCTACTATCGCGAACAGGAGGACCGTGAATTTTTCGTGACAGGCCGTATCTCGAATTCCCGTCCCGAGAACCCGCGTGTCCTGGCGCCGCGTGTCGAAGCGGAGCTTCTCACGGGCGTGCGCTACGATTGGGATACGGGATTCAGCTGGTCGACGGTGGGCGCGTTCGACGGTTTTGTCTACAAAGATCTGAACGGCGACGGCAAGCGTGATGAGAACGAGCCGGGTATTGCGGGCGTGACCATCGCGGCAGGGCAGATACGGGCTGTCACGGACGAAAAAGGATTTTATGAGCTCAAAGGCGTGCCGGGACGGCGCGTGTCACTTGCGGTGGACACGTCGCAGCTGCCGTACGGTTTTACACCCACGTCTTCGTCAGTCCTGGAGGTCGATATCCTCGAAGGGAAGGCTCAGCAAGTCGACTTTGGCGCTTCGCCGCGCTCGGAGGTCGCCGGTATTGTTTTCAATGACCTGGATGGCAACGGCAAGTACGACCTCACCGACCGCGGTGTCTCGAAAGTGTCGCTCATGCTTGAGAACGGCAAGATCGAGCGGACAAAGGTGAGCGGCGCTTACTTTTTCTCCGGCGTCCTTGCCGGTCCGCACACCGTGAAGCTCGATCTAGGCAGTGTGCCGTCCGGCTATCTGCCAGCGGGTGAGATGAAGAAGACAGTGACGGTGTTCGAGGGCATGCGCTATGAGCAGAATTTCCCGCTCAAGGCGATCCGTGCGGTCTCGGGACGCGTCTTCATCGATACCAACGACAACAAAAATCTCGACGGCGACGAGATCGGCGCACCGGATGTCGTTGTGCTCGTGGGAGGCGTTCCTGCGGTGACCGATGCGGAGGGGTATTACCTGTTTGAGGACCTGCAGCCTGGAACGAACACGCTCGAACTCGACCCCAAGACGCTGCCGCCGGGGATGTCGGCCACGTCGGCGCCGATCATCGAAATGCCGGAAGAGCCGAAGACGCTGACAGAGAAGAACGTCAGTCTATCGAAAAAGGCCGCGGATCAGCGGGTGACGGACGTATAAAGCCGGATGAGTTGTCCTTGAGGGGACCGGCGGATTTCATTGGTGAGGTTAGCGTCCTCGTTCGTGAAAGCTTTCGGTGAACCGATGATCGTGAGAGTTTTGCGTTCGGGCAGCGCGGTCTGTTCGATCTGCAGCATCATCGGGATCGTCGCCGACACCATCACGGGCCGCGTGGTCTTCGATTCCGCGAAAGCGGGAAGAGCGGTCGCCAGCGGCACCCAAGCCGCCGTCAGTAGCAATGCGATAGTCCTTAAAGTGAGCTTCATTTCATCTCCTCAATAAAAAACCCGTTATCCTGAAATACGGAGAACGGGCGCATGGTTCGTGTTCACGGGATGAGGTCCCGGCAACCCAACCGCCATACCCCGCCAAACGACGGGGTTTAGGCTTGTGGCTTTGCGTCCTTTCCTTTCAGAAAGTTTGCCCTTTTAAAATCTTCAATGAGCTCTACGACCAACTATACCTGACTACACAAGGCTTATCAAGTTTGGCTAAAATTAACAGGTACTTACAACTCTTTAATACGTATGCAGTTACAGTATCAAAGCAGACTATTTTAATAAATTTAAGAAGAATGGTATATTTTTATAGAAATATGAGCTCTTTTGCGGGTAGAATAAAACGCTTATGACACTCCCTGGGACTCATGAAACGCGTAAATCAATGACCCGAACGCACTCCGTGTTCGCCAAAACGCCGTACGAACTTTTTGAAGACGGCCGTTTTGTCATCCGTAATTATAACGAACAGAAACCCTTCAGCAATTTCCTTCCCGGTATCGCCGGTTTTTACGGGATCCCCATGTGGGTGTTCACCGTCAACCGCGGTCAGGCCGTCGCCAGTTTCGGCACCCGCAACAAAGACAACGCGATCCTCGAATTTTACCCGGCCAATAAAGCCTATCAGGCGGTCCCGAATCTGGGTTTCCGGACGTTCCTCAAAATCAAGCGCGGCACAAAGGCTTTTACCCATGAGCCGTTCCGCCCGGCTTCCGCCAACGCCGCGTATACGCCGGAACAGAGCATGGAGATCACCGCGCACGAACTGGCGATCGAAGAGAAGCATGTACAGGCCGGCCTCATGACATCGGTGCGTTATTTCACGGTTCCCGGAGAGCCGATCGCGGCGCTGGCGCGTGAGATCACCCTCACGAATATATCCCAAGACGAGATCGAGATCGAGATGCTCGACGGCCTCCCCTCGGTGAATCCCTACGGGATGAATGAATTTTTCGTGAAGCACATGAGCCGCACGATCGAGGCCTGGATGATCACGGAGAATCTTTCCAAAAAGGCGCCTTTTTTCAGGCTCAAGGTCGACGCGACCGATCGTCCTGAGGTGGTCGCGATCAAAGAGGGCAACTTCTTTTTCGGTGTCTCCTCCGACGGCGGACGGGGAAAGCTGCTCGATCCGATCGTCGACCCGGGGGTGGTGTTCGGGCCCCGGCTCGATTTTGAGGAGCCCAAGCCTTTTTATGAGACCCCTTCCTTCAAGGCGCCTTCACGGCAGATGGCGGACAATAAGACCCCGTGCGCGTTTGTCGCCGCCTCATTTCATCTGGGTCCCGGAAAATCACGCACGCTCCGCTCGTATTACGGCCAGGCCGACCACTTGGAGACGTTGAATCGTTTCGTGGCGCGCGCGCTCGGCCCCGCATTCTATTCCGAGAAGCGCACTGAAAACCGCACGACGCTCGAGGCTATCAAGGGCCGTCTTTTTTCCGTCACGTCTTCGTCCGCATACGATCTTTACTGCGGCCAGACCTACCTCGACAACATCATGCGCGGGGGCATGCCCGTCGTTGCCGGCGAAGACTTTCTTTTCTATGTTTATTCACGCAAGCACGGCGATCTGGAACGCGATTACAACCGCTTCCTCGTCGAGCCCACGTATTTTTCTCAAGGGGACGGCAACTACCGTGATGTCAACCAGAACCGCCGCAACGACGTCTGGTTCGAGCCGCGTGTCGGCGACGCCAACATACGCACGTTTCTCAATTTGATCCAACTCGATGGTTTCAACCCGCTTGTCATCAAGGGCGCTCAGTTTCATTTCCGCCGGTCACCGGCTTCGGCCAAGATGCTCCGTTCATTTTTTGGGTCCCACGACAAAAAAGCGGCCGCTTTTCTCGCTCATCCGTTCCGCCCGGGAAGTTTTTACGCGTTCCTTGAGGCGGAGGGCCTTGTCACGCGTGCGGCGTTTCCCAGACTTTTGTCTGCGATGGCGCCGTTCGTCCGCCGTGAGGACGAGGCTGAACACGGGGAAGGTTTTTGGGTCGATCATTGGACGTACAACCTCGACCTGATCGAAAGCTATCTGGCGATCTTTCCCGAGCATCAGACAAAGCTGCTTTTTGATTCACGCGATTACACGTTTTACGACAATGATCACCGCGTGCGTTCCCGCGCCGAGAAATACGTCCTCAAGACGTCTCATGTCGTCCGTCAGTACGGTTCCGTCGTGAAAGACAAACAGAAGACCGCGCTCATCGCCTCGCGTGACCGGGAAGCGTCGCATGTGCGCACGCGTGCCGGGAAGGGCGACGTCTACCGGACGACTCTTTTTGTGAAGCTCATCTGTCTTTTCGCCAATAAGTTCGCGTCGTTGGATGCCAGCGGCGCCGGCATCGAGATGGAAGCCGACAAACCGTCGTGGTATGACGCGCTCAACGGCTTGCCCGGGCTCCTCGGCTCGTCTCTTTCCGAAACGTACGAGCTTAAACGCTTGGCGCTTTTCATGATCCAGGCGATCGATGAATCCATGCGCCTGCATGAGAGCGTCCTGGTCCCCGAAGAGCTTTTCGCGTTTGTCAACCGTCTCGACGCGTCCCTCGACCGCCATTTGGCGGACAAGTCAGCGGGACGTAATTTTCGTTTCTGGGAAGAGGCCACCGCCGTCAAGGAGCGCTATCGTACCGAGGTTTTTTCGGGCGTATCCGGCAAGGACAAAAAATTGGACTTGGTTGCGGTCAAAGGCTTCCTTGAGCATGCGCGCGAGAAAGTCGACATGGGTCTCGAGCGTGCCGTCGATCCGGCGACGCACATGGTGCCGACCTATTTCGAGAATCGGGCCGCGCGTTTCCGGCCGTTCAAGCTGAAGACACAGGACGGGTCCGGGCGGGCCGGCGCGGAAGTCACCGAGTTTGCCCAGTCGGCGCTGCCGTATTTCCTCGAAGGCCCCGTTCACGCGCTGAAGTTGGAGAAAGACCCTGCCCGCCGCCGCGAACTCTTGAAGGCCGTGCGCTCAAGCCGGCTTTACGACGCGAAGCTCGGCATGTATAAGGTCAACGCTCCGATAGACAGCGCCTCGCTCGAGATCGGCCGCGCACGCGTTTTTGCGCCCGGATGGCTCGAGAACGAATCGATCTGGCTCCACATGGAATACAAATTTATGCTCGAGCTTCTCAAAGCCGGCATGGCTGAGGAATTCTTCGCTGATTTCAAGAAGGCGCTTGTGCCTTTCCAGCCGCCCACCCGCTACGGGCGCAGCGTGCTTGAGAATTCTTCGTTCATTGTGTCGAGCGCGTTCCAGGACGCATCCTTGCACGGCACGGGATTTGTGGCGCGTCTCTCAGGCTCGACGGCTGAATTTCTCACGATGTGGCTGGTCATGAACATCGGCAAGCGGCCGTTCATTCTGGGGCCCGACGGAAAGCTTTCTCTGCGCTTTCAGCCGACCCTCCCGGAGTCGCTCTTCGTCAAGCAGGATACGGTGCGCACATTCACCGCCGCAGACGGCCGCCAGGCGGCGGTCAAAGTGCCCAAAGACGCGTTGGCGTTTCTTTTTCTTGGCAAAACGCTCATCGTCTACCATAATCCCAGGAGACTGGACACGTTCGGCCGCCAGCGCGTGTCCGTCAAAAAGACCACGCTCCGCCCGTTACGCGGAGGTCCCGTCGAATTTCGAGGCGACACCATCCCCAGTCCCTATGCGGGGAAGGTGCGCGACGGGCTTGTCCCGCGCATCGATATCGAGCTCGGCTAAACCCAAGATCAGAAAAGAAGAGAGACTATGTCCGACGTAAAAGTCCGCTTTGCTCCAAGCCCCACAGGTTTTCTTCATATCGGCAGCGCACGCACCGCGCTCTTCAACTGGCTCTTCGCGCGTCATGAGGGCGGGAAGTTTTATCTGCGCATCGAAGACACCGACATGGAGCGCTCGAAGGATGAGTTTCTCCAAGAGATCGTTTCGAGTCTCACATGGCTTGGCCTCGACTGGGACGGCGAGCCCGTGTTTCAGTCCAAGCGCACCGGCCACTACCGCAGGATCGCCGATGGGCTCATCGCCAAGGACCTCGCGTACTACGAAGAAAAAGCCATCCGTTTCCGCATGCCCAAGACGGGGAAGGTCGGTTTCAACGATCTCTTGCACGGCGCGATCGAGTTTGATCTCGATCAACATCCGTCGCTCGGCGAAGATCTGGTGATCTTTAAATCCGACGGCAGCCCTACGTACAACTTCGCTGTCGTCTGCGATGATGCCGACATGGCCATCACGCACGTCATTCGCGGCGACGACCATATCATGAACACGCCGAAGCAGGTGCCGCTTTACGACGCGCTCGGCTACAAGAAACCCATTTTCTGTCATATTCCGCTCATTCTCGGTGAGGACCGCTCGCGCATGTCCAAACGCCACGGCGCCACGTCGATCCGCGAATATCTCGAGGCCGGTTTTCTGCCGTCGGCCATCGTGAATTACCTGTGTCTGCTTGGCTGGTCGCCCGGCAACAACGAGGAGATCCTGCCGCTTGCGGATCTCGTCAAAAAATTCGACTTGAACCGCGTGCTCAAAACGGGCGCTGTTTTTTCGAAGGACAAACTCGAGTGGATGAACGGCCAGTATGTGCGCAAGCTTTCCGTTCCGGCGCTCACGGACCTGGTGATCCCCTTCCTTGAAAAGAGGGGATACGGCCGATACGCAGCTGACCGCGTTTGGATGGAGCGGCTCGTCACGCTTTTCCAGGAGCGGCTCTTCCGGCTCGACCAATTTCCGGATTTGGCGCAATTTTTCTTTGATGATACAATAACGTATTCCCCTGAGGGACTTGCGGAGATGAAAAAGGACCCCCGGCTTTCCGGGGCGTTCCAGAGCTACGCGAAACTACTCGAAGGGCTCGACACGTTTGACGTGAAGGTGATCGAAGAAAAGAGCCGGGCTCACATGAAAGAGCTCGGCATGACCGGCAAGGAGTTTATCCATCCGTGCCGCGTCGCACTTACCGGCCGCACCGTGAGTCCGGGTTTTTTCGACACGGTATCCCTGTTGGGAAAAAAGAAAGCAGTCGAACGCTTGAATGGCGCGTCCGCGGCTGCAGTATAAATTTTATTAATTTTTTGCCCTGTTGTGTCCGCCACAAAGCGCCGGCGGATCCGTCCGAAGAGCGCTTTGTGGACAGATCCGACGCGCTCTTTGGCGGATAACGGTATAGAATGTCCCGATATTGAGTGTATGTTCTGATTAAATTTTTTGCCCTGTTGTGTAACGGTAGCACGGCAGCCTCTGGAGCTGCTTGTCTAGGTTTGCCTACCGTTCAAGGACTCCAGGGCATCAGTCCTCTGGCAGGGTGCAAGACACCGCCGTCGGCTGCGCCTTCGGTTTAGGGATTCCGGGGCATCAGTCCTCTGGCAGGGTGCAAGACACCGCCGTCGGCTGCGCCTTCGGTTTAGGGATTCCGGGGCATCAGTCCTCTGGCAGGGTGCAAGACACCGCCGTCGGCTTGCAGATCCCCGG
>Ga0082335_1005242_pt1 | contig 18176 bp, 16 predicted proteins | sample Subgrocontami58m_FD_72375 | JGI IMG/M metagenome (GOLD analysis project Ga0082335, IMG submission 72375) | Subsurface groundwater microbial communities from S. Glens Falls, New York, USA - GMW37 contaminated, 5.8 m (SPADES assembly) (version 2) ... | reverse complement strand
CCGGCGGCGCCAACGCCTGCGTGCTGCATTACAGCGACAACAACGCGCGGCTCGAAGACGGCGCGCTGCTCTTGATCGATGCCGGCTGCGAGCTCGACGGCTATGCGTCCGACATCACCCGTACCTTTCCGGTGAGCGGAAAATTCGGCGGCGCGCAGAAAGACGTGTATGAACTGGTGCTCGCCGCGCAAGCTGCCGCCATCGGCGCGACCAGGCCCGGCGCCACCTGGGACGCGCCGCACGAAGCCGCGGTGCGCGTGCTGGCGCAGGGCATGATCGATTTCAGCCTGTGCCGGGGCAGCCTGGACCAGGTGCTCGAAGCGGGCGATTACAAGCGCTTCTACATGCACCGCACCGGCCACTGGCTGGGGCTGGACGTGCACGACGCCGGCGAATACAAACTCGACGGCAAGTGGCGGCCGCTCAAGGAAGGCATGACGCTCACGGTGGAGCCCGGCTGCTACATCCGTTCGGGGGAAGGAGTGCCCAAGGCCTACTGGAACGTCGGCGTACGCATCGAGGACGATGTGCTGGTGACCAAAGACGGCTGCGAAATCATTACCGCCGAAACACCGAAGAGCATCGCCGCGATCGAAGCGCTCGTTGGCAATGACTGAGGGGCTGTTTCAGATTGACCGAAACAGCCCCTAACTTAGGGGAGTATGAGGGGATGCGCCCCGAAGGTCTCGATCCCCCCCGAGGGGAAAGTCCCCTTGGGGGATATCCCCTCATTTTGTAATGAACACTGAACCGATAGACATACTGATTGCCGGCGGCGGACCGGTGGGTGCTGCGCTGGCCCTGGCGCTGCAAGATAGCGGACATTCGGTCGTACTGACCGAGGCGCGTAGTGCCGAGACTGATACTAGCGGTGCGCCAAGCACCAAGTCCGGCCATGCGCGCCCGATCGCCTTGTCCTATGCGAGCCGCCTGATACTCGAACGCTTGAACGCCTGGTCCGGGCTTGCCGCAACGCCGATCGAAACCATCCACGTTTCGCAGCAAGGTGGATTCGGCCGCACTCAGATACGCGCCGCTGACTGCGGCGTGCCCGCGCTGGGCTATGTCGTCGCCTACGACAAGCTGCAGCAGGGTCTGCTCGCTGTGCCCTGCTCGGGGAGGAGGATTTTCGGCGCGAAACTGAGCGCGTTCGACGGCGCCACGGCAGTGGTGCTGACGCAAGACGGAGAACAGGCGTTCGCACCGCGCTTAACGATATTTGCCGATGGCGCAGGCGTCGTCGATGACCGTGCAGTGCCCGCCTACAACAAGGACTATCGCCAGACCGCGGTGGTAGCCTGGGTGAAGAGCGCAGCAGCCCACCGCGGCAGGGCATGGGAGCGATTCACGCCCGAGGGACCGCTCGCCTTGCTGCCGTACGGCGCAGACTATGGACTGGTATGGACTACCAACCCGGAGCGTGCCGCGCACCTGTTCGCGCTCGACACCCCGGCATTCCTGGCAAAACTGCATGCCGCTTTCGGCGACCGTCTTGGCGCATTCACCGAGGCCGGAGAGCGCTCCACTCATCCACTGGCGCTGCGTTACCAGCGCGATGATACACAGCCGCACAGCTTATGTGTAGGCAACGCGGCGCAAACCCTGCACCCGGTCGCCGGCCAGGGATTTAACCTCGGCCTGCGCGACGCCTGGGAGCTCGCGCGCCTGGCGCGCGATGCGCGCGACCCGGGCAGCGCCAGTTTCTGCGCGCACTATCGCCGCGCGCGCGCGCCGGACCGCCGCGCCGGCATCCAATTCACCGACAGCCTGGTCGGCTTGTTTTCCAATTCCAATCCGCTGCTCAAGCTCGGCCGCGGCGCGGGACTGCTTGCCCTCGACCTCGTGCCCTTCGCCCGACGCTTTGTCGCGCGGCGCATGATTTACGGCGCGAACGCTTTGCCTTAGACGAAGTCGAGGGCAAGTTAAAGTAATACCTTCAAAGCGTGGCCAATTCGATTTTTATTCCGCGGCGATTGGGTATAGAATTGCCTCCCGTTCCGCAAAAAACCCTTTACACGAAATGAGAATCGGACCTCACGTGCTACGCAACAATCTATTCGTTGCGCCGATGGCCGGGGTCACCGATCGCCCGTTCCGGCAACTGTGCAAGAGGTTCGGCGCCGGCATGGCGGTGTCCGAGATGGTGGCATCCAATTCTCTGCTGTGGGGCAGCGACAAGACGCGGCGCCGCGCCAATCACGAGGGCGAACCCGATCCGATCTCGGTGCAGATCGCCGGCGCCGACCCGCGGATGATGGCGGAGGCAGCGCGCTACAACGTCGGCCAGGGCGCGCAGATCATCGACATCAACATGGGCTGTCCGGCAAAGAAAGTGTGCAACGTCATGGCCGGCTCGGCGCTGCTGAAGGACGAACTGCTGGTCGGGCGTATTCTGGAAGCCGTGGTCGAAGCGGTCGACACGCCGGTTACGCTCAAGTTCCGCACCGGCTGGGACCAGCACAACAAGAACGCGCTGACGGTTGCGCGCATCGCCGCGGAAAGCGGCATCCAGTTGCTCTCGATCCACGGGCGCACGCGCGCCTGCGGCTATACCGGCCACGCCGAATACGACACCATCGCCGAAGTCAAAAGCGCCACGCGCCTGCCGGTGGTCGCCAACGGCGACATCACCACGCCGCAAAAAGCCAAGTACGTGCTCGACTACACCCGCGCCGACGGCATCATGATCGGCCGCGCGGCGCAGGGCCGGCCGTGGATCTTCCGCGAAATCGAGTACTACCTCAAGACCGGTGTGCACCTGCCGCCGCCGCTGGTAGCCGAGATCCACCAGGTGCTGATCGCGCACCTGTACGACCTGTACGCGTTTTACGGCACCGACACCGGCGTCAAAATCGCGCGCAAGCACATTTCCTGGTACACCAAGGGGCTGGTCGGCTCGGCCAATTTTCGCCACGCGATGAACCAGTTGCCGGGCATCGAAGAGCAATTGGCCGCAGTGAACCGATTTTTTGATCAACAGGCGCAGCAATACGAGAAGTTGCGCTATGAGGAGGAGTTGGCAGCATGACACCGCGCGCCAGTGAAATCGCCGAATGCGTACGCAAATCCCTGGAAAAATATTTCAAGGATCTGGACGGGGAACGCCCGCGCACCGTCTACGAGATGGTGTTGAAGAATGTAGAGAAGCCCATGATCGAGGTGGTGCTCGCTTACGCCGAGGGCAACCAGACGACGGCAGCCCAGTGGCTGGGCATCAATCGTAACACCCTGCGCAAGAAAATCGAGCAATTGAAAATAAAAATATGACGGGTGGAAGCGGACGCCCGTCTGGCCCGCGCATCCCTCATCGCCCCTTACTTATCGCCCGGGCCTAATCATGAGCATCCTCGTCAAGCAAGCCTTGATCAGCGTTTCCGACAAGACCGGCGTGCTGGAACTGGCGCGCGCCCTGGCGCAGATGAAGGTCTCCATCCTCTCTACCGGCGGCACGGCCAAGCTGCTCGCGCAAAACGGCATCGCCGTCACTGAAGTAGCGCAGTACACCGGCTATCCGGAGATGCTCGACGGGCGCTTGAAGACCCTGCACCCCATGATCCATGGCGGACTGCTGGCAAGACGCGACCTGCCCGAGCACATGGCGGCGATCAAGGATGCCGGCATCGAGCCGATCGATCTGGTGGTGGTCAATCTTTACCCCTTCACCGGGACCATAGCCAAAACCGGCTGCACGCTTGCGCAGGCGATCGAGAACATCGACATCGGTGGCCCCACCATGCTGCGCTCGGCGGCCAAGAACCATACCGGTGTCGCCGTGGTGGTCGATCCCGCCGATTATCCGGCGCTGCTCGAAGAAATGAGGACGGGCAGCGGCAGGGTCAGCGCCGCCACGCGTTTTGATCTCGCGAAAAAGGTATTCACCCACACCGCGGCCTATGACGGCGCCATCAGCAATTATCTGACCGGCCTCGATCCCGAGCAGAAGAGCCGGGACTACCCGGAGCAGTTGACGCTGCAATTCGCCAAGGTGCAGGACATGCGCTACGGCGAAAACCCGCACCAGAGCGCGGCTTTCTATCGCGACCTCGAGCCGGCGCCGGGCAGCCTCGCCGGCTACACCCAGTTGCAGGGCAAGGAACTGTCCTATAACAACGTCGGCGATGCCGACGCGGCCTGGGAATGCGTGAAGACGTTCTCCGAGCCCGCCTGCGTCATCGTCAAGCACGCCAATCCCTGCGGCGTCGCCATCGGCAACACCGTGCTCGAAGCCTACCAGCGCGCGTTTCAGACCGATCCCACCTCGGCCTTCGGCGGCATCATCGCCTTCAACCGGCTGGTCGATGCGCCCGCCGCCGAAGCCGTGGCGAAACAATTCGTCGAAGTGCTGATCGCGCCGGGCTACGATGCGGCAGCGAAGAAGGCGCTCGAATCCAAGACCAAGGTGCGCGTGCTCGCCGTCCCGCTGGCCGCGGGCGGCAACCGCTACGACTTCAAGCGCGTCGGCGGCGGTTTGCTCGCGCAGGCACCCGACGCGAAGAACGTCGAAATGGCCGAGTTGCGCGTGGTCAGCAGAAAGAAACCTACCGACGCGGAGCTGCGCGACCTACTCTTCGCCTGGCGCGTGGCCAAGTTCGTCAAGTCCAATGCCATCGTATTTTGCGGCAGCGGGCACACGCTGGGAGTGGGCGCGGGCCAGATGAGCCGCGTCGACAGCGCGCGCATCGCCGCGATCAAGGCGAAAAATGCCGGCCTGTCGCTCGCCGGCTCGGTGGTGGCCTCGGACGCCTTCTTTCCCTTCCGCGACGGCGTCGACGTGGTGGCCGAGGCCGGCGCCAAAGCCATCATCCAGCCCGGCGGCAGCATGCGCGACGAAGAAGTGGTCGCCGCGGCCGACGAGCTCGGCCTAGTCATGGTCTATACCGGCATTCGCCACTTCAGGCACTGATAGGTGAAGCTCCTGGTGATCGGCTCGGGCGGTCGCGAGCACGCCCTGGCGTGGAAGCTGGCGCAGAGTCCGCGCGTGCAAAAGATCTATGTCGCACCGGGCAACGCCGGCACGGCGCTCGAGCCGGGCGTGAAGAATGTTCCCATCACCGGCATCGCCGAGCTGGCCGAATTCGCGCGGGAAAATTCGGTTCAGCTCACCGTGGTCGGACCCGAGGCGCCCCTCGCCGCCGGCGTGGTCGATGCCTTTCGCGCCCGCGGCCTGAAAATCTTCGGCCCGACCCGCGCCGCGGCGCAACTGGAAAGCTCCAAGGATTTCGCCAAGCGCTTCATGCAGCGGCATCGCATCCCCACGGCCGCCTACGCCACCTTCGGCGAAGCGCGGCAGGCGCACGCCTATATCGACGCGCAAGGCGCCCCCATCGTGATCAAGGCCGATGGCCTCGCCGCGGGCAAGGGCGTGATAGTGGCGATGACGGCCAAGGAAGCGCATGAGGCCGTCGACATGATGCTGGTGGACAACAAGATGGGCGATGCCGGGGCGCGCGTGGTGATCGAGGAGTACCTGGCCGGCGAGGAGGCGAGCTTCATCGTCATGAGCGATGGCGAGCACGTGCTCGCGCTCGCCACCAGCCAGGACCACAAGCGCCTGCGGGACGGCGACGCCGGGCCCAACACCGGCGGCATGGGCGCCTACTCGCCCGCGCCGGTGGTGACGCCGGAACTGCACGCGCAGGCGATGCGCGAGATCATCCTGCCTGCCATCCACGGCATGGCGAGCGACGGCATCCCCTACAGCGGCTTTCTTTACGCCGGCCTGATGATAGATGCGAAGGGCAACGCGAAGACGCTGGAATTCAACTGCCGCATGGGCGACCCGGAAACCCAGCCGATCATGCTGCGCCTGAAGTCCGACTTGTTCGAACTGTTCGAACTCGCCTGCGCCGGCACGCTGGACCAGGCCGAGATCGACTGGGACCGGCGCACGGCCCTGGGTGTGGTGCTTGCCGCCGCCAACTATCCGGACACGCCGAAGAAAGGCGCCGTCATCAGCGGGCTCGCCAAGCACACGGAACGCAGCGAGGACTGCATGGTGTTTCACGCCGGCACCGCTTTGGACGGCGACAAGGTGGTGGTGAACGGCGGGCGGGTGTTGTGCGTCACGGCCCTGGGCGACAGCGTCAAAATGGCGCAGCGCCGCGCTTATCAGGCGGCCGAAGGCATCCATTTCGACGGCATGCAGTTCCGCCGCGACATCGGCTATCGTGCCATGGCGGCAAGAAAACAATAAATGCTCGCCTATTGAGAATTACACAACTGCGTTACAGCTCTACCCTCATCCCAACCGTCGCCCGCCCAAGCTGGAGAGGGGGTTCTCTCCCTCTCCAGCGGAAACGGGGGCGAGGGCTGGGGTGAGCGGGCGATTTTCCGCGAAACTGTCATGCGATTACGTAATGCTCAATAGAATTGCGCGCTGCGCGCGCCAACCGTGTTTGCTGTACGGATGAAAAGCACATCCGTACAGCAAACACGGTTCTGGTTAACACCAAACAGGGCGTGGGGGTTTCATACAAGATCGTCGATTGCGCGCGGATGTGCTTTTCATCCGCGCGCAATCGAAGATCCGCGCGGACGGTTTCTCGTCCGCGCAAATCGAAACCCCGCAACAACGGAAACTGCAATTTCGGTCACCACATATAGCAATGGCCTGATGCGAACAGAAGCAGCTTGCCTCAGTGCCCTACTGCTAGAATCCGCGTTTCTTTGCGCATATCGGTAATCTATGAATTCTTCCACCGTCAAAGACTACCTGCTAGTCCTGCAACGGCGCATCGTTGCGGCGCTTGAGATCCTCGACGGCAAGCCGTTCCGCGAGGACCGCTGGGACCGCGCACAGGGCGGGGGCGGCATCAGCCGCGTGATCGAGGAAGGCGGGCTGTTCGAGCGCGGCGGGGTGAATTTCTCGCACGTGCAGGGCTCGGGCCTGCCGCCATCGGCCTCCGCCTCCCGCCCCGAGCTGGCCGGCCGCGCCTGGGAGGCGATGGGCGTGTCGCTGGTGCTGCATCCGCGCAATCCGAATTGCCCCACCGTGCACATGAACGTGCGCTTTTTCGTCGCGACCAAGGAAGGCGCCGAGCCCGCGTGGTGGTTCGGCGGCGGCATGGACCTGACCCCTTATTATGGCTACGCCGAAGACGCGCAGCACTTTCATCGGACCTGCAAGCTCGCGCTCGACCCTTTCGGCGCCGAGCATCATCCGCAGTTCAAGGCCTGGTGCGACCGCTACTTTTTCTTGAAGCACAGGAACGAGCCGCGCGGCATCGGCGGCATTTTCTTCGACGACCTGAACCAGCCGGGCTTTCCCGCGTGCTTCGCGCTGACGCAAAGCGTGGGCGATCACTTCATCGACGCCTACCAACCGATCATCCTGCGGCGCAAGGACACTCCCTACGGCGAGCGCGAGCGCGATTTCCAGGCCTACCGCCGCGGGCGCTATGTGGAATTCAATCTGGTCTACGACCGCGGCACGCTGTTCGGCTTGCAGTCGGGCGGCCGCGCCGAGGCCATCCTGATGTCGCTGCCGCCGGTGGTGAAATGGCGCTACGATTGGAAGCCGGAACCGGGCAGCCCCGAGGCTGCCCTGTACAGCGAGTTCCTCGTCGCCAGGGACTGGGGCTAGCTGAAACCAAGCGCGCGCCTCAGGCCGCGCTCGGCAGATTGACAATTATACAGAAATCTGTATAGTCAATACTCATGAAAACCACGCTCGATCTCAACGACGCCATTCTCGCCAGTGCCAAGTCTCTCGCAGCGCGACAGCGCAGCAGCCTCACGCGCCTGATCGAAGAAGGTTTGGAGCTTCGCCTGAGGGCGGGAACCACGTCAAACGGCGCAAGAAGGAAACGCGTTCCCTTGGTACCGGTATACGCAGTCAAGGGAAAAGGCAAAAGCGGATTGGTGGCCGGGCTCAATCCTTTGAGCAACAAAGCAATGCTGGAAGCCGTGGACAGCGACCCGATGCGCTGATTCACGATGGTCCCCGACGTCAATATCCTGGTGGCAGCCTCGCGCAGCGACCACCCGCACCATCAGCTTGCCCGTTCCTGGCTGGAACATGCATTGGCCGCGTGTGCCGCCGGCGCCAGCCTCAAGCTGCCATCCGTGGTCGTGGCCGGTTTTTTGCGACTGGTAACCCATCCGAGGATCTTTGTGACCCCCACACCGGTGCAGGAGGCGGTCGGTTTTGTGGATGCCCTGCTTTCGATCTCCGGCGTCGACATGCCCGCTGGAGGGGCGGAATGGCCGCTGCTGCGCCATCTTTGCCTGGAGAAGCAAATCAAATCCAACGGTATTCCGGACGCCTGGCTGGCCGCGACCGTAATGCAATTGGGCGAGCATCTGGTGACGTTTGATGCGGATTTCAAGAAACTGTTGCGGCGCGAGCGCTTGACTGTACTTGCGGTCTGAATCTTCTGCACGGACGCTTCTGCGCTTGCGCGACTTTGGCAGTATGGCGAGATTCGTATCGGGGAACCGCAAATGTCCGATAGTAGAAGCATGAGCAGCGCAAAATTGAAGAGACTTCAATCCGCCGGTTTTCCAGCCGGCGTTACCGGCAGATACAGGACAGATCATGAAAGAACGCATCACCAAAACGAGCGGCAACGTGTTTACCGACCTCGGCTTCCCGCCCGAAGAAGCCGCCGTGCTCGCCATGCGCGCGGAGCTAATGGCCAAGCTGCGCATCCTGATCGACGCGCGCGGCTGGACGCAACAGGAAGCATCCAAGCGCCTGGGCATCGCGCAGTCCCGCGTCTCCGACCTCGTGCGCGGAAAATGGGACAAGTTCAGCCTCGACATGCTGGTCACCCTTGCCGCAAGGGCCGGGCAACGGCCGAATATTGTGCTCAAGGCAGCATAACCGCCGCGACTCCAGAAAGATCCGAGCATATTCGCGCTGCAAGCGCGGGAGGACGGAAAAGAACGCCAGTGCCTGGTCCGGAGACAACACGACCGAAGCGTTCGCGCGTTAAATCGCGGCCGGCGGTGCGATAATTGACCCCCCGAACAATTCAAACACGGACCACCGCCATGCCCGAACCCCATGTATTCATCGACAACCGCTGGCAGCCCTGTGCCAGCGGCCAATCCCTGCCCGTGATCGATCCCTCGGACGGCCTGGAATTTGCCCGCATCGCCAAAGGCACGAGCGAGGACGTCGACCGCGCCATAGTCGCCGCGCGGCGAGCCTATGAAGGCGCCTGGGGCCGGCTGGCGCCGGTCGAGCGTGGACGCATCCTGATGCAGGTTGAGCGGCTGATCCTCGATCACGCCGAGGAATTGACGCAGATCGAGGCGCGTGATTGCGGCAAGCCGATCAAGCAGGCCAGGAACGACGTCGTGGCCTGCGCCCGCTACTTCGAGTTCTACGCCGGCGCCGTGGACAAGGTCGGCGGACAGACGATCCCGTATCAACCCGGGTTTACCGCGCTCGCACTGCGCGAGCCGCACGGGGTCACGGGGCACATCATTCCCTGGAACTATCCGTTGCAGATTTTCGGCCGTTCCCTCGGCGGCGCGCTCGCTGCAGGCAATGCCTGTGTCATGAAACCAGCCGAGGACGCGTGCTTGAGCCTCCTCAGGCTTGCGGAGCTGATGGCCGAAGCCGGCCTGCCTGCGGGTGCGCTCAACATCGTTACCGGGCTGGGTGGCGAGGCCGGCGCCGCGCTGGCAGGGCACGCCGGCGTCGATCACATCTCGTTCACAGGCTCGCCCGAGACCGGCACGCGCGTGGCCCAGGCGGCTGCCGTTCACCATCATCCCGTCACCATGGAACTCGGCGGCAAATCGCCGCAACTCGTCTTTGCCGATGCCGACCTGGATGCCGCGGTGCCGGCGATCGTCAACGCCGTCATCCAAAACGCGGGCCAGACCTGTTCGGCAGGCAGCCGCCTGCTGGTGGAGCGTGCGATCTACGAGCAACTGTTGGAAACGCTGGGCCGTGCCTTTGCCCGCTTGCGGGTGGGTCCTTCGCAGGCCGACCTTGACTGCGGTCCGCTGATTCGCGCCGGCCAGCTCGCGCGCGTGCGCGGCTTTCTCGCCGAAGCCGAAAGGGACGCGCTGCCGCGCGTTGCGCAGGGAGAGATCGTCGCCGACGCGCCCAAGGGCGGCTACTACCAGAAGCCGACCTTGTTGCGCGATGTTCCCGTCGGCCACCGCCTGGCGCAGGAAGAGGTGTTCGGACCGGTGCTCGCGGCCATGCCTTTCGACGACGAAACCCGTGCGGTGCAGCTCGCCAACGCCACGCGCTTCGGCCTGGTCGCCGGCGTCTGGACGCGTGACGGTTCACGAGCGCTGCGCATCGCCCGCAGCCTGGAATCGGGCCAGGTGTTCATCAACAACTATGGCGCAGGCGGCGGCGTCGAATTGCCTTTCGGCGGCGTGAAGGCGAGCGGCTACGGGCGTGAAAAAGGCATCGAAGGCCTGCTGTCGTTTACGCGGCTCAAGACCATTACCATCAAGCACGGATAGGAAAGCGATCTATGAGACTCAAGAACAAGGTTGCAATCGTCACCGGCGCGGGTTCGGGTTTTGGCGAGGGCATCGCCATACGCTTTGCGCAGGAAGGCTGCAAGGTCGTCGTCAATGACATCAACGTGGAAGCGGGGGAGCGCGTTGCGCGCGATATCAATGCGGCCGGCGGCGAGGCTCGTTTCATCCAGGCAGACGTCGCGAGGGATGCCGACGTCGCCCGGCTTGTGCGCTCGGTGCTGGAGCATTTCGGGCGGCTGCATATCGTCGTCAACAACGCCGGCACCACGCACCGCAACCGGCCGATGCTGGAAGTTACGGAGGAAGAATTCGACCGCATCTACGCGGTCAACGTGAAAAGCCTGTACCTCAGCGCAAAGCACGTGGTTCCGCGTTTCCGTTCGCAGGGCGGTGGCTGTTTCATCACCATTGCCTCCACCGGCGGGGTGCGGCCGCGGCCGGGCCTCACCTGGTACAACGGCAGCAAGGGCGCGGCCATCACCATCAGCCGCTCGATGGCGGTGGAGCTCGCTCCGGCGAAAATCCGCGTCAACTGCATCAATCCGGTGGCCGGAGAAACCGGCCTGCTGGCCGAATTCATGGGCGGTGCGGACACGGCCGAGATACGCGCGAAATTCATCGCTTCGATTCCCCTGGGGCGCCTGTCGGTCCCGCTGGATATTGCCAATGCCGCGCTGTTCCTCGCGTCCGACGAGGCCGAATTCATCACCGGCGCGTGTCTGGAAGTGGACGGGGGGCGGTGCGTTTAGCCGGCGGGGGCATACCGCTTCGTAAAGCTCTGGCACATTCGAAAAGCAGGCATTGCGCGCTCCGCGCGCCAACCGTGTTTTTGGTGCGGATGAAAAGCGTATCCGCACGGAAAACGCGGTTACGGTTAACACCGCCTACGGCTCGGGGTTAATACAAGATCGTCGATTGCGTGCGGTGCGGCTTTTCGCACCGTGCGCGATCGGCGATCCGCGCGGACGGGCCGCCGTCCGCGCAAGACGGGTCGCTGAATTGCGAGCCGCCCGGATGCACTTCGCGCGGTGTCGATGATCGACCATTGCGCGCTCCGCGCGCCAACCGTGTTTTCCGTGCGGATGAAAAGCACATCCGCACAGAAAACACGGTTATTGATAAAAGCAACAACGGCTTGGCGTTGCTGTTATCCGAGATACTCATTTGCGTGCGGACAGCTTCTCGTCCGATCAAAACGCAGCCGCGCAAGAACGAGTCAGCGCCCCATGAAGTGGGGCAGCCAGATACTGCAGGCAGGAAACACGGTGAGGATGGCGAGGATGCCGATCTCGGTCCACATCAGGGGCCAGAGTTCGCGCACCACGCCGGAAAGCGGCGTTCGCGACACGATCGACACCACGAACAACAGGCCGCCGACCGGCGGCGTAATCATCCCCAGCGTCAGGTTCACGATCACGATGATGGCGAAGTGCAGCGGATCGATGCCGAGCGCCGCGGCCATGGGCGCGAGGATGGGCACCAGGATCATGACGCCGGGCAGCGGCTCGATGAAAATGCCGAACGCGAGCAGCAGCACGTTGACCGCGAACAGGAAGGTGAGCGGGCTCAAGTTGAGCGAGGCGACGTACTGCGCCACCGTCTGCGGCACCTGGGCGATGGTCAGCACCCAGGCGAATGCGTTCGATACCGACACGATCAGCAGCACCGAGGCGGTAAGCATCGCCGAGCGCAGCAGCATCCCCGGCAGCTTGTCCCAGGTCAGCGTGCCGTAGATCCAGCGCCCGGCAATGAAAGCATAGAACACCGCCACTACCGACGCTTCGGTCGGCGTGAAGGCGCCGCTCTGGATGCCGCCGAGGATGATGGCCGGCAGACCCAGCGCGGGAAGTGCGCGCCGAGTGTTGCGCAGCATCTCTGCGATGCCCGGCGCCTGCATGTCCGAACGGTAATTGCGCCTGATGCTGATGACGTGGTTGACCACCGCCAGCCCCGCGGCGATCATCACTCCCGGTATAAGGCCCGCCCAATATAGGCCTATGACCGAAACGCCGGGGTCCTCCAGCGCGTAGATGATCATCAGGATCGACGGCGGAATGATCGGACCCACTACCGCTATCGATGCCGTGAGCGCGGCGGCATAGGCAACGTGGTAGCCGGAGTCGCGCATCATCTTGATCAGCATGGAGCCCGGCCCCGCGGCATCGGCCATGGCCGAACCGCTGATGCCGGAGAAAAAGGTCAGCGTGAGGATGTTGGTGTGGCCCAGGCCGCCGCGCAAATGGCCCACGAATTGCGCTGCGAATCGCAGCAGGACTTCAGTCAACGCGCCGCCGGACATCAGTTCGGCGGCGAGGATGAAGAACGGCACCGCCATCAGCGGGAAACTGTCCAGGCCGCCGAACATCTTCTGCATTACGCCGATGAGCGGCAGTCCCTTGACTGCTATCGCCGCCATGGCCGCGATGCCCATCGACATCGCGATCGGCACGCCCAGCGCCATAAAAAGAATAAGTGCTCCGAAGAGCACCGTCGTGGTCACAGCGTGGCGCTCATGCTGGAATCGAAATCGCTATCCTGGTCGAATTTACGCTCTACGACGTAATGCCGCGCGAACATCGCCATGTGGATCAGCAGAAAAAGGAATCCGACCGGCAGCGCCGAGTAGACCAGCCCGAACGGGAGTTCTACGACCGGCGTGGTCTGCGACCAGGTGCGCATGATGTAACCGGTGCCCAGCCACATCATCGCCAAGGCGAACGCCAGCACACACAGCAGGGTCAGCGCGCGCAGGATCCTGCCGCCGCGTGCCGGCACTACGTCCTGCAGGTTGTCGATGGCAAGGTGGCCGCCGTAGCGCAGCACCAGACCCGCGCCGAGAAAGGTCAGCCAGATCATCAGATAGCGCGATAGTTCCTCCGCCCAGACGATAGAGTCGCCCGTGGTGTATCGCAGCACGACGTTGGCGAATACCATCACCGCCATCAGCGCGAGCAGCGCCATGAGCAGCACGCGATTCAGCCACAGAAAGCCGCGGTCGAACTTCGCCAGCATGCGGGACTACCTCCCGTGATTGGATGCCATAGACAAGGAACGGCCGGCCATTTCGGCCGGCCGTCCGGTCGCCGCGGAATTATTTATAGTTCTTGATGCGGTCGATGTTGGCCTGGCCGTATTTCTTCGCGTACTCCGCATACGCCGGCGCCAGGGTCGCCTGGAATTTCGCCGTGTCGATTCCCATCACCACTTGCATGCCCTGCGCCTTGAGGTCGTCGACGCCTTTTTTCTCCAGATCGTCGACGTACTTGCGCATCGCCGCGGCGGCGAGCTTCGACGCTTCCCGGAACGAATTCTTGTCCGCACCCGAAAGGGCGTTCCAAACCTTGGGCGACAGCATGAGCACGGCGGGAGAATAGACATGCCGCGTCAGGGTCAGGTATTTCTGCACCTGACTCAACTTGGCCGAGGTAATCACCGAGATCGGATTCTCCTGGCCGTCAATCGTGCCCTGCTGCAGCCCGGTAATGACCTCGGGCCAGGCCATGGGCGTGGGCGCGGCGCCCAAAGTCCGGAACGCGGTGATGTGGACCGGGTTCTCCATGGTGCGCAGCTTGAGGCCCTTCATGTCCTCCGGCGTACCGACCGGACGCTTGTTATTGGTCAGGTGGCGGAAGCCCTGCTCGCCCCAGGCGAGCGCAATCAGGTTCTTGGCCGGAAATTTCGCCAGCAGTTCCTGTCCGATCGGTCCGTCAAGCACCGAGCGCGCGTGCGCCGGATCGCGGAACAGGAAGGGGATGTCGACAATGCCGGTCTCGGGGACGAAGCCGGGCACCGGGCCCGAGGAAGTCACGACGAGGTCGAGCGTCCCCAGTTGGACGCTTTCTATCATTTCGCGCTCGCCGCCCAACTGACTGTTGGGATACTGCTCGATCTTGAAGCGGCCCTGGGTGCGTTTGGCGATTTCCTCGGCGAAGGTGCTGCCCGCCACGCCATAGTGCGAATTCGGCGCCGGCGCGAGCGCGTAGCCCATCCTGAGCGTCGTCTGCGCCGACGCCATGCCGCTCGCGGCCAACGCCGCGGCCAATGCAAGAAACTTCAGAAATTCACGCTTCATCGTCATCTCCTGTTCCAGTATCTGGTTGCGCTCACCGCAGGGGAATCTGCCGGGCCATCGCCGGCCGAGGGCGTATTTTGCCTCACTTTGCGCCGCTTGAGTATTCCGACTTTCCGAAAGGAAGCCTATTTGCTATCCCGGCACGGCGACGCACTGCCATGCGGCGCCCTCCCTTGCCATCGCCGCGCGATCGAATCCTGGTCGCGGGCCGGCGCGCGACACCGCTCCCTCAGAAAAAGTGCCTGAGCACCGCCTGCCAGACACGCCGGTCCGGCAATGCGCCGTAGTTGCTGCCTGACTGACCGGTATTGAGCTGGGTTTGCAGCGCGATATCGACGCGGGTCCAGTGGTAGCGCGCTTCCAGCCATTGCAGCCGGCTGTGGTCGGCGGCATCGTAGCGAACCATGGCGGTGAGATCGAGATGCTTGACCAGGGCGTCCTGCCAGACAGCGTAAACAAACACGTGGTCCCTGGTCGGAAGCTCCTGGATGTTCGTGACCAGGCCGCGATACAGCCCGTAAGCCGCCGGCGGACCGCGCCGCAGCGCATTCCAGCCGGCCTGGTCCAGTCCGGCGCCGTTGTACTGGTACTCGGCCGTGAGCGAGACGTTGTTCGGCGTCGTATAGGTCAGTCCCGCGGACAAGCGGGAACGAAAAGCGGCATCGCCCAGGCTCTTCAGCGCCTGCGCCGCGAGCGAGGCCGCGCGTCCGCCGGACCATTCGAAGTAAGCCACCGTGGCATCGTTCGCCAAAGCGCTCAGGTTCAGGCCCAGTTGCGGCGATTGTCCGGCGCCGCCGGACAACAGCCATTGCGGACTGAGCGCAGCGGACAGTTTCTCGCTGAGTCCAAGCTGCCAGCGGGCGCGTTGGTTGGTGGCGCCCAAGTCCGGACTGAAAACACTGTCGCTGGATTGATCGGCGAGCCTCGGCGAATAAAGCGCGGTAAGCGATCCGCCGTTCCACAGCGCCTGGCCGCGCAGCATCGCGCTGCCGAGGCGGTTTTCGCGCAGGCTGGCGGGGTCGAGCGAGACTACCGAACGCAGCGCCCCGCCGCGAAAATAGTCGGTCGGGTTGTACCCAAAAGCGACACCGTTGCGCGCGTTGATGCGCCCCAGGTCGACAATACGGTCGGGCTCAGCCTGCCAGCTCAGATAGGCCTCTTTCAGGGTGTTGATATCCCGATTGCCGGGGACCCCGTCCATCCGGTTCAGGTCCAGGCGGTCGGCGAATACGGCGCGCCAGCCGGGCGCGAAGGTTTTGTCGAAACGGGCATCGATCGACACTCGCGCGCCGTGCAGCGCGATGCCTGCGCCCTGCCGCCGCGACTCGCGCACGGCCGTTTCCGCGTACATGCGCCAGTCGCTGCTCTGCTCGGCCGTCGTCGAGGTCTTGTCGGCGAGCAATAGCGCCGCCGCATCTTCGTCGACCGCCAGCGCGGGCGCCGTTGCCGCCGCGAGGAGCAGGACCAGGGCGCGCACGCTCTACTCAGGCTTGAAGCGCGGCAGGTAGTCGCGCTGCAGCCACACTTCGGGCACCTCGCGCCAGGCGTAGTTGCCGTAGCGCATCACCGTCACCCAGTTCGGGTCGAGCCCGTCGATGATCACGGTTTCGGTCGGCCGCTCCACGCCCAGTTGCGGCTGGTAGCGCCGATAGTAGGCGGTCTTCAGGAGCTGCCCGCTCTCGGTGTAGAAGCGCGCCTTGACCGGCCGGCTATTGGACGCGTCGAGCCACATTTCGATGCGGTGGTAGGTCACATCCGCAGACACCGCGGCCAGCGCCAGCTTGTAACAGCGCCGATTCTGGCGATCGCCGTCGAGAACGCTCTCTTCAGCCGCCACTTGCGCCTGGTAGTCCTTGGCCAGATTCACCGTAACCACGTCGCCGTTGGCGGCCTGACCGAGCAGGCGCTGCTGTGGCGACAGGCGGATGCTGGCCTTGGAGGACGGGTCGAAGAACCACAGGTCGTTGCCGTTCTTGAGCATCAGCTTGTTCGCGTCGCGCGCCGGCGCGACGAAGCGGATCAGGCTGCGGAACTGCCCGCTGTTGGCATCGGCCTTCGAGTAGACGGTGAGCGTATTGCCGTCGGTCTGCTTCGCGTTGCGGTATTCCACCAGCGTCACGCTCAACGCGAACGGCTTGCCCGGGTTGCGGATGGCATCGCTCGCGGCGAGGATGGCCTGCGCGTTCGGGGCTGCGCCGGCTGCGCCTGCCGACGCGATCAGCAATGTAGCTGCAATCAGGCGTTTGAATTTCATGCGCACTGCTCCCTGCTACACATGCCTGAGGGCGTCGACGATGAGCATGCGCGCCGCGCGGCGCGCCGGCCACCAGGCCGAGACGACGGCGACCAGCGCGAGCCCGGCTGCAGTGCCGAGCATCATTTTCGTTTCTCCCCACACGCGCACGGTCAGCGGCACCGGATCGACCTGCCCGGGCGGCAGCCAGGTCAGGCCGGCGTGGTTCACCAGCCACGCCACGCACAGGGCCGCCGCGACACCGGCCACCGCGCCGATCACGCCCAGCAGCAGGGCTTCGCTCATGAACAGCCGGCGGATTCCCGAGCGGCGCAGGCCCATGGCGCGCAGGGTGCCGATCTCGGCGGTGCGCTCGATCACCGCCATGCTCATGGTGTTGCCTACCGTAAACAGCACGATCGCGCCGATCAGCGCCGCCATGAAGCCGAAGATCGCGGCGAACATGCCGACGGCCTGGCCGTAGAACGGATTGAGCGCTTCGAAGTCCTGCACCTCCAGCGGCTCGCGCTTCAGCGTCGTCGCGAGCAACTCTGCGAGGCGCGCTTTCGCCGCCGGGATCTGGCTGGTGTGAGCGAGCTGTAGCACGACCGCAGTGGCCTGCGGCTTTTCCGCGCCGTAGAGCAGGCGCTGCGCCTGCGCCAGGTGCATGCCGACGAACATGTCGTCGAATTCCTTGAAACCCTGCCGTTCGGCCTTGACCACGCGTAACGACGCCACGTTGGGCGCGCCGTGAACATTGGCCGCCAGTAGTTCGATGCGCGCTTCGCCCGGCGCCGCGGCCGGCCGCGCCTCCAGCGCCGAGAGCGCGGTGACGTCATCCGGCGCGGCCACGCCCGCCGCGGCCTCGGTCTTCGTGTGCCCCGGACAGTTCGCAACCTTGAGCGGCTCGCACAGTTCCAGCACCCGCGCCACGCCGTTGCCGATGACCACCGCGTCCTCCGCGGTGCCGGTCAGCGCCGACGGCGGCAAATTGATCGACAGGTCGAAATCATTCCAGCGGCGCATGCGATTGCGGTCCGCAACGACCAGTCCAGCGCCGATGATGGTGCGCGACACGCCCGCGGCGAAATTGCCGGCGATGCCGCCGAGCGAAATCGTCGGCGTCACGACGGCGAGCATCGGCGCGAGCACCGGGTCGCGCGCGACCACGTCGATCACGTGCTGGTAGTCGGCGATGCCGTAAGCGGCCGGGTTGCCGCTGCCATAGAGGAAATAGTCCTTGCGCTGGATCTGCAGGTGGCCGCCGCGCATGACGTAGCTGGTCTGCAGGCTCAGCGTGATGTTGCGGCTGTAACCGCCGAACACCAGGACCGTGACCGCGCCGATTACCATGGCCGACAGGGTCGTAAGCGAGCGGCGGCGGTTGCGCAACAGATTGCGCAGGGCGAGCGAAAG
>Ga0082335_1005241_pt1 | contig 18176 bp, 14 predicted proteins | sample Subgrocontami58m_FD_72375 | JGI IMG/M metagenome (GOLD analysis project Ga0082335, IMG submission 72375) | Subsurface groundwater microbial communities from S. Glens Falls, New York, USA - GMW37 contaminated, 5.8 m (SPADES assembly) (version 2) ... | reverse complement strand
TGGTCAGGATATCAACCCTTCGTTGCTGTTTCTGGTTCAAGGTAACTGTCCTCATTTCTCCATTATGCGGACATTTTCCCTGAGCAGTTAAGGCGGACATAGTCCCTGAGCAACAACACCCTGCATCGTGGCTAAGCTTGACAATATTGCACTAATATGCTAGAAGATGCACATATCTTAATTAGGCAGGTTTCTCCCAGAACAGCCAGAGCGCGGAATCAGGGCCACTATCGGAGGGTGAAGTAATGACCCCGTTCAAGCATTTGTTTAGCCCTACCAAGGTAGGGCCGGTTGAGATCCGCAATCGGATAATGTCCACTGGCCATGCGACCTACTTCGCTGAGGCCAGTCTCCCCAGTGACAGGCACGTTTACTATTATAGAGAGCGCGCCAAAGGGGGAATTGGGCTTATCGTCATGGAGCAATCGTGTGTCACTCCCAATACGTTGGGGTTATCCGGGCGAATTGCTGGCTATGACGAGAGAGCTATTCCCGGCTATCAGAAGATAGCGCAAGCGGTCCATGAGTATGGAGCGGTCCTCTTTGGACAGGCCGGCCACTTCGGCCGCCAAGCGACCAGCCTTCACACAAAGCTTCCTTTGTGGGCGCCCTCTGCAATTCCGTGCTCAACCAACAGGGAGATACCCAAGGCAATGGAGGAAGAGGATATTGAGCTCCTGATCGAGGGTTTCCGGCGAACGGCCGGGAACCTGAGAGAAGGTGGCGTGGACGGGATCGAGATTCACGCAGCTCACGGGTATCTCTTAGGAGAGTTTCTTTCGCCGGCCAGCAATCAGCGGACAGACGAATATGGAGGTAGCCTGGATAACCGTTTGAGGCTGATTCGTAGAATCATCAATGCAATGAGAGAGGAGGTTGGGGCGGGTTTTGCCGTCGGCATCAGGATATCCGGCGATGAACTGCTGCCTGGCGGGCTGACACTGAGTGACACTTGCGATATTGCGTCCCGGCTTGAAGAGACAGGTGGTCTGGACTACATTTCGGTCACATGCACGACGCACTTCACGCGAGCAATGGTGGTCCCCCCGATGTACGTGCCTCCGGGCTACATGACTCATCTGGCTGCGGGGGTAAGGGCACGTGTCTCGCGGATGCCCATATTCACCGCGGGGCGGGTCAACGATCCGCTCTTTGCGGAAAAGATCCTCACCGATGGACACGCCGATATTGTGGGAATGACACGAGCCTGTATCTGCGATCCGGAAATGCCGAATAAGGCCCGCGAGGGACGCCTGGACGATATTCGTGCCTGTATCGCCTGTAACACGGGCTGTATATCTCGAATCCAGCAGGGAACGAAGATTACCTGCGTTCAAAACCCCGCAGTGGGTGAAGAGCAGAAGCTGGGTATGGATACACTGGAGCCTGCTAAACGCCGAAAGAAGGTTGTGGTGGTTGGTGGTGGTCCTGCCGGACTTGAGGCTGCCCGGATCTGTTCCTTACGGGGGCATCAGGTAGTGCTCTACGAGAGGGAGAGCCAACTGGGAGGACAGGTAAACTTGCTAGTAAAGGAGCCCGGGAGGGAAGAATTTGGCGACATGATCCGATTCCTGCACGGGCAACTAAGAAAACAGGGCGTCGAATTGAGGGTCGGTGTGGAGGCGACGCTGCAGCAGGTGCAAGCCGATGAGCCAGAGGCGGTGGTTATCGCCACCGGCTCCCTTCCCGACCGCAGCGGCTTCTCGCCATATCGGCCGGATGTTTCTGCCATGCCGGGCGCGGATCAAGAGAATGTCTTTACACCAGCGGATGTCTTAAGCGGGACGGCCATGGTAGGCAAAAGAGTGGTCGTAATAGACGACGATGGCCACCATTGGGGGGTAAGCGCTGCAGCTTACCTGGCCGAGAGAGGCCATGAAGTCGAAGTGGTCACCAGATTCGCACTCTTGGGGATAGACCTGGCCACCACTAATGAGCATCCATTCCTATACTCACGGCTATTCTCCAAGGGGGTTGTTGTGAGCCCGAGCACTGCCGTGAAGGCGATCTCATCCGGGACGATCATCGCTCATAATGTCTTCTCCAAGTCGGAAAGGATAATCGATGGAGTGGACACGGTAATACTGGCATGTGGACGCAAGGCAAATGACAGCCTGTACCTGTCCCTCAAAGGATGCGTGAACGAGCTTTATAGGGTAGGAGATTGTGTTGCGCCGCGGAAGGTAGATAGCGCTATCAGGGAAGGAAACCTGATCGGTAGGACAGTCTAGGTTAACCATAGACTTGCCAAGCAAAATAGACAGACGAGGAAAGGAGGACAGCGATGCCGTTTGTTTCAGTGGAGGCATGGGAGGGATATAGCGTTCAGCAAAAGAGGGACCTCGTCAAGGGTGTCACCGAAGCAATTGTGAGCGCCTACGGGGTGCCGCGTGAGGCCGTGCGCATCGTGCTGCGGGATCTCCCGAAGGAGAACATTGCCCGAGGCGGCATTCTCGAATGCGATAAATAGAGCCAGACGCTTTCCGGGGAAGCGGCCTACGAGGTCGCCCTGGCCGCACCCTGGGCTTTCGCGACTGCAAGGTTAGGAGGACTGGTCTTGGACTGGCGTGATTTCCACGGGCTAGGCAGAATCACACAGGCGGAGGTGCTGGTTATCGGTGGGGGCTTGGCTGGGGCTTTCGCCGCTCTTAAGGCTAAGGAGGCAGGCTGCGAGAAGGTGGTCCTCGTCGAAAAAGGCAGCTTCGGGAATACCGGCTGCAGTTCTTTCGCTGCCGGTGTCCTAAACCCTTTCATCCCCGAAGAGGACGAATACGACTCCTGGTTCGAGACGTGGGTCAGACAAAACGACTATCTCATTGACCAGGATATCCTACGAGTCTACCTCGAGGAGGCACACGTAGGGGTCAGGGAGATGGACCGTTGGGGCGTGCAGTTCGTCAAGAAAGACGGGAAGCTGGAACGTCTGGTTGGTCGGGGGGCTGATCCTTCCAAGCCGGTAACGAAGGGTACTAAGGGCGTAATGTTCCGGGGAGGCTCCCAGATGATGGGCGCAGTGGTCAGGCAGGTGGTGGGCAAGGGAGTGGAGGTCGTCAATCGGGTGATGCTGACGGACCTGCTTACATCAGGCGACAGGGTGGCCGGAGCGGTGGGCTTTGATACGAGATCGGGCGATGTCCTCATCTTCAATGCTGGTGCTACGGTCCTGGCAACTGGGGGGCTCGCCTTCAAGGACGGGTATCACGCAACTAAGAACCTCACTGGCGACGGTCATGCAATGGCCTACCGTGCGGGCGTTGAGCTCATGAGCTATGAGTTTATGCCTCAACACCTGATGACTCGTGATCTGGACATACTGGGGTTCAACATGTTCGTGGGGCAAGGAGCCAGATTCACCAATGGACTGGGTGAGCGGTTCCTTGCTGAGTACGATCCTATTCTTGCAGAAAGAACATCCATAGGAAAGCTCGCGCTGGCTGTCACCCTGGAGCACGAAGCTGGCAGGGGACCAGTTTACCTGGACATGACGCATTTTGCGACGGAACAGGTGAGGCGCCTGAGGGAGGTGCTTCCGTTGTTCGCCCTGATAGCCGACCGGGCCGGGGTGATGGTTGGGGACCGGGTAGCGGAGAAGCTGGAGCTACTTCCCTGCCTGTACGGCAACGTCTCCCGTGGTGGCGGCGTACGGGTCCTCAATGACAGGTTCGAGACAAGCCTCCCAGGTCTCTACGTGGCCGGGCCCGGGGCAGCGTCGCCCCGTGCGGGGTCTGCCTTGACGGAGTGCCCAGTAAGCGGTGCCAGGGCGGGACGCTCCGCTGCCCGGTTTGCCAAGGCAGATGGCTCTCCAGTTGTAGGTGCAGAGCAGGTGAAGGAGATGGTAGCCTGGGCTCTGGAACCTCTGCGGAAAAAAGATGGAATCGAGCCCGATGTCGTGGTTACCTGCTTGCAGGAGGCCATACTCCCTTCCCGAATTGTTGCGTTGTTGGATGAAGAGAAGATCCAGGTGGCTTTGAGAGAGATTGAAAGACTGAGAACGGTGGAACTGCCCCGTCTCTTTGCCTACGATGCCCATTATCTGCGCATGGCCAACGAAGCCAGGAATATGGTCCTGTGCACAGAATTGTGGCTGAGGTGTGCCTCGGTCCGTAAGGAGAGCCGGCCGGAGCCGGGGTTCTGGAGAGAGGACTATCCTTACGTAGACAATGTTGACTGGCTGGCATGGACGACAGTCAAGAAGAACGAAAGCGGGCCTTCCATTGGAATCTTGCCGGTTCCGATCGAGAGTTACCGATTGAAGCCTGAGCGAAGAGACAGGGTCAAGCTAGACATGTTTGAGACTGCACGAAAGAGAGGGCGTTGTGGGCGTATTACGAATTGACGAAAACGCCTGCACAGGCTGTGGGGTCTGCGTTCAGATCTGCCCGATGGATGTTTTTCGGTTGGATGAAACAGAGAACAAGGCACTAATCAAATACTTCCGGGACTGCCAGAGCTGTTTCTTGTGCGAAGTTGAATGTGGAGAGGGCGCTATCCACGTCGGCCCATACCGAGAGCGTCGACTACCTATGCCCTGGTAGTCGCTTGTAGGGTTACCTTAACGGATAAGAAGGAGGGAAGGGTGAAGATCAGTCGGCAACGGTTCGCGGTCATTTCTATGTTAACCCTGTTTGCTCTGTTTGCCACTGCGTGTGCACCGGGCTCGAGCCCGGCCCCTACGGCAACCAAAGCTCCGGCGGCATCCCCGACGAAACCAGCGGAGGTATCCAAACCGACGGCGCCCACGCCGACGGCGTTGGCAGCTACCGCCACACCCAAGCCAGCTACCATTAAAATTGGCTACATGCGGACATCGGCCATGGGCGGCTTCTATTATGCCTGGGAAAAGGGATTTTTCCGAGAACAGGGAATAGAGATCGATGGGGTCCCCATCGGCACCATGACAGATGCGATCGGCCCGCTGAGCACCGGAGAGTTTGATATCGGGCAGGGATCTATGGCCGCCGGACTCTTCAACGCCATAGAGCGGGGCGTGGATCTGAGGCTCGTGGCAGGTGTGTCTGAGTTACCCGTTGGTAACAAATACGTTGTTTGGCTGATCCGAAAGGGCCTCGTGGGACAGATCAAGGACTATTCCGATTGGAAGGGGAGAAAGATCGCCATCTCCGGCAAAGGGGCTCTGGGGGAATTGGCGTTAAGCAAAGCCCTTGATAAGGGAAAGCTGACGCCGGCCGCTGTAGATATGGTGGTAATGACCTTTCCAGACATGGTTGCCGCTCTCAAAAATGGGTCCATAGATGTCGCATACGGACTTGAGCCATACGTGTCCCAGGTCATCGAGCAGGGCACAGCAGAAGTCTGGAGAGATATGTCCGACGTGATACCGAACTACCAGATCGGCAGCCTGCTAGCCTCGCGACAGCTTGCTATGGACAAACGGGACGCAGCCCAACGCTTCATGGTGGGCTGGGTCAAGGGGGTCCGTGAGTACACCGATGTCTTCTTCAAGAAGAAGGGCGATAAGGCGGGGCTGATCGCTGCGCTGACGAAGTACACCGGCGTAACAGACGTGTCCATCTATGACCGGACAGCGCCAGCGGCCCTCACTGTCGACGGATACGTGGACACTAAGAACGTCGTTGACCAGTTGGACTGGTACATGAGTGCAGGCTACGTCAAGACGAGGCCAACCATCGACAAGCTTGTCGACAACGGTTTCGCCGAGTACGCGGTGCAGAAGCTGGGGAAGTATCAGTAGGAGTACTACGTGGATTTTAGACGTGACCCCGGGCAGAGGATGCTGCAGCGGACGGTCAGCCGTCTCGTGGACCAGGAGATCGCCCCCAGGGCAGCTGAGTACGATAGAACGGGAGAGTTTCCTTCCAACAACGTCAGTTCAATAGCCAAACTGGGGCTGTTCGGCGTTGGTATCCCTAAGGAATACGGCGGCCATCCTGGTGGTATCGTCGAGAATTGCATCGTCACCGAGGAGCTGGCACGGGGTTGCAGGAGTACGGCCTCTATCAGGCGCATAACGTGGATGTGTGCCTGGACCATTGCCGAGATGGGTACCCCGGAACAAAAGGAGCGTTATGTACCATCGCTTGCTCGGGGAGAGACAATGGGGGCTGGTGCCTGGACAGAACCAGAGGCAGGCTCTGACCGGGCAAACATCTCAACAACGGCGCGTCTTGATGGAAACTTTTGGGTTCTTAACGGATCAAAGCACTACATCTCAAATTGGGGTGTTGCAGGCGTCTACAAGGTATTCGCGTTGACCGACCCTTCAAATCGTGAAACGGGCATTTCCGTCTTTCTGGTAGAGCCGGGGACACCTGGTTTCAGTTATGGCGCCAAACACGAGAAGATGGGGTCGAATGCTTATCCAACGGGGGAGTTGATCTTCAAGAACTGCCGGGTCCCGCGAGAAAACCTTTTCGGAGAGGTGGGGTGGGGATACTGGTACGGAATGAACCTGATGCATCAATACCGTCCGGTACTTGCAGCGGAGGCAGTCGGGCTGGCCCAAGCGGCACTGGAAGCGTCAATCGACTACTCCAAGTTGCGGGTCCAGTTCGGGCATCCAATCGGCACGTACCAGGCCATGCAGATGCTCCTGGCCGATATGGCTATGGATGTCGCAGCTGCCAGGCAGCTAGTGTACTATGCTGCCTGGCTCCCGGATAACGGGTTGCCATGCAAGAAAGAGGGACTGATAGCCAAGATGTTCGCCTGTGAGATGGTGAACAGGGTAGTCTACAAGGCGACGGAGATCTTCGCTGGGGCAGGGTACATGAAGGGTTGTCCAGTGGAGCGATTCTATAGAGATGCCAGGATCTTCACCACTGCCGAAGGAACGTCTCAAATCCTGAGATTCGGCCTGGCGAGGGATCTCCTTGAGAGGCAGGAGAGTAGCGAGGCTGATTGGCACTGACTTCTATTAGTTCCTTCCAGCGGGGCTTCGTTCCTGCTGATACAGCAATGCTGTCGGTCCCATCTGCTTACTGCGATCATTCCCCATTGCCTTGTTAGCGCCGGTAGGCTTCCCATGAACGGCACAGCCACCCTCGTATTACGAATCAAGAAGAATTGAGGTTCCGTTGTCTGAGAATGAATTCGCAGCGCTGGCCATAAAGATGAGGAGTGACACTTGAGAACGATCGATCTTACATTAGAAATCCGTCCCGGAATGATGGGCCATCCGCATTTCGCCGTACATCGACGCAATCCAGTAAAACTCGAGGTTATCGGAGGAAGTGAGCAGCAGCTGGCATTCCTGGAGGCCCAGGGAGCCTCTATCGCCGGGGATGCCGACCGCCAGCACCGAGCCATGGTCTCCCGGCTGCAGATTGACACGCACTCCGGCACGCATATCGAGGCCCCGGCTCACTTCATCTATCAAGGGATGACGGTAGACAAGATCCCGCTGGAAAAGCTGGTGGGAGAGGCGGTGGTCATCGACATGACCGGCAAGGGGGCAGACCAGGGCATTAGCGCTGCAGACCTGGAGAGGTCCGGCACGAGCATCGGGAAGGGCGAGATCGCCATTGTCCGCACCGATTGGGCCGAGAAGATGTACGGCAAGCCGGGGTTCTGGGAACAGATTCCCTATTTCGAGCCGGACGTGGCCGACTGGTTCATCGAGCGCGAGGTTGCCGCCGTTGCCTGTGATTGCTACAATGACCTGGCTCTTCACCGGCGGGAAAACGTCACGGGCCCGCTGAACCATGCCAAGTTCCTGGGCCATGGAATCGTGCTCATAGAGAACATCACTAACCTCTCGCAGTTGCGAAAGCAGCGGGTCAAGCTGGTAGCTTTGCCTCTGAAACTGGTACTGGCGGAGGCATCTCCGGCCCGCGTGATTGCCATCGAAGAATGAGTTAGCCAGACCAGACCGCAGCGGTTTTCGAAACCACCGCTGTCTTCGTGGCTCATCTGTGAACTTCGCATTATGTTCGGCTTGATTGGACGCAAGGTCTGCCCTTACAACGAGTTTAGCGGCGGAATGCCCTTACGGTATAGCTGCTTCAGAGCTTTCAGGGCGCATTGAGGCAGGTCTCGGAGGATGACGAGGCCAGGGTGCTGAAAGTCACCGGGGCCGGAGGATTCTTCTGAGCCGGGATTAGTCTGAAGATGTTCTATGACCGGAAGGACTTGGCCTCTGGGATGACGGAGGTCAGGGACGGGATTATGGGTGTGATGTTGGGACTTAGATCTCTGAACAAGCCGGTGATTGCCGCCGTCAACGGCTGGTGCTTAGGTGGCGGGGTCGATGTCCTGATGTCTCGCGATCCTGCTATCTCCTCGGAGAAGGCCGTCTTCGGGCTGCCCGAGGTCGACTGGGGCTGATTCTCGGCGGGCGGGGCGAACAGGGCAATAGTTGATTGTATGCTGCCCAGGCATGCCCTCTATCTCATTCTTACTGGAGCTACTCTCGACGGTAACGAGGCGGCCAGGCTCGGCATGGGGAACGAGGCTGTACCGTACAAGCACTCGAGACATCCGTGGAGCAACTCGCCGCGTGGTTCTATCGTCTGGACCCCCAGGCGGTGGCCTACGCCAGGCAGAGGGAGCAATTCGGGCAGCCCATCAGCAACTTCCAGGTCATCCAGTACTACTTGGCAGAGATGACTACCAGCCTCAAGGCGGCTAAGAGCCTCATCTACACGGCAGCCTGGATGGAGACCCAGCACATGCCGTGCTCCAAGGAAGCGTCCATGGCCAAGGTCTTTGCCAGCGAAGTAGCCTCTTTTGTGGCGAACAGGGGCATGCAGATCATGAGTGGCTACGGCTACATGATGGAGCACGACATGCAGCGGTACTACCGTGAATGCAAGCTACTCGAAGTCGCCCCCGGAAGCACCGAGATTATGCGGAATATCATCGCCAAGCAGTTGGGGTTGTGATGGGCACCGCGTAAGAACTGGAGAAGTGGGCTCGAACCTGCCGAGCCTACATCTCCAGTCAAGATAATCCAGACTACAGGACCTCACCTTCGACTCTAAGGAGCACGATTTCGTCTCGGACCACACGTACCAGCAAGCCGAGGTGCTCGTCCTCTGGATCGATGCTCCAGCTAGCAAGGAATCGTTTGGAGGCGAAGTCCCATACCGTGAGTTCCCAGGGCGAATCCGGGGCATCACCGGTATCCAGGTAAGTCTTGCCAACACCAGCTGAGAGTCGTAGTGCCTTGGCGCCGGGCCACAGACCAACAACGACATCTGGTCCAGCACCTGTCGTGACATAGATTCGCGGCTTCGCCATCGCCTTACCTTTCGATTGGCTCATTACCGAATTACAGGTCACCTAACAACTGTCTAAATGATCCATTGCCGTCCACGTAACTACGCGCTTCGACTCTTGATGCACGTGTGAGGCGCTACCTCATGGCACCATGCGGCACGTTGTGGCCAACTCATAACCGGTTGGTCGCAGGTTCGGAGCCCGTCGCGCTCATACCCCCGGAGTCAAAACGACCGGCACCTAACTAGCGAGTATCTCGGACTGAGCAGACCTACTTGTAAGGACCAAGCTGCTGGACGGCGTAGTCGGTAAACTGCGTGTCTACGATGGACTGGATTTCCGTCTTCCCGGTGTAGTAGCCTTTCTCCTTAAAGTAGTCCAAGTCCATCTTCATGCTGGCCATGTGCATTTTCCCGTCAGGATTAAGATGGGGCATCTCCATTCTGTCATAGATAGTGAGATCCTTCTCAGAAGTGTACTTGGCCAGGATGGATGTTATAGCCGCCTTGTCTTTTCCCTTGCCGAAGGCGTCATTGTAGTCCCGCATGCCCTTAATATAGGCGACCATAAAACGCCGGGCAGCATCCGAATTCTTGGCGAATTGATCCGAGAACACTAACTCTCCGGCCTGGTATTCGCCTCCGTAGACAGTGCTGGTGGCGCCTGGGGCCCAGCGCACGGTCAGGCCCCTCTCAACGCCGGTGTTGAGTGTCGGCTCAATTTGCTGCGCCGCGTCTATGGCCTTGTTGGTGTAAGCCGCGATCATGTCAGGGAGAGCCAGCACCTGTAGGTTAACCTCATCGATGCTGAGGCCTCCCTGCTTGAGGAAGTAGGCGATGATGGCCTCGCCTCCACCGGCTTTCGCAGCCACCCCAAAGTTCTTTCCCTTCAGGTCCTTGATCTCCTTGACCTGCCCGCTATCGATGAGATCTTTGCGCACGGTAACGCGAGAGAATTCGAACCCCTTAAGGCTGGAGCCTTTGGTCGCCACGATCTTGAGGGGCACTCCACGATCGATGGCGTTCAGGAGGCCAGTGCTGATGGTACCTCCCCCTACCTCCAGGTCGCCGGAGGATAGTGGCGCCACCATCATGGGACCCGATTGGAAGGATAACAATTGGACATCCAGCCCCACGTCTTTGAAGTATCCCCTGTCCATTGCGATAAAGACTCCGGCATCTGAGACCGATCCCGGAGATCCAAAACGGACCGTAGTTGGCTTGGCTGCCGGAGAAGTCTGAGCGGCAGGCGTCGCCTGCACTGTTGCGGCGGGTTTCGGCGAGGACTGCGGCGCGACGGTCGCAGCAGGCGCGGCAGCCTTAGTTGGCGTAGGGGTCGGCGCTGCGGCAGGTGAGCAAGCCAGGGCAAGCACAGTCAGCACGAGCGCTATGCCCGCACCTAGTGACACCCTTTTTGAATCGTACATAGCATTAACCTCCCAACACGATCAGATTTTCGGGATGAGGAGTCTTTGTCCAGAGATTCAACTATCCCTCGCAGGACATCCGCAGCCAGGTTTCACCCAGGAGCCGCGTGGCATAGCCGGACCGCAACTCAGGTGGCACATATTCCCGGTCGGCGGTGATGACCGAGTTCGGCACGTTGTCTTTAATCCAACCTATGATGCCATTAGCGACAACGCTCCACTTAGAAACTCGCTCAAGATTGATGGGGTCATCCGGGTGCGCTTTCGCCTGTGTGACCTCGTAATGAGACGGCCCCTCGTAGAATCTCGGTGGCAGCAGCCAGAGGGTCTTAGGCTCTCGGGATTTCTCGTACATCGAGATTGCACCATCCACGCTTGCCACCTTGTCATGTGGCGTATGTATGAATAAGACTGGACGGGGCGAGATCATGTGGACATATTTCTCGGGCTTGAAGAATATCGTGGCTTCTGCCGATTGCAGAAGCAGATTGCCCCCGTAGTCGCCACTCTTGATCCAGACTTCCATAGTCTTCTTGTCGTCCTCTCCTACCGGGAGGATATGGAAGGCATCCACAACCCGGCCCTTCCCTGTGAGCACTCGTTGCTTGCGGTCTTCCTCGAGTTCGCGGAGGAAACCCTGCCATTCGCTGAGCGGGCGCATCCGCTGCAGCAGTTTGGCCCCATCTTCCGGGGCTGTTCTGGAGAATACCGCAGCTACCCGGTCATCAATGGCAGCGACGTACAAAGATACGGAGCCTCCCCAGCTGGCGCCTCCGAGTCCGATCCGCATTTCGTCCACGTCATCACGAGTTTGCAGGTAAGTAATGGCATTCTGGATGTCGGTCGCCCACATGATGGGATGGCCCATGCGGTCCTGCCCATCGCTTCTCCCAAACCCCCGGTGGTCGAAGGTGAGAGCGACATATCCCTCCCGTGCGAGGCGAGCGCACAAGTCTACGTTGTGTCCGCCGGAAGCATAGCTGCTCACGTACCCGCTCGTGAGAATCCAGGCCGCCCGTTTGTCCCCTGTCTGATGGGCACTAGGGAGAAATACTTCTCCTCTTAACTTAATCCCCTCGCTATAGAAGCTAATATCCTGGCTGACCCAAGGCTGCTGATCCATAGGTTACCCCCGTTTTTCGATATTCGCCGCTCGGCGATAAGAGGCGCGTGAAGGAGATGTCGAATTGCATCTTACTGCTGCCGATTCTTCTCGTCAAGGCTGGCTCAAGGAATCTTCTGGAGAACTGGAAGGCGCGGAGGCCTCGGGACTGACGGTGGTGCGTTTCTAGGCGGACGCCTGCCTCGTCACCATCGGCGCTGGCAAACCCGAGAACTCGATGATCTCGGGAAAACTGTGGCTATTCCATGCGGCTACCTTTACAATGTGGGAATGCAGGTAGACTCCCGGCGGCCCTGATCGTGGCGGAGCACTCGCTGAGGCATTCAAGATGAAAGTGTCGGTTATCCTGGGTCATCCCGATGAAGGCAGCTTCAACCACGCCATTGCTCAGGCGTGTGTTCAGACCCTAAATGAAAATGGTTATGAGGTCTTCTTTCACGACCTGTATCAAGAACGCTTCGATCCGGTACTGCCAATCGGAGAGATTTCGGCAGATGGGCCGGTTGACATAACCGTTAGAGGGCATTGCGATGAGATTGCCGAGTCTGATGGAATAATAATTGTCCATCCGAACTGGTGGGGGCAGCCTCCGGCCGTTCTGAAGGGCTGGATCGACCGGGTAATACGCGCAGGAATTGCGTACCAGTTCGAGGAAACAGATAGTGGCGAGGGTGTACCGGTTGGGCTGCTCAAGGCCAGAGCTGCGTTGGTATTCAATACCTCGAACACTCCTGAAGAACGTGAGTTAGAGGTATTCGGAGATCCCTTGGAAAGGATCTGGAGAGACTGCGTTTTCCGCCTTTGTGGCGTAGACAACTTCTATCGGAAGACGTATCGAGTAATCGTCACGAGCACGTTTGAGCAACGGAGTGAATGGCTGAAGGATGCAGTCGGCATAGTCTCCAGTCGTTTTCCCACGGTGCCTGCTTCTCCGTAGGAAGTCGGCTGACCGACATGACCGACCTATGCGATACCGGGCCCGCCAACTCGGCTGCGAAACTTATCGGCCCTTCCAGCGTAGTAGGGCTAAAGAGACACATGATAATGTCCCGATCGTTGAATGGTATTGCGACCGGGAATATACTACTTTCCAGCGTCTCGTGGTATGATTGTTCTATTCGGCGGAGGTGGTGGAATCAATCAATAAGAAGTGGTAGATAGCTGGTCGCTTGCGGCTCAAGGAGGTTTCAGCGCATGAAGTGGATCACTTGGGTTACCCTGGGGTTAGCGGGGGTGGTGGTTCTTCTGGTGACTTGGATGCCGGGCGCCGTCGCCAGTCCACTGGCGGCAAATTATGCCGTGCTGATGACGGACAACGCCTTTCAGCCGCAATCGATCACTTTGCAGACGGGTGACACACTCGTCTGGACCAACAATGGGGTAAACGTTCATACCACTACCAGTAGTGGGATCTGGGATTCTAGCTTCGTGGCAAGTGGCCAGACGTACTCCCGGACGTTCAACAGTCCCGGGACGTTCCCCTACAGCTGCACCGTTCACGCCAACCTTGGAATGACCGGCACCATAACCGTCCAGGGTACTGCAATTACACCTACCCCTACACCGGTCAGAAATTATCTTCCCTACCTGCCCAAGGACCCGACGCCAACTCCGACGGCCACACCGACCGCGACTCCCACTCCGGTTCCCGGCTGGACTGCTCAGTTCTATAATAACCTCGATCTGAGCGGGAGTCCGGCTGTGACGCGTGTGGACAGCGTGATCGATTTCGATTGGGGAGATGGTTCCCCAGCAACTGGAGTCCAGGCGGACGGCTTCTCTGTCCGGTGGACTCGCACCCTTAACCTGGCCGGTGGAGACTATAACTTCTTTGCGTACGCCGATGATGGCGTCCGTCTCTGGGTGGACGGCAATCAGGTGATAGACGAGTGGCACGAGACATCCGGACAGCAATATCATAGCGCGGTGCCGTTGACCGCTGGAAACCATACGGTGAGAATGGAAGCCTATAACAGTACCGGCCGGGCGGCGGCTCGTCTGTCGTATATTGACAGCTCAGTTTACCCTCAGCCGGACCAGACGCAATGGGGTAGCTGGAAGGGAGAATACTTCGACAACCCGAACCTCAGCGGCGACCCCAAAGTGGTGCGAAGGGATGATATGATCCTGTTCAACTGGGGGGACGGCTCGCCTGACGCGGCAATCCCTTCGGACAACTTCTCCGTGCGGTGGACTGGCAGCATATTCCTCAAGGGGGGAGACTACAACTTCTTCCCTAGGACAGATGACGGAGTCCGGCTGTACGTTGACGGGCAACTGGTGATAGACGAATGGCACGACCAGGGGCCGACACAGTACATCTCAAGCCTGCCCCTGTCTGAGGGTACGCACCTGATCAGGATGGAATACTTTGATCGGGTGATGGCCGCGGAGGCTAGCCTATGGTGGCACAACTCGAGTGCATACTCGGAGTGGCTGGGGGAGTATTTCTCTAACAAGAATTTGAGTGGCTCGCCCACCGTGGTCCGGGCAGATGATGCTATAGACTTTGACTGGTCCTCAGGATCGCCGGCCGACGGGATCCCCCAGGAGGGCTTCTCTGTGCGTTGGACCGGCGTTTTCTTATTCAACTCGGACGACTACGCGTTCAGCGCCACCGTTGACGACGGGGTGCGCCTGTGGATAGACGGTAATCAGGGGCTAGATGAGTGGCGCAACCAGGGGCAAACGACTTTTGTATCGGTGATGCCTTTGTCCGAAGGGTACCACTTCGTGAGGATGGAGTATTTCCAGGATATTGGCGGGGCCATTGCCAGGCTTACCTGGGACTAGCCGTAGCTCGTTTTAGCACACAATAGAATACGAATCGTTCGACTGGCGACCGATTTCTGTGAGCGAGGTGGGTTGAGAAATCAACCCACCTCGGCTAGTGTGAGGTCGGGGTTCTCCTTCTGGCTGTACTCCAGCTCCCACTTCGATTGGAACAGGACTACCAGTCGGTCCAGGCGGTCCTTGCACTGGAGGATGCGACGGCTGGAGCGAGCCATTCGCTCCAACGCTGCTCCCGGGCCGGTGGCCCAGCGGGCGTGGGTGTATGGCAGCCTCTCCATGCGGGCGTCCGCTCCGTACTCTTCCCGCAGACGGGACAGGACGACTTCAAACTGTAGCTCGCCCACCGCCGCCAGGATGGGCTCCCGGCGTGCGTTGTCCTGCGGGTAAAAGACCTGGACTGTACCCTCCTCTTCCAACTGCGCCAGCCCCTTTTGGAACTGCTTGTACCGGTTGATGTCACGGTTCACCAGGATGCCGAAATGCTCTGGGGCGAAGCGAGGGATACCGGGAAAACGCAGGGGCTCTCCCGTGGTGATAGTGTCCCCAACTGAGAAGAGCCCTGGGCTGACGACGCCGATGACGTCGCCAGGGAACGCTTCCTCGATAGGCTCCCGGTCGCGGGCGAATAGGCGGAAGGCGCGGGACAGCCTCACATCGCGACCCAAGCGCGGGTGATGGACGGTCATGTCTTTCTGAAAATGGCCTGAGCAGACGCGTAAGAAGGCCATCCGGTCCCGGTGCTTTGGGTCCATGTTAGCCTGGACCTTGAAGATGAAGCCGGTGAAGGTCTGGTCCGTCGGATCGACCGGGCCGCGGTCGCTCTCTCTCGCGTGGGGAGGGGGCGCGAGTTCCAGCAGCGCCTCAAGGAAGGTCTCCACACCGAAGTTGTTTAGGGCGCTTCCGAAGAACACGGGTGTTAACTCTCCCTGGAGAAAGCTCTCTGAATCGAACGCCTCACCTGCGCCTGCGAGCAGCTCCACGTGCTCCTGCAGGTCTCGGTGTGCGTCAACTCCCACCATGACGGCGAGCCTGGGGTCGTCGATTCCGGTGACAGTGACCGGTACGCGATGTTGTCCGTGGATCGTGCGCTCGAAATGCAGCACGCGCTGGGACTGCAGGTCATACACCCCTTGAAACCATTGTCCTGTGCCGATGGGCCAGTTCATGGGAACGACGTTAATGCCTAGCAAACGTTCAATCTCGTCCAGAAGGTCCAGGGGGTCCCTGCCCTCATGGTCCATCTTGTTTATGAAAGTGAGGATGGGTATGCGGCGCATGCGACATACGTGGAACAGTTTCTCCGTTTGAGGCTCAATGCCCTTGGCGCTGTCCAGCACCATGACAGCGCTGTCCACCGCCATGAGAGTGCGGTAGGTGTCCTCACTGAAGTCCTGGTGACCCGGCGTGTCCAGGAGGTTAATCCGGAAGCCCTGGAACTCCATCTCCAGGGCGCTGGCCGTGATGGAAATCCCCCTCTCCTGCTCCATGGTCATCCAGTCGGAGGTGGCGTTACGCTGGTTCTTGCGGGCTCGCACAGCTCCCGCCAAATCCACCGCTCCTGCGTACAGAAGCAATTTCTCCGTAAGCGTGGTCTTTCCAGCGTCAGGGTGTGAAATAATCGCGAAGGTGCGACGCCGGGCCACCTCTCGGGCCAGCTGTTCCTTCATTCTGGGACGAACTTCTTCTATTAACAAGGATGAAATAACTCCTTTTCAGGCTGGTGGGTGGAAGTGACGTGCCCTGGAGCAGCATCCGCAAGAGCCGCTGTGGGTGCGGACCTTGGTTCCGCCTGGGGTGGTCGGACACGAGGTTTGCACCTAAATCTAATGCTGCGTATCAGGAGAACAGCTGGCCGCGGCTGCCGTTACAATTGCCTTTCCAGTTGACCAACTACTCCACAATCGTACAGTACCACTGAACTTGAAGTCAACTCGTCGCGGCGGCACGCTACCGAAGGTGTAGGCCAAGTCTGCTTTCTGCTGTTGAAAGTACGGTGCAGAAGCGGTATATTACAGCCCAAGATGTCAGCAGTTCGCGACGATACGGGCCGCTGGTGAGCGCGTCAGCCAGACCTTGACCTATTCGTGGTTGGGCCGGCTGTTGGGTGTGCTGCTGCTTCTGCTAAGTCCCTTGCTGGTAGCCTTTGGCCCCCCTGGCATCACCACGTCCGATACCGCTCTGGCTCCCATGTACCCCTCAGACCTGCAGTTGCTGCAAGACTATCAGGGTCCGTCGTCCCTGACGGCCAAGGCCGCCCTCATTATGGATGCCGCCTCCGGAAAGGTGGTTTTTGAGAGACAGTCTCATGAGCGCCGGGCCATGGCCAGTTTGACCAAGATGATGACCGCCCTGGTGGCTATGGACAGAGGCAAGCTCACGGAGAGAGTGACAGTCCCCAGAATCCCCCTTCCCCAGGAGGCCAGCATGGGGCTGTTATGGGGTGACGTCCTGACGCTGGAGGACCTTCTCTGGGGGCTTCTGTTGCCCTCCGGCAATGATGCCGCAACCGTCATCGCCTACCACGTGGGAGGCGCCTCGGTAGAGAACTTCGTCAATCTCATGAATCAAAAGGCCACTGAATTGGGGCTCAAGGACACCCATTTCGCCAACCCCCACGGCCTGGATGAGGATGGCCACTACAGCAGCGCCTACGACCTGGCGGTAATTGCGCGCAAAGCTATGGAGAACCCTACCTTCGCCAGGATAGTGGGAACCAGGGATTGGACGGTCCAGGCCTCACGCACTTTCTGGCTTAGGAATTCCAACTTCTTGCTGCGGCCCCAGTACCAATCCATGGGCGCTGATGGGATAAAGGTGGGATACACAGATGATGCCGGTGACTCTATTGCGGCCTCTGCGACCAGGGACGGGCGCAGGGTCATTGTGGTCGCCCTGGACACCGCGGACCGCACAGTGGAGGCCATCAAGCTCTTCGACTATGCCTTTGCTACCTTCCAGTGGGTTGAACTGACGTTGCCCGCCTATCTGACGGCCAGTGACGGCGACGGTCAGCTGCGTACCATCGTCCTGAAGGAGCCCCGGTATGAATACCTGGCGAAATGGGAGAGCCGGCGTCTTCTGCCGCTCCTGAAGCTGGATGGTCTCACAGGCCTTCAGCCCGGCACAGCCGCCGGCTCAGTCAGCTTTTGGAACTGGCAAAGGGTCTTGACCGATGTCCCAGTAGTCGTGCAATAGACCTTGTTCCGGGCCGGAAACCCCTTACCTTGTGCAGCCGGCAGGTGGGTGGCCTCGGAACCGGTTCCGAGGCCACCTACCGCCGCACCACCCACCGCCCATGTGTTACTGCTCAGCGACTATGACCGCTAATTGCTCAGCGATTATGACCGCTTGGCCCCGGTAGGGTAAGTCCCGAACCGGTTGAGTTTACGAGGCATTGGGGGAAGCTCTGGTAGTCCTTGAGAGTTGGACGGCAGGGGAGCCTGAGAACCCCCTGCCAAACGGACAACCGTCGTCACCCCATCCGGGTATCCCTCGGCGGGTCGCTCTCTAGCGTTGCCCACTTCCGTTTAGCCGGATGGGCCTTAGGGTACACCATGCCCCTCCTTGTCGCAATGTGGTTTAGCCTTGGGCAAAGAGCCAGGCTCGTTGTCTGGCCTTAGCATTGGGATTGACCGG
>Ga0082335_1005240_pt1 | contig 18178 bp, 15 predicted proteins | sample Subgrocontami58m_FD_72375 | JGI IMG/M metagenome (GOLD analysis project Ga0082335, IMG submission 72375) | Subsurface groundwater microbial communities from S. Glens Falls, New York, USA - GMW37 contaminated, 5.8 m (SPADES assembly) (version 2) ... | reverse complement strand
CTGCCCCAGCAGCGGTGGCGCCAGGCGATAGGCTATCGGCGTCGCCGAGAAACGGATCGGGTTGGCCACCTGCGGCGCGTTGCCGCCGGCGGCGTGGGGCAGGTCTACCCGCAGGCCGCGATGCACGACCTGGGGGTCGGCGAAGACGCCAGCCAGGTCGTTGATCGGTCCGCAGGGCACGGCGGCGTTTTCCAGCAGGGCGATCCACGCCGCGGTGGTCTTCATCACCGTCGCCTGGCGCAGCAGCGGGATCAGCGCGGTGCGATGCCTGACGCGCGCGGCGTTGGTGGCGAAGCGCGCATCGCTTGCCCATTCGGCATGGCCGGCAATGTCGCAAAAGCGCGCGAACTGGCCGTCGTTGCCGATGGCCACGATCATGTCGCCGTCGGCGGTGGGAAAGTCCTGATAGGGCACGATGTTGGGATGGCCATTGCCCATGCGCTCCGGCGCATGGCCCGAGACCAGGTAGTTCATCGCCTGGTTGGCGAGGCAGGCCACCTGCACGTCGAGCAGCGCGAGGTCGATGTGCTGGCCCTGCCCGGTTTTTTCGCGATGCGCCAGCGCGGCCTGGATGGCGATCGTGGCGTAGAGGCCGGTGAGGATGTCGGTCAGCGCGACGCCGACCTTCTGCGGGCCGGCGCCTTCCTCGCCTTCGGCGCGACCGGTGACGCTCATCTGGCCACCCATGCCCTGGATCAGGAAGTCGTAGCCGGCGCGCGCGGCGTAGGGGCCGTCCTGACCGAAGCCGGTTATCGAGCAATAGACGAGGCGCGGATTGAGCGTCGACAGGCTGGCGTAATCAAGGCCGTAGGCCTTGAGGCCACCGACCTTGAAATTCTCCAGCACCACGTCGGATTGCGCGGCGAGCTCGCGGACGATGGCCTGGCCCTCGGCGCGGGTGATGTCCGCTGCCAATGAACGCTTGTTGCGGTTGGTGCACAGGAAGTAGGCGGCATCCGTGGTCGGCCGGCCATCGCCGTCGGCCAGCCAGGGCGGCCCCCAGCCGCGCGTGTCGTCGCCGTTGCCGGGCTTCTCGACCTTGATCACCGCGGCGCCGAGGTCGCCCAGCAACTGCGAGGCCCAGGGCCCCGCCAGCACGCGCGAGAGGTCGAGTACCTTCAGCCCCGCCAGCGCGCCGTCCGCCATTACGGAGTTTTGCCGAGCAGCTGTTCCTTGAGGTCGTCCTGCGCCGGGTTGTCGCCGAGCCAGATGCGCAACAGGGCGCGATAGAAATCCTCGCCGGCGATGTCGCTGCCCTTGGCGCTGCCGTTGAAGCTGAGCCGCGTGCCGGTATCGGGCAGCCAGTCGAGATTCACCACGGATTTTTCCGGCGCGTTGCCGATGGTCAGCATGGTGGCGCGGAACTGGTCGACCCTGGCCTGCAGGGTCTTCATTGCCGCCTCGTCGTGGTTCTTTTTCAGCGCCTCGATCAGCGCATCGACGAACTGCTCGGCGGTCAGGTCGCGCAGGGTCACGATGGCGATGCGCTTGGGACCCTTGGCCGCCAGTACTTCGGCCGCGGTACCGGCCTTCTGCGGCAGGTAGAGGCCGATCGCATAGACCTTGAAAAAGGCCCGCTTGCGCATCCCGGCACCGTTGATCACCGTGTCGCCGGCGCCGACTTTCACCTTGTCCTCGAATTTCACACCGGCAACTTCGAGCGCGGCCAGCGCCGGCAGGGAAATGGCCAGCAGCAACGTGGCAAGCAGCTTCTTCATCTCGATTCTCCTTGGGTAAACAGTCGGCCGCCATGATACCGCCGATGTACTCATGCTATCGTTGCCCGCCTGCACAAAGGAGACGCCCGTGAAACCTCTGCTCGCCGCCGGCCTGCTGGCCGCTACCCTCGTCCACGCCGCTGACCCGGCAAAGGATGTCGGTTCCACCGCCGCCGACCGCGAGGCTGTTGCCGTGACCGTCTACAACGACGACCTGGCGTTGGTCAAGGAGCGCCGCCGCGTTGACCTGCCGGCGGGGCTGACGCGCCTGTCGCTGCGCGAAGTGGCGGCGCAGATGCGCCCCGAAACCGCACTGCTGCGCGCGGCCTCCGGACCGGCATTGACCCTCGTCGAACAGAACTTCGACTTCGATCTGCTGACGCCGCAGAAGCTGCTGGAAAAATACGTCGGCCGCCAGGTCACGGTGATCCGCCCGCATCCAAGCAACGATTCAGAGCGGCGCGAAACCGCGACGGTGCTGGCCGCGGGCCAGGGCACGGTATTGCGCTTCGCCGACCGCATCGAGACCGGCGTGCCGGGGCGGCTGGCCTTCGACAGCGTGCCGCCCAACCTGCGCGACCGGCCAACGCTCTCGGTTCTGCTCGAAGCGGCCGGCGGCAGGCAGTCGGTGGAACTGTCCTACCTCACCGGCGGACTGGCCTGGAAAGCCGACTATGTAGCCAACCTCTCAGCCGACGGCAGGAGCCTCGACCTGAACGCTTGGGTCACCTTGACCAACCGCAGCGGGGCTGGCTTCGACGATGCGACCCTGCAACTGGTGGCCGGCACGGTGAATCGCGTGCGACAGCAGGACTCGCGGGTCTATGCCATGGCTGCACCCGCTCCGGCGCGCGCCAAGGCGGCCGAGGCGACGCAGGAGGCGCTGCTGGACTACCACCTCTACAGCTTCGAGCGGCCGACCTCGATTGCCGACAACCAGACCAAGCAGCTCGCGCTGCTCTCGGCCGGCGCCGTCCCGGCGCGCCGCGAATACCTGCTGGCGGGCAACGAGTACTACTACCGGGACCGCCACGGACAGATTGGGCAGAAGCTCAAGCCGGCGATCTTCCTCGAGTTCGAGAACAAGGGCGGCCAACTCGGCAAGCCGCTGCCGGCCGGCATCGTGCGCGTCTATGCACGGGACAGCAAAGGTGCCGCACAGTTCGTCGGCGAGGATCGCATCGCGCACACGGCGAAGAACGAGAAGCTCAAGCTCAGGCTGGGCGAGGCCTTCGACATCACCGCCGAACGCAAGCAGACCAACTACAAGCGCATCGCCGACAATGTTGGCGAATCGTCATGGCGCATCGAACTGCGCAATGCCAAGGACGAAGCCGTGACGGTGAAGGTGCAGGAACCGATGCCGGGCGACTGGGAGATGGTGCAGGAGTCGCACAAGCACAGCAAGGAATCGGCGCGGGTAGCCGCGTGGAATGTTGCCGTGCCGGCGGGTGGCAGCACCGTGCTGGACTACACGGTGCGCGTGAAGTGGTGAGCAGCGCCTAGGCGCGGACCTCCCCGTCGCCGAGCACGATCCACTTCTGCGAGGTCAGTCCTTCCAGTCCCACCGGGCCGCGGGCGTGGAACTTGTCGGTGGAAATGCCGATCTCGGCACCGAGGCCGAACTCGAAGCCGTCGGCGAAGCGGGTCGAGGCATTGACCATGACCGAAGCCGAATCTACCTCGCGCAGGAAGCGCATGGCATGGGTGTAGTTCTCGGTGACGATGGCCTCGGTATGCGCCGAGGAGTACTTGTTGATGTGGGCTATGGCTTCGCCGACGTCGGCGACGATCTTCACCGAAATGATCGCGGCGAGGTACTCGGCGTAGAAGTCCTCCTCGGTCGCCGCCTTCGCCTGCGGCACCAGCTTCATGGTTTCCGCGCAGCCGCGAATCTCGACGCCCTTCGCCGTCAGCATGGCGCAAAGAGTCGGCGCCTGCGCCACGGCGACGGCGCGCGCGATCAAGAGCGATTCGGCCGTATTGCAAGTGCCCAGGCGCTGGGTCTTGGCGTTTTCGAGGATGCGCAGGGCCTTGTCGGGATCGGCGGACTCATCGACATAGACGTGGCAGTTGCCGTCGAGGTGCTTGATCACCGGCACCCGCGCGTCCTTCGAGACGCGCTCGATCAGGCCCTTGCCGCCGCGCGGCACGATGACATCGACGTACTCGGGCATGGCGACGAGGTGGCTCACCGCCTCGCGGTCGGTGATCTCGATGACCTGCACCGCGGTCTCCGGCAGGCCGGCGGCCTTGAGCCCGTCGCGGACGCAGGCGGCGATGGCCTGGTTGGCGCGCAGGGCTTCCTTGCCGCCGCGCAGGATCGCCGCGTTGCCTGATTTCAGGCACAGCGCGGCGGCGTCCGCCGTGACGTTGGGCCGCGCCTCGTAGATGATGCCGACCACGCCCAGCGGCACGCGCATCCTGCCGACCTGGATGCCGGAAGGCCGTCGCTTCATGTCGCTGATCTCGCCGATCGGATCGGGCAGGGCGGCGACTTGTTCCAGTCCCTGTGCCATGGCTTCGATACTCTTGGCGGTCAGCGTCAGGCGATCGATCAGCGCCGCATCGAGGCCATTGGCACGGGCTTCGGCGACATCGGCGGCATTGGCCGCCAGCAGTTCGGCGCTGCGCGCGCGGATCGCCGCGGCCATCGCCAGCAGCGCCGTGTTCTTGGCGGCGGTCGAGGCGCGCGCCGTGGCGCGCGAGGCCTCGCGGGCGGCCTTGCCGACCTGTTGCATGTAGGTTTTGACATCCATTACCGTGTCCTTGGTTGCGTCAGGCGCAGCGCCATCTGGAGAAACTCGTCCCATATGTCGCCGCGCGCGAGACCCTTGATCATGCGGTCAATCTTTGCCGCATGCAAGAGGGCCGGGCGGGCGGCGGCACTGCGGGCCTCGGTTGCCAGCGCCCATAGCACCAGCGGCGGCGCCGCGTCCTCGCCCCTGAGGCCTTCCAGGGTGCGCGCGGCACGCACCGTGTCGCGCGCCTTTAGTGCGTCGCGCAGGTCCGACACATCGTAGCGGGCGACGTTCATCACGGCAGCCTCGACCTGCTCCAGCGTGAGTTCACCGGACGGATGGATCAGTCCCAGCTTCTGTATCTCCTGGTGCGCGGCCAGCAGGTTGCCCTCGACATGGGCGGCGATGAACTCCAGCGCAGGTCTGGGCGCGCTCTGCTGCTGGCGCGCGAGGCGCTCCGCGATCCATTGCGGCAGCCTTGCCAGCGGCGGGGCATTGCATTCGATGCTGATTCCGGCGTTGGACAGAGCCGTGACCCAGGCCGCCTTCTTCGCCTGCCAGTCGAGCTCGGGCAGCGTGATCAGGGTGACGATACCGGGGCCCAGCGTAGCGACGTAGCGCTGCAGCGCCTCGCTGCCTTCGCGTCCGGGCTTGCCCGAGGGTATGCGCAGGTCGACCAGTTTGGAACCGCCGAACAGCGACATGTTGCCCGCGGCGAGGAAGAGTTCGTCCCACTTGAAGCTGGTACCGACGACAATGACTTCGCGTTCCTCGAAGCCCTGTTTGCGCGCGGCGGCGCGAACCGCGTCGGCGGCCTCGATCACCAGCAGCGGCTCGTCGCCGTGCAGCAGGTAAAGCGGCGCCAGCGGTTTGTCCAGGTGCGCCGCGAGCTGGTCGGGCCGCAACTGCATGTTCGTCAGTCGCCGACCTTGACCGCTTGCAACTTGGCCGCCGCCAGCCGGCGCATCAACTGCTGCACCAGGTCGTTCTGCATGTCGCGCATGAGCAGGGCTTCCTCGGATTCCTTGGACAGCACCAGGTCGTCGCTGAAGGTGATTTCACGGCGCAGGGTGATGGTGCTGACCGGGATGTACTCGGTCGGGCCGACCACCGGCGCATCGCTGTATTTGACGGCGGGAGGCGTCGCCGATGCGGCGACCCTGCCATGCACCTTGAAGCTGAAGCTGCGCACCAACTGGTATTCGCGGGCACGGCCGGCGGCGGTGAGGGAGAGGATGACCTTTTCGCTGCGGTCGCCCAGCACGGCGAGTACGGCTTCCGCATCGCGGGCGTCGTCGACCACCTTCGTCCCCGGTGACGAGGCCTCGATGGTGCGCTTGAGCTGGGCATGGAATTCGGAGGTCGGCGCCAGCCCGAGCGCGATGGTGGCAAACGGCAGCTTGTAACCGGGCAGTTCCGCGCTGCCGCGCAGCTTGAAGCCGCAGGCGGCGAGCAGACCGGCCAGCAGCAGGACGACGGACAGTTTGGCGGCGCGCATATAGGGCTCCCGGGAGCGGTTGTCAGACGACGATATTGACCAGACGGCCCGGCACGACAACGACTTTCTTCGCCGGCTTGCCTTCCATGAATTTTCGCGCGCCGTCCGAGGCCAGGGCCAGAGCCTCGATCGCCGTCCTGTCGGCGCCGACTTTGACACGAATACTGCCGCGATGCTTGCCATTGACCTGCAGCACCAGTTCTTCCTCGTCCTGCACCAACGCCGCTTCGACCGGTTCGGGCCAGGGCGCGGCGAGGATGTCGGCGCCGTAGCCGAGTGCTATCCACAGCGCATGGCAGATGTGGGGCGCGATCGGCGACAGGATGCGCAGAAGGATGCCGAAGCCTTCGCCCAGCACCGGTGCATGCGCGTCATCCTTCGGCACTTTTTCCAGCGCATTGAGCATTTTCATCGCCGCCGAGGCGACGGTGTTGAACTGCAGCTTGCCGAGGTCGTAATTGGCCTGCTTGAGCAGGAGGTGAATCTCCCGGCGCAGTGCCGCGGGGCCGGCGGCGAGCACCTCCGGCGGTGCGCCGCGCGTCAGGTCGTGGCTGGCGTGGCCAAAGGCCCAGATCCGCTTGAGGAAGCGATACGCCCCCTCGACGCCCGAATCCGACCATTCCAGGGTTTGTTCCGGGGGCGAGGCGAACATCATGAAGAAGCGCGCGGTGTCGGCGCCGAACTCGTCGATCAGCGACTGCGGATCGACGCCGTTGCGCTTGGATTTCGACATGGTGCCGACGCCGCCGTAATCGACCGGCTGGCCGTCGGCCTTCGATGTGGCGCCGATGACATGGCCGCCGTCGTCGCGTTTCAGGTCGACCTCTTCCGGCGCGAAGTACTCGATGCCGCCCTTGTCGGTGCGGCGCGAGAAGATGTGGTTGAGCACCATGCCCTGGGTCAGCAGGTTGGCGAAGGGCTCGTCGTAACTGACGAGGCCGAGGTCGCGCATCACCTTGGTCCAGAAGCGCGAATACAGCAGGTGCAGGATCGCGTGCTCGATGCCGCCGATGTACTGGTCGGCCGGCATCCAGTGGTTGCTGCCGGCATCGACCATGGCCGAGTTCGCCGCGCGCGTCGCCGGATCGACACAGTAGCGCGCGTAGTACCAGGACGAGTCGACAAAGGTGTCCATCGTGTCGGTTTCGCGCTTGGCCGGCTTGCCGCATTGCGGGCAGGCGCAGTCGACGAAATCGGTGCGCTTGGCCAACGGATTGCCGGAGCCGTCGGGTACGCAGTCCTCGGGCAGCTTCACCGGTAACTGGTCGTCTGGCACCGGCACCGTGCCGCAAACTTCACAGTGGATCAGCGGAATCGGGCAGCCCCAGTAGCGCTGGCGCGACACGCCCCAGTCGCGCAGGCGGTATTGCACCTGGGTGGCGCCGAGCCCTTTTGCGTTCAGGTCGGCGGCAATCGCCGCTGTGGCGGCTTCGAGGCCGAGGCCGTCATATTTTCCGGAGTTGACGCACTTGCCGCGCTGCTTGTCGGCATACCATTCCCGCCAGCCGTCGAGCGAGAAATCCTCGCCTTCGACGGCGATCACCTGCCTGATGGCGAGACCGTATTTCTTCGCGAACTCGAAATCGCGTTCGTCATGGGCCGGCACGGCCATCACGGCGCCTTCGCCGTAGCTCATCAGCACGTAGTTGCCGACCCAGACTTCAACCTTGTCGCCGGTCAGCGGGTGGTCGACGAAAATGCCGGTCGGCATGCCCTTCTTTTCCATGGTCGCCATATCGGCTTCCATGACCGAGCCGTGCTTGCACTCATCGATGAAGGCGGCGAGTTGCGGATTGTTCTTCGCGGCATGCGTCGCCAGCGGATGCTCGGCGGCGACGGCGCAGAAGGTGACGCCCATGATGGTGTCGGCGCGGGTGGTGAACACCCACAGCTTCTCTTGCTTGCCATTCAGCTCGTAGGGAAAGGCGAAGCGCACGCCGGTGCTCTTGCCGATCCAGTTGGCCTGCATGGTCTTGACCCGCTCGGGCCAGCCCGGCAACGTGTCGAGCGCCGAGAGCAACTCATCGGCGTATTTGGTGATCGCGAGGTAGTAGCCGGGGATCTCGCGCTTCTCGACCACCGCGCCGGTGCGCCAGCCGCGGCCTTCGATGACCTGCTCGTTGGCGAGCACGGTCTGGTCCACCGGGTCCCAGTTCACCACTTGCGTCTTCTTGTAGGCGACGCCCTTTTCCAGCATGCGCAGGAACAGCCACTGGTTCCACTTGTAATACTCGGGCGCGCAGGTCGCCAGTTCGCGCTCCCAGTCGAGGGCGAAACCCAGCGACTGGAGCTGCTTTTTCATGTAGGCGATGTTGTCCCAGGTCCACTGCGCCGGCGGCACCTTGTTCTGCATCGCGGCGTTCTCGGCGGGCAGGCCGAAGGCGTCCCAGCCCATCGGCTGCAGCACGTTGTAGCCCTTCATCCGGTGGTAGCGGGAGAGCACATCGCCGATGGTATAGTTCCGCACGTGCCCCATGTGCAGCTTGCCCGACGGGTAGGGGAACATCGACAGGCAGTAGTACTTGGGCCGTGGATTCGCGGCATCCGCGACGGCGCGAAAGGCCTGGGTGCTGTTCCAGTGGGCCTGCGCGGCCTGCTCGATGTCGGTCGGAAGATATTTTTCCTGCATGGCCGGGGCGTCTGTTTTTGGGTGCTGGCAAAGGGCGGAATTATACCCGCCGACTCTTATCGAAAGGACTCGCATGCGACCTCTGAACCGGCTGATTGCAGCGTTTGCCGCTGGCATCCTGCTGCAAGCGACCTGTGCGCTGGCCGCCGCTCCGGCCAGCGTCGAAGCGGTGCAGGCGCCGGCCTGGCTGGAACGCGACGGACGAAGCCTGCCGCTCGCGGCGGGCATGGAACTGAGAAGCGGCGACCTGGTGCGCACCGGCAGCGGTGCGCGCGTTTATCTGCTGCTGGCCGAAGGCAGTCGCGTCAAGCTCGGCGAGTCGGCGCGCTTCAGCCTGCACACGCGCAGCCTGCGTCCGGAAAAGTCCTTTCGCGGCGCTCTCGACGTGCTCACCGGCGCCTTCCGCTTCACCACGGCGAAGCTGAAGAAGGCCTTGCCGCGCGATGTCGCGATCCGCGTCGGCACCGCCACCATCGGCATCCGCGGCACCGACGTCTGGGGCAAGACCGACAAGGACGGCGACCTGGTCGCCCTGCTCGAAGGCCGCATCGAAATCACGCGCGCCGGTCAGAGCACCGAGCTGGCGCAGCCGCTGACCTACTTCGATGCGCCGGCCGGCCAGGCGGCGACGGTCAAGACGCTCGACCCCGACGTGTTCCGGAAGCTGGCGCGCCAGACCGAAATCCTGGACGGCGACGGCGCGGCGCGAGCCAGGGGAAAATGGCAAGTGCTTGCCGGCACGGCGGCTAGCGAGGCCGCGGCCCTGGATATCTACGATCAGGCGCGCGATGCGGGCTTTGCCGCGCGCATCCGGCCGCGTGAGCTGGAAGGCGGGGGCTGGAGCTACGACGTGGTGCTGGGCGGCTACGCCAGCGTGGCCGAGGCCGAGGTTGCCGCGGCCCGCCTCAAGACGGCCACGGAACTCAAGCCCAGCGTACCGCGCTGAACGGCCGGCGTCCGGCCGCGAGAACGCCTCAGCCGGCCTGGTGCTGGCGCCTGACGGATTCCACCAGGCGCCAGGCGCGCGCCGACAGTGCGGAGGTTTCGTGCGCCGCCTGCATCGACAGCGCCCAGAAGCGCGCTTGCGCGCGTGCCCAGGATCGCCAACCGAAGGAGGCAGCGTCCGCGCGCAGCGATTCGGCGGCGGCCAGCGCCAGCAGGCGATCCACGGCCAGCTTGAAATAGGCGGACGAACCGGCCGGCGCCTGGCGCGCGGCCCAGCGTTCCGCGTCATGCCACAAAGCGGTGGCGCGAGCGTCGCTGATGCCGGCCTTTTTGGCCAGCCAGGGCAGCAGCTTGGGTGTCTTGGGTCTCGTTCTCATACGGTTCTCCTGAGCGTCGGGTTTGCCCGGCCTTATGGGCCCGGCACGCCCGTCTTGCATGCAACGTGTTGCATTGCAGCATGGCGGATTCTACAGTCTTGATGTGGGCGACAGCACCTAAATTCAAGTATTTTGGTGCAGTGCGGTAGCTCGCTGTGCAAGGTCTGTCTTTGCCCTGCGAGGCATTGTTAGCGCTTACTCCCGGACCTTCGGCGGTGACCCGGTCGATATAATCGGTCTTCCACCCGCCGGCCACGTTCATGAATTCCCTGCTCGACCATCTCAACGCGCCGCAACTGGCGGCCGTCACCTTGCCGCCGGCCCACGCACTGATCCTGGCCGGGGCCGGATCGGGCAAGACGCGGGTGCTGACCACGCGCATAGCCTGGCTGATTTCCACCGGCCAGGTATCGCCGCCGGGCGTGCTGGCCGTCACGTTTACCAACAAGGCGGCCAAGGAAATGCAGACGCGCCTGGCCGGCATGCTGCCGATCAACGTCAGGGGCATGTGGATCGGCACCTTCCACGGCCTTTGCAATCGTCTGCTGCGCGCCCACTACCGCGATGCCGGCTTGCCGCAGACCTTCCAGATACTCGATTCGGCCGACCAGCAGGCTGCCGTCAAGCGCCTGTTGAAGTCGCTGAATGTCGATGACGAGAAGTTCCCGCCGCGCGAGCTCTGCCACTTCATCAACGCGCAGAAGGAACAGGGGCTGCGCGCCGCCGCCGTGGAAGCATGGGACGACTGGGCGAAGAAGCGCGTCGGGCTCTATGAAGCCTATGAAGCGCAATGCCAGCGCGAAGGCGTGGTCGATTTCGCCGAACTGCTGTTGCGCACTTACGAGTTGCTGGAGCGCAACGAACCGCTGTGCAGGCATTACCAGGAGCGCTTTCGTCATGTGCTTGTAGACGAATTCCAGGATACGAACAAACTTCAATACCGCTGGCTAAAACTGCTGGCCGGTGGTGGTGCCTCACTGTTCTGCGTCGGCGACGACGATCAGAGCATCTACGCCTTCCGCGGCGCCGATGTCGGCAACATGGCCGACTTCGAGCGCGAGTTCAAGGTGCAGAACCTGATCCGGCTGGAGCAGAACTACCGCTCGCACGGCAACATCCTCGATGCGGCCAACGCCATCATCAAGAACAATCCCTCGCGTCTGGGCAAGAACCTGTGGACCGAGGCCGGCAGCGGCGAGCCGGTGCGCATCTACGAGTCCTATTCCGACGGCGACGAAGCGCGCTGGATCGTCGAGGAGGTCAAGGCCCTGCAGCGCGACGGCCACACCCGTGCCGAGATCGCCCTGCTCTACCGCAGCAACGCCCAGTCGCGCGCGCTGGAACACGCGCTGTTCAACGCCGGTCTGCCCTACCGCGTGTATGGCGGCCTGCGCTTCTTCGAGCGCGCCGAAATCAAGCATGCGCTGGCCTATCTGCGCCTGATCGCCAACCCCGACGACGACACCGCATTTGCCCGCGTGGTGAATTTTCCGGCGCGCGGCATCGGTGCGCGCAGCCTGGAAAACCTGCAGGACGCAGCGAAGGTTGCCAACAGCAGCTTGCACGCGGCGATCCCGCAGGTGGCCGGCGCCGGCGGCGTCAAGCTGGCCGGCTTTGCGCAACTCATCGTCACGCTGCGTGACGCGGCCCACCTGCCGCTGCCGGAACTGGTCGACCACGTCGTCGAACTCTCCGGTCTGCGCGCCCATTACCAGAACGAAAAGGAAGGTCAGGAGCGCCTCGCCAACCTCGACGAACTGATCAATGCCGCGGCGAGCTTCGTCGCCGAGGAAGGCACGCCCAATCCGGACGGCGAAATCACCGGAGAATTCGGCAACGACCTGTCCTCGTTTTTGGCCCACGCCTCGCTCGAAGCCGGCGAGCACCAGGCCGGCGAGGGCGACGATGCGCTGCAACTGATGACCGTGCATTCGGCCAAGGGGCTCGAATTCAACGTGGTCTTCATCAGCGGCCTCGAGGACGGACTGTTTCCGCACGAGAACTCGATGCTCGAAGACAAGGGACTGGAGGAGGAGCGGCGCCTCATGTACGTCGCCGTCACGCGAGCGCGGCAGCGCCTGTATCTCAGCTTCGCCCAGACCCGCATGCTGCACGGCCAGACCCGCTACAACCTGCCTTCGCGCTTCCTCGACGAAGTGCCCGAGGAGCTGGTGAAATGGCTGACGCCGCGCGCGGGGCGAGGAGGTTTCGCGACACCTTCCGCGCCGGCTTACGGTTCCGCTCCGCATCGCGGCGAAACGCCGAGCGGCGGCGGCTTCCGCATAGGCCAGACGGTAATGCATGCAAAATTTGGCCTCGGCGTCATCATCAATGCCGAAGGTGGCGGCAACGATGCCCGGGTGCAGGTCAATTTCGGCGTCGCCGGCATCAAGTGGCTGGCGCTGTCCGTCGCCAAACTGGAGGCCGCATGAAAACAGTCGCCATCAATGGCATAAGGGTTCGCTACGCGGTCGAAGGCAGCGGCCCTTGGCTCACGCTCTCGCATTCGCTGTCCTGCGACCTGACCATGTGGGATGAACTAGCCGCGGCGCTGGCGCCGACTTTCACGGTGCTGCGCTACGACACTCGCGGCCACGGCGGCACGGATGCGCCGGACGGCGCCTACAGCTTCGATCAGCTCACCGCCGACGTGATCGCGTTGCTGGATGCCCTGGATGTCGAGCGCACCCACTTCCTCGGCCTCTCGATGGGCGGCATGATTGGCCAGCACTTCGCGCTCGCCGCGCCGCAGCGACTGAGCAAGCTGGTCATCGCCAATTCGACCAGCCGCATCCCGCCCGAAGCCGGTCCGCTGTGGGACGAGCGCATCGCCATCGTTCGCGCCCAGGGTTGCGCCGGTGTCGTCGAGGGCACGCTGGGACGCTGGTTCACGCCGGGCTTTCGCGCCGCGCGGCCTGAGGTCATGGCGCGCATCGGCGCGCTCATTGCGGCAACCCCGCCGGCCGGCTACATCGGCTGCGCCGCGGCGATCCGCGCGCTCGACATCACCGCGAGCATCGGAGCGATCCGGGCGCCGACCCTGGTCATCGCCGGTGCCGACGATCCCGGCACGCCGCCGGCTATGGCCGAGGCGATCGCGGCGAACATCCCGGGCGCGCGCCTGGAGATCATCCCCGACGCCTCTCATCTGTCATGCATCGAGCAGGCGCGGCGTTTTTGCGACCTGGTCGCGGAGTTTCTCAGGGCGTAACGGCGAAATACCTGGCGATCATGCGCTGCAGTCGCTCCTCGACCTCCGCCTCGGGAACGCCGCGGGTGTCGCGGTACAGCGTGGCGGCGATGCCGCAGAAGGCGTCGGCGATGCGCGGATCGAACAGCCGGCCGCTGCCCGCGCACACCACCTCCATCGCCTCACCGAAGGCCAGGGCGTCCTTGTAGGGCCGGATCGAAGTCAGCGCGTCGAACACGTCGACCACCGCGAAAATCCGCGCCAGCAGCGGGATATCCTCGCCGGCCAGGCCCCTGGGGTAGCCGCTGCCGTCGTAGCGTTCGTGGTGGAACTCGACCACGTCGCGCGCCCTGAGCAGCCATTTCGATTTGAGCAGGATCTCGACGCCGATCGTGACGTGGCGCTTCATGACCTCGAATTCATCGGCGTCGAGCGGGCCGGACTTGAGCAGGATCTGGTCGCAGATGCCTATCTTGCCGACATCATGGAGAAAGGCGCCGGCCACCAGGTCGCGTATTTCGATTGAGCCCAAGCCCAGGGTTTCGGCGAGGCGCACCGCGTAGGTGGCCACGCGGTAGTTGTGCATGCTGGTCGCCGAATCGCGTTTGGCCACCGCCGAGCCGACGACTTCCATGAGCTCGATGTTGCCCGCCAGCAGGTCGCGCGACTGGCGCGTCACGTTGCGGTTTAGCGCGAGGATGATCGGGTAGAGGCACAGCGTGGTCAGCCCCACCGCCGCCAGCGCCACCAGCAGCGTGGCCACCATTTCCTCGCGCAGGCGCGCTGCGACGTCGGGATCGATCAGGAAGGCACCTTCGAAATAGCCGGCGGGTTCGCCGCCGGCCGTGCGGAACGGAACCAGGACGCGCAAGCCGCCCTGCCCGTCGGTGGTGAATTTCCTGAATTGCCGTCGCTGGTCCAGGGGCAATTCGACCGCGAGGCGGACGATCTCCATGGCCTTTTCGGCGTACTGCGGATCGATCATCGCGGCTAGCCGCCGTCGGTCGCGATCCTGGAACTCGCCGGCGATGAAGTGCTCCCGCGCCAGTTGCGCCCGCAGTTCGTCGAGGGCGTGGCGCGCCGTTTCGGGCTGGGCCAGCAGGGCGAGGTTGGCGGCGGTGAATTTCCTCAGCTCGGCGGTCGCCAGGGCCGCCAACTGGCGGTCGATCCTGGCCAGGCCCGCCCACGACACCACCGCGCCGATCAGCAGCGACATGACCACCCAGGCGGCGAGCAGCCGGTAGAGGATGATGCGGTGGATGCTTGGCATGATTTCGGCCTGAGGCAGGAGTCGCTATGATACGCGTCCGGTAAGCGGAGAACTTGAGATGGATCTAGGAATACGCGGGTGCCGCGCACTGGTTTGTGCGTCGAGCAGGGGGCTCGGCCGCGGCTGCGCCTTTGCGCTGGCGCGCGAGGGTGTCGACCTGACGCTGGTGGCGCGCGGCGCCGAGGTTCTCGAAAGGACGGCGGAGGAAATTCGCGCGGCGACGGGCGTGACGGTCGTCACCGTCGCCGCCGACATCGTGACGGCTGCCGGTCGTGCGGCGGCGCTGGCCGCCTGCCCGCAGCCGGACATCCTGGTCAATAACGCCGGCGGCCCGCCACCCGGCGATTTCCGCGACTGGTCGCGCGAAGACTGGCTGGCGGCGCTCGACGCCAACATGCTGACGCCGATCGAACTGATCAAGGCCACGGTCGACCACATGATCGCGAAGAAATTCGGCCGCATCGTGAACATCACCTCGGGCGCGGTGAAGGCGCCGATCGACGTGCTCGGCCTGTCCAACGGCGCGCGCTCCGGCCTCACCGGCTTCGTCGCCGGCCTGGCAAGGAAGACCGTGGCGCACAACGTCACCATCAACAACCTGCTGCCCGGTTTTTTCGACACCGACCGCATCGCCACGGTGATCGGCGGCCAGGCCAGGGCGCGCGGCGTGCCCTACGAACAGGTGCTGGCCGAGCGTGTGGCGACGATCCCGGCGGGACGCATCGGCAAGCCCGAGGAGTTCGGCGCCGCCTGTGCCTGGCTGTGTTCGACACAGGCCGGCTTCATCAGCGGGCAGAACTGGCTGCTCGATGGCGGCGCCTACCCCGGCACATTCTGAACAAGCACTGGGAGCAAACGATGTCGGCGACTGGCAATGGCGTAGATCCGGGTGGCCTGCTGGAGTATTCGGTGGTCTATACCGACCGCGCACTCAACCACATGTCGCAGGCCTTCCAGGGCGTGATGCGCGACATCTCGGCGATCCTGAAGCGGGCCTACGGCGCGGATGCCGTGGCGATCATCCCGGGGGGCGGCACCTACGCGATGGAGGCCGTGGCCCGCCAGTTCGCCGACGGCCGCGAATGCCTGGTGCTGCGCAACGGATGGTTCAGCTTCCGCTGGTCGCAGATCCTAGACATGGGCCGCATCGCGTCACACACCACGGTGCTCAAGGCAGGCCGCTGTGGCGACGGCGCGCAAGCCCCGTTCGCGCCGGCGCCGATCACCGAAGTGGTCGCCGCGATCCGTGCGCAGCGCCCCGCCGTGGTGTTTGCGCCGCACGTCGAGACGGCCTCGGGCATCCTGCTGCCCGACGATTACCTGCGCGCCGTGGCGGAGGCGGTGCGCGAGGTCGGTGGCCTGTTCGTGCTCGACTGCATCGCCTCCGGCGCGCTCTGGGTGGACATGCGCGCGATGGGCGTCGACGTCCTCATCAGCGCGCCGCAGAAGGGCTGGAGCGGGCCGTCCTGCGCCGGCCTGGTGATGTTGGGCGAGCGCGCCCTGGCGCGCATCGCCGACACCACCAGTTCCAGCTTCGCCTGCGACCTGAAGAAGTGGCTGCAGATCATGGCCGCCTACGAAGGCGGCGGCCATGCCTATCACGCCACGATGCCGACCGATGCCCTGCGCCGCGTGCGCGATGCGATGCGCGAGACCGAGGCTCACGGTTTCGAGCTGGCCCGCACACAGCAATGGGAACTGGGCCGCCAGGTGCGCGCGTTGCTGGCCGGGCGCGGCTTTCCCGGCGTCGCGGCGGCGGGCTTCGAGGCGCCCGGCGTGGTGGTCTGCCATACCACGGACCCCGGCATCCAGTCGGCGCAGAAGTTCGTCGCCTTGGGACTGCAGGCCGCCGCCGGCGTGCCCTTGCAATGCGACGAAGGGGCGGATTTCCGCAGCTTCCGCATCGGCCTGTTCGGCCTCGACAAGCTGGGCAATGTCGAGCGCACCGTGGCGACCCTGAGGCAGGTGCTGGATCGCCTCGCCTGACGCCGGTCCCGCCCACGGAACGCGGGGCGGCAGCCCGGGCACGCAAAGCTGCCCGCTGGGGCGAGACCCGGCAATGGAGGGCGTAATCCGCTATCCTTTCCACCATGCAAGTCGTGCTCATCAGCGGCCTTTCCGGCTCCGGCAAGTCGATCGCCCTCAACGTGCTGGAGGACGCCGGCTATTACTGCGTCGATAACCTGCCGGCGCCGCTGCTGTCCGACCTGGTCGGCCACCTGCGGCTGGAGGGGCAGGCGCTGGCCGCCGTGGCGGTGGACATGCGCGGCGGGTCGAGCATCGCGGCGCTGCCGCCGCAACTGCGCAAGCTGGAGGCGGAGGGCATCACACTGCGCTTCGTCTTCCTCGATGCGCGCGACGACGTGCTGATCCAGCGCTTCTCGGAGACGCGCCGGCGCCACCCGCTGGCCGGCGACGACGTGACGCTGGAGGAGGCCATTGCGCGCGAGCGCGAGGCACTGGAAATGCTGGCTTCGCTCGGCCACCACATCGACACCAGCAATCTGCGGCCCAATGCCCTGCGCGCCATCGTCAAGGATTTCGCCGCGCTTGACGAACGCAGCGGGCTGACGCTGCTGTTCCAGTCCTTCGGCTTCAAGCATGGCATTCCGCTCGACGCCGACCTGGTGTTCGACGTGCGCTGCCTGCCCAATCCGCATTACGACCCGGCCTTGCGCCCGCTGACCGGGCGCGATGCCGAAGTGATCCGCTTTCTTGAAGCGCAGCCGGAAGTGGCGCGCATGGAGGCCGACCTGCGCCGCTTCATCGGCGACTGGCTGCCGGCCTATGTGCGCGACAATCGTTCCTACCTCACCGTCGCCATCGGCTGCACCGGCGGCCAGCACCGCTCGGTGTATCTGGCCGAGAAACTTGCCGTTCATTTCCGCGAATCGGCCAGGGTGCTGGTGCGGCATCGCAGCCTGATCGAATGACCGGACGAGTCCCCGACGGCCTGCGCGAGCTGCTGCAACAGGCGGCGGGCGCCGGCCAGGCGCCCTGGAGTAGCCTGATCAGGGGCGGCGATTGGGCGCTGCTGCTATGTGCCGCGGCGCTGGTCGCAGCCTCCTATCCGCTGCTCTGGCGCGGCGGCGCGGCGGACCGCGCCATCGTCAAGCGCGACGGCAAGGTGATCACCGAGCTGGCCTTGAACCTGCCGCGCAAGTACGAAGTCACGGGCGCCATCGGCGTCACCACCATCGAGGTGCAGCCGGGGCGCGCACGCGTCCTGTCCGATCCGGGTCCGCGCCAGTACTGCGTGCAGCAGGGCTGGTTGACGCGCGCCAACGCGGTGGCGATCTGTGCGCCGAACCACGTCACGCTGCAACTCGCCGGGCGCGGCGGCGCCCATGCCGCTTATGACACGATCAATTATTGAACTGCCGGTCACGGCCGACGACCATCGCATCGCGCGCTATGCCGCGGCGGCGATCGCGCTCAGCGTGGCCGAGGCCGCGTTGCCCAGCCCGCTGCCCGGCATCAAGCCCGGGCTGGCCAACATCATCGTGCTGGTGGTGCTGGCGCGTCACGGCTGGCGTGATGCGGCCTGGGTCAGCCTGTTGCGGGTGGTGGCCGGCAGCCTGGTAATCGGCCAGTTTCTCGCGCCGGGGTTCTTCCTGGCGCTGGCGGGGGCCTTGTGCAGCCTCGGCGTACTTGCGCTGGCGCAACACCTGCCGCCGCGCTGGTTCGGCCCGGTGTCGGCCAGCGTGCTTGCAGCATTCGCCCACATCGGCGGCCAGCTTGCGCTGGCCCGGGCCTGGCTGGTGCCGCACGACGGTGTGTTCTACCTGCTGCCGCTGTTCGCCACCACCG
>Ga0082335_1005239_pt1 | contig 18179 bp, 19 predicted proteins | sample Subgrocontami58m_FD_72375 | JGI IMG/M metagenome (GOLD analysis project Ga0082335, IMG submission 72375) | Subsurface groundwater microbial communities from S. Glens Falls, New York, USA - GMW37 contaminated, 5.8 m (SPADES assembly) (version 2) ... | reverse complement strand
TCTACGCGCGCTCGGTGGACCGCGCGCTCGGCCCCATCTGCCGCGGCACCGACGGCACCGCGGGACTGATCACCTTCGAGGACGGCAGCATGTACCACGCCGCCATCTCCTGGGCGCTGCCTATTGTCTGGCCCGGCGCGGTCTACAGCCTGGAAGTGGGCGTGGTCGGCACCGAAGGCGTGCTCACGATCGACGACACGCACCGCGACATCGTGCTCGCGACCACGATCTCGCAGTCCGAGGGCTACGCGCCCGACACGAGCCGGCGCGTGGATTTCATGGGCAGCTATCCTCCCGGGGACATCGCCTTCGGCGAGCTGCGCGGGCCGATGCGCGAGGAGACCGAGCAGTGGTTGAACCGCATCGCGCTGGGCCTTCCCACGGTGCACGCGACCGCCGCGGAAGCGCACAACCGGCTGATGCTGACCAAGGCGTTCGACCTTTCGGCGCGGCGCAGGAAGCCGGTGCCGCTGCCGATCACGCCTGAGGACGAGGCCGCGTAGGCTGGATGCCGGATTCGAGAGGAGGAGGGACCATGAGAATCGTTCACGCTTTCGCGTACGCATTGACGTCGCTCGCGCTGGGAATCGCGCCGGTCGCCGCGCAGGCGCAGTACCCGCAGAAGCCGATCCGCATGATCATCCCGTTCGCGCCGGGAGGCGCATCCGACTTCGTCGGGCGCATCATCCAGCCGCATCTCGGGGAGCGCCTCGGGCAGCAGATCGTGATCGAGAACCGCGCCGGCGCGGCCGGCAACATCGGCCTGGAAGCCGCAGCCAGGGCCGCCCCGGACGGCTACACGATCTACCTGGGCAACATCGGCACCGTCGCCATCAATCCGGCGGTGTTCACGAAGCTCCCGGTCAACCCGCTCAAGGATTTCGTCCCGGTGACGCTTATCGTCGACGTGCCGAGCACGCTGGTCGTGAACCCGTCCTACGCGGTCGACACCCCGAAGGCGTTCGCCGCCGATGCCAGGAAGCGCCCCGGGCAGATCAACTTCGCCTCCCCGGGGAGCGGCAGCCAGAACCGCCTGGAGATGGAGCTGTTCCGGAACATCGAGGGCCTGGACATGGTGCACGTGCCCTACAAGGGCGGCGCGGGCCCGGCGGTCGCGGGGCTCGTGGCGGGCGAGACCTCGGTCATGTTCACGACGCTTCCCTCGGCGATCGGCATGCTGCACGGAAAGCGCCTGAAGGCGCTCGCGGTCACCAGCGCGAAGCGGCTCGACCAGTTGCCCTCGGTGCCGACCATGATCGAGTCGGGCTATCCCGATTTCGTGACCAGCTCCTGGCAGGGGATATTCGTGCCCGCAGGAACGCCGAAGGAGGTCGTGGATCGCCTCTACTCGGCGGCGATCCAGACCATGGGGAATCCCGACGTCGTCGAGCGCCTCGCCAAGGGCGGCGTCGCCGTGGCGACGAGCGCAAACCCCGCTGCGTTCGCCGAGTTCGTCGCCTCCGAGACGCGCCGCTGGGGCAAGGTCGCGAAGGAGTCCGGGGCGACCGTGGACTGAGCCGATCGGCCGCCGCGGCGCGGCGCTCGCCGCGACACGCAGTGACAACGGGTCTGCGATTCGAGCATAATTGCCGGCGAAGCGGCGGCGTCAGCGCATAGCGAATTCAACGATATTCCGAGTTTATCCAAGCGCCCACACCTGATCTGGAGAAAGCAAGATGGCAAACGTTGGCATGGTTGGATTGGACTGGCAGCAGCGCATCAACTGGGAGCGCCTGCGCAACTACCGCCTGGAGCGCGCGCGCGCGCGCATGAAGGCCCACGGCCTGGGCGCGATGCTGTGCATGTACGACGAGAACTGCCGCTACATCACCGGCACCCTCACCCCCGGCTGGAACCGCCTGAAGCCCGGGCTTCGCTACGCGCTGCTGTGCGGCGACGACGCGCCGGTGCTGTTCGAGCAGGGCGACATCGGCCTGCACATCCAGAAACACTCGCCGTGGATCCCGAAGGAGAACGTGCGCTGGTCCTACGCCTGGATCAAGGGCGCGGCGGGCCCGGCGTCGCTGCAGCAGGTGACCAAGTTCACCAACGCCATCAAGCAGGAGATGAAGAAGCGCGGCGTCGAGGGAATGAAGCTCGGCGTGGACTTCATCGACATCAACATGATCCAGATCTTCAAGGACGCGAAGATCGACTGGGTCGACGGCATGACCCCGATGATGGAAGCGCGCGCGGTCAAGAACGAGGACGAGCAGGAATGCATGCGCATGGTCGGCGCGATCGGCGACGCGGCGCACTGGGAGACAATGAAGTTCCTCAAGCCCGGCCTGACCGAGAACCAGGTCACCGCGCACATCATGGAGTACCTCTACAACATCCCGGGAATGGAGGACGTCGAGGACGTGATCGTGTCCTCGGGCCTCAACACCTGGCCGAACTGGCGCAACTTCTCCGACCGCATCATCAAGCCCGGCGACATCGTGTTCATGGACCTCGCCGCGCTCACCTGGAACGGCTACAAGTCCTGCTACTACCGCACCTACTGCGTGGGCAAGGAGCCGACCCAGGAGCAAAAGGACTACTACGCGATCGCGCTGAAGTGGCTGTACGACTCGATCAAGGCGGTGAAGGTCGGCACCACGACCCGCGAGATCGCCTCGAAGTGGCCCTCGGCCAAGGAAGCCTGGGGCTACGAAGAGGAGGACCAGGCCGCGGCCAACCTGTGGGGACACGGCCTCGGCCTCGCGCAGTACGACCAGCCGGTGATCTCGCGCATCTGGTCGCTCGACCATCCGGTCGAGATCAAGGAAGGCATGACCTTCGCGCTCGAAACGCAACACGGCAAGAACCACCAGTGGGGCGTTCGCATCGAGGAAATGCTGATCGTGCACAAGGAAGGCGTCGAGATCGTCTCCAACTTCCCGGTCGAGCAGATCACCGTCGTCGACCCGATGCCGGGGTATTCGAGCTACGGGAAGCTCTAGGCCGTTGCAACCGCTCGTCGCCCCGCTCACCGCCGCCGAGGCCACCGACGCCGCGAGGTTCGGCCCCAAGGCGGCGAACCTCGCGCTGCTCGCGCAGGCGGGGCTGTCCACGCCCGGCGGCTTCTGCGTCGACGCGCAGGCCTACCGCATCCAGGTGCGGGCGCTGGGGCTGGAGAGCGCGATGCGCGACATCGACTCGCACGAGCCGGGCGTAGCAAGGCGCGCAGCGCTCGACATGAAGCTGGGCCTGCTCGACCGGCCGATCGTCCCCGAGGTGGCCGAGCCGCTGCTCGCCGCCTGGCGCGAAATGGTCGCGCGGACCGGCGCGCGCACCGCGGTGCGCTCCTCGGCGCTCGTCGAGGACCGCTTCGGATCGAGCTTCGCCGGACAGTTCGAAAGCTACCTCGGCCTCGAGGACGAGGCCGAGTTCATCACCGCGGTGCGCTCGTGCTGGGCGGCGCTGTGGTCGACGCGCGTGCTGCGCTACATGGCCACCCACGACGCGAGCCCCGCCGAGACCGCGATGGCGGTGCTGGTGCAGCCGCTCGTCGAGGCGCGCGTCTCGGGCGGCGGGTTGAGCCGCACCGCAGAAGACGAGATGGTGCTCAACGCGACCTGGGGCATGGGTTCCCAGATCGCGCAGGGCGAGGTGGTGCCCGAGCGCATCGTCCTGACGCGCGAATGCAAGCTGCGCGAGGCCGCGCTCGGACGCAAGTACCGCGCGGTGGGCTGCGTTCACATGGGAGGCCCCGGCGCGGCGAAGCCGCTGTTCGCGCAGCGCTGCCTCGCCGACGAGCAGGCGATCGAGCTCGGCCGCATGCTGCTCGAGGTCGAGCGCCTGATGGACATGCCGGTGGAAATCGAATGGGCGCTGGACGACGCGGGCATCAAGCTGCTGCAGGGACGGCCGCTGCACGTGCAGCAGACGAGCGTGCCCGACGAGATCTGGCGCCATCCGGGCGGGCAGCACGGGCTGACCGGCCACCCCGCGGGCGTGGGCTGGAGCTCGGGACGGGCGCGCGTGGTGAATTGCGAATGCGAGCTTTCCCTCGTCGGCCCGGGGGAAATCCTGGTGACGCGGGTCGCGGGGCCGGCGCTGTCGCAGATCCTGCCGCGTGTCGCGGGCGTCGTCGCCGAGCTGGGCGGCAGCACCTCGCACCTCGCGTCGCTCGCGCGCGAGCGCGGCATTCCGATGGTGCTCGGCGTGCTCGATGCGACCGAGCGCATCCCGAACGGCGCCCAGGTGGCGGTCGACGGCGTCGCCGGCGTGGTGCGGTGGATGCAATGAACCGGATGCGGTGATGCGGCCGCGCGTCTATATCACCCAGCCCGTCGCACAAAGCGCGATCGGGCGGCTGAAAGAGGCGGCCGACGTCGAATTCAACCCCGACTCGGTGCACATTCCCACGCAGCAGGAGCTGATCGACGCGGTGCGCCGCAGCGACATCCTGTTCTGCCTGCTGCAGGACCGCGTCGATGCCGAGGTGATCGCGGCGAACCCGAAGCTGCGCATGCTCGCCTCGATGAAGATCACGCCCTCGGACATCGACGTGGCCGCGGCCACCGCGCGGCGCATCCCGGTCACGGTCATCCCGGCGGTGGTCACCGAGGCCACCGCCGACATCCACTTCGCGCTGCTGCTCGCGGTCGCGCGGCGCCTCGTGGAAGGCGACCGCCTGGTGCGCGCCGGCGTGTTCCCCGGCGCGCAGTCCGCGCACCTCGTCGGCGCCGCCGTGTCGGGCAAGGTGATCGGCCTGATCGGCGGCGGCGGGCGCATCGGCCGCGCCGTGGCGCGCCGGGCGCAGGGCTTCTCGATGCGCTGCCTGTACTGGACGCCACGGCGCAAGCCCGAGGCCGAGGAGCGCGAGGCGGGCATCGTCTACGTGCCTTTCGACCGGCTGCTGGCCGAGTCGGACTACGTCTCGGTGCACGCGCCGCTCACCCCCGACACGCGCCACCTGGTCGGCGAGCGCGAGCTCGCGCTGATGAAGCCGACCGCGTTCCTCGTCAACACCGCGCGCGGGCCGGTCGTCGACGAGGCGGCGCTGGTGCGCGCGCTCGCCGAGGGGCGCATCGCCGGCGCGGGGCTCGACGTGTTCGAGCACGAGCCCAGGGTCGATCCCGCGCTGCTCGCCATGAAGAATGTCGTGCTGACGCCCCACCTCGGCAGCGCGGTGCGGGAGCTGCGCGAATCGATGGCGCACATCGTCGTGGACAACATCTTCGCGGTGCTCGAAGGCAGGCAGCCGCCGAACTGCTGGAATGCGGAGATCTACGCCGCGACGAGGTGAGCGGCTGATCGGAGGAGCGCATGGAAATCAACCTGAAGGGCAAGGTCGCGGTCGTCACGGGCGGAACGGCGGGCATCGGACTCGCCGCGGCACGGCTGTTCGCGCGCGAGGGCGCGCAGGTCGCCGTGTGCAGCCGCTCGCAGTCCCACGTGGACGGCGCGCTGCGCGATCTTGCGCGCGAGGGCCTCGAGGTGCACGGCAAGTCGGTCGACGTCTCGAGCCGCAAGGACCTGTTCGCCTTCGCCGACGAGGTCGAGTCCCGGTTCGGCGGCATCGACGTCTGGGTGAGCAACGCCGGCATCATGGTCGAGAAGAAGATCATCGACACCTCCGAGGAGGAATGGCGCAGGACCTTCGGGATCAATCTCGATTCGGTCTACTACGGCGGGCTGATCGCCGCCGACAAGATGAGAAAGCGCGGCGGCGGTGTCCTCATCAACGCCGCTTCCTTCGCCACGCTGATGCCTTCGGTGGGCAGCGGCGCGTACGCCGCCACCAAGGCCGCCATCGGGAACATGACCCGGACCCTCGCAGGCGAACTGGCTCCCTTCAACATCCGCGTGGTCGGGTTCATCCCCGGCGTGATCGAGACGCCGATGACCGAACGCTGGATCGCGGCCAAGGGCAAGGTGCTCGCGAGCCAGCACGCGCTGCAGCGCGTCGGCAAGCCGGAGGAGATCGCCAACGCGCTGCTCTTCCTCGCTTCCGACCGCGCCTCGTTCATCACCGGGACCTGCCTGGAGATCACCGGCGGAAAGTTCTGCGTTCAGAACCCCGCCGACGCCTGGGCCTGAGCGGATCGCGCCAGGGACGTAGGTTGGACTGAGCGACGGCGAAGTCCAACCTGCCGGTCAGCGCATCAGCGACGCGAGCTGCGAGTTGCGATCGGTCTTGTCGAGCTTGGCGAGCCGCTTGACCTCCGCGTAGAACGCGGGCAGGTCGCCGCCCTTCTGCGCCAGCAGCGCGCGGAACGCGGGAACCCTCTCGGTGTAGGCGACCACCGAGGCGAGCAGCGCATTGTTGGGTCCCTGCGCGAAGAAGCGGTCGTAGCCCGCGAATCCTCCCCATTTCGCCTTGAGCCTGGCGTAGTCCTCGAGCATCTCCGCGAACAGCCGCGCCTTGCCCTCGCGCATGCGCTGCACGTCGAGCGGCTCCGCGTAGAACGCCGAGAGCCTGTCCCGATAGCGCAGAATCAGCGCGACGAAGTCGCGCCGGCGCGACTGGTGGATCGCGTAGGCATCGCGCTCGGCCTGCGTGCCGCGGCGATCGAGCCAGCGCCGCACGCCCTCCTGCTCGACCGTGACCGCGAACGATTCGTTGAACACCGTATCGTCGCGCGCGTAGGCGACCTGGTGCGCGAGCTCGTGGAAGACCAGGCGGGCGATCTCGGCGTCGGGATAGCGGATGAAGGTGTTCAGCACCGGGTCGTCGAACCAGCCGAGCGTCGAGTACGCGGGCACGCCGGCGACATGGACGTCGTAGCCCTTGTCGCGCAGCGATTGCGCGTGCGCCCGGGCGTCGGACTCGCGATAGAAGCCGCGGTAGCCGACGCAGCCGGCAAACGGAAAGCAGGATTCGATCGGCTTCACCGAGAATTCGGGTGCCGCGAACACGTTCCACACCACGAACTGGCGGTCCAGGTCGGCATAGCGGCGGTAGCTGCCGTTGTCGGGAAGCGCAAGCTCGGCGCTGGCGAACTCGCGTATGGCGAGCACGCGCTGGAATTTCTCCCGCAGCGACGGCGGCAGCGACGGATCCCGCAGGCGCTCGGCGATCGACTGCGCGCGGCCGATCACCTCGAGCTGTCCGCCGATCGCCTGCCAGTAGTACTCGAGCGTCGCGCAGCCCGGCAGCAGTGCGGCGAGCGCGAGCGCGAAAGCGGCGCGGATCCTCATCGCTCGAACCGCCCCAGCCGCAGGAAGGCCGCGGTCTGCCGCGCGACCTTCGCCGAGATCAGCATGCCGCTGTGGCTCACCGGCAGCACGAGATGGTCGGCGAGCGCGGGCAGCCGCGTCTCCTCTACGGTGACCACGCCGTCGTTCGTGCCCGCGAGCCGAACCACGAGGTGCGCGAGTCCGAGCGGCCGGGACCCTGCGATCGCGCCGATGCAGTAGCGCGCGCCGATGCCCGGATCGAGCGCCGACTGCCAGATCGCGAGACTGCTGCCGAGCAGCGTGCGGCCGCCGCGGCGCTTGGCGAGCGAGAGCGCGGCGCCCGAGCCGGTCACCGGGGAACCGAGCAGCACCGTGCGGCCGATGCGCGCATCCGGGGCGCGCTGCAGGTAGCGCAGCGCCACCGCGCCGCCGAGGCTGTGGCCGACGAGATGCACGACGTCGGCCGGGATCGAGGCGATGCATTTCCCGATGTCCGCGACGTGCTCCTCGATCCGGCCGCGCATGGATCGGTAGGACAGCGACACGGGCGCGAACCCGCTCCGCGCGAGCGCGCGGCCGAGGAAGAACATCGCCAGCCGGTTCATCCACAGCCCGTGGAGCAGAATCACGGCCTCGCGCCGGTCACCCATCGAAGCGCCCCCGGAAGCGCGCTAGGGCGCCGGGCGCGCCGGAAACGCAAGCCGCAGCGCGAGCGCGAAAGGCGGCAGCGCGAACAGCGCGAAGCCGATACCGTAGCTCCCGGTCAGGGCGATGATTGCGCCGAACACCGGCGGCCCGGTGAGCGCACCGGTAAACGTGAACAGCATCGCGCCGCCGGTGATCAGGCCGACCTTCCCCTGCGGGGCGAGGCGTGCGATCTCCGCGAGGTAGACGCCGTTCCACCCGACCGCTGAGGCGCCGTAGACCGCGCACACCGCCACGATGAAGGCCGCGGGCGTCGCGAGCGTGAACGAGGCCGCCGCCACGCCGCACAGCCCCATGACGATGCCCAGTGCGGAGAGCAGCTGCCGCGCCACCTGCAGGCGATCGGCGATGACGCCCCAGACCGGCCGGCTGACGATGCCCATCACTTGCGCCACCGAGAACACCACGCCCGCGGTGACCAGCGAATAGTCCAGCTCGACGATGAGATAGAGCATCAGGTAGGTGAACAGGCTCGTCTGCACCGACGAATACACGGCCGAGGCCAGTGCGAGCGACCTCAGGCCGGGGTGCGACCACACCGTGGCGATCGGCGCGCCGATCGCCGAGAGCCGGATGCGCCGGCGCGAATCGCGCTCGCGGTCGTAGACCCGGCGAAACGGCGCGATCGCGACCAGCCCGAGTGTTGTCGCGGCGCCGAGCGCAAGGACCGCGTAGCGCCACGACATGACGTGCAGCAGCGCCGGGATGATCAGTCCGGCGAGCGCGCCGCCCAGAGGCACGCCGGTCTGCTTGATCGAGAAGATGAGCGAGCGGTACCCGGGAGGCGAGGCGTACAGCAGGATGGTCGAGCTGGAGGGATTGACCAGCCCGTGCGCCGCACCCGCGCATGTGGCGAGGAGCAAGACGACGGCGAGGTTCCCGCCCCACGCAGCCGCCAGTCCCGCCGCCACCAGCACCACCGCCAGCTCCAGCACCCGCACCGGACCGTAACGCGCGATCAGCCCGTCGCAGACCAGTCCGGCGACGATGGCGACGAAGTAGATCCAGGACACCAGCATGCCGATCCGCGCTGCCTGCACGCCGATCTCCCCGGCGGCCACCGGCGCAAGCACCGTCGGCGTGAGCACCGCCATCGACGTCAGCGACTGGACGGCGAGCGTCATCGCGATCGTCGAGATCAGAAGTACGGTACCGGTGCGGGGCAAAACGGACGGTCACTCGTGAAAGGCGGCGTGACGGGCGCAATGACCCGCGGTTCGACAAGCGGTGCGACAAGCGGGCCGGCGGACTGCGCGCATCATTCGACTTCGATCGTTCCGCTCGCGCTCACGGTGATCTGACTGACCCCGCCCTCCAGCGGCGGGGGCGCGACGGCTGACGGAGCCGCGCCTGCGCCGCGCAGCACCATGGGACGCGGCGGCGCGAAGCCGCCGCCCGTGCTCACCGCCAGCCGCCGGATCTTGTAGGCGCGGCCCCCGAGCGAGGAACGCACGACGTCGGCGCGCGCCTGGAACGCCCCGATCGCTTCGCCGATCATCTCGTCCTCGGTCGCCTTGCGCCGCTCGGGCGACACGGCGAACCCGATCTGCCCGACCTGCATCGTCGACTGCAACCGGCCGATCAGCGCCGCCGCCGCGGGGAAATCCCTGCTCTCCACGCGCACCTCGGTCCGCCCGCGCCATCCCGTGAGCCGCTGCGTCTTGTTGTCGTAGACCGGATAGGTCTGGACGTTGCCGGTGCGCGCGCGCACCTGCCGGTACGACTTGGCCAGCGCGAGGGCGTCGCCCGCGACGCGATTGAGCGCATCGGCGAGCTTGGCCGGATCGGTCTCGTTCAGCTCGACGTAGAGCAGCGCGCTGAGCGTGTCGTTGTCCACCTCGCGCTGCGCGTCCGCCTGCAGCTCGACCGTGTTGTACGGCACCGCTTCACGGCCGGACTGCGCGAAAACGGGCGCGGCCGCGACCATGGCGAGCAGCGCTCCCGGTAACAGTGTCTTCAACACGATCAACCTCCGGATCACTTGAGCCGCCTGCGCTCGAGCTGCGAGGACTCGCTTTCGTACGCGCGCTTCGCCTCGGCCGCGGCGGCTCTCGCCTTGTCCAGGCTCCTGCCTGCACTGTCGAGCGTGGACTTCGCCTCGCGGAAGCGCCGCGCCGCCTCCTGCTGCGCGGCGAGCGCATCGCGCACTTCGGCCTCGGCGCGCTCGAGCGCCTGGCGCCGGAATTCGACGCGCTGCTGCGCGAGCCCGACGTCATCGGGCTGCGGCCTGCGCTCCTCGACCGGCGCCTGCGCGATGGCGTGCGCCGTCACCGACCACAGCACTGCGACCAGCCATACGCGCACGTTCGCATTCACGGACCCGCTCCGATCTCCGCCGGAGATTCTACACCAGAGGGAACGGCCGCCCCGCGCCACCGCGGGAGCGCGGGGCGATTAGAATGACGGCTTTGGCAAGCCGACGCCCTATGACGGCCATCACCATCGAGGACCTGCGCGAGCTGGCGAGGCGACGCCTGCCGAAGGCCCTGTTCGATTACGTCGACGGCGGAGCGCACGACGAGACGACGCTCGAGGCCAACCGCGAGGACCTGCGGCGCATCGCGTTCCGGCCGCGGGTGCTCGCCGACGTGGGCGCGCGCAGCCTCGAAACCGAGCTGCTGGGCGTGAAGCAGGCGCTGCCGCTGGTGCTGGCGCCGGCGGGCAACGCCGGAATGCTTTCACGCCGCGGCGAAATCGCCGCGGCGCGCGCCGCGGAGAAGGCCGGCATCCCGTTCTGCCTGAGCACCATGTCGATCGTATCCATGGAGGACGTCGCGGCGGGAACCACGCGCCCGTTCTGGTTCCAGCTCTACGTCATGCGCGACCGGGGCTTGACGCGCAGGCTGGTCGAACGCGCGCAGGCCGCCGGCGCGAGCGCGCTGGTGTTCACGGCGGATCTCCCGATCAGCGGGCAGCGCGACCGCGACCTGCGCAACGGCTTCACGGTGCCGCCCAGGATCACGCTCGCGAACCTGCTCGACGTGCTGCGGCATCCGCGCTGGGTCGCCGACGTGCTGCTCGGACCGCGCATCACTTTCGCCAACCTCGCCGACCGCTCCGCCCGGTCGAGCGACATCATCTCGGTCGCGCGCCACGTCGCGCTCAACTTCGACCCGTCGATCAGCTGGAAGGACATCGAGTGGGCGCGCTCGATCTGGCGCGGGCCGCTGATCGTCAAGGGCATCCTCTCGGCCGAGGACGCAAGGCTCGCGGCCCGCTCCGGCGCGGACGGCGTCATCGTGTCCAACCACGGCGGCAGGCAGCTCGACGGCGCGCCCTCCACCATCTCGGTGCTGCCGGCGATCGCCGACGCGGTCGGCGACCGCCTCACCGTCATCTTCGACGGCGGCATCCGCCGCGGCACCGACGTGCTGAAGGCGCTCGCCCTGGGGGCCAACGCATGCATGATCGGGCGCGCGTTCCTGTACGGCCTCGCGGCGCTGGGAGAGGCGGGAGTGGCGCGCTCGATCGAGATCCTGAAGACCGAGATGGACACGAGCCTCGCGCTGCTCGGCCGGCGCAGCGTCGCCGAGCTCGACCGCGATTGCGTCGCAACCCAACGCTAGACGAAGATGAAATTCACGATCATCCCGGTGACCCCGTTCGAGCAGAACTGCTCGCTCTTGTGGTGCGAGCAGACCGGCCAGGCGGCGGTGGTCGATCCCGGCGGCGACATCGATCTCGTACTCGAGGCCATCGAGCGCGCGCGCGTCGTGCCGCAGAAGATCCTGCTCACCCACGGGCATATCGACCATGCCGGCGGCACCGCGGAGATCGCCGCGCGTCTGCACGTCCCGGTCGAAGGGCCGCAGCGCGAGGACCGCTTCTGGATCGACCAGCTGCCGCAGCAGGGCCGCATGTTCGGCTTTCCGCAGCTCGCCTCGTTCACGCCGGACCGCTGGCTCGAGCAGGGCGACAGCGTGCGCTTCGGGCGCGTCGAGCTGGAGGTGCTGCACTGCCCCGGCCACACGCCCGGACACGTGGTCTTCTTCAGCCCGACGGACCGGCTCGCGATCGTCGGGGACGTGCTGTTCCACGGCTCGATCGGGCGCAGCGACCTCCCGCGCGGGGACTACGACGCGCTGATCGCGTCGATCACCGGGAGGCTCTGGCCCCTGGGCGACGACGTCACCTTCATTCCCGGGCACGGCCCGCTGTCGACTTTCGGCGAGCAGCGGCGCGTGAACCCCTTTGTCGGCGACGACGCGCTCGCGCGCGGCGCGTAGCGGCGCCGCCCGCGCGCGGACCTACCAGCTCGCCGTCCTGCTCGCGCGCCCGGCGCGCATCGCGGTCGGCCGGCTCGGCGAATTCGCTTTTCCCGCGGGGCGCTACATCTACACGGGAAGCGCGAGGCGGGGGCTCGATGCGCGCGTGCGCCGGCATCTCTCGCGCGCCAAGCGGCTGCGCTGGCACATCGACTACCTGCTCGCCGCGCCCGGCGCGAGCATCGTCGACGTGACGCTCTCGGGCGAGAGCGAATGCGCGCTGAACCAGCGCACGCGCGGCGCGATCGTCGTGCCGGGTTTCGGCGCGAGCGACTGCCGCTGCGGCTGCGGCAGCCACCTCAAGTTCGCCGGAGACTGAGAACCTGCTGTCATTCCGAGTGCAACGAGGAATCTGCTTTTCGGCCCGGCAAGAAGCAGATTCCTCAGCCGGAGCCTGCCCCGAGCGAAGCCGAGGGGGCTTCGGAATGACAACCCGTTACCCCTTCCTACAGCCCAAGCTCGAGCCCGCCGAGCACCGCGATGCCGATCACCACGAACAGGATCGCCGCGGCGACGTGGATCGCGCGCACCGGCAGCCGCTCGGCGGTGAAATTGCCGAGCATGACCGCCGGGACGTTGGCGATCATCATTCCGAGCGTGGTGCCGATCACCACCGGAACGAGCGTGTGGTAGCGCGCCGCGAGCGCCACCGTCGCCACCTGCGTCTTGTCGCCCATCTCGACCAGGAAGAACGCAACCAGCGTGGTCACGAACGCACCCGCGCGCCGCGTGCGGCCCGCGCCGTCTTCCAGCTTGTCGGGAATGAGCGTCCAGCCGGCCATGGCGATGAACGACAACCCGAGGATCCAGCGCAGCGCCTCGGCGCTTACGAGCTGGGCGAGCCATTGGCCGAGTGCTCCCGCGAGCGCGTGATTGGCGAGGGTCGCGAGCAGGATGCCGGCGATGATCGGCAGCGGCCGCCGGAAGCTCGCCGCGAGCACGAGCGCGAGCAGCTGCGTCTTGTCGCCGATCTCGGCGAGGGCGACGACGCCCGTGGAAACCAGGAACGCGTTCACGCGCGGGGCAGGCGCAGCGCGGAGGCGCCGCTCAGGTGGAGCTCGAGAACCCGCCGTCGACGACCAGCACCTCGCCGGTGACGAAGCGGTTGCCCTGGACGAAGCCGAGCATCGATTCGGCGACGTCGTCGGCGGTAACGCATCGCTTGAGGGGCGTCAGCTTCGCGCGGCGGTCCATCAGGTCGCGGTACTTGTCCTTGAGCATGCGCTGCATCCATTCGCCTTCCATCCAGCCCGGCGCCACCGCGTTCACGCGGATCTCCGGCCCGAGGTTGTAGGCGAGCGTCTTGGTGAGGTTGACGACCGCGGCCTTGCTCGCCGCGTAAGGCAGCGGCTGCGGCCCGGGGCGCAGCCCGACGATGCTCGCGGTGTTGACGATGCAGCCCTTCGAGGCGCGCAGCATCGGCACCGCCGCGCGGGTGACGATGAAAATGCTTCTCACGTTCACCGCGAACACGCGGTCCCATTCCTCGACGCTGATGCTGTCGAGGTCCCGCGGCTTCATGTGGGTGGTGGTGCCGGCGTTGTTGATGAGGACGTCGAGCCGCCCGAACTTCTCCGCGACCGCGGCGATCATGGCCTTGACGCAGGCCTCCTCGCTCACGTCGCAGCGGTACAGCAGCGTCTTCGCGCCCGCGGCCTCCGCCTGGGCGGCGGTCTCTTTCGCCTCCGCCTCGCTGCGGCTGTAGTTGATCGCGACGTCGTAGCCCGCCCGGGCGAGCGCCACCGCCGCGCTCCTGCCGATGCCCGTCGCCGCGCCCGTCACGAGCGCCGCCCGCCGCGTGGCCGATGTCATTGATTCCCCACCCCGATGCGGGTAAATTATGAACATGCTCAGTCTCAAACATGTTCACATTCTTGTCAAGCCGGCGCGGCACGGGAGTGGACGATGAAGCTGAAGGACTCGCCCGCGGCGGCCGGGCCCGGCCTGCGCGAGCGCAACCGGCTGGACAAGGTCGCGCGCATCAAGTCCGCGGCGAAGGACCTGTTCGCCGAGCTGGGATTCGACCGCGCCACGACGCGCGACATCGCCAGGCGCGCGCACGTCGGGCTGGGCACGCTGTTCAACTACGCCGACGACAAGCGCGACCTCGTGTTCCTGATCTTCAACGAGGAGCTGGACCGGATCACCGATTCCGCGTTCGCCGCCGTCGACCGGCGCCAGCCGCTCGCCGAGCAGCTCGCCGCGGCGTTCGGCGTCTTCTACCGCGCGTTCGCGGCGAACCCCACGCTGTCGCGCATCCTGCTCCAGGAACTGACGTTCTATTCGCGAGGCCGGCTCGCCGGGGACTTCCAGCGCAGCAAGCGCCGCACGATCGGCTTCATCGAGCGGCTCGTCGCCGAGGCGCAGCGCGAGGGGCGCCTGCGCGCAGACGAGGACGCCGCGATGATCGCGCTGTCCATCTTCTTCCTGTATTCGGGCGCGGTGCGCTACTGGATCGCAAGCGATCGCCCGAACCCGAAGGCGGGAATCGCCGAGCTGCAGCGCATTCTGAAGCTCCACGTCGCGGGCCTCGCGCCCCCCGAGCGGGTCCGCACGGCCGGGGCGCGGCGCAAGTGATCGGAGAAGCGTTCGAGAAGCTGGCGCGCGCCATCGAGCACGTGCTGGCGATCGGATTCGTTTTCGCCGTCTGCCTGAACTTCGCGAACGTGATCGGCCGTTACGCGCTCGGGCGCTCGATCCTCGGCGCCGACGAGGTGCAGATCTACATCATGGTCGGCATGGCGTTTCTCGGCGCGGCGGTCGTCTTCTGGCGCAGGGAGCACCTGCGCATGGACGTGCTGGTCCAGTACTACCCGAGGTGGATGCAGGTCTCGCTCCGGTTCATCGAGCTCGTGCTCGTGGTCGTGCTCGCGGGCTTCGTGCTTGTGCAGTCCTCGGAATATTCCTGGGAAATGTACGTGCTCGACCGTAAGAGCGACAACGCCGGCATCCCGATGTGGATCCCGCACGGCAGCGTCGCGCTCGGATTCGGCCTGATCGCGCTGATCGCGCTGTGGCGCGCCATCCGGTTCGGGGCCGAGCCGCGCGAGACGCGGCCCGCGGCACCCGCCACCGGAAAGGGAGAGGACGCATGAGCTTCGCCCTGGGGGTCGTGCCGGTGGTGCTGCTGCTCCTGGGGTTCCCGATCTTCCTGGTGCTGCTGGCATCGGTGACCGTGGCGCTCGTGTTCTACATGCACGTGCCACTCGCAGCACTGCACCAGAACCTGTTCGGCGGCATCGACGCCTACGCGCTGCTCGCCATCCCGTTCTTCATCTATGCGGGCGAATTGATGGGCCGCGGCAGCGTCGCGCGGCGCCTGGTGGATTTCGTGCAATCCGGCGTCGGTTCGGTGCGCGGCAGCCTGGGCGTGACCACGGTGGGCACCTCGGCCATTTTCGGCGCCATCTCCGGGGCGAGCGCGGCCACGGTGGCGACCATCGGCAAGGTCATGCTGCCCGCGATGCGCCGCGCCGGCTACCCGGAGCAGTTCACCGCCGGGCTCATCACCGCCGTGGGCGCGATCGACATCATCATTCCGCCCAGCATCCCGATGATCGTCTACGGCATGTCGGCGGAGGAATCCGTGCCGCGCCTCTATGCTGCGGGCATCCTGCCCGGGCTGCTTCTCTCGGGCATGCTCGCCGCGTACGTGATCTGGTTCGCGAGGAGGAACGGCATCGGCGCGGGCGAAAAGTTTCAGCTCAAGGTCTTCCTCGCGGCTGCCGGACGCGGTGTATGGGCGCTCGGGGCCCCGTTCATTATCCTGGGCGGCATCTACGGCGGCGTGTTCTCGCCCACGGAGGCGGCCGCCGTCGCGTGCGTGTATTCCGCGTTCGTGACGCTGTTCGTGTACCGCGAACTGGGCTGGCGCGAGATCGTGCAAGCAGCGGCGACCACCACCCTGTTCACCGGCCAGGTGCTCCTGATCGTCGCCTGCGCCAGCGTGTTCGCGTGGCTGCTCACGGTGAACCAGATCCCCGCGGCGATGGTCGCGTGGCTGCAGGCGCTCGACGTCTCGCGCTGGATGCTGCTCGCCGCCATCAACGTCGGGCTGCTCGCCGTGGGCTGCTTCCTCGACCCGATTTCCGCGATCCTGCTGCTCACGCCGCTGCTCATGCCGCTCGTGAAGCACATGGGGATCGATACGGTCCACTTCGGCATCGTGGTGACGGTCAACCTGGCCATCGGCCTGTTCCACCCGCCCTTCGGGATGAACATCTTCGTCGCCCAGTCCGTGCTCGGGCTGGAGCTGGGCGTGATCTATCGCGGCATCCTGCCGTTTTTGGTGATCTATCTGGCTGCGCTGGTGCTGATCACCTATGTACCCTGGATATCGCTCGTCGGGGTGCGGCTGCTGCTCGGCACGGGCTGAACCGCGCGAATTTCGTGAGAGGAAGGGAGACCCTGCTATGAACGCAATGACGATGGTCCGAAGTCTCGCCGCCGCGCTCGCGGCATGCGCCCTGTCGGTGGGAACGGCGGCCGCGCAGCAGTTCACCATGAAGCTCTCCTCGCCCACAATCAACGACGTCCAGCATGAATGGATGAAGGCGTTCAAGGCGGGCGTCGAGAAGCGCGCCGGGGGGCGGATCAAGGTGGAGATCTATCCCGCCAACCAGCTCGGTCAGATCCCGCGCACGGTGGAAGGCGTGGCCCTGGGCACGATCGAGCTGACCGCGCCCGCGGTGGGCTTCCTGATCGGCCTGGAGCCGCGCTTCGAGGTGTTCGACGCCCCCGGCCTGTTCGACAGCGTGAGCCACGGCCAGGCCGTGCTGAACGACCCGGACATCCGCAAGCGCATTTCGACCTTCGGCGCGGCGAAGGGCGTCGAGCCGCTGTACATGTTCCTGAACGGTCCGCTCATGCTGCTCTCGCACAAGCCGGTGCGCACGCTCGCGGACTTCAAGGGACTGAAGCTCCGCGTGCCGGGGCCGGCGCCGCTGCACATCGAGCCGTTCCGCAAGCTCGGCGCCTCGCCGGTGTCGATGCCGCTGGGCGAAGCGCTGCCCGCGATGCAGAACCGCACCATCGACGGCTCGATCGCTTCGTTCTCCGTGTTCACGGCGTTCAAGTACTACGACGTCGCCAAGGGTCTGACCCGGCTGCCGAAGTCCTTCCTCGTCGCCGCGGGCCTGGTCAACCGCAATTTCATGAAGTCGCTCGGGCCGGAGCTGGAGAAGATCGTGCGCGAGGAGGCCCGCAAGGCGGAATCCGTGTTCTCCAACTGGGGCGTGGACGAAGTCGGCCGCATCCAGAAGAACTGGGAGGCAAACGGCGGCGAGACCATTTCGTTCAAGCCCGCGGACGCGGACGAGTACATCAAGGAAGTCACCGCAGCCATCGCGCCCATCCTCGCGAAGAACCCGCAGCACAAGGAGGACTACGAAGCCCTCCTCGCCGCGGCGCGGAAGTACCGCAAGTAGACATCCGGCCTCCCTCTCCCCTCGGGGAGAGGGCCGGGGTGAGGGAAGACTCGCGATGAGCGCCGACCTGTACGCGCAACGCATGCAGCGCGTGATGGACGCGGTCGAGCTGCGCCAGCCCGACCGCGTGCCGACGGTGTTCTTCTCGCGCTTCTGGCTCGCGCGCCAGGGCGGGATCAGCTACCGCGAGGCGATGTACGACTACGACCGCGTGTGCGAGATCACGCGGCGCGTCCTGCTCGAGCTGCAGCCCGACCTCTACGCGCCGCCGCACCAGCTCGTGCTGCTCGGCCCGATCCAGGACCGCATGGGCTACAAGCAGCAGCAGTGGCCGGGCCACGGCGTCGCGGACGACGTGTCCTACCAGTACCTCGACCGCGAATACATGAAGCCCGAGGAGTACGACGACTACCTCCTCGACCCCACCGGCTATTTCCTGTCGAAGTACCTGCCGCGCATCGGCGAGGCGTTCGAGGGCCTGGAAGAGCTGCCCGAGTTCCCGGCGCTGCACTACACGCGGCTGATGATCGGCTCGCGCCAGTTCGCGAGCCCCGGCGTCGCGCGGGCGTTCGCCGCCATGCAGCGCACGGGCGAGGAGGCGCAGCGGCTGGGCGAGCATTCCATCGCGTTCATGAAGGACATGGCCCGGCTGGGGTTTTCGATCGCGCACGGC
>Ga0082335_1005237_pt1 | contig 18182 bp, 14 predicted proteins | sample Subgrocontami58m_FD_72375 | JGI IMG/M metagenome (GOLD analysis project Ga0082335, IMG submission 72375) | Subsurface groundwater microbial communities from S. Glens Falls, New York, USA - GMW37 contaminated, 5.8 m (SPADES assembly) (version 2) ... | reverse complement strand
CGGGCTCGGGCCCCCGCGCCCGTGCGGCTCGAACCGCCTCGTCTCCTCCGCGATCGCCTCGGAGACGCACGAGATCGCGTCGGCGGAGCGGGCGACGAGCCGGGCCACACCCTCGTCCACCTTCTCCTTCGCACGCACGGCGGCGCTCTCCGCGCGGCGGTGCGGGTGCGCGACGAGCGAGTCGCGCAGGTCGGCGAGCCAGCGCGCACCCGTCGCGCGCCTGACCGCGGCGCCGACGAGATGGATGGAGTTCGGCGGCGAGGTCGTCAGCACCGCGTCGATGCCGTGCCGCCGCACGATCCTGATCGCCGCCGGGATCGCCGTCAGGTTCCAGGTCACGTTCTCGTCGGGAACGAGCAGCCGCCGGCCGGCGAGCCGCGCGTGGACGACGGCGCGCTCGAGCCCCTCCTTCCCGTGCAGCTCCTCGGCTGGCTTGCGCCCCTTGGGGCCGAAGTAGCGGGCGCGGTGCACCCACGCCTGCGTCGGCACGCGCAGGTCGGCGTCCTCGTGGATCCACTTTGGGTCGTCGGGCGCGAGCACGTGCGTCTCGATCCCGAGCGCGGGCAGGTACTGGGCGAGCTTGAGCGGCCGCTGCACGCCGCCGCCGCCGGCCGGCGGGAAGTAGAGCGTCACGAGCAGCACCTTCATGTCGGCGATGGTACTTCCGGCTCCGGCTCTGGGTCTGCAGGAGTGCGGCTACGATCCCTCCGGAATGCGGGCGGCTCTCACGACGGCGATGCTCGCGGGCGGGATCGCGCTCCTCGCGGTCGCAGCCCTGGCGAGCGCCTCGACGAGCGCGGGCGGCACGCTGCGCGTCAACCTCGCGAGCGACTTCGACTACGTCGATCCCGCGCTCGCGCACACAGGCTCGTCCTGGCAGGCGCTACAGGCGGCCTGCGCGCAGCTCGTGACGTACCCCGACTGGATCGAGCAGAAGACGCCGCAGCTCGTTCCCGAGGTGGCGGCCGCGCTGCCGCTCGTCTCGCGGGACGGCAAGACGTACACGTTCACGCTGCGCGGCGACTACCGCTTCTCGACCGGTGCGAAAGTCACGCCCGCCGCGTTCGTACGCGCCCTGGAGCGTGCCCTCGACCCGAAGCTGTCGTCGCCCGCGTCCGTGTACGCGCAGGACGTCGCCGGCTCGAAGGCGATGCTCGCCGGCACGGCGACGTCGCTCACGGGCGTCGCCGCCCGCGGCTCGACGCTGACGATCCGGCTGACGAAGCCGGCGCCGGACTTCCTCGCGCGCCTCGCGATGCCGTACTTCTGCGCCGTTCCGCCCGACCTGCCGGCGACGCCGGGCGGCGTCGGCGCGCCGCTTCCCTCGGCCGGCCCGTTCTTCCTCGCCGAATGGACGCCGAGGCGCTCCGCGCTCCTGAAGCGCAACCCGTACTACCGCGGCCCGCGCAAGGTCTCCCTCGATGAGATCGCCTTCACGCTCGGCGTGCCCTCGGCCACGAGCCTCCTCCAGGTGCAGAAGGGCGAGGCCGACCTCGGGCCGCTGCCCCCGACGGCCCACACCGATCTCTTCGGGACACACGGGCTCGGCAAGCGCTACTTCGTCAAGCCCGGCCTGACCCTGATCGACCTCGCCATGAACACCGAGCGGCCGCTGTTCGGGAACGCGCGCCTGCGCAGGGCGGTCAACTTCGCGATCGACCGGCCGGAGCTCGTACGCCAGTACGGCTTCCTCGGCGGCCGCCGCACGGACCAGTGGCTCCCCTTCGGCATGCCCGGCTTCCGTGACGTCGACGCGTATCCGCTCAAGGGCGCCGACGTCAAGCGGGCACAAGCGCTCGCGGGGAGTCATGGAGTCAGGACGGCGATCCTGCTCGCGGGGAATCGCGGCTCGAGCCCGCTCGCGGCCCAGGTCGTGCAGTACAACCTCGCGAAGATCGGAATCGACGCCGAGATCCGCCTGCTCGACCCCGGCGTCCTCGTCCAGCGGCTCGGCACCCGCGGCGAGGAGTGGGATCTTGGCATCGCCGGGTGGTCGGTGGACTACGCCGACCCGTATGCCTTCCTCAACGTCCTCTTCGACGGCCGCCGGATCGGGCCCGCCAACAACGCGAACGTCACGTACCTGAGCAACGCCGGGATCAACGAGAGGCTCGCCGCGGCTGCCGCCCTCGACGGCGACGCGCGCTACGCCGCGTACGCGAAGCTCGACGCCGATCTCAGCCGCGACCTCGCTCCCGGCGCGCCGTACATCGTGCTGAACACGCGCGTCTTCGTCTCGGAGCGCGTCGGCTGCGTCACGTTCGTGCCGCTCGCCGGTCTCTCGCTGGCCGCTCTCTGCGTGAACTAGCGGGCGACCCGCTCAGCGGACCGACGCGAAGGACGCCTCCGCGGCCCGCAGCGTGGCGGCGATCTCCTCGTCGCCGTGCGCAGAGGAGAGGAAGCCCGCTTCGAACTGCGACGGGGCGAGGTACACACCGCCGTCGAGCAGCGCGCGGTGGAACGCGGCGAAGCGCGCGGTGTCGGCGAGCCGCGCCTCCTCCCACGTCGTAACGGGCGCCTCCGCGAAGAAGAGACCGAACATCGTCCCGGCCCTGGCGCACTGCACCGCGACGCCCGCGGCCCGCGCCCGCTCCTCGAGCCCGGCGACGAGCGCCTCCGCCGCGCGCTCGATCCCCGCCCACACGCCCGGCTCGTGCAGCACGCGCAGCGTCTCGGCGCCGGCGCTCATGGCGAGCGGGTTCCCGGAGAGCGTGCCCGCCTGGTAGACCGGCCCGGACGGGGCGACGAGCTCCATGACCTCGCGCCGCCCGCCGTAGGCCCCCACCGGCAGCCCGCCGCCGATCACCTTGCCGAGCGTCGTCAGGTCGGGCGTGACGCCGTAGAGGGCCTGGGCGCCGCCGGGATGGACACGGAACCCCGTCATCACCTCGTCGAGCACGAGCAGGGCGCCGTCCGCCTCGGTGAGCGCGCGCAGCCCCTCGAGAAAACCCGGCACGGGCAGCACGAGGCCCATGTTGCCGGCGACCGGCTCGGCGATGACCGCGGCGATCTCGCCGGGGAAGCGCTCGAACAGGGCGTGGATCGCGGCGAGATCGTTGTACGGCGCGGTCAGCGTGTCGCCGACGGCTGCCGGGGTGACGCCGGGCGAGTCGGGCAGCGCCAGGGTCGCGACCCCGGAGCCGGCCTTGACGAGGAGCGCGTCGGCGTGCCCGTGGTAGTTGCCGGCGAACTTCACGATCCTCGTCCGGCCGGTGAACGCGCGGGCGAGGCGGATCGCGCTCATCGTCGCCTCCGTCCCCGAGTTGACGAAGCGCAGCAGCTCGAGGCTCGGCATCGCCTCGCGGACGAGCCGCGCGAGGTCGAGCTCGGCCGGGCTCGGCGCGCCGTAGCTCGTGCCCCGAGACACGGCCTCGTGGAGCGCGGCGACGACGCGCGGATGCGCGTGCCCGAGGACGAGCGGCCCCCACGACAGCACGTAGTCCACGTACCGGTTTCCGTCCACGTCGACGAGATAGGCCCCCTCCCCGCGCTCGACGAAGGGCGGCACGCCCCCGACCGCGTGAAACGCCCGCACGGGGGAGCTGACGCCTCCCGGCATGAGCCCGCACGCCTCCCGGTAGAGACGCTCCGACACGGCCGTCGGGCGCTCAGCCATTCGTCCGGCCGGTCAACGCATCGGCGACGCTCTGCGCGGCCTCCTCACCCGAGGCGATGCAATCCGGAATGCCGACCCCCCGGTAGGCGGCGCCCGCGACGGCCAGCCCCGGGTGCTCGGCCAGCCGGCGCTCCACGACCGCCAGCCGGTCGAGGTGCCCGAGGACGTACTGCGGCGAGCCGCGCTGCCAGCGCTGGACGCGCGCGAAGAGCGGCTCGGCCCGGACGCCCAGAGTCTCGGCGACCTCACGCCGGGCACGCGCCACGAGCTCCCCGTCCGAGTCTGCGGTGACCTCGCGGCCGCCGAAACGGCCGGCGTACACCCGGACGAGCGCGTGTCCGGCCGGCGCCCGGCCCTCCCACTTGCTGGACGTCCAGGTGCACGCGAGCACATCCGAGCCCTCCACCCGCGGCACCACGTACCCGTAGCCGTCGAGCGGGCGCGGGACGTCCGACGACGGATAGGCGAGCGTGACGAGGGCGGACGAGGCGTGCGGGATTCCTGCATGCGCCTCCGCGAGCTCGGCGTCGAGCGACTCGACGAGCGCCGCGGTCGCGTACGCCGGGGTCGCGAGCACGACCGCTGCGGCCGTGAGCGTCTCCCCGCCGTCGAGCCGCAGCTCGTACCCTCGGCCGCCCGGCGCGAGGCCGACGGAGGCGACGCTGCGACCGGTGACCGCGCGGGTCCCGGCCAAGCGCCCGACGACGGCGGCGACGAGCTCCCCCATCCCGCCCTGCAGGGAGAGAAACGGCGGGCCGGGGCTACCGGTCGGGGCGCTCCGAGCGAGCAGGCCGCGCATGACGCTCCCGTGCTCCAGCTCGAGCCGCCGGAGCTGCGGGAAGGTGGCCGCCAGGCTGAGCTGCTCCCCGTCGCCGGCGTAGATGCCGCTCATCAGCGGCTCGACGAGGCGCTCGTACGCCTCCCGCCCCATGCGGCGGGTGACGAACGCGGCGATCGACTCGTCGCCATTCTCCGGCGCGGGCGGCAGCTCCGGCTCGAGCGCGAGCCGTGCGAGCCCGTCCGCCGACAGGATCCCGGTCGACGCGAGCGTGTCCAGCCGCGTCGGGATCATCCCCGTGAGGCCCGCCGGCAGCGGGTGGAGCTCCTCGCCGAGCCGGACGTAGGTGCGGCTGTCGCGGGGGTCGCGTGGGACGAGCCGGCCGGCAAGGCCGAGCTCCTCGCACAGCCCGACGCCGCGCGGCTTGATCGTCAGGAAGCTGTCCGGTCCGCCCTCGACGACGAACCCGCTCACCTGCTCGGTGTGGATCTTGCCGCCGAGGCGCGGCCCGGCCTCGACGAGCACGATCTCCGTGCCCGGGAGGAGCCGCTCGAGCCGCAGGGCCGCGGCGAGCCCGGCGATCCCGCCACCGACGACGACCGCCCGGCTCATGCCGTCGAGGGGAGCCACGGTGCCGCGCGCTCCCGGATCAGCTCGACGAGGGTCGCGACGAAGAGCGGGTCGTCGTTCAGCGCGGGCGGCCGCTCGAGCCGGATGCCCGCCTGCTCGGCAACCTCGCGGGCCTTCACGTCGATGTCGTAGAGGATCTCCACGTGGTCGGAGACGAAGCCGACGGGAACGCTGACCACGTCCGTCACCCCGCCCGCGGCGAGCGCGACGAGGTGCTCCTCGAGCTGCGGCCCGAGCCACGGCTCCGGGGTGCGCCCGGCGGACTGGAAGCTCCAGGACCACCGATCGGGGCCGAGACCGGCGCGCTTGGCGACGAGCCGGGCGGTCTCGCGGAGCTGCGCGTCGTACGGGTCGCCGGTCTCGAGCACGCGCGCCGGCAGGCTGTGGGCGCTGAACACGACGTGCACGCGGTCGCGCTCGACCTCCGGCCAGCGAGCCAGGCCCTCGCTCACGCGCGCGGCGAGCGCCTCGACGAGGCCGGGCCGGTCGTGGTAGCTCGTGACGTGCTCGAACTCGATCTCGCCGCGATAGAGCTCCAGTCCCGCCGCGACCTTGTCCGCGTACTTCGCGATCGAGAGCGCGCTGTAGTGAGGCGCGAGCACGAGGCTGACGGCGTGCGTGATTCCATCCTCGATCATCTCCCCCACGACCTCCTCGATCCACGGCGCCCAGTGGCGCATGCCGAGGTAGCAGCGGAAGCGGGCCGGATCGAGCTGTGCCCGCACGGCCTCGACCTGGCGGCGGGTGATCTCCGGCAGCGGAGAGCGCCCGCCGATCGCGCGGTAGTTGTGCGTGATCTCGGCGAGCAGCTCGCGACTCGTCGGCCGGCCCGCCCGGATGTCCGCGAGGTAGCCGGGGAGCTCGTCGAGCGAGGACGGCCCGCCGTAGGCCATGACGAGCACGCCGACCGGGAGCTCGACCCGGCTCAGGGTCTCGCGGCGCTTGGCAGAGACCGCGGTCACGCCGCCCTCGGCGGGTCCGACGTGCGCTCGCGCACGTGCTCCACGAGCCTGCGCACGCTTTCGACCGGCGTGGAGGGCAGCACGCCGTGGCCGACGTTGAAGATGTGTCCCGGCCTTCCGGCGGCCCCGTCGAGCACCTCGTCGGCACGCGGCCGCAGCTCGCGCCACGGGCCGAGGAGCGCGGCCGGGTCGAGGTTCCCCTGGACCGGCCGGTCGTGGCCGATGCGAGCCCAGGCCGTCGCGAGCGGAAGCTGCCAGTCGACCCCGATCACATCGCCGCCGCACGCCACGGCCTCCTCGAGGTACGCGCCGACGCCGAGGCTGAAGTTGACCACCGGAACCCCCGTCCGGCGGACGGCCTCGAAGAGCCGCGTGTTGTAGGGCTGCACGTAGCGGACGTAGTCGGAGCGGGACAGCGCACGCCCGGCCCACGAGTCGAAGACCTGGAGCGCGCCCGCTCCTGCCTCCACCTGCGCGGCGAGATAGTCGGCCTGCACGGTGACGAGCTTCGTCAGCAGCCGCCGCCAGGCCGCCGGCTCGGAGAGCATGAACGCCTTCGTCCGCGCGAAGTCCTTCGTGGCGCCGCCCTCGAGCGCGTAGCTCGCGAGCGTGAACGGGGCGCCGGCGAATCCGATCACGGGCACGTCGCGCGGCGCGAGCTCGCGGGCGACGATGCGGATCGCCTCGAGCGTGCCCTGCATCGTGTCCCCGGCGGGCGGAGTCCCGAGGAGATCGACGTCGTATGGCCGCTCGATCGGGTTGCCGATGCGCGGCCCCTCGCCGCGGACGAAGTCGAGCTCGAGCCCCATGCCGACGAGGGGCGGCAGGATGTCCGAGAAGATGATCGCCGCGTCGAAGCCGAACGCCTCGATCGGCTGCAAGGTGACCTCAGCCGCCAGCTCGGGTGTGTGGATGAGCTCGAGCATTCCGTGGCGCTCGCGCAGCGCCCGGTACGCCGGCATGTAGCGGCCCGCCTGGCGCATCAGCCAGACCGGCGTTCGCTCGGTGGGGAGCCCCCGGCAGGCGCGCAGGAAGACCGAGGTCGGCTCGGCCTCGCCTGCGGGCCGCGCGACGGTCAGCGTCCGGGGCTTTGCCATGCGGCCTTCCCGACGAAGAAGGGGCCGAGCCGCTCCAGGTGGAGCGAGGTCTGCTTCGTCTTGCGCATGCGCTGGACGATCACCGACAGCGGGTGCAGCTCGGGCCCGATCAGGCCGATCACGAAGTCGTTGTCGTTGCGGTCGAGCCCGTGGCAGGCGAGCCTGACGTCGTAGCCGAGGCCCGCCCGGCCGAAAGCCCGCCCGATGCCCCCGTGCTCCATGAGCACGACGTCCTGCTCGTCGCGCGAGAGACGCTCGAACGAGCCCGAGCGCCGCAGCGGGTACCAGATCGCCCACGGCAACGCCGGGTCGCAGACCCGCCGGCGGGGACGCTCGATGAGCGCCTCGACGAGGTCCGGCTCGTACCCGATCGCGTACGTGCGCCCGAGCATCGTGTACTCCGGCTTCGGCTCGAGCTCCGAGAACGGCGGCTGCCGGAGGAACGGGCGGAGCTCGGAGATGAACGCGTCAGGGCTCTCGCCGAAGGTGAGCAGCGCGACGCCGTACGGGTCGTTGACGTCCTCGTAGAGGACACCCGGCATCCCCGCTTGCTCGAGCGCGCCGGCGAGCGGCGCCGTGTCGGGCGCGCCACCGAAGGCGAGGAGCTGCATGAACAGGCGCCGGTCGGCGGCGATCGTCTCGCCGTCGGCGCCACGGCCCTTCTCGGAGACGTCGACCTCGTCGGGCGTTGCGTCCGCTCCACGCTCGTCGATGCGCGGCGTGCGGCGTGCCGCGGCGGCGTCGCTCACCGGCTGTCCTCCCGCAGCCACCGTGCCGCCTCCCGTGCGTGGTAGGTGACGATGAAGTCGGCGCCCGCCCGCCGGATCCCGGTCAGCGCCTCGAGCACGACCGCGCGCTCGTCGAGCCACCCGTTCGCGGAGGCCGCCTTCACCATCGCGTACTCGCCGCTGACGTTGTAGGCGGCGAGCGGCAGCTCGGGAAAGCGCTCGCGCACGGCGCGGACGACGTCGAGGTAGGCGAGGGCCGGCTTGACCATGAGCGCATCGGCCCCCTCGGCGACGTCGAGCGAGGCCTCGCGCAGAGCCTCCCGCAGGTTGGCGGGGTCCAGCTGATGCGACCGCCGGTCGCCGAACGCCGGCGCACCGCCGGCGGCGTCGCGAAACGGGCCGTAGAACGCGGATGCGTACTTCACCGCGTAGGAGAGAACGGCGACGTCCGGGTGCCCCGCCCCGTCGAGCGCGCCGCGGATCGCACCGACCATGCCGTCGATCATCCCGCTCGGCGCGACGACGTCGGCACCCGCCTCCGCATGCGACACGGCGATCCGGGCGAGCGTCTCGAGCGTCTCGTCGTTCAGGAGCGTGCCGCGCTCGTCGAGCAGGCCGCAGTGCCCGTGATCGGTGTACTCGCACAGGCACACGTCGGTGACGACGACGAGCTCGGGCACCTCCCGCTTCAGCACCTGCACGGCGCGCTGAACGGCGCCGCCGGCCGCGAAGCTCCCGAGCCCGAGCGCGTCCTTCTCCTCCGGCACGCCGAAGAGCAGGACGGCGCGCAGGCCGAGCTCGAAGGCGGCCAGCGCCTCCGCGGCCACGAGATCCGCGGTGAGCCGCTCGACTCCGGGCATCGAGGCCACCGGCTCGCGGCGGGCATGCCCGTCCGTGAGGAACAGCGGGAGCACGAGATCGTCGGGAGCGAGCTGCGTCTCACGCACGAGCTCGCGGAGTGCAGGCGTTCGCCGCAGGCGGCGCAGGCGCACGGACCCGGGAGCTGCGACCGGGAGGATCGTGCCGGTGTCGCGTGTGTCGCTCGTCGTCATCTCCCCGGCAGCCTGGCAAGAAGGGCACGGATGAGGCCCTCGGTGGTGTGCTCCTCGACCACGAAGCCGACGGAAAACTCTACCTGCCTCGCGGCGTCGGCCGTTCTCGGCCCGATGCACACCACGAGCGCACGGTCGACGGCGAGCCGAACGTCCTCGTGTGCGCTGGCGGCGGCGGCGATCGCCCGCGCGGCCGAGCCGCTCGCGAGGAGCAGGACGTCGATCCCCCGCGCCAGGGCGGCGCGGTCATCCGGGGCGAGCGCGACGGCCACGGTCCGGTACGCCACGACGGCATCCACCGTCGCTCCGCGGGCTCGGAGCAGCGAGGCGAGGTCCACGGCGGGGGCCTCGGCCTGAGGCAGGAGGATCCGCGTGCCGGCGACAGCGCCGAGCCCCGCCGGGATCTCCTCTGCTCTGTGCACTGCGGGAACGAACGCCGGCTCGACGCCGAGCTCGCGCACCGCGGCCGCCGTCGCCGGACCGACCGCCGCAACCCGGGCCGTCGCCGGCGAGCCGAGGGACAGCCCGAGCGCCTCGAGGCGGCCGCGGACGGCGGCGACGCCGTTCGCGCTGGTGAAGACGACCCAGTCGTAGGAGTCGTGAGTCGCGAGCGCCGCGTCGAGCGGCCCGGTGTCCGGCGCAGGCTCGATCCGGATCGCGGGCACGAACACCGGCTCGGCGCCGAGCGCCGCGAGCGCCGCCGCGAGCTCCTCCCCCTGCTCGCGGGGCCGCGTGACGGCGATGCGCACGCCGCTCAGCGCACCGGGCACCGGCGGGTCGCGCCTCGCCGCGGCGAGCAAGCGGCCGGCGCCGGCGGCGAGAGCCCGTCCGGCAAGGACGCGGCCGATCTCGACAGGGTCACCCTGGCCCTCCTCGCGCACGACGTTCCGGCCGTCCGGAGACGCGACGAGGATCCGCAGCGAGACGATGCCGGGCCCCACGGACTCGGCGAGCGCGCCGACCGGCGCGGAGCAGCCGCCCCCCACCTCGCCCAGGAACACGCGCTCGGCTGTGATCGCGGCGCGAGCGTCCACGTCGTCGATCGCCGCGAGCACGTCGCGCGCCACGGGGTCGTCGAGCCGGCACTGCACCGCGAGTGTGCCCTGGCCCGGCGCCGGAAGCATCAGCTCGGGCGGCAGCACCTCGCCCACGTCGCCGTCGAGGCCGAGCCGGAGCAGGCCGGCGAGGGCGAGCACGGCGGCATCGAGCTCCCCGTCGCGCACCTTGCCCACGCGGGTGTCGACGTTGCCGCGGAGCGGGACGACGCGAAGGTCAGGCCGCGCCGCAAGCAGCTGGGCCGTCCGGCGGACGCTGCCCGTACCCACGAGCGCCCCGCGTCGCAGCGACGCGAGCGTGGCGCCGTCGCGCGTGACGAGTGCGTCGCGCGGATCCTCGCGCAGGCAGACGGCGCCGATCGTGATGCCGGCCGGCTCCTCCGTCGGGAGGTCCTTCAGCGAGTGCACCGCGAGGTCGACGCTGCCGGCGCGGAGGCCCTGCTCGAGCTCCGCGGTGAAGAGCCCCTTGGCCCCGAGCTCCGGCAGAGGCACACCCGCAGCCTGCGTCCGGTCTCCGCGCGTGACGACGCGGACGACCTCGACCTCGAGGCCCGGCCGCGCCGCGCGGATCAGCTCGACGACGAGGCCGGTCTGCATCAGCGCGAGGCCGGACGTGCGAGTGCCCACGCGCAGCGTGCGGAGCGGCGGCTCCGCGGGAGTCACGACCCGCGCTGGGGGAGGCCGAACAGCTCGCGGAACGCGGGCAGGAGCTCGTCCGCCTCACCCTCGCCCGCCTTCTCGCGCAAACGCGCGGTCGGCTCGTGGAGGAGCTTGTTGACGAGAGACTCGCTGAGGTGCCGGAGGTGCCGCGCGGTCTCGGGGTCGACGTCGCCGAGATGGCGAAGCGTGCGCTCGAGCTCGCGTTCCCGGATTGCGTCGGCGCGCCGGCGCAGATCGGTGACGGACGGCTCGACGTCGAGCTCGCGGCGGCGGCGGGCGAACCGGGCCGCCTCGCCGGCCACCACCGCCTCGACCCGCGGGACCTCTCTCGCCCGCGCAGCCGCCGCCGAGTCGAGGCCCGCGCGCAGGTCGTCCACGTCGAACACGCGGGCGCCCGGCACGCGCCCTGCGGCCGGATCGACGTCGCGCGGCACGGCCAGGTCGATGAGCACGAGCGGCCGCTCCGGCCGCTCCGCGAGCGCGGCGGCGACGTCGTCGCGCCCGATCACCGTTTCCGGCGCACCGGTCGCCGACACGACGACGTCGGCCCAGGCCAACGCCACGCGGAGCTCGTCGAGACCGAACGCCCGGCCGCCGGCCGTGGCGGCCGCCTCGTCGGCGAGGCGGCGGCTGCGGTTTGCCACGCCGATCTGCGTGACGCCCTGGCTGCGCAGAGCCTTGAGCGCCTGAAGCCCGACCGGGCCGAGCCCGACGACGAGAACGCGACACCCGCGCAGGTCGCCGAGCGTCTCGCGGGCGAGCGCAAGCCCCATGGTGCTCGCCGTCGCCGGACTGGCCCCGATCCTGGTCTCGGCGCGCGCGCGGCGCCCCGCGCGGACCGCCGACTCGAAGAGGAGCCGCAGCACGGGACCGGCGGTACCGGCGCCGTCGGCGGCCTCGAGCGCGCCACCGACCTGCCCGAGGATCTCCGTCTCTCCGAGCACGAGCGAGTCGAGCCCGCACGCCACGCCGTAGAGGTGGCGTACCGCCTCGTCGCCCGTGAAGACGTAGAGGTGATCGTCGAGGGCGTCCCGATCGACGTCATGCGCGGCGGCGAGCATCTCGACGAGCGTCGCGCGCGCGTTCGGGACGTTGGGCGCCATGTGCGCGTACAGCTCGACGCGGTAGCACGTCGAGAGCGGCACGAGCTCCTGCACCGCAGGGCAGCGGTCGGCAGACGGGACGAGCCCACCGAGCTGCTGCCGGAGCTCCACCGGCGCGGTGCGGTAGCTCAGGCCGAGACAGACGAGGCGGTCGACGGGCACGCGCGCTCACTGTACCGCGCCCGCCGAAGCCGTTTCACCTATAGACGGTAGAGCGCGAAGCGCTCGTCGGCGTAGACGGGCTCGATCCCGGGGCGTAGCCGCACGTCGAAGCGGGCGCGGTCGAGCACGAGCCAGCCGGCACCGTAGCGCCTCGGGATTGCGAGGTCGCCGCTGCGGAAGAACGCAAGGGCGTCCGCACGCCGCTCGTAGGGACGGTTCTTCACTGTGTCCGCCACGTGGCCCGGCGGCGCGTTCGCGACGTACACCGGAACCGAGGCGGCGATCCTGTAGCTCGTCTCCGGATCGGAGAAGACGACCGCGCCGGGTGAGACCCGCTCCCGGAGCGCCTCGACGAGGCCGGCGGTCAACGGGCTCGCCGGTCGTGCCGCCGAGGGGCTCCACGCGCCGAACCCGTGCAGCGCGACCGGCAGGACGAGCAGCGCGGTCGCGAGCGCTGCGGCGGCTCCGCGTTCCTCTGCCGGGCGCAGACGTCGGAGCGCGGCGAGCGCGAGCCCGGCGAGCGCGCCGGCGGCCGCGATCCAGGTCACGACGGCGGGCCCGCTCTGGTCGAGCCTGTAGTCGAAGTCGCCCGGCCAGGCGAGCTGGAAGACGATGCCCGCCGCGAGGGCGAGCGGCAGCACGAGGCCGCGCACGCGCCCGGCGAGCACCATCAGCCCGCCGGCGACGGCGAAGGCGAACGGCAGGAAGCCGGCCGCACGGCGCGCCTGCGAGATCGAGACGAGATCGGCAAACGGGGTGAAGAGCCACGGCACGAGCGTGACGAGGAAGATCGCAAGCGATCCCCCGAGCACGTAGGCCGCCCAGCGCCGGCGCCAGGCGAAGGCGGCGAACGGGACAAGCAGGAGGGCCGCGATCGCGACCGCTCCGCTGCGACTGAATACCTCGGGCGCCAGCGCGTAGCTCGTCTCCGAGCGGATGTCGAGCTGACCTGCGTAGTGGCCGATCGCGCGCCGTACCTCGGCGCCGGAGGGGTCGTGCGACACGGTGTCCCGCACGAGCGGCGCCAGCCAGGCGAGGAAGAGGGCCCCGGGCACGGCGAGAGCTGCGAGCGCCGCTGCGACCCGGAGCGCCTCCCGGCGGGCCGCGAGCGCCCGTACGACGAGAAAGCCCGCGAAGGGAAGCCAGAGGAAGAGCGCGTAGGTCGGATGCACAGCCGCGAGCACGAGCCCGGCCGCTCCGGCAGCGGCGAGGAGAGCCCACGAGGGCTTGGCAACCGCGCCGAGCGCGAGCGCGAGCGCCGCGGGAACGAGCAGCTGCCGTGCCGCCGTCGCCGGCAGAGCGAGAGCCGTGTACGCGCCGCCGTGCCCCGGCGCGAGGGCCGTCAGCGCCACCTGCGCCAGCACGACGGCGACCGCCGGGGCCGTCGCCCGGAAGAGCGCCAGTCCCGCTTCGTAGGCCACGAGCAGCGCGAGCGGCGCGAGCACCGACGGCTCGTGCAGGAGCACAGCCTCCGGATCCACCCCGGCGACGGAGGCGACGAGGGCGAGGAAGCCGTGCCAGAGCGGGAAGGCATACCCCGGATGGAGGCCGCCGTCGGCGAACTCGTTGACAGAGCCGAGCGAGAGCCCGTCGAAGGCGCCGAGCTTCCGGACGCGCGCGAGGTGGAAGAGGCCGTCGCCGCCGATCTCCCCGGCGACGTGCCAGAGCAGGAGTCCGAGCAGCACGCCTCCGGCGGCGACGAGGGCCCACGCAGGCCGCGCCGCCGGTGCCCGGCGGTGTCGCGCGGCTGGCCAGACCGCCAGACCGACGACCACGAGGAGCACGGCGGCGAGGTCGAGCGTGCCGTGGATGGCGAACATGACGGCGAGCGCGCCGAAGAGCACGGCAAGCCCCCAGGCGAGCGTCGCCGACGCGCCACGCTGCCCGAGCGCGCGTGCGAGCAGCCACCCTGGAAGGAGGACAAGGGCGGTCGCGAGCGCGAGCCGCAGCAGGAGCCCGAGGCCGGTCTCCGGGAGCACCCAGCGCGCCGCCACGAGCGCCGCGACGAGGGTCAGCGGCTTCATCGGCGCAGCAGCGCCTCGACGTCGCCGGAGCCGAGCCAGCGCGCGGCCTCGCCGTACTGCCGCCCTCGCTCGCCGCGGAAGAGGAGCGCCCGCAGCCACAGGGCGACGCGGAGCAGCCGCCGCGCCCTCTCCGCCTCGCGACCTCCCCGATGCTTGGCGAGGAAGCGCAGGTGCCCGCGCACGTTCTCCACCAGGAGCCGCCCGCCGTGTGCCGCGCCGCCGACATGGACGCACTCGGCGCCGGGGTAGAAGAGCACCTGCCACCCGGCCTGCCGGAAGCGGAAGCACCAGTCCACCTCCTCGCTGAAGAGGAAGTAGTCCTCGTCGAGACCTCCCACCTCGTCCACCGCCGCGCGCCGGACGAGCAGGCAGGCCCCCATCACGAACTCCGCCTCGCGCACCTCGTCGTGGTCGAACCCGCCTGCGTAGAACGCGTTCAGGAAGCGCGACCGCGGCGCGAGCTTGCGCAGGAAGAAGTACTCCGTCGCCAGCCGCCACAGCGTGGGGTAGCCGCGCACCGAGCGCTGGAGCGAGCCGTCGGGATTCGAGAGGCGTGGCCCGACGACCGCCGCGCGCGGATGCTCGTCTGCGAACGCCACGAGCCGCGTGAGCGCATCGCCGGTGAGCCAGGCGTCCGCGTTCAGGAAGAGGACGTAGCGCGACGCCGGCGCGGCGGCCAAACCCGCATTCCAGCCGGCGGCGAGGCCGCGGTTCCCCTGCTCGACGAGCGTTGCCTCGGGGAAGCGCCCACGCACGAGCTCGACCGTCCCGTCCGTCGAGCCGTTGTCCACGACAACGGTCTCGACTGTGCGCACGCTCTCGAGACAGCGCTCGACCCACGGCAGCGCGTTGTACGTGACGACGATGGCCGCGACGTCAGGCATGGCTCGTCCGGCGCGCGCCCCCTCGCAGCCCTTCCCACGCGAGCACGATCCCGCCGGGCACCGACAGCAGCAGCGTGATCAGGAAGAACAGGAAGCCGGTGGCGAAGGCCGGGTCGGCCCCGACCCCGACGCTGCCGAGGAAGCTGACAAAGAACGCCTCGCGGACGGCGAGCCCGTTGACGGTGAACGGGACGAGCATGACGAGGAAGAAGAGCGGCCCCATCACGTAGAAGAGGCGCGGCGAGAGATCGAGCCCGACAGACCTGGCGGTCATCCAGATCGCGAGGATGCGTACGGCCTGGATGCAGACGGTCAGCCCGAAGACGCCGAGCAGCAGGCGGCCGTCCCCGCGGTAGGCATGGATGCCCTCGTAGAGCCCGCGCGCAGGACGCTCCACCCGCAGCCACCGCAGAGGCGGGGCGAGCCGTGCCAGCCAAGGCCGGGCGAAGCGGGCGAAGAAGACGACCGCGAGCACGACCGTCGCGAGCACGAAGCCGAGCTCGATCCAGAGGTAGGCGCCCACGTCGTAGCGCCCGATCGCGAGCACGAAGCCGACGGCGCCGAGCAGGAGCGTCGCCGAGCCGCCGAGCGCCCGCTCGAGCAGCACCGAGCCCGTGATCGGGGGCAGGTTGCCGGGGTGCCGCTTCGATGTCTCGAGGATCCGCACCGCGTCGCCGCCGATCGAGGTCGGCAGCACCTGCCCTGCCGTGTAGGCGACGAAGTACGCGCGCAGCAGCCAGCGCAACCTGTCGTGCATGCCCTTCGCGGCGAGCAGCCGCTGCCAGCGCCACGCCATGGGCACGACTGTGACGACCATGATCGCGAGGGCGAGCGCGAGCCAGCCCAGGCGCGCGTCGCGCAGCTCGTCCGCGGTCTGCGAGACGTCGATCTTCCAGACGAGGTACGCGCTCGCGAGCCCGGTGAGGGCGAGTGTGAGCGCGACGCGGACCGAGGTGTGTCTCATCCGGCGAAGCGGGCGTGGACCCGCCGCAGCGCGTCGATCGCGTCACGGATGTCCGCGTCCGAGTGCGCGGGCGAGAGCGGCAGCGAGAGCACCTCGGTGCCGGCCCGCTCGGCCACGGGCAGTGGCGGCTGCTCCGGGAAGCGCTCGCGGTACCAGGTGAGGGTGTGCACCGGCAGGAAGTGGATGCTCGTCGAGATGTGCTCCTCGCCGAGCGCGCGCTGGTAGTCGTCGCGCGTCGCGCCCGCCCGCCCGCTGTCCACGCGTACGACGTAGAGGTGGAGTGCGTGCGTGTCGCGCGGGTCGCGCGCGAGCGGTGTGATGCCCTCGAGTCCCGCGACGGCCGCGTCGTAGAGGGCGAACTGCCGCTCCCGGCGAGCGGTGTGCTCCGGCAGCTTGTCGAGCTGGACGAGCGCGATCGCCGCGAGCACATCCGAGAGGTTCGACTTGTAGCCCGGGACGACGATGTCGTAGAGCGAGCCGTCGCCGCGACGCATCAGGCGGAGGTTGGCGATCGCGTCGGCGAGGTCGGTCCGATTCGTCGCGATCAGCCCCCCTTCGCCGGCGGCGATGTTCTTCGTCGCGTAGAGCGAGAAGCACGTCGCGTCCGAGATGGAGCCGATCTTGCGGCCCCTGTAGCGGCTCTCGGCCGCGTGCGCCGCGTCCTCGATCACCGGCAGGCCGAGCGCGAGGAGCGGGTCGAGGTCGCAGGACTGCCCTGCGAGGTGCACGGGCAGGATCGCCTTCGTCCGCTCCGTGACGAGGGCCGGGACGAGCGTGGCGTCGATGTTGAGGTCGGAGTCGCGCACGTCGCAGAAGACCGGCGTCGCGCCGCAGTGGACGATCACGTTCGCCGTCGCCGGCCAGGTGATCGGGCTCGTGATCACCTCGTCGCCCGGGCCGACGCCGAGCGCGACGAGCGCGAGGTGCATCGCCGCGGTGCCTGACGCGACCGCGAGGACGTGCTCGGCCTCGAGGTACTCCGCCATCCGCCGCTCGAGCTCGGCCGAGCGGGGGCCCGTGGTCAGCCAGCCGGAGCGCAGGGTCTCGGCGACGGCGGCGATCTCCTCCTCGCCGATCGCGGGCGGCTGGAACCCGAGCCGGGTGTTACGCCTCGTCGCCACTGACGACGAAGCGTACGGTCTCCGCCGCACGGCGGGCCCGGTCGAGGGCGTCGTCCCGGCTCGAGCCGACCGCCAGGACCGCCCCGGCACGGTCGCCGCCGCGCCGCAAGGGCCCGAAGCGCCAGCCCGGCGGCCGGTAGAGCTTGACGTCGAGAACGCCCTCGAGGGCACGCGCCTCCTCGAGGCCCTCGACGGCGGCGAGCGTCCCCTCCGGAGGAACGAGAAACACGACACACGCTCCACCGACTCTGCCAAGTGACAGACTGTCACTTGGCAGCTCGACCGGCTCGCCGAGGGCAGCGGCGATGGTCAGCGCGTTCAGCGGCACGCGGAGCGCAGCCTCGCAGAGCTCGGCGTCGTGCCCCCCGCCGAGCCGGGCGGCCAGCTCGACGACGACCGGCCCGTTCGGCCCGACGCGGAGCTGCGTGTACGTCGGCCCGTCGGTCACGCCGAGGCTCTCCGCGGCACGGCGCGCCACCTCGACTTCCGCGGGCGTCGCCCGGATGCTCGGCCAGACATGGGCGAGAGCGACACCGAAGGCGGGTGCCGGCGCGAGCAGCCGGTCGGTGACGGTCAGGGGCACGAAGCGGCCGCCTGTCGAGAATGCGTTCACCGTCACCTCCGGCCCGTCGACGAGCTCCTCGACGAGGAAGGAGCCCGAGCGCGAGACCCCGAGAGCGGATTCGACGGCGGCTGTGAGGTCCTCCGGCCCGGCGACGACCGAGAGGCCCTGCTGCCCCTGGCGGTCGGGAGGCTTGATCACGCACGGGAACCCGGTTTCGGCGGCCCCCGCTCGCCCTTCATCGAGGTCGGCGCAGACGAGCGAGCGCGGCTGGGGGACGCCCGCGGCGGCGAGCCGCTCTCGCTGGCGGCGCTTGGATGTGACGAGGGAGCCGGTCTGACCGTCGATCGGGTGGGGCAGGCCCAGACGCTCGGCGATGCGGGCCGCGATCCCGACCGGCCAGTCGATGCCCGGGGCGACAATCCCTTCCACGCCCTCGGCGTCGGCGAGCCGCTCGATCCCCTGCTCGTCCTCGGTGGACACGAGCGCGCGCTTGTCGGCGAGCGGGAAGCCGAGCGCAGACGGGTCGCGGTCGGCGGCGATCACGTAGAGGCCACGCGCCCTGGCCGCGGCGAGCAGCCCGAGCTGCGCCGGCCCGGCGCCTAGTACGAGGAGACGCGCTCTGCGCGGCGCAGGATCTCCCGCCACCAGACCTCGTTTTCGCGGTACCAGGCGACCGTCTGCTCGAGGCCGCGCTCGAAGCCCGTGCGCGCGCGCCAGCCGACGAGCCGCTCGGCCTTCTCGGTCGAGCCGATGGGCCGGTCGACCCGGCCCAGCCGCTCGC